>Ga0209040_10002350_pt1 | contig 14896 bp, 16 predicted proteins | sample BogFormECP12_OM3_FD_188240 | JGI IMG/M metagenome (GOLD analysis project Ga0209040, IMG submission 188240) | Bog forest soil microbial communities from Calvert Island, British Columbia, Canada - ECP12_OM3 (SPAdes) (version 2) | ecosystem: Environmental > Aquatic > Freshwater > Wetlands > Bog ...
AGGCCTCCAGCGCGCGCGACACCTCGTAGGTGAAGTCGACGTGGCCGGGGGTGTCGATCAGGTGCAAGACGTGTTCTTGATCGCCGACTTTCCAGGGCAACCGCACATTCTGGGCCTTGATCGTGATGCCGCGTTCCCGCTCGATATCCATCCGGTCCAGGTACTGCGCCCGCATGTCCCGGTCTGCGACGACGCCGGTCAGCTGCAACATCCGATCGGCCAGCGTCGACTTGCCGTGGTCGATGTGAGCGATGATGCAGAAATTCCGAATCTGCGCCGGCGGGGTGAAGGTCTTGTCGGCGAAACTGCTGATGGGAAACTCCTGGACTGAGGATGCCTGGGGCGCTTGAGCGGCGGTCCGCCGGTGTGTCCAGCGTATCCAGGCGGGGTGGCGGAGACACAATTCGCCGCGATCGGCGGTCTGCGCTCACGACTATGCTGCGAATATGGCGTCGGCCCGGAAGTCTTCGTGGAAGACGTTGCAGCAGTTCGCGGAGAACCTGGTGTTCAAGCGGGCTCCGAACCTAGCCCGTCGGGTTCAGTACTCGCAGGCCGTCCTGAAGGAACTTCAGCAAGCCGTCAAGATCACCGTGAACGTCATGGCCGCGGCCGTGCCCCAGCCACCTGAGATCACCGCCGGTCGGCCGGTGACCAGCACGAGCTTCCCGACCGCGCAGCGGGCGCGCAAGCTGGTCTACGCCCCCCACCTCGATGGCCGGGCTGATCCCGGAGAGATCGTGTGGACGTGGGTGGTCCACGAGGACGATCCCACGCAGGGCAAAGACCGACCGGTTCTCGTCGTGGGGCGCGACCGTAGCGTCCTGCTGGGACTGATGGTGTCCAGCCACGAGCGCCACGCCGCTGACCCGTACTGGGTCAGGATCGGTTCTGGTGATTGGGATTACCAAGGCCGGGAAAGCTGGGTCCGGCTGGACCGGGTGCTCGACGTGCCGGAGGAGGGCATCCGCCGCGAGGGCGCAATTCTGTCTCGCGAGCTTTTCGACGTGATAGCTGCCCGGCTACGCGCTGAGTACTCCTGGCGCTAGCGGCTGGCGCTAGCCCCGGGCAATCAGCCCTGCGTGATGTAGGACTGCAGCTGCTGCTGCTCGGCCTCGAGTTCTTCCATGCGCGTCTTCACGACGTCGCCGATACTGACGATGCCGATCAGCTTTTTGCCGTCCAGCACCGGCACATGGCGGACCCGGTTCTTGGTCATCAGCACGCTGATGCTGTCAACCGTGTCGGATTTTGTGCAGGTGGCGACCGTGCTGGTCATGATCTTGGAGATCGGGCGAGACAGCACGCTGGCGCCATGCGTGTGCAGCTGGCGTACCACGTCGCGCTCCGAAACGATGCCGACGACACCGTCGGCCCCGACCACCACCATGGCGCCGATGTTCTGGTCCGCGAGGCCGGCCAACAGTTCCCGGACAGTCGCGTCGGGGTTGATCGTCACCACCGCCGCACCCTTGTTCCGCAAGACGTCCGCAATCCGCATCAAGACCTCCAGCCGGAGTTGTGATCTGCTTCACACCAGGCTACGGCTAACTCGCGCGGCGGGAAAGCAAACCCCACGAAAGAGCAGCCCTAACGACCGTACCCCCCCATTCACGGCCGAAACGCGAAAGCGGTCGCTGCGCGCTCGTCCGGCTTGCAAGGATTGGGGTCATGATCGAGGTCACACTGCTCGGAACCGGCAGTCCCATCCCCGACCCGAATCGCGCCGGGCCCTCGACCCTGGTGCGGGCCGGCGGACAAGTGTTCCTGGTTGACTGCGGGCGTGGCGTGTTACAGCGTGCGGCCGCAGCCGGCGTGGGCGGCGCCGGGTTGTCGGCGCTGCTGCTTACCCACCTGCACAGCGACCACATCGCCGAACTCGGCGACCTGGTCATCACGAGGTGGGTCACCAACTTCGCGCCCGATCCGGCGCCGCTGCCGATCATCGGACCCCCGGGCACCGCCGAGACGGTGGAGGCGACGCTGAAAGCGTTCGGCCACGACATCGACTACCGGATCGCCCACCACGCCGATCTGAACGCGCCGCCACCGATCGAGGTCCACGAATACACCGAGGGCCCGGTATGGGATCGCGACGGCGTGACGATCCGGGTGGCACCCACAGATCACCGGCCGGTGGCGCCGACGATCGGGTTCAGGATCGAATTCGGCGGCGCTTCAGTCGTGCTGGCCGGCGACACGGTGCCCTGTGCCAGCCTGGACGAGCTGGCGGGCGGAGCGGACGCGTTGGTCCACACCGCGATCCGCAAGGACATCCTCATCCATGTCCCACAGCAACGCGTGAAGGACGTTTGCGATTACCACTCGTCGGTGCAGGAGGCCGCCGCGACCGCGGCGCGCGCGGGCGTCGGCACCTTGGTCCTGACGCACTATGTGCCGGCTATCGCACCCGGGCAAGAGGAACAGTGGCGGGCGCTGGCCGCGACGGAATTCAAGGGGCAGATCGAGCTCGGCGACGACCTACACCGGGTCGAGGTCCAGGCGCGGCCGTAGCCGAATATCGCTGCGCCGCAGCGGCAATAGCGCACCGGCGACCACCAGCCACACCAACGCCGAGATCCTTGCGATCGGCAAGATCACTCCGAGTTCCGGCCAGACCAACACCAACGTCGCCAACTCGGCGAGCACGGCAATCACCAGGCCGATCCAGGCCACCGTTCTAGGGGTCAGCCCCAGGACGAGGCAGGGCACCGCCATACCGGCGACCAGCAGACCCAAGGCCACGATGTGCCCCGGGCCACCGACCAGAAACACCAGGTAGTAGACCGCCCGAACCAGGGCGATGTCCGCGCCGATTTCGGGTCGCGACAGCGTCCAGCCCAACAAACCGGTCAGACCCAGCGCGCCGGCCGACAGGGTGCCGCCCGTCAGCGCGATCGTCGCTCCGGGCGCGGTCACCCCGAGCTGCCGCAACCGGGCACTGGCCGTCGCCGCGTAGATCGCCAACGGCACCGACGACCCGAAAGCCGCGGTGGCGATGACTTGCACCGCGACCGGTTGGGCGCGCACGTACGCCTGGACCGCGGCCGCCGGTCCGTACGGCAACGGCATCACACCGCCCAGCGCGACCCCGATGGCAAGTCCACCAAAGAGCAGCCCGAGACTGATCAGCGAAAGCAATACCAGCGGCGGTCCCCCTTGCCGGCGGCGAGTCGGTCCTCGTCCGGTTCCATCTGCTGCTGAATCATTCATATTGTGAACGATATGCCTGGAGCTGAACACCTGCAAGGCTAAATAGGTTTCACTAGAAGAATTATTCGTAGAGATTATGATGTGACGGTGTCATCGGCCCCAGCCAGCGACCGTCAGGACGGCGTGGCATTCCTGTTGGCGCAACTCGGCCATCACGCGGCGACGTTGTTCGCCGAGCAGATGGCGACCATCGAGTTGGGGCCGCCGCACGCGGGAATCCTGCGCGCAATCGCCAGCGAGCCCGGCCGCAGCCAGCAAGCCCTCAGCGCGCAATTGGGCATGTTGCCCAGCCGCGTCGTCGTCTATGTCGACGAGCTCGAGGACCGTGGCTACGTCGAGCGCCGCCGCAACCCCGACGATCGCCGGCTGCACGCCCTCCACCTCACCGCGGCCGGCAAAAAGCTGGTGCGCAAGCTTTCCGAGCTCGCGCGCCAGCATGAGCTGCGGCTCACCGCCGCCCTTAACGCTGAGCAACGCGACGCACTGCGCGGCCTACTTGCCACGGTGGCGCAGCAGCAGGGCCTGACGCCGCATGTCCACCCCGGCTACCGCACGCTGGGGCGGCCCGCTAAGCCAGCCGAGTGACCTCCACGACCACCTCGAGGTCGGTTGCCCCCTGCCCGGAGTAGACGCCTTTCAGCGGGGACACGTCACTGTAGTCGCGGCCGACGCCCACGCTGATGTACTGCTCGCTGATTTCGGTGTCATTGGTCGGGTCATAGTTCCACCAGCTGCCCGTCCAGGCCTGGATCCAGGCGTGGCTGCGGCCGTCGACGGTCTTTCCGACCTTGGCTTGGCGTTTGGGGTGCAGGTAGCCTGACACATAGCGCCCGGGAATTCCCATGCCGCGCAATAGAATCAGCGTGAGGTGCGCGAAGTCCTGACAGACGCCCTTGCCCCGCTCCAGCGCGTCCAGCCCGGACGAGTGCACGCCGGTGGTGCCCGCAATGTAGTCCAGCTCGCCGCGCGCCCACCGAGCCGCGGCGACAACGGCCTCCCGGGGCTCGTGATACTTGCTGATCCGCCTGCCCACCGCCGCAACATGTTCGCTTGCCGGGGTGTATTCGGTCGGGCGCAGCACTTCGTCGAACCGATCGATCACGGCCGCTGATTGCAGATCGGTCCAGGTGACCTGCGCCGCCGCCGGCTCAGGGCGCTCCGTCTCCAAGACCGACGACGACGACACCGTCAGTTCGGTGTGCGGCGCATGCAGGTCGAACGCAGTGACGGCGGTACCCCAATAGTCGATATAGCGGTAGGACCGCGTGGCCGGAATGGTTTCGACGCGGTTGAGGATGACGTTTTGCCGAGTGTTGGACCGCGGCGTCAGCCGGGCTTCGTTGTAGGAGGCGGTCACCGGCGATTGGTAGGCGTATCCGGTGGTGTGCACCACTCGCACCCGCCACATCAGGCTTCCCCCTGCCTGCTGACCAGTTGGCCGCGGTGCCCCGCATCCGACCACGCCACCCACGGCGCGGCGTGAAAGTACTGCAACGCCAACGCTTCTCCGACATCACTGCAGGTTCTCTGTAAGCCGGCCAAGCGGCTGTCCAGCGACTCGAGCAACACACCGGGTTGCACGAACTCCAGCTCGCTGCGGGCCTGCCCCAGCAACCGCTGCGCTTCGGCGGTGGCCCCAACCCGGCTGTGCGCATTGTGCAGCAGCTCGTCGAGGTTGTGTTCGGCCAGCTTCAGCGAGTAGAAAACCGAACGCGGAAACAGTCGATCGAGCATCATGAACTCGACCACCCGGCTGGCGTCCAGCACACCGCGGTAGGTACGCAGGTAGGTGTCATGCGCGCCGGCGGAGCGCAGCAGCGTCACCCACGCCGGCGACGACCCGCTGTCCCCCACCCGCGACAGCAACAGCCGCACCGTCATGTCGACCCGCTCGATAGCGCGGCCCAGCACCATGAACCGGTACCCGTCGTCGCGCGAGAGCGTCGAGTCGGCCAGGCCGGCGAACATTGCCGCCCGGCCCTCGATGAACGACAAAAACTCGTGTGGCCCAAGGCGTTTAGCGGCACGTTCGCGTTCGGCGAGGGTATGGTAGGTGGTGTTGAGGCACTCCCAGGTCTCGCTCGATGTCACTTCGCGCGCCGACCTGGCGTTTTCCCGCGCCGCCGAGATCGCACCGACAATGGAGCAACCGCCCTGGGTGTCGGAGCTGAATGCCACCAGGTCGGTCAGCGACCAGACGTCCAACTCGTGGTCCGGGGCCTCGATGCCGAGCACCCGCAGCAGCAGCCGGGAGGCCTGGTCGGGATCGACGCTGGAATCCTCGAGCAACTGGTGCACGGCCACATCCAGAATGCGCGCGGTGTCGTCGGCGCGCTCCACATAGCGACCGATCCAATACAGCGCCTCGGCGTTGCGGGCGAGCATCAGCGGATCGCCTTCTGCTGTTGCTGTTGCTGACCCTGTTGCTGGGACTGCTCTTCGCGGGGCTGTTGAGTGTGCTGCGGCTGCTGCTGCGGCTGTTTTTGCGACGACGGTGATCCCTCCGGCGCCGAGTCAGGCAAGGGCTTCGGCAGCGAGCGCACAACCTCGGCGGCGCCCAACTCGCGATTGGCCACCGACGCGCGCGGCGCCAGCACCCAGGTGTCCTTGGATCCGCCGCCCTGGCTGGAGTTGACCACCCGCGAACCCTCAACCAGCGCAACACGAGTCAGCCCGCCCGGCAGCACCCATACGCCGTTGCCGTCGTTGACCGCAAAGGGCCGCAGGTCGACGTAGCGGGGCGCCAGCGTGCTTCCGATCTGGGTTGGCACCGTCGACAGTTCCATCATCGGCTGCGCGATCCAGCTTCGGGGATCGTCGCAAATCTTTTTGCTGACGTCGGCGAGCTCTTTGTCGGAGGCTTCCGGACCGAAAACGATGCCGTAACCACCGGAACCCTCCACCGGCTTGAGGACCAGTTCCCGGATCCGGTCCAGCACCTCTTCGCGTTCGTCATCGAGCCAGCAGCGGAAGGTCTCGACATTCGCCAGCAGCGGCTTTTCGTGGAGGTAGTACTCGATCATGGTCGGCACATAGGTGTACATGAGTTTGTCGTCGCCGACGCCGTTGCCGATCGCGCTGGAGATCACGACGTTGCCGGCGCGGGCTGCGTTGACCACACCCGCCACCCCCAGCACCGAGTCGGCACGGAACTGCAGCGGGTCCAGGAAGGCGTCGTCGATGCGCCGATAGATGACATCGACCTGGCGCTCCCCCTCGGTGGTGCGCATGTACACCTGGTTGTCGCGGCAGAACAGGTCCCGGCCCTCGACCAACTCGACGCCCATCTGGCGGGCCAGCAGCGAATGCTCGAAGTAGGCCGAGTTGTACACGCCCGGGGTCAGAACCACCACCGTCGGGTCGGCCTCATTGGTGGCCGCGGAGTTGCGCAGCGCCCGCAGCAGGTGCGAGGCGTAGTCGTCGACCGCGCGCACCCGATGCGTGGCGAAGAGGTTCGGAAAAACTCGCGCCATTGTGCGCCGGTTCTCCATCACATACGACACCCCGGACGGCGAACGCAGGTTGTCCTCGAGAACCCGGAAATTGCCACGGTCATCGCGAATCAGATCGATGCCCGCGACGTGAATCCGCACGCCGTTGGGCGGGACGATGCCCACGGCCTGGCGGTGAAAGTGCTCGCAGGACGTGATCAAGCGGCGGGGGATCACGCCGTCACGCAGGATTTCCTGATCCCCGTAGATGTCGTGGAGGTACATCTCGAGGGCCTTGACGCGCTGGGTGATGCCCCGCTCCAGCCGGTTCCATTCGGCGGCCGAGATCACCCGCGGCACCAGGTCCAGCGGGAAGGGCCGCTCCTGGCCCGACAGCGAAAACGTGATGCCCTGGTCGATGAATGCACGGGCCAGCGCTTCGGCCCGGGCCTTCAGGTCCGACGCGTCGGACGGCGCGAGCTCGGCGTAGATGCCCTTGTACGGGCCGCGGACGTTGCCCTGAGCATCGAACATCTCGTCGAAGGCCATCGAATAGGCGACCGACGTGTTGTACCCGCCGAAGATGCGCTCCGACCGGGCGCGCGCAAGTCGCCTGGTGGCTTCGAGCGGGCTAGGAAGACTCACCTGTGACATGCTGCCTCAATTCAATATTCCGGCAGGCCAGGGGCTCCTGTTTTGGGAGAAAACGTAACCGACTGATAACCTGAGCAGTCGCGGCCGGGTAGCAGGGGCGCCCGAGCAGTCGGCGAATCGACTTAATACACAGACGGGAAACTAGACGCGTGGCCAACATCAAGTCGCAGCAGAAGCGCAACCGCACCAATGAGCGCGCCCGACTGCGCAACAAGTCGGTGAAGTCCTCGCTGCGTACCGCTGTACGCGCGTTCCGCGAGGCCGCCCACGCCGGCGAGAAGGAGAAGGCCGCGGAGCTGCTGGTGTCGACCAACCGCAAGCTGGACAAGGCGGCCAGCAAGGGTGTGATCCACAAGAACCAGGCGGCGAACAAGAAGTCGGCGCTGGCCAAGTCCCTCAACGCCCTCAACAAGCCCTGAGGCCTACCTAGAGCTCTAGCGCTCATGGGCTCCGGTCGGCCGCCAGCTCAGCGACCTTCCTGACCGCGGCTTCCAGCGCATAGTCGGCGTCCGCGACGGCCCCCTTGACGTTGGCGTTGAGCGCTGCCACCACTCTCATCGCGGTGGCCACCGTGTCACGCGACCAACGCCGGGCCTGTTTCTGGGCCTTCTGCACCCGCCAGGGCGGCATTCCCAGCTGCGCCGCCAGACGGTAGGGGTCCCCGGACAGGGGTCCCACCCGGCCGATGGTGTGCACCGCTTCGGCCAGCGCATCGGCCAACACCACGAGTGGCTCGCCACGCATCATCGCCCACCGCAGCGCCTCCGCGGCTCCTTCGACATCGCCGGCCACGGCCTTGTCGGCGATGTCGAAGCCCTTCACCTCGGCCTTGCCGCTGTGATAGCGCCGCACCGCGTCGGCATCCACATCACCACCGGTGTCTGCGACCAATTGCGAACAGGCCGAGGCGAGTTCGCGCACGTCGGAACCAACGGCGTCGAGCAGGGCGGTCACCGTTTCCTCATCGACCTTGACGCCCAATGAGCGAAATTCCTTGCGGATGAAGTCGGTGCGTTCGCTGACCTTCGTGAGCCGCGCGCAGGGATGCACCACAGCGCCAAGCGACCGCAGGTCGTTGACCAGCGCTTTAGCTCGCCCGCCGCCTGAGTGCACCACCACCAGCAGCGTGCCCGGCGGGATGTCTGCTGCGGCCGAAGCGATCACCCCGGCCGCGTCCTTGCCCGCTTCGGCGGCGGCCTCCAGCACGACGATCCGCTCGTCGGCGAACAGTGACGGGCTCAGCAGTTCTGCCAGCTCATAGGTGCTGACGTCACCGGCCCGCATTCGGCTCACCGGGACCTCGTAGGTACCCGAGTCGATGCCTGCCCGCTCCCGCACCGACCGCAGCACCTCCCCCACGGCCCGCTCGACCAGCAGTTCCTCGTCTCCAAGGATCAGGTGCAACGACAGTGCCTCGCTCATGCCTCGCTCACCCCACCGATGGTCTCACGAGGGGCCGACTAGTCCTGACAGCGACCAGGCCAGCAGGCACCCGAGGCCGACCGTCACGGCCGTTCCCGTCGCGGCGCGAAATCACCGCCACCTCCACAGCGCAACCACCAACACGGTGGCAGCACCGACAACCAGCACGCCGGGCACACCCTCCGGCACGGGCACCGTCGCACCGGGTATACCTGCCGCCCAATGGGCCACACTCAACACCCACCAGAGTTCGGGCCCGGCAAATCGGATCAACAGCTGTGCACCGGCCGGCCATAGCACGGCCAACACCGCCGCCGCGCTGCCCAACACGGTGATCGGCGCTATCACTGCCGCCGCCGCCAGATTGGCGACAGCCGCCACCAGGCTGAAGCGGCCCGAGATGCCGGCGACCAGTGGAGCGGTCACCACGTGCGCGGCCCACGCGACAGCCAGCGCATCTGCCAGCGGCTTGGGGCAGCCCCGCCCGACCAGGCGCCGTGACCAGACCGGCGCGATGACGACCAGCGCGGCCGTCGCCACCACGGACAGCGCGAAGCCAACGTCGACGGCCAGGTGGGGCGCGACGGCCATCAACACCAGCACCGTCGCGGACAGGGCCGGAATCGCTTGCCGATGGCGCGAAGACAACATCCCTGCCAACGCGATGGCGCCCATCACGGCCGCCCGCAACACGCTGGCCGTCGGCTGTACGACGATGACAAAGGCCGCCAGTACCACCGCGGCGAGCAGCACGGCCATCCGCGGACCAATCAGCCGGGCCGAGAACAACACCGCGCCGCACACGATCGTGACGTTGGCCCCCGATACCGCCGTCAAGTGCGTCATGCCCGCCGCGCGAAATTCGCGGCTGGTTTCCGCGGCGACCGCCGAGGTATCGCCCAGAACCAGGGCGGGCAACATCGCGGCCTGATCGGGCGGCAACACGTCTCGAACGGCCGCGACGAACCGGCTGCGGACGGCGTGCGCGGCCCGCTGCACCGCGCTGGCCCGGCCGAGGGTCGGCCGGCCTGTCGCGTTGAGCACCGCTACCGTCAGGTCGTGGCGGGAGGGGCGGGTGATGCGCGCGGTAAATCGCACCGGCTGGCCCACCAGCACTTTGCCGAAGTCCGACGCGGGCGCGAAAACCACTACCCGGCCCGATATTTCGTCGGCGCGCAGCTGCTGCAAGGTGGCACGAAACATCAGCCGGCCACCCCCCAAGGACAGCGCAGTCTCGCTGGGCGTGACCGTCACCGGAACGGCCGTTCCGAACGCCGCAGTAATCGGGTGGCGACTAACGGCGTCGGCGCGCAACGCGATCGCGAGCCCGAACCCCGCGCCCACGACACCGATCGCGACCAGGCCGGCGCTGATCGACCGCCGCCGCGCACGTCGGCCCGGCCGGCGCGCCGCACAGCACAACAGCGCGCCGGAGACAGCGGCCAGCACGGCGCAGCACAACGCGACCACTCCGCCGGCCGGCCACACGGTCCCGGCGGCCGTCACTATCCAACTGGTGAGTGCGGCCGGGACCAGGCGGACATCGAGTGGCGCCACCGCCGAGTCATCGCGGCCGGGGTGGCGCACCGGTGTCACAAACGCACGAGCGCACGAAGCTTGTCCAGGCGCGCCGGGCCGATGCCGTCGACATCGGCGAGCTGGTCGACACTGGTGAACTTGCCGTGGTTCTGCCGCCACGCCACGATCGCGGCGGCGGTGACCGGTCCGACGCCGGGCAGTGTGTCCAGCTGCTCCACGGTCGCAGTATTGAGGTCGATCGCCTCACCCGCCTTCGGCTTGGTCGTTCCCGACGGCGATCCGGAAGGCGCAGCTGGGGCGGAGCCCGAGCTCACTGAGCTGCCGAGCACCGTCGGCTGGCCCGAGCGCGGCGCGATCCCGACCACGATCTGCTCACCGTCGCCGAGCGGACGGGCCATATTCAGTCCGATGGTGTCCGCACCATCCACCGCGCCCCCCGCGGCCTGCAGCGCATCGGCGATCCGCGCGCCGGGCGACAGGGTGACCAATCCGGGAGTCTTCACCAGACCGACCACGCTGACCACCACAGGTCGGTCCGGGCCGGCCGGCTGGCCCGAACCCGGAGTGGCCGAGGATCTGGGACTTGCCGACGCGGCTCTCTCCACCGGGGGCAGCTTGGCGGACATCACCGGTGCGGGCCGGTCGCGCAGCATGGTGAAGACCGTGACCAGTACCGCCAGCGCGGCCACCACCGCTAATGCGATGGCACCGGCGCGGCCCGGATCGGCGCGCACCCTGGCCACCCAGCCTCGGTGTTCGGACGCGTCTGGAAGCCAGCGCGGCAACAACGAGTTCTGGTCCTCGTCCCCGTTTGGCTTCGAATCCGAGCTGTCGGAATCGACGGGTGCGTCGCTGTCCGGGTCGGCACCGAGCCGTCGATGCAGTCGCTCGAAAGGAAGTTCTGTTCGCATGCCGCCGACCGTAGGTGCGGCGACCGCCAGACAGTCGCGATCACCGGCGTCGCGACGCCCGCCTGTGGATTAACCCGAGGCTGTGCACAACCACTGCGGGGGATGGGTCAAGATGGAACCCGGAGCAAACAGAGGAGCCAAAAGGAGATAGCCATGAGACTGGCGCTCACAACGGAGGAAGCCACGTTCCGCGACGAGCTTCGCACCTTCTACACCACGAAGATCCCGGAAGACTTCCGCGAGCTGATGCGGCAGGGCTCATCGCTAACCAAGGACCAGCTCGTCACCAGTCAAAAGATCCTTAACGAGCACGGGTTGGCGGTGCCGAATTGGCCGGTCGAATGGGGCGGCAAGGACTGGACGCCGGTTCAGCACCAGATGTGGGCCGATGAGATGCAGTTGGCGTGTGTTCCGGAGCCGCTGAACTTCAACACCAAGATGGTTGGCCCGGTGATCGCCGAATTCGGGTCTCAGGAGATCAAGCAGCGCTTCCTGCCGCCGACGGCCAGCATCGACATCTGGTGGTGTCAGGGGTTCTCGGAGCCCGAAGCCGGCTCCGACCTGGCCTCTCTGCGCACCACTGCGGTGCGCGACGGCGACAGCTACGTCGTCAACGGGCAGAAGACGTGGACGACGCTGGGCCAGTATGCGGACTGGATCTTCTGCCTGGTGCGCACCGACCCGCAGGCACCCAAGCGTCAGGCCGGCATTTCGTTTCTGCTCATCGACATGGCGACGCCGGGCATCACCGTGCGGCCGATCAAGTTGATCGACGGCGGCCAGGAAGTCAACGAGGTGTGGTTCTCCGACGTTCGCGTACCCGCCGATCAGCTTGTCGGACAGGAGAACCAGGGCTGGACGTACGCAAAATTCCTGCTGGGCAACGAGCGCACCGGCATCGCGGGGGTCGGCCGAACCAAGGTGCGCCTCGCACAGGTGAAAAAGTGCGCCGAGCGCACTGGTCTGCTGGACGATCCGCTGTTCGCGGCGCGATTGGCCGAAGCGGAAAACGAGGTGCTGGCACTGGAACTCACGCAGGCGCGGGTGGTATCGAGCTCCGCGGATGGAAAGCCCAACCCGGCGTCGTCGGTGCTCAAGCTGCGCGGCAGCCAGTTGCAGCAGGTGGCCACCGAGCTGCTGGTCGAGGTGGCCGGGCCCGATGCGTTGCCGGTCGACGGTGATGACATCGCGTCGCCGGCGTGGGCGCAAGCCAGTGCGCCGCGTTACCTCAACTATCGCAAGACATCGATCTACGGCGGCAGCAACGAAGTGCAGCGCAACATCATCTCGTCCACCATTCTCGGATTGTGAGGCAGCCATGGACTTTCAATTGAGCGACGAGCAGGTCCTGCTCCGCGACACCACCCGCGACCTACTCTCCCGCAGTTACGACCCGGAGAGCCGCAACAAGGTCATCGACACCGAGTTGGGCTGGAGCCGCGAGGTCTGGAGTCAGCTCGCCGACATCGGGATCCTCGGCCTCGGCTTCGACCCGGACGAGGCCGGCCAACTCGAGATCATGGTCGTGCTCACCGAAGTCGGACGACGGTTGGCGCCCGAACCTATCGTGCACGCCGCACTGGCGCCCGGTGCGCTCATCGCCGAGCTCGGCAGCGAGGCTCAAAAACAGTTACTCGACGAGGTCGCCGCCGGCCAACGCCTTCTGGCGTTCGCCCACCTGGAACCCGGCCACCGCAAGCCGACGGCTGAAGTTGCCACTAAGGCTGAGCGGCAAGGCGATTCGTGGACGCTGAGCGGACGGAAGAACCCCGTGCTCGCCGGTGACTGCGCCAACACCCTGGTGGTCAGCGCCGCGTTGCCCGACGGCGGCACCGGGTTGTTCCTGGTTGACTCGGATGCGGTCACCCGCCACGGTTATCCGACGTTCGACGGACAGCGCGGCGCGCAGGTCGACCTGGACCACACGCCCGCTGAACCTCTTGGCGATGCCTCTGACATCCAAGACGCGTCGCGCGCGATCCGCGACGCCATCATCCGTATCCAGTCGTCGTTGTGCTCCGAAGCGGTCGGCGCCATGGAGGAAGCGCTTCGCCTGACCACCGATTACCTCAAGACCCGCAAGCAATTCGGTGTCACGCTCAACAAGTTCCAGGCACTGACCCAGCGCGCCGCCGACATGTACGTCTCGCTGGAAATGGCCCGCAGCATGAACCTCTACGCCGCGATGTCGATCGCCGACGCCAACCTCGATCCGGTGATCGCGTCGCGGGCCAAGCTGCAGATCGGCCACTCGGGTCGGCATATCGCGCAGGAGGCGATCCAAATGCATGGCGGCATCGGCATGACCGCGGAGTATCCGGTTGGTCACTACGCGGCCAGGCTGACCGCCATCGGGCACACCCTGGGCTCCGCACAGGATCACCTGCACGTTCTGATTGATCAGATCGGCGGCTACGACTTGGCCAGGCTTTAGTACATGGCTGAACTCTCAGACAGAGTCGTCGCGTTCCTGTCTGAAGGCACCCGCACCGGGATGCTCGGGTTCGTCGCCTCTGACGGGCGGCCGCTGGTCGCTCCGGTGTGGTTCGTCGTCGACCACGGCCGGCTGGCGTTCACGACTGACCGCAACACATCGAAAGGCCGTGCGCTGGCCCGTGATCCAAGGGTTGCGATTTGCGTGGACGACCCCCACCCGCCCTATTCGTTCGTCCAGGTGCAGGGCGTGGCGACGGTGACCAAGGACCGGCAAGACGTGCTGGACATCGCGACCCGCGCCGGCGCACGGTACATCGGCGCTCACCGCGCCGACGAGTTCGGCCGCCGTAACGCCGTTCCTAGCGAAGTGGTGGTGCGGGTCCGGCCCACAAAGGTCATCACCGGATTCAACATCAGCGACTGACGGTGCTTTAGAACTAGAAACCCGCCTCGGCGGGAACGTCGCTGACAAACGCAGCGTCGAGCCCGCGCAACAGACCGGAATTCTTGGCGTGCAACAGGTTTGCCGCTGCCAACGTCGACGCCCGGTGCACACCCGAATAGAGGCCGCCGTCGGATACACCGAGCCACAGGCCGTCCTGGCGCCAGGTAGTGCGGGCCAGTCGGGTATCGGCGACCATGAAGGGCAATGGGTCGTCCCGATGGGTGATGATGCTGACCTTCTCCATTGCGGGGGCGGGCGCGCCCGCCCCGGACTGCGTGAAGATAATGGGTTCATCTCGCACCGCTTGAGGAGCAGTCGATGACCACACCCAACCCAGACCGTCCGCTGCGGGTGATCCAGTGGACGACCGGGAACATAGGGCGGCGATCGTTGCACGCCATCATCGGCAGACGCGATATGGAGCTGGTCGGGGTGTACGCGCACGGGCCGGACAAGGTCGGGGTCGACGCCGCCGAGCTGGCGGGCTGGCCGGAGCCGACCGGGGTGCAAGCGACCAATGACATCGATGCGCTGCTCGCGCTGAGCGCCGACGCGTGTTGTTACAACCCGTTGTGGCCCAACATCGACGAATTGGTGCGTTTGCTGGAATCGGGCGTCAACGTGTGCTCCAGCGCGGCCTGGATCACCGGCGGCAAGCAAACGCCGCAGGATCGGCAACGCATCGAAGACGCCTGCGAGCGCGGCGGGTCGACGATCTTCGGCAGCGGCGCGCACCCCGGGATGACGAACATGGTCGGCATGGTGCTGAGCGCCTCCTGCGAGCGCGTCGACGAGATCCGGATCACCGAGTCGGTCGACTGCTCGACCTACGAATCGGCGGAAACCCA
>Ga0209040_10002351_pt1 | contig 14896 bp, 10 predicted proteins | sample BogFormECP12_OM3_FD_188240 | JGI IMG/M metagenome (GOLD analysis project Ga0209040, IMG submission 188240) | Bog forest soil microbial communities from Calvert Island, British Columbia, Canada - ECP12_OM3 (SPAdes) (version 2) | ecosystem: Environmental > Aquatic > Freshwater > Wetlands > Bog ...
GCGAGGCCACCCGGATCGACGTTACCCTGCTGGCCGATGGCGGCGCCCGGGTGGCCGACGACGGCCGGGGGATCCCGGTAGGCCCGCACCGCCAGTTCCCCGACCGCTCGACGGCGGAGATCGTGCTGACCACGCTCCACGCCGGGGGCAAATTCGGGGGTGAGGGCTACAAGGTGTCGGGAGGGCTCCACGGGGTGGGGGTGTCGGTGGTGAACGCCCTGTCGACCCGAGTCGTCCTCGAGATCGACCGGGACGGCAAGCACCACGTGATGGAGTTCAAGGACGGCGGGGTTCCCAAGGGCAAGCTCAAGGTGGCCGGGCCGTCCCCTCGCGGCCGCACCGGCACCACCGTGACGTTCTGGCCGGACCCGGCGATCTTCGAGGAGGTCGAGTTCCGGGCCCAGACCGTCACCGAGCGTCTGCAAGTGATGGCCTTCTTGAACAAGGGCCTCGAGATCCGCTTCGCCGACGAGCGACCAGGCGGGGAGAAGAAGGAGACGTTCCGCTACAACGGCGGGATCGTCGACTACGTCAAGCATCTCAACGCCTCCAAGGAGTCGCTGTTCAAGAAGGTCGTGTCCTTCGACCAGTCCGAGGAGGGCCAGGAGGTCGAGGCGGCACTGCAGTGGAACACCGGCTTCCACGAGAGCATCTTCAGCTTCGCCAACGGGATCTCCACCACCGAGGGCGGCATGCACGAGGAGGGGTTCAAGAAGGCGCTGACCAACGTGGTCAACCGCTACGCCCGCGCCCACAACCTGTTGAAGGAGAAGGAGGAGAACCTCGACGGCAAGGACATCCGCGAGGGACTCACCGCCATCATCTCGGTGCGCCTGCGGGATCCGCAGTTCGAGGGCCAGACCAAGGCCAAGCTGGGCAACGTCCCGATCCGGTCGCTGGTCGAGCGGGCGACCAACGAGAAGCTGGCGGAGTGGCTGGAGGAGAACCCGACCGAGGCCAACCAGATGGTCAAGAAATCGCTGGTGGCGCAGCGGGCCCGGGTGGCGGCCCAGCAGGCCCGAGACCTGACCCGGCGCAAGTCGGGCCTCGACGGGGCCGGGCTGCCCGGGAAGCTGATCGACTGCTCCTCGCGCGACCCGCGCGAGAGCGAGTTGTTCATCGTGGAGGGCAACTCGGCCGGCAGCTCGGCCAAGGACGCCCGCGACCCGAGGACCCAGGCCATCCTGCCGATCCGGGGCAAGATCCTCAACGTCGAGCGGGCCCGCATCGACAAGATGCTGAAGAACGCGGAGATCCAGGCACTCATCGCGGCCATCGGGGCCGGACTGGCCGACGACTTCGACGTCGACAAGATCCGCTACCACAAGGTGATCGTGCTGGCCGACGCCGACGTCGACGGCTCGCATATCCGCACCCTGCTGCTGACGTTCTTCTTCCGCCAGATGAAGCCCATGGTGGAGGGGGGGTTCGTCTACGTCGCCCAGCCGCCGTTGTTCTCGACCCTGGTGGGCAAGGAGAAGGTCTACCTGAAGGACGAGGCGGCCAAGGACGCGTTCATGGTCGAGCACCCGGACCACAAGCAGGACTTCCAGCGGCTGAAGGGCCTGGGGGAGATGGACTTCACCGAGCTGCGCGAGACCACCATCGACCCGACCAAGCGCTCCCTCCTCCAGATCAGCGTGGAGCAGGCGGCCCTCGCCGACGACGTGTGCTCGGTGCTGATGGGTGACGACGTGGAATTGCGGCGGCACTTCATCCAGACCAACGCGAAGGACGTCCGCTTCCTCGACATCTGAGGCGGCGGAACACCACATGGCACGACGGCGCGGCACAGATACATCCACCGGCACCGGGGGCACCAACGGCAACGCGCCCAACGGCGACATGCCGGTCATGGGATTCATCGAGCCGATCGAGATCCAAGAGGAGATGGAGCGCTCCTTCCTCGAGTACTCGATGTCGGTCATCGTGTCCCGGGCCCTGCCCGACGTGCGCGACGGCCTCAAGCCGGTGCACCGCCGCATCCTCTATTCGATGTTCGACCAGAACCTCCGGCCGGACCGCCCCCACGTGAAGTGCGCGGCGGTCGTCGGAGAGGTGATGGGCACCTACCACCCCCACGGCGACTCGGCCATCTACGACGCCCTGGTGCGCATGGTGCAGGACTTCAGCATGCGCCACCCGCTCATCGACGGGCACGGCAGCTTCGGCGGCCCCGGGCCCGACGAGGGGCCGGCGGCCATGCGCTACACCGAGTGCCGGCTCCAGCCGCTCGCCCTCGACCTGATGGCCGGGATCGACGAGGAGACGGTCGACTTCGTCCCGAACTACTCCAACAGCGCCGACGAACCGACCGTCCTGCCGGCCCGTTTCCCCAACCTCCTGGTCAACGGCTCCCAGGGGATTGCCGTGGGCATGGCCACCAACATCCCCCCCCACAACCTGGCCGAGGTGGTCGACGCAACCATCCACGTCCTCGAGCACCCCGAGGCCACCCCCGACGACCTGATGCAGTTCGTGAAGGGCCCCGACTTCCCGACCGGGGCCCAGATCCTCGGACGCCAGGGCATCCTCGACGCCTACCGGACGGGCCGGGGCTCGATCAAGATGCGGGCCGTCGCCGAGATCGACGAGGGCAAGGACGCCACCCGGATCGTGGTGACCGAGCTGCCCTACCAGACCTCGGTCGGGGTCATCGCCCAGAAGATCGACGACCTGGTGAAGTCGGGGGACCTGGACGGGATCGCCGAGGTGCTCGACTCCTCGGCCGGCAAGCAGACCAGGTTGGTCATCCGATTGAAGCGCGACGCCAACGCCCACGTGGTGCTCAACAAGCTCTACAAGCACACGCCGCTGCAGACCAGCTTCGGGGTCAACACCCTGGCCCTGGTGGACGGGGTCCCCCGCACCCTCAACCTGGCCCAGGTCCTCACCCACTACGTGGCCCACCAGGTGGAGGTGCTCACCCGGCGGACCGAGTTCCGGCTGCGCAAGGCCCGGGCCCGCGCCCACATCGTCGAGGGCCTGCTGCGGGCGATCGACATGCTCGACGCGGTCATCGCCGCCATCCGGGGTTCCGACGACCGACCGGCCGCCCGCGCTGCCCTGATGGCGGACCCGTTCTCCTTCAGCGAGGAGCAGGCCAACCACATCCTCGACATGACGCTCGGGCGCCTGACCCGGCTGGGCCGGACCGAGCTGGAGGAGGAGATGGCCCAGCTGCGCGAGACCATCGCCGAGCTCGAGTCCATCCTGGCCGACCCGGCCAAGCTGCGCGGTGTGATCGCCACCGAGATGACCGAGATCCGCGACAAGTTCGCCGACGAGCGTCGTAGCGTTGTCACCCACGACCCCGGTGAGCTCGGCATGGAGGACCTGATCGAGGACGAGGAGATCGTGGTCACCATGACCGCGGCGGGCTACATCAAGTCGGTGCCCGCCGCTGCCTTCCGGACCCAGGGTCGCGGGGGGCGCGGCGTGCAGGGGGCCCGGCTCAAGGAGGAGGACCTCGTCACCCACGTGGTCCACACCTCGGCTCACGCCTACCTCCTGCTCTTCTCCAACCGGGGCCGGGTCTTCCGGCTCCGCGGTCACGAGATCCCGGTGAAGGACCGTTACGCCAAGGGCACCGCGCTGGTGAACCTGCTGCCCCTGGCCAACGGGGAGACGGTCCAGGCCATCGTCCAGACCCGGGACTTCCCGGTCGACCAGTTCTTGGTGTTCGCCACAGCCCGCGGCCAGGTGAAGAAGACGGCGTTCAGCGAGTACGACAAGAGCCGGCGCGAAGGATTCATCGCCATCAACCTGCGCGAGAGGGACGAGCTGGTGCGGGTCGTGGCCACCAGCGGGGAGGACGACCTCTTCGAGGTGACCCGCAAGGGCATGACCATCCGGTTCTCAGAGAACGACGTGCGGGCGATGGGCCGCGACGCCGCCGGGGTCCGGGGGATCCGCCTGCGTGAGGACGACGAGGTCGTCTCTCTCGACGTGGCCCGCGACGACACCGACATCCTCATCGTCACCGACGCCGGCTACGGCAAGCGGACCAAGCTCGATCGCTTCAACCGCCAGGCCCGCGGCGGCCAGGGGGTCCGGGGGATCCGCCTCACGGCCAAGCGGGGCTTCGTGGTGGCCGCCTTCATGGTCAGCCTGGATGACGAGATCCTCCTGGTGTCCTCGGGCGGCGTGGTCATCCGCACCGCGGTACGCGAGATCGCCTCCCAGGGCCGGGACGCCACCGGCGTGCGGGTCATGAACCTCGACGACGGCCAGTCGGTCGCCGCCGTGGCCCTCGTCACCGGCTCGGAGTAGCCCGCCGGCTCGGGGCCCGGCGCCGCGGTCGGGAGATGGCCCGGTCAGGAGACGGGCCCGGTCAGGAGACGGGCCCGGTCAGGAGACGGGCCCGGTCAGGAGACGGGCCCGGTCAGGAGACGGGCCCGGTCAGGAGACGGACTGGAAGGTCATCGTGAAGGGCGCGGCGGTGGGGAAGTAGAACCCGACGACCTTGTTGCCCACCGAGACGAAGACGTGGGCCGACGGGGAGCCCACCTCCACGGTGATCGACTGGGTCACCAAGAAGTCCTTGGACTGCCCGGGGCCGATGACCCCGGCGAAGATCGGCGAGACGTGCTGGGCGTCGGTGGCCTGCATCCAGCTGGCCCCACCCACCGGGATCACCCGGACGAGGAAGGCAGGAGCCCGGATGTTGAAGGTGGCCCCGGTGGACGTGGTGGAGGCCACGGCGAAGACCCCCGGGACCACCGCCGGCTTGGACGACGTGGGCGCCGAGGGCCTGGGCGAATGGGTGTGGGTGATGCCGAGCGAGTTGAGCCACTTCGGCTCGACCTGGTGGATCACCAGGCCCGCCACCCCGACGAGCACCGCCAGGGCCACCAGGCCGACGAGCAGGCGGAGCCACAGCGGGGCCCCCGGCTTGCGGGGGCGGGGGGCGGGACGCCCCGGCACGGCCGGCGTGACCCCGGTGTCGACCACAGCGAGGGGGACCTGGTCCGTGTTGGAGTGGACGCCTTCGGTGGTGGCGCCGGTGCCGGAGCCCGAGCGGGCCACCGGGGCGCCGACGGAGCTCGCCGGCGGCCTTCCGGCCGCCGAGCGCGAGACGGCGATGACCGGCACGGCACCGGTGTCGCGGCGCCGGGCCACACCGACACCTGCCGCCGCCGAGCTGGTCGCCGGGGCCTGCACCACCACCACCGGCCCCGAACCGGCCGGCGTGGCCGGCCAGTGGTCGATCAGCGACAGGGCGTACCGGTCGCCCGGGAGCCCGAGGTAGTCGGCGTAGCGACGGAGGGTCTGGCAGACGTCGATGCGGTCCGGGATGCGATCGACTGTCCCGGCCTCGAGCGCCTCGAGCTGCCCCACGGGCAGGCCGGTTCGCTGGCTCACGTCCTCGAGCCGGAGTCCCTGGCGCGTCCGGGCCCGGCGGAGGTTGCGCCCGAGCTCGGGGACCGAGGTTGGCAGCGCCCCGGCGTCACCACGACGGGAGGCGGCGCCTTCACGATGCAGGATCACCTTGCCCCTTCCCTCCATGCCTGTCGAGGTGCTTGAGCGTACCGCCCCGGGCCGATCCGGGCCCGTCGCGGGACCATGTAAGGCTCTTGTAACCGCCCCTGCTGGGACACGCCCCGAGCACCCGGTCCAGACTGGCCGCACGCCGGGTCGGGCCCCTCACGGGCAGCCCGGACTCGGGCCTGCGAGACCACGATGCCTCCCACCGCCGAACCTCCCATCCACCCGGACCCCCGGGGGCCGTGAGCGTGATCACCCTGCTCGGCATCGGGTTCCTCGGAGGGCTGATCACCGGGATCTCACCCTGCATCCTCCCGGTGCTCCCGGTCATCGTCGCCGGGGGCGCGGCCGAGGCCACGACGGCCAGCAGGTGGCGCCCCTACGCCATCATCGGCGGCCTGGTGGCCAGCTTCACCGTGTTCACCCTCCTCGGCGGCTCGCTCCTGAGCCTCCTGGGCCTGCCTCAGGACCTGCTGCGCGACCTCGGCATCGTGGTGCTGGCCGCCCTCGGGGTCGGCCTGCTCGTGCCCAAGGTGGGGGAGTGGCTGGAGCTCCCGTTCGCCCGGCTCGGGGCCCGGGGCCAGTCGGGCTCGGGGAGCGGGCTGGTCCTGGGCGTCAGCCTGGGCCTGATCTTCGTCCCGTGCGCCGGGCCGGTGCTGGCCGCCATCGCCGTGGTGTCGGCCACCCACCGCGTCGGCCTGACCACGCTGCTGCTCACCCTCGCCTATGCGCTCGGGGCGTCGATCCCCCTGCTGGTCTTCGCGCTGGTCGCCCAGCGCACCACGAAGGGCTGGCACGCCCTGCGGGCCCACATGCCGGTGGTGCGCCGGGTCGCCGGCGCCGTGCTGGCGGTCACCGCCGTGGCCATCGCCCTCAACTGGACCCGACCGCTGCAGACCTCGGTCCCGGGTTACACCAGCGCGCTCGAGAACCACGTCGAAGGGACGGCCAGCGCCACCCGCCAGCTCGACGCGTTGACCGGCGAGCACGCCAACAGGTTCGCTGCGGGCCAGACGATCGCCGCCGGGGCCCTCCCCATGCTCGGCCGGGCCCCGGGCTTCACCGGCATCACCGGGTGGCTCAACTCGCCGGGCGACCGGCCGCTCAGCCTGGCCTCGCTGCGGGGCAAGGTCGTCCTCGTCGACTTCTGGACGTACTCGTGCATCAACTGCCAGCGAACGCTGCCCCACGTGGAGGCGTGGTACCGCGCCTACAAGAACCGGGGGCTGGTTGTCGTCGGGGTCCACACGCCCGAATTCCCCTTCGAGTACGTGGTCTCCAACGTCAAGGCGGCCGCCAGCCAGTACGGGGTCAACTACCCGATCGCCATCGACGACAACTACGGGACCTGGAACGCCTACAACAACGAGTACTGGCCGGCCGAGTACCTGATCGACCAGAACGGCGAGGTGCGGCACACCGACTTCGGTGAGGGCGAGTACGGCCAGACCGAGCAGGACATCCGCCTGCTGCTGGACGCCGGCGGTGCCAAGTCCCTGCCACCGGCCACCGAGGTGGCGGACCGGACGCCGACCGCCGAGCTCACCCCCGAGACCTATCTCGGCTACGCCCGCCAGGACCTCACCTCCTATGTGGGGTCGCCGGTCGTCGACTCGCGTCCCGCGCAGTACCAACCGGACGGGTCGGTGCCGCCCGATGAGCGGTCGTTGGGCGGGACCTGGACAGTCAACCAGTGGGAAGCCACGGCCGACACGTCCGGGTCGACCATCGTCGTGAACTACATGGCCGACAACGTCTACCTGGTGCTCGGCGGCCGAGGCACGGTGGGGGTCTCGGTCGGCGGCGTACACCTGAAGACGATCACCGTCGGTGGTGTGCCCGACCTCTACACGCTGCTCTCGTCCCCCCGCTACTCGTCCGGGATCATGCGACTCACGTTCTCGAAGGGCGTGCAGGCCTTCGACTTCACCTTCGGATGAGCGACCGATGAGGAGCCAACGTTGATCACCCTCGCCCTCGTCGTCGGGACCGTCACCCTGGCGGCCGGTGTCGGCGCTGCTCTGCTGCTGCGCCTGCTGCCGACCGTGCGCCTCCAGATGATTGGCCTGGCCCTGGTGGCGGTGACCCTTCCCCTGGTCGCCGTCTCGGTGTCCGGCCTGATCATGTTCCACATGGGCGCCGACGTCGGCGTGCTCGCTGTCTCGGCCGCCGCCGCCACCGGGGCGCTGGTGGGGGCACTCCTGGTCGAGCGCAACGTCGTCCGGCGCCTCGACCGGGTGCGGGCGGCCTCCGCCGCCCTGGCCGCCGGGGAGCTCACCGCCCGGGCCCCGACCGGCGGCCCGGGCGAGCTGGCCCAGCTGGCCGATTCGTTCAACGCCATGGCCGCCAACCTCCAGGAGTTCTTCGACGCCCGCCGGGAGCTGCTGGCCTGGGTCAGCCACGACCTTCGGGCCCCCGTCACGTCGCTCCAGGCGATGCTGGAGGCCATCGAGGACGGAGTCGTCGAGCCCGAGCACTACCTCGGCGCGCTCCAGGGCCAGGTGCGCCTGCTCGGCGCCCTGGTCGACGACCTGTTCGAGCTGGCCCGGATCGACGCCGGCGTGCTGGCGGTGGCGGCGCAGCCGGTCGACGTGGGAGCCCTGGTACAGGCGGCGGTACGCCGGCACGAAGCCGAAGGCCGCGCCCGCGGGCTCGAGCTGGACGTGGTGGTGCGGGACCGGGACACGGTCGCGCGGTGTGACCCCGACAAGGTCGAGCGGGTGCTGGACAACCTCCTGGCCAACGCGCTGCGCTACACGCCGTCACCGGGCCGGGTCGCCGCCTCGGTCACCGCCGGGGCAGGGGCCGTGCTGGTGACGGTGGAGGACACCGGGGTCGGGATCGCCGAGGACGCCCTGGACCGGGTGTTCGAGCCCTTCTGGCGGGGCGAGCCGGCCCGCACCCCGGCCGACGGCGGGGCCGGTCTCGGGCTGGCCATCGCCCGGGGACTGACCGAGGCCCAGGGGGGACGAATCTGGGTCGAGCGGCCCCCCGGGGGTGGGACGAGGATGTGTGTCGTGCTCCCGTCGGCGGCGGGCGAGGTGCCGCGGGCCCCGGCCAGGCCGTCGGCCCCTCCGGACGGAGCCGTCGGCCACGACGCCCCGGGCACGGCGACCGGTCGCCGCACCCCGCGGCGAGCCTGAGCCCGGCCCCCCGGGGTCGGGTCAGAAGAGGTGGAGCCGGGAAAGGGGCCACACCAGCACCACGACCTTGCCCACGATGAGGGAGCGGGAGACCGGGCCCCAGTAGCGGCTGTCGCACGACGCCACCCGGTTGTCGCCCAGCACGTAGTAGTGGTCGGGCGGGACGAGGGTCGGCAGGATGGCCTTGCCGAGCTGGGTGCCCTTGGCCAGCCAGGGCTCGGCCAGTGGGCGGCCGTCGATCAGGACCGTGTTCCCGGACGAGGCGATGTGGTCGCCGGGCAGTCCGATGACCCGCTTGACGAGATCGTTGACCGTCGGGCCGCCGCAGTCCTCGGCCACCGGGCGGGCGAACACGACGATGTCGCCCCGGTCGATCCCGTGCAGGTGGTAGCTGAGCTTGTCGACGAGGATCCGGTCGCCGATCTGGAGGGTGGGCTCCATGGACCCGGACGGGATGTAGAAGGTCTGGACGACGAAGGTCCGCAGGACGATGGCGAGGAGGGCGGCCACCACCACCACCACGACCACCTCCACCACCCAGCGGTGCCGCCGGGGAGCCGACGGCGCCCCGGGCTCGGGTTCGGGGCCGGCGGGCGTGGTCGGCTCGGCGCCGTCCGGGCCGCCCGGGCCGCGCGGGTCGGCGACCACGGCCGGGCCGGTCAGCGGTGGGCCGTGGCCGTCGGGATCGGTGTCGGTGGTCGGCACGGCATGGTGAGGCTATCGGCCCCGGTTGGGGGGGAGGGACCGGCCTCCCGGGACGGAATGCCGGGGCCGCCGGTGACGTTAGCTACGCTGGGAAATGTTGGGAAGGTCCGGATGCGACGGGGGGGGCCGGACTCGAGGGAACGAGTGAGCCAGTGAGCATCGCGATCCTGCTCGCGTTGGTGGCCAGCCTGTTCACGGCGACGTCCTCGGTCGCCCAGCGGGTGGCCGCCGCCCCCGCTCCCGGGGAGATCAGCTTCAGCTGGCGGCTGGTGCTGTTCCTGGTGCGCCGGCCGGTGTGGTTCTTCGGGATCCTCTGCATGATCGCCGGCTTCCTCTTCCAGCTGGCCGCCCTCCAGGGCGGGGAGCTCTCGTTGGTCCAGCCGGTGATCGCCACCGAGCTGCTGTTCGTGTTCGCCTACCTGGCTCTGCGCAACCGGGACCGGGTGCACGCCCGGGACTGGGTGGCGGGGTTGGCCATGGCGGCCGGCCTGGGCGCCTTCCTCTTGCTCGCCGACCCCTCGGGTGGCTCGTCGGCGCACGCCACCGGGTGGCTGTGGCTGATCTCGGGGGCGGCGACCTTCGGCGCCGCGGCGGTGATGGCGGCGGCCTCGAGCGTCCCGTGGCGGGGCCGGGCGCCCTCGGCCGCGCGCAAGGCGGCCCTCCTCTCGGTGGCCGGCGGGATCGCCTGGGGGTTCGTCGCCGCGGTGATCAAGGAGCTGAGCAGCCACATCGACCAGGGGGCGTACGCCGTCTTCACCAACTGGTCGCCGTACGTGCTGATCCTGACCGGTGCCGCCGCCATGTTCCTCGTGACCAACGCCTTCCAGGCGGGACCGCTCGCCGCCTCCCAGCCCGGACTGACCATCGCCGACCCGTTGGTCGCCAGCCTCCTCGGGATCACCGTGTTCGGCGAGCACCTGCGCACCGGCCCGCTGCACCTCACCGGCGAGGCGGTCGCGGTCGTGGTCCTGGCCGCCGGGATCATTCTCCTCAGCCGGAGTCCGCTCATCCAAGCCCCCGCGCCCGCGGCCGACGCGCCGTCGGGGGGCGAGGGTGGCGAGGCCCCCCGGATCGAGACCGCCCCGCCGTACCGCGCCCCGTCCCCCGGTGGGTCGTCGGATCGGGCACCGTCCCCCGGTGGGCGCGCCGTCGGCCATCGGGTCGTCGACGACCCGGTCCGGGGCTGCCAGGCCTCGAGCGGCCGGCCCGAACCGGGCTGACCCCGGGTCGTCCCGGCCCGCCCCCGGGGTCGGGCGACGGTTTTCGGGCAGACTCACCAGATGACCACCGCGACCCTCAGTCCCGACGAGGCCGGCGCCCTCATCCGCCCCCGTGACACGATCGGCTTCGGCCTGGGCCCGGCCAATCCGGACGCCTTCTTGACGGCGCTGGGCCGGCGGGACGACTGGGAGGACCTGGTCCTCGGGGGCGCCCTGCTCCTCGGCCTCTACGAGGTGCTGGGCAAGCCGGGGGTCTCGTACCGCTGCGGCTTCTTCGGCCCCGGGGAGCGCCTCTTCGCCGCCCAGGGGGCCAGGATCGAGCACGTCCCCGGGGGCTTCCGCCAGATGGCCCCCATCCTGGCCCGTTACGCCCCCCGGGTGATGACCGTCCAGGCGGCCCCCCCCGATTCGAGCGGCACCGTCAACCTCTCGCTCCATCTCGGGGGGACCCGGGACGAGCTGCTGCGGGCCGGGGTGGACCCCGAGCGCCTGCTCATCGTGGAGGTGAACCCCAACCTGCCGAGGACCTCGTGCCTCAAGCCCTACGACAACACTATCCCGGTCGACCTCATCGACGTGCTGGTGGAGGCCGACGGCGAACCCTTCGCCCTCCCCGACGCGATCCCCAACGAGGCCGACGCGGCGATCGCCGAGCACGCCCTCGCCTTCGTGGAGGACGGGGCCACCCTGCAGACCGGCATCGGTGGGATCCCGACGATGGTGGCCACCGAGCTGGCGGCGCGCCCCGGTGGGGGCTACGGCGTCCACTCGGAGATGTTCACCAACGGCCTCATGCTGTTGCACCAGGCAGGGAAGGTGACGAACCTGGGAAAGGGGGAGTTCCCCGGCTCCTCGGTGACGACGTTCGCCCTCGGGTCACCCGAGCTCTACCGGTGGCTGGATGGCAATCCCGAGGTCGCCTTCCTCCCGGTCGAGGTGGTGAACGACCCGTCGGTCATCGCCCGCAACACCGAGTTCGTGTCGATCAACGGGGCGATCTGCGTCGACCTCTACGGACAGATCGTGGCCGACAACATCAACGGGAAGCAGATCTCGGGGGTCGGTGGACACGAGGACTTCATCGCCGGCGCCGAGCTCCATCTCGACGCGCACTCTCTGGTCTGCCTGCGCTCGACGGCGGCGGTGGGCGCGGAGCAGTACTCGCGCATCGTGTCGGTCCTGCCGGCCGGCTCGGTCATCTCCACCCCCCGCCACCACACCGGCGCGGTGGTGACCGAGTTCGGATCGGCCGAGCTCACCGGCCTCACCGTGGGCGAACGGGCCCGGACCCTGGCCGAGATCGCCCATCCCGACTTCCGCGACGAACTGCGGGCCGCCGCCGAGCAGCTCGGCCGTGGCTGAACCCGTCGCCGGCGAGACCCCCGACCTCCCCTCGCTGTTCGGGCTGGGGGGCCGGGTGGCGATCGTGACCGGGGGGAGCCGGGGCATCGGCCTGGCCATCGCCCGTGGGTTCGCCGCGGCCGGGGCGGCGGTCGCCGTGGCCAGCCGCAAGGCGGACGCGTGCGAGCGCGCCGCGGCGGCGATCGAGGCCACCGGGGGGACCGCTCTGGCCGTCCCCACGCAGATGAGCGACCTGGTCGCGGTGGCCGGCCTGGTCGAGCGGGTGGTCGAGGGCTTCGGCCGGATCGACGTGGTGGTGAACAACGCGGCCAACGCCCTGGCTCAGCCGATCGGGCACATCACGCCCGAGGCATGGTCGAAGACCCAGGACACCAACGAACGGGGGCCCCTCTTCCTGGTCCAGGCGGCCCTGCCCCAGCTGACCGAGAGCCCCCATGCGTCGGTCATCAACATGGTGAGCGCCGGGGTCTTCACCCACGGCGGGTACGTCGCCATGTACACCGCGGCCAAGGCGGGGCTGCTCGCCCTGACCCGTTCCATGGCGGCGGAGCTGGCCGACCGAGACATCAGGGTGAACGCCCTGGCGCCGGGTCCGGTCGACACCGACATGGTCCGCCACAACCCCCCCGAGGTGCAACGGCGCATGGCCAAGGCTCCCCTGATGGGCCGGTTGGCCGCTCCTTGGGAGATGGTCGGTCCCGCCCTCTTCCTGGCCAGCGACGCCTCGAGCTTCGTGACCGGCCAGGTGCTGGTGGCCGACGGGGGACTGACCTTCCATTGACGGCCCCCTCGGGGCCCTGCGCTCGTCGGGCTGAGCGGGCCGACACCGCCGCGCCTCGCCGCCGGTGAGTAGGGTCCGACGCATGGACACGGCGGGCCGGACGGTGCTCACCACCGGGGCCAACTCGGGGATCGGCCTGGCGACGGTCCTGCGCGTGGCCCGCCTGGGCTTCCACTCGGTCGGATCAGTGCGATCGGAGGCCAAGGCGGCCGCGGTGGCCGAGGCGGCGGAGGTCGCCGGGGTGGCGGTGGCCACCGTCCAGCTCGACGTCACTGACGCCGACCGCTGCGCCGAGGTCGTCGAGGAGCTGCGCCCGTGGGCCCTGGTGAACAACGCCGGCTACTCGGGGGTCGGGGCCATCGAGGACGTCAGCGACGCCGAGGCCCGGGACCAGCTCGAGACGATGGTGGTGGCCCCTATGCGCCTGGCCCGCCTCGCCCTGCCGCACATGCGGTCGACCGGGGGAGGCCGGGTGGTGAACGTCTCGTCGATCTACGGGCTCACCACGACCCCGTTCAGTGGTTGGTACCAGGCGTGCAAGCACGCCCTCGAGGCGGCCTCCGACGCGCTGCGCCTGGAGGTGGCCCGGGACAAGGTGAGCGTGGTGCTGGTCGAGCCCGGCGGACTCAAGACCGGAATCTGGGAGCAGTTCGAGCGCGACGTCGAACGCCGAGTTGGGTCGCGCTACGAGCCCGGCTACCGGCGCATCCGGAGCCTGCTCGAGCCCTTCATGGGGCTGATGGGCGAGCCCGAGGGCGCGGCCAAGGTGATCGGGCGGGCCCTCACCGTTTCGGCCCCTCGGGCCCGCTACCTGGTCGGGCGCGATGCCCAGGCCGTCGCGATGTCCCAGCCCCTGATCCCCACCTGGATCAGGGACCGGGTGACCCGACTGGTGATCGGGCTCTGAACGGCTCGGATCCGGGGTACCACGAGGCGGGTGCCATCCTCCGATGCCCGCAGACAACCGGCTCTGGCCAACCCTGGTTCAGCCGGTGGTCGAGGACGGGTCGGTCTCGCGCTCAGCAGGTCACTCTCGCAGGGGCAGATGCTCGTTCGCGGACGCGTTCTCCAATCGGGCAGCCCGTTCGCCCACCACAACACCGTCCCGCATCTCCAGCACGCGGTGGGTGTGGGAGGCGACCTCGGAGGAATGGGTCACCATGATGATCGTCATGCCTCCCGCCCCGAGGCGCTCGAGGAGATCCAAGAAGCGCTCGGTGGACGCAGAGTCAAGGCTGCCCGTCGGCTCATCGGCCAGGAGGATCTTCGGTTCGTTCGCCAAGGCCCGCGCGATCGCCACCCGCTGACGTTCGCCGCCGGAGAGCTCTGTCGGCAGACGATCCTCTCGACCCTGGAGGTCGACCTCGGCGAGCAACTCCCGAGCTCGTGACCTGCGCTGGTGGGCGGACCACTTGGCGCCGAACATCGGGAGCTCGACGTTGGACACGGCCGACAGCTGCGGCAAGAGGTTGTGCAACTGGAAGACGAGGCCCACCTCGTAGCGCCGGAACGCACTGACGTCGTGAATGGTCCCGAGGTCATTCCCGGCGACGACGACAGACCCCGACGTGGGAGTGTCGATGGCGGCCAAGAGGTGCAGCAACGTCGACTTCCCGCAACCCGACGGGCCGGTAATGGCGACGGTCTCCCCATAACCGACCGAAAGGCTGATCCCGGCGAGGGCCGTGACGCGGCCCGGAAAGATCCGCGTCACGTCCGTCACCTCCACCGCCTCGCCAGCGCCGGTGGGTTCACTCATAGCTCAGCGCCTTGAGGGGCGAGAGGAGGGCCGCCCGGGTGGTCGGGTAGAGGGCCCCGATCAGCGTCATGATGAGCGCGGTGAGCAGGGCCCTCCAGAATGCTCCCTGCGTGAAGTTCGGGTGGAGTACGCCCCTCAGGGCTGGCAGATCGGTGAGCAGGGCGGCGACGGCGAAGGACAAGGCGACACCGATGGCGGCGCCGAGCACGGCGAGTAACAGACTCTCACCAACGAGGAGGAACACGGTCCGCCGGCGAGTCCAACCGACCGCACGGAGGAGACCGAACTCGCGGGTTCGTTCGCTGACGGTCAGGAGCATGGTGTTTCCGATGATGACGGCACCGATGAGGATGGCGAGCACGGTGCTGCCGTTGACGGCCGCCTGGAGATAGATCAGGCTCCGGTCCGCCCTCCCGAACTGGGCGGCGGTGCGAATCGT
>Ga0209040_10002352_pt1 | contig 14894 bp, 9 predicted proteins | sample BogFormECP12_OM3_FD_188240 | JGI IMG/M metagenome (GOLD analysis project Ga0209040, IMG submission 188240) | Bog forest soil microbial communities from Calvert Island, British Columbia, Canada - ECP12_OM3 (SPAdes) (version 2) | ecosystem: Environmental > Aquatic > Freshwater > Wetlands > Bog ...
GCAGATCACCACGAAGAAGATCGCGAGCAGCGGCCACAGCCATTTGAGGTACTTGTCGTAGCCGACTTTCGCGAGCGCGACACCGCCCATCACGACGGCGGTCGTGGGGATCCACAGGTTCATCCAGCCCGACGCGGCGTTCCAGGCGGTGACCGTCAGCGCGCGGGAGACATGCGCGAAGTCGGACAGGGGGGCGAGGATCGGCATCGCGAGCGTCGCGTGGCCGGAGGTCGAGGGGATCAGGAAGGCGATCGGCAGGTTGACGATGAAGATGGTGATCTCGAACAGGCCCTTCGACACGCCGGTGGCGATTTTTTCCATCGCGTGCAGCACGGTGTCGGTGATCTTCGTGTTGTTCATGAGCACCGAGACGCCGCGCGCCAGCACGATCACGAGCGCCGGGTAGAGGAATTCGGAGGCGCCCTTGGTGATCGCCCCGCTCAGTTCTTTCTCGTGCAGGCCGGCGAACACGCCGATGATGATCGCCGCCACTACGAACAGCATCGCCAGCTGCGGGAACCACCAGTCGAGCTGCCACGAGTACGGTTCGGCGCCCGAGCCGGAGAAGATTTCCGCCCACGGCACGACCGCGAAGATCATGAAGGCGAACGTGAGGCCGACCCCCAACAGAACGAACTTGTCCCTGGTCACCAGCTTCGGCGGTTCCTCGCCGACCGTCTGTTCGCGGTCGCCCGGCAGGAAGCCGCTGACCGATCTCTCCGGCTTGGCCTTGACCCTGGCCGCATAGACGAGAACGTAGGCGATCGCAATCGCCGTCAGCACGATCCACATCGCGAACCGCAGCGGCAGCCCGTCGCCGATCGAGACGTCCGCGAACTTGGAGGCGATGCCGATCGAGAAGGGGTTCACCGTCGACCCCATCACGCCCACCCCGGCGCCGACGATGATCGTCCCGACCGCGACCATCCGGTCGTAGCCGAGCGCCAGCAGCAACGGGATCAGCAGCCCGTAGAAGGCGAGGGTTTCTTCGGCGAAGCCCTCGACGGAGCCGAGCAGCGAGAAGACGACCATGATCGACGCGATCAGCAGCCAGCCCCGGTTGCGCGAGCGATAGGCCATGCGAGCGATGCCACGGTCGAGCGCGCCGGTCGCGAACATGACCGCGATGAAGGCACCGACCGCGAGCACGAAGAAGAACACTTCGGCGCTGCCGTAGAGTTTGCCTTCGGTTTCCCCACCTGGCGCGACATGGCCCTTCGCTTCCTTGATCCCGTACAGGCCGTTGACGGGTGCGAGGTACAGTTCCTTGACACGGTCTTTGAAGGTGAGCCCCGAGGGGACGTGGTGGTAGGTATGGGGAATCGGGGCTTCCTTGGAGTTGAGGCGGTATTCCCCGGAGGGGACGAACAGCGCGATCACCCACACGCCGAGTGCCACGATCGCGAGCACGGTGAGCGCGCTCGGGAAGGACTTTTCCTTCTTGGCGGGAGCCGTCTCGGGAGGCGGTGCCCCGCCCCCGCCAGCGTCGGCAGGTTTCTCGACCGGCGGGGCGTGCTCGGTGGGCGCTGCCGCGGCGCTCGTCTGCACGTCTTTGGCGCTCATCGGGATCGTTCCTTTCGAGTCGCGTACTCGCTGAAGAACTGCGCCTCGGCTAGCACGGTGCGCTCGAGCTCATCGAGCAGCACGCGCTCGTTGGGCGCGTGCAGGTTGCAGTGACCGTCCTGCGCACCGAACAGCAGGATCTCCGCGTCCGGCACCGCCTCGTGCATGGCGCTCGCCAACGGGATCGCGCCGCCGATGGCCATGTCCACGGGCTCGCTGCCCCACGCGGCGCCCAGCGCGGCCCGCGCCGCCGCGTATGCTGGACCCGTAGTCGGGGGGGCGAGGCCGTCCCCGGGGCTGCCGTCCGGCGCGACGTGAATCGCCACCCCGAACGGCCGGACCGCTTCGAGGTGGCGGATCAGGGCATCGCGTGCCTCGGCGGCGCTCTGCTGGGGGTGCACGCGCAGGTTCAGCTTCGCCCGCGCGTAGGGCACGACCGCGCTGGCAGCGGTCTCGACCGCCGGCGCGTCGAGGCCCATCACGGTGATCGCGGGCCCCGACCACAGGCGTTCGCCGAGGCTGCCGGTGCCGAACAGCGGCATGCCGGGCTCCACCCCCGCCAGGTCCCGGAACTCTTCCTCCGTGTAGGAGGCTCCCTTCCACGGCTCGCGGCGCAGCCCCGCCACGGCGACGTCGCCGTGCTCGTCGTGCAGGCTCGCCAGCGCGTGGAGCAGGACGATCAGCGCGTCCGGGGCGGCGCCGCCGAACTCGCCGCTGTGCTTTGCCTCGGCGAGCGTCCGCACCTCGAGGATCACCTCCGCGTCGCCGCGCAGGGCGATGGTCAGCGTCGGCGTGCCCGCGCGCACGTTGCCCACGTCGGCCACGACGATCGCGTCGGCACGGAAGATCTCCGGCCGTTGCAGCGGATAGTCGTCCAGCGCGCTGCCGTACTCCTCCTGCCCCTCGATCAGGATCTTGACGCCCACCGGTGGCTTGCCGCCGAAAGCGCGCAGGGCGCCCACGTGAGCGATCAGGTTGGACTTGTCGTCGGCCGCGCCGCGCCCGTAGATCGCGCCGTCGCGCTCGGTGGGCTCGAAGGGCGGCGACTTCCACGCATGCTCGTCGCCCGGGGGCTGAACGTCGTAGTGGGCATACAGCAGGACGGTGGGGGCGCCGTCAGGGGCGGCTATCTCGCCGGTCACGGTGGGCGAGGTGTCGGGCAGCGACAGCGTCTGTATGTTCTCAACGCCGGCGCCGCGGAACAGCTCGGCGACGAGCTCATGGGCCTTGAGGACCGGCGTCCTGTCGAAGCCGGGAAAGGCGATCGACGGGATCTCGCAGAGCCGCACGAGGTCCGCCTTCAGCTGCGGCATCAGCTGCTCGACGCGCTCCTGGACGGACGGTCGGCCCGGTGGCGCCTCGGCGTCTCCCGCGGCCCTCTGCTCAGCAGGCAGCGCGCGCGCGGCTCCACCCTCGCGCGCCGCTCCAGCTCCGCGCTTTTCGGAGTGAGCAGGCCGTCTGCCCTCTGAATGCGAATCGGTTGCGCTCCGGGATGCCATTGGGCGCCAACCTGCCTGCCAGCCGGTGAGCCGCCTATACGTCGGGGGCTCCTGCGGGTGAACTAGCTCTTATGGACCATGTACACCGCAGACGTCGCCGCACAGCTCGCCTGGACTCGCTGCCGCCGATTCCCCGGGGAGTCGGCGCTGTTGTGGCGGGCCGACCGGCCCACCCTTCCCTGACCTTCGACTAGTTCGCCGTCGCGAGCCTCGAGTTGACCAGCACGAGCGGGGCGTCCGGGCTGCTGATGGGCTGTGGGATCGCGCCGATCGCGAAGTCCTTGATCACCCCCGGTCGGAATATCAGGCAATAGGTGGAGCCGCCGTACTGGAAGTATCCGAGCTCCTGCCCCTTTTGCACGTGAGAGCCGGGCGTGAGGCCCGGGTCGATGACGCAGGAGGAGATCTCCGCCATCCCGATCGGCATGAAGCACATCAATCCGATTCCGGGGTCATCGGCCTCGAGCAAGAAGAGCGCTCGCGTCGCGACGTGTGCGATGTAGCCCTGTGAGTTGTCGGGGGTGGCCGGATCCTCACCCTCGATATCGGCTCCGGAGAAGTAGGTGCCGTTCTTCACGAAGGCCTTCTCGATCGTGCCCGACACGGGGCTGTGCCAGCGGTGGTAGTTGAGGGCGCTGAGGAATGCCTGGTAGACCGTTCCGCCGACGAACTGATCCACAGCCTCGTCGTTGGCCAGCATGTCCTGCAGCGAGTAAGGCTGGCCCTTGAGCCAGAACTTGTCGTGCTTCTTCGCGTCGCTGCTGATCGCGTACGGCGTCGACTCGCAAGCGCTCACGATCACCTTGTCGTCGTCAGGGTCAGCGACCGGACGTTCGCCCTCCTTGAAGCGTCTGGTGAAGAAATCGTTCCACGACCCAAAGCCCCAATGCTCGTCCTGCGGGTCGTGCTGGAACTGATCGATCGCAATCGCCTCGGCCGCGGCCGGGCTCTTCCATCCGCTCGGGCCGTCGTTTAGCACGTAGAGCGAATCGGGGCCGCTCAGGAACTCGCACCAGACGTCGAGGATCTTCTTGAACATCGCGTTGATCGCATCGTTGCGAAACGCGGCAAAACCAGCGGGCGTGCCCGCCGCCCAGTCGAGGATCGCGTCGAAGGGCGCTCCCACGAGCGCCGTCGTGTCGTACTCCGGCCCCTGTGTCAGCACCGCGTTGAGCAGGGTTAGCATCTGCTCGACGCTCCTCAGGTGCCGCCGGCGGTACCTCTTGTTCTTCGGCACCTCGGCGATCATCTGCTCCATGTACATGCGCACGATCGGGTCGCTCGCGATCAGCTCCCGGAACTCGACGATCACCGGATGAAACTCAGTCGGCTCAGCGATCTCGACCTTGTTGCTCAAGCCGGCAAGCCACGCTTCCAAGGCGCCTTGGTCGCTAGGCAGCCAGCCGCCGATGCGGTGCCTCATGATCTCAGCGGAGCTCGCTGCGTCGTCTCGGCCGTTGCTCATGCTGCTCCTCCCGTCTGTGTCGAGCCCATAGCCGGTTTCGTGCCGGCGCGCTCTGCGCGCCTGCTGCGTCAGTTGAGATGGCTCTGCCAGTCAGGGGGCACGGCGCCGGCCGGCCCGGGGACAGGCTGGTCGAGCGGACGACTATCGGGCGGTGCCAGCGGGGGTCCTTCGAAGAACTGCTCGGAGCGGTAGTCGTAGAACCACTCTTCACCTGGCTCGAAGCTCCGAATCACGGGATGTCCGGTTGCCCTGTGATGGGCGCTCGCGTGTTGGCCGGGTGAGTTGTCGCAGCACCCCACTTGTCCGCACGCCGCGCAGCGGCGAAGGTGCAGCCACCAGCCCGGTTGCGCGCCGGCGAGGCACTCCGCGCACCCAGTCCCACTCGGAGGGACAGCGGGGTCGATGTCGCTCGTATTGCCTGGCACCCGAGAGAGCTTCGCAGCTTAGCTAGCAGCGAGCAAGTCGAGCCGAGCGTGCGCGCCGCGCCGGACGGTCGCGTCGGAATTGGACGCGCTCTCGCAGGCCGTCATGCGGCTAGCCGCAGCGCCACCGACTGCATTCTGCGCGCCAGCATCGCGTGAGCCCGCTCCAGACCTTCGGCTATCAGCTCCTCAGCGTGGCCGAAATCGGCCGGCAGGATCCCCCCGTCGGGCGACGGAAGCACGATCAGCTCGGCGGCATCGGCGTAGTGGACGAGATCATTCGCAAAGCGCTGGTTGATGGCCCGTGACAGGGCGGCGACGCCGGCGCCAAAGGCGCCGCGTGGAGCCTGGGTCAGTCGTTCGCTCCCGATCGCAGGTAGCACGATGATGCGGTCGGCGCCCAGGGCGACCGCATGAGAGATCGGGGTGTTGTTGAGGATGCCGCCGTCCATGAGCATCTGAGCCTCCCAGGGGACCGCTGGAAACACGCCCGGAATCGCGGAACTGGCCAGGATCGCATCCACGGCAGGGCCGTTTGACAGCAGCACCTCCTCGCCGCTCAAAACGTCGGCCGCGACGACGTGGAGCGCGACAGGGGCGTCCTCGAGCAGCTCGATCTCGACGTGCGTGCTAAGCAGCCTTCGCAACGATCCCACGGGCACCGAGTGATTGCGCATGCCAAGCAGACCGAGGCCCGCGGCCAGCGGATTGGCTGGAAAGATCTGACCCCGGCTCAGCCTCCGCCAGACCTGCTGCAGTTCGCGAGCGCTCTGCACGGTCGGGGGGCGCGAGGCGATGAAGGCAGCGTTGATGGCTCCGACCGACGTGCCGACGAGCAGGTCGGGCCGGACGCCACGCTCATACAGCGCGTCCAGCATTCCCGCCTGCGAGGCACCTAGACTTGCACCCCCGGAGAGGACAAAAGCGAGTGGCATGCATGGATGCTCGTCCCCGCGGCCCCCTTCACCAAGGCGATCACGGGCTCCCCGCCATACGCCCCCCATATTGCGTTCTCAGCTCGACGCAAGGGCCTCAGCCGAGCGCCGGATCCGCCGAGCGGCCCCGGTAGAGATAGTCATAGATCCTCCCCTCGACCTCCACCTCGGTCCGTGCACGACGGGGCGCCGGACTCGCGTTCGGCCAGACCACGGCGCGCGGCGGCGGCGCGGCGCGGCGCGCGTTCGCCTCGGTGATCCCGGCGATGCCAGTCGCGAGGAGCTCGAGTTGTGCGTGGATACGCTCGCTCCACACCGGCGCGTCGGCCGTGTCCCAGTCGCTTAGGGCTGTGCGAATCCGCTGCGCCTGCGCTCTCAGGACCCGCACTTCCCGTGTGAGCAGGGCGGCCGCTGCGCGGTCACCGACCGTGTGCGCACTGCCGGCGAGGAGCTCGATCTCGCGGCTGCAGTCACGGAGCCTGTGCAGCGCCTTGCGAGCATCGATCTCGCGGGCTGCCAAGGGCCGGGAGGCACGATCCGTATCCATATGCGAGAGGATCGGCCGAGCGTGGTGCCGGTCGCATACCGATTCGCGGCCCTCCGCATACGCCCCAGGCGCTAGTCGACGCACGGCGCGCATCAAGCCCGGCGATATACGCATCAACTGTGGTTTGTGCCCGCCTGCGCGCGAGGAGGCCGACTTTGTCGCCGCATACGTGCTCGGCGTGGTCGACGTCTTCGACGAGATCACGTTGAAGGCGCGGCCGCAGGCGAAAGCCATCGAGGAGGAAATCAAGAGTGCGTTCAAGCGAAACGCTGCGCTCGACGCCGACGATCTCTCCGTCACGACCTCGAGTGGGACGGTGAAACTCGAAAGGCGCCGTGAACTCTTGGGTCGAGCACGATGAGGCGGTCGCGGCCGCGTGGGCGGCCCCGGGAGCCATCGACGTGGACGATCGCATCCTCGTCGAGTACTAGGAAGCCGTGCGGCGCGGGTGAGCTGACCGGTGGCCCGCGCCGCCACGCTTCGCCTAGCCGCTGCCGCCTCCCCCGGCCGGCCTCTCGGAGGCTGATCAGCCCAGCCCGAGGGGCGCTGTCCCGTCGCGCGCAGCTCGGGGAGAGATCTCGGCAGCCGCAGCGGCCGCCCGCCGGCTGCTCAGCGATCGGCTGGCAGACACGGGAGCACGATCGGCCGGCAGACACGGGACCAGGTACAGGCCATCGTCCCCGATCTGCACTCCGTGGATCTCGGTCTCGAAGCCGGGGAAGCGATCATCCAGTGCCTGGCGGGCTGCGAGATATCGCAACATTGCGCTGTCGGCGGCCGGGAACCGCTCGCCGGGCATGATCACGGGGATCCCCGGCGGGTAGGGCACGACCATCGCCGCGCTCACGCGTCCGCTGAGCTCCGAGACGGCCACCATCTCGATCGTGTCGGCCACGATGTGCTCGAAGGCGGCGGCCGGCGTGAGCACCGGCTCGGGCACTTCCACATACATGCGCTCGGCCAGCTCGGCCATGCCGGACTCGCCGAGCGCGGCGTGCAGTTCGTCGGCGAGCTCGCGCAGCGTCAGCTTCTCATAGTGGCCCGGATGTGCTCCGGCCAGCCGCGGTAGGGCCCGAGTCAGAGGCTCATCACCGTCATAGAGGGACTTGAAATCAAACAGCTCAGCGAGCAGCGTTCCGGCCTTTCCGCGTGTGACCCCCAGCGAGAAGAGCAGAAGAAACGAGTACGCGCCCGTCTTCTCCACCACTATGCCGCGCTCATCGAGATAGCGCGAGACGATCTGCGCCGGGATGCCATGCGCCTGCAGCTCCCCCGTCGGGGAGATCCCGGGCGTCAGGATCGTGACCTTCGTGGGATCGAGCATCGCATAGCCGTCTCCGATGTGGCGATAGCCGTGCCAGTCCTGATCATCTCGTAGCAGCCAGCGTTCGGGATCACGCTGCTCCTGTGGGGTCCCACGGAGTGCATCGGCGTGCTGCCAAGCGCGAAAGCACCAGTCGCGTGCGTCGCAGCCCTCCGCGGCTGCGACGAGCTCGCGTCGAAAGGCAAGCGCTTCCTCGAGGACCTCGTCGAGCAGAGCGGTTCCCTGCGGGCCGTCCATCATCCGCGAAGCGACATCCAGCGAGGCGATTATGCCGTACTGCGGCGAGGTCGAGGTGTGCATCATGAACGCCTCCTCGAGCGCGGTCGCGCTGAGGAGGCCGTCGGCGTCATGCAGGTGAACCATCGAGGCCTGCGAGAAGGCGGTCAACAGCTTGTGCGTGGACTGCGTCGCGAAGATCGCCGGCTGGCCTGAGCGGTGCTCGATGCCCATCGCATGCCGATCGGCGTAGAGAGGGTGGAAATGGGCGTAGGCGAACCACGCCTCGTCGAAGAGCACGCGCTCGCTGCTTTGACCCAGCGTGGCGAGGACCGTGGACGCGTCGTAGCAGAGCCCGTCGTAGGTCGAGTTGGTCAGCACAGCCAGCCGCGTGTGCCGAGTGCTCTCGGGTACCAGTGGGTGTGCGCGCAGGCGAGCGCTGATCGTCTCGGCCGTCAGCTCGCGCGGAGGGATCGGGCCGATGATCCCATAGGCGTTCCTGCTCGGATGCAGGTACACCGGAGTCGCGCCGGTCATGACGATGGCGTGCATGATCGACTTGTGGCAGTTGCGGTCGATCAGGACCACGTCGCCCGGACGCACGCACGAGTGAAAGACGATCTTGTTGGCGGTCGAGGTTCCATTGGTCACGAACATCGTGCGATCGGCGCCGAAGATCCGGGCGGCCTGTGCCTCGGCCTGACCGACGGGCCCGCTGTGCTCCATCAACGACCCGAGCTCCGCGACCGAGGCGGAGAGGTCACTTCGCAGCATGTTCTCGCCGAAGAACCTGTGGAAGGCGGCTCCCACGGGGCTCTTCAGGAAGGCTGTACCGCCGTTATGCCCGGGCGTGTGCCACGCATAGCGTGCCTCCTCGGTGAAGCGCATGAGAGCTTCGAAGAACGGCGGCAGCAGGGGGTCGAGGTACTCGCGACGCGCCTCCTCGACTCGAGCGGCCACGAAAGCGGTGGTGTCCTCGAGCTTCCACACGTAGCCGTCGATGCGTCGCAGCAGATCGATCGGCAGTTCCTCCGCCGCTGAGCGATCGGCGAGGAGGAAGATCGGCAGGTTCGGCCTCCTCGCGCGCAGCGCCTCTATCAGTGCCTCGGCAGGCTTGGCGACTGGGGCGACTTCGCTGCTCTCACCCGCTCGTGCGCGGGAGCTGCGATGGATGTCCCAGTCGATCAAGAGCGTGCTCACCGTCGCGGTACTCGCGATGATCTGCTCTGCGTCGCCCAGGTCGACGGCGGTGATCACCTGCGTGCCGTCGAGGCGCAGGCGATCGACGAGCGCGCGCGTGGCGCGGCCCGCTGCCGTCTCCTCATCGAGCTCATCGTCCACGAGCAGGACGGGAAACGAGCGCAGGAGCTCCATCTCAGCGGCCGGCGGGCCGCTCGGGATCATCGACGGTCGGAGCGGGGGTGGGCGCAGACGGCACGTTTGCCTTCGGCGCGGAACCCGCTGCAGGTCCCGCGCCCGTCGCGGCCCCGGCGGACGGCGCCTGTTCCACATCCACAAGGACTTCGTCCGGATGGGCGATCCTCCAGCTCGGCTTCCTGACCTTTTCGATGATGAACGGCGGTAGCGTGCTGATCAGGATTCCGACTGCGATCGCGGCGACGTAGATGGGGGTGGGCCAGTGCTTAACGCCGGTGGGAGGTATGAACCCCACTACCAGCGCCGTGAGGGAGCCGATCAGCCCCATCCCGCCGACGATCCAGATACCCACCTTGCCGCCGGGGATCTTGTAGGGACGATTGACGTCGGGCTGCGTGTAGCGCAGGCGGATCGCAGCTGCGTACACCATCCCGTACATCATCAGGACGAGTTGGGTGGTGAGCGCGGTCAGCATCCAGTAGCCGGTGTTGATGCTCGGCACGAACAGGAACAGCAAGGCGAAAATTGAAGTGAGCACTCCCTGGAAGATGAGGATCGCTACGGGAACGTGGCGCTTGTTGACGTAGCTGAGCTTCGGCGCCAGATCGCCCGTCTCCTCGGTCGCGTACAGACCCTTGGCGGGACCGAGTATCCACGCCCCGATCAGGGCCAGCGTTCCAACGCCCACGAGGGCCGCCATCACCCTCGTGGCCCAGCCGCCGAAGCCCAGTGCTCCGAAGAAGGCTTCGAACGCCTGCATCAACCCGGCAACCAGGCTCAGCTTCGCCTGCGGGACCACGAAGGCGATCGCCAACGTGGCCAGGATCGAGATCGCGATGATGAGCACGACCGCCTGGAAGAGCGCCCGCGGATAGGTGCGCCCCGGTTCGCGCGTCTCCTTGGCGTGATAACCGGTTATCTCCATGCCCGTGAAGCTCATCAGCACGGCTACGAAGAACACGATGTTGCTCACGCTGTCGAGGTTGGGGACGAGCTTGCTGGCATGGAACGGGATCGCGCTGTGCCTTCCGGCCAGCACCCAGTACCCACCGAGTACGATCAGGACCGCGGCCGGCAGCAGCGTGCCGAATATCACTCCCGGGTTGTTCAACCGTGCGCTCCACTTCATGCCGAGGAAGTTGGCGAGCGTGATGCTCCAGAAGATCGTCAGCATCGCGACCACCAGGTAGACTTTGTGTCCGGCGAGGCTGGGTTCGATGACATAGGCCAGCGTCGTCGCGGAGAAGGCGAGCACCGTCGGGAAGTAGGGAACGTTGTTGACCCAGCCGAACCACACCGCCAGGAAGCCAGAACGATCGCCGAAGGCCTCTCGGACCCACGCGTAGAGCCCGCCCGACTCTGGCCAGGTGGTAGCCAGCTCGGCCGCCACCAGCCCCAGCGGGACCAGCTCGAACAGGGCTCCCAACAGGTAATAGGCGATGCTCGACCAGCCGTACTCGGCCACGCTCGGCATGCCCCGGAGCGTCAGCACAGCCGCCAGGGTGATCAGCGCCAGCGACCGCGCACCGAGAACGCGCGAGCCCTGTGAGCCGGTGGTCTTCTCTGCTGGGCTGTCGCTCACGCCGCCCTGCGCAACGGGGCGAGCTACGTCTCCAGCGGCCACGACATTACCGTCCTTTCTCTTCACCGTCGGCAACAGCGTCGACAGCAGCTTCCGTCTAGCCTGAATTCAGCGCGCGCAAGCCACTAGACGCTCGGCCGGTCAGAGACAGAAGCGCGCCATATGGGCGGCCGACGTAGCCCCTCGGTGCTCGTGCGCGATCCTGCGGCGAAGTACGCATGCCCCACGCGCGCTCGGGGCGTACGGTTCTCGCGATGCCGAGCGATGACGCGAACGTCGATCCGGCCACCCCTGCCGCGAACGTCGATCCGGCCACCCCCGCCGAGGAGGAGTCGGTCATCGGGCTGCTCAGCCCGAAGGCCAGGTCGCGGCTCGCGCTCGAGTTCGGCAACCGGGCCCAGTTCGACGACCCCCGCTTCGAGTGGCGCAGGCTCTTCTCCGAGCTGCTCGGAACGTTCTTCCTCGTGCTCGTCGCCGCAGGCGGCGGGATTCTCCACGGCGAGGGGCAGATCAGCCTCGCGGCGGCCGTCGTGGCACCCGGGCTGATGGTCATGGCGATCATCCTCTTCATGGGCGCCGTCTCGGGCGCCCATCTGAATCCCGCCGTCTCGATCGCCTTCGCCCTGCGCGGGGACTTCCCCTGGCGACGCGTTCCCGGCTACTTCCTCATCCAGCTCGTAGGCGCGGTGCTGGCCTGCCTGTTCCTGGATGCCGTGTTCGGCAACATCCAGCACCTCGGTGCCACGCTGCCCGGCCCGGGGTATGCGAACTGGCAGGCGCTGCTGATGGAGATGGTGCTCACGCTGGGACTCGTGAGCGTCATCCTGGGGACCGCCTCGGCCGCCCAGAACATCGGCTCGGTCGCCGCTCTGGGCGTCGGCGGCTACATCGCGCTCGCGGGCCTGTGGGCGGCGCCCGTCAGCGGTGCCTCGATGAATCCCGCGCGGTCGTTTGGCCCCGCGCTCGTCAGCGGAGACTTCAGCGGCTACTGGGTCTACGTCCTCGGTCCGCTCGCCGGGGCTCTGATGGCGGTCGGCTGCGCCTACATCCTGCGCGGCGGCGGCGGCGACCCGGTTGCATACGCCGCCGGATCCGGTCTGCTCGAGGTCCCAGCCGCCGAGAGGCAGAAGCTCGCACAGGCGCTCGACCGCGCCAAGTGAGCCCGCCCAGGGTTGTCGCGGGCGAGGCGGCCGGCGCGCTCGACTAGCGCGGCGCGACCCACGTCTGGGCCGGCTCGATGAGAACGCGTCCGAGCCCGATGATCTCCATCTCGGTCTGGGGAGCACACACCGCGATCCGGGCGGACTCGTGGCGCAGGGTTCGCCGCAGCGCGACGAATGCGGCGGAGCCGAGCACCGCGGGCACCCACAGCGCGATCGCGCGGTAGGCGAGCACGGCCGAGGCCGCGCTGGTGACGGGCACGCCATACAGCACGAACGTGCCCACGAGGCCGGCGTCCACGCCGCCGATCCCTCCTGGGACCGGAATCAGTCCGCCGAGCTCGCCGATCAGGTAGGCGATCCAGAGGATCGCCAGGGACGGTGCTGAGCCGAAGGCGTGGAACGTGGCCCACAGGACCATCACGTCGAAGACGAGGTAGGCGAGGATCCCGCCGATCAGCAGGTAGTTGCCCTCACGCAGCAGCGCGAGGGCCTCGTTCACGCCATCCGCGACAGCCACGAGCGTCTTCAAGAGCAGCCTGGCGCGACGCGAGGAGTCGCGGCGCGCTTCGCTCATCGCCAGGCGCCGATGCAGGCCGGCCGCGGAGCGTCCCGCGAGTATTGCCCCGACGATCGACAGGGCGGCGATCACCGCAGGCAACAGCGTCAACGCCAGGTGCGTCTCGCCCGCAAACGCGCCCGCCGCGAGACCCGCTCCGAGAACGACGACGCCGACGACATTTGCCACGCTGGTGAGCAGGAAGAAGGCGACGGTGCGCCGGGCGATCTCATCCGCGGGCATCCCGCCTCGCCGCAGAGCCCAGGCGCCGAGCGCCAAGCCGCCGGCTCCCCCGGTCGGGATGAGCGCGTTGGCGCCGACCTCCGACATGCCGATCTGGTAGCTCACGCGCCAGCTCATGCGCCTGCAGAACACCATCCGAAATATCACGACATAGCCGAGGGCGGAGAGTACCTTCAGCGCCACGCCGAGGAGCAGCCACGCAGGATCGGCGTACGAGAGGCGGGTACGCAGGCCGTCTAGGCCGGGGAGCAGCGTCACGAGCGCGATCACCGCGAGCACGACCCCAGCAAGCAGCAGCAGCTGCCTGCCCAGCTTGCGACGGCTCAGCCCCTCGGGTATCTCCAGCTCATCCGGGGCCACGCTCGCCCGGTCATCGCGGTCGACCTGCACAGGACCTATGGTGCCACCAAGACGCGGGCGCCGGGCCGGCGCCCTGCATGTCTACTGGCGCGCGTCGCCTGCGAGCGAAGCGCCCCGCACCTCACACGCCGATGATCATCGCCCGGGCGACCCGCGGCCTGGCAGGTAACGTGAACCAGCGCGCTCGCGTCGCAGGCGCTGAACCCGCTCCAGCAGACTGCGATGCTCTACACGGAGCGCCGCCGACTGAGCACTTCTTATGCGACGCCCGCGACCGGCCTCGGGTATGAGATCCAGCCTTGGCTTGACGGTTGACATTGCGTCCCTCCTCTCAGGAATGGACAGAATGCATGCTCGCGCCTTTTGTCGGATCGCACATCCGCGGGAGTCCCGGGCAGGGCTCCGTGGTTTGCCACATCGCGACAGAGTGGCGTCACGTGGTCGAGATCGCGGCACCCCTCAAGGCGCGGCGGCCGCAGACTCGGCCGGCCGGCCGAGCGCCTGTGCAACAGTCCCAGTCGCGTCCTCGGCAGCGTAGCTGGCCATCAGCTCGCGCTCGCGCTCGCGCCCGGGGAACACGCGGAGGACGAGGAGCATCCCGAGGACCGCCGCGATGATTCCGGCGGCGTAGGCCCAGTTTGCGCCGTCGAGGAACGATGTCCTCGCCGCAGCGATGATCTGCTGCTGATAGTGCGGGTACTGCGCGGCGAGCGCCGCGGCACTCGAGAAGGACTTCTGCAGGGTGCTTTCGGTCTGGCTCGTGATCTGTGCCCGCTGGGGTGACGCCGCCACCTGGCCGGCGATTGCCGCGGCGTAGCCCGCCGTCAGCACGACGCCCATGATCGAGGTCATGATCGCTCCGCCGAGGTCCCGCTGCAGGTCCGCGGTGCCGGATGCCATCCCGGCGCGCCTGACCGGGACCGCGCCCGTGAGGCAGCGCGAGGCGGGCGTCATCGCGAGACCGACGCCGAGGCCCACGAGCGCGTAGGCGAGCCCGACCTGCCAGTAGGGGGTGCCCTCGCCCCAGAGCAGGAGCATCACCAGGAAGCCGAGCACGCAGCTGGCGAAGCCGAGCAGCAACGTCGTGCGCGATCCGCGGTTGGTGACGAGCTTCCCCGACGGGGCGGCAGCCACCACCATCATGAGCGCCGCCGGCAGGATCGCCGCGCCGGCCTGGAACGAGGAGTAGCCGAGGATGTTCTGGATGAACTGCTGCCCGATGTACATCGTCGCCATCAGCGTCCCGAACACGATCATCCCCGCGATCGCCGCGACCCAGAAGACGCGGCGCCGCGCGACGTGCAGGTCGTAGATCGGGTTGCGGGCGCGCTGCTGGCGCAGCACGAACGCGATGCCCGCGGCGAGGGCGAGCACCCCGAGCCCGATCGCCGCGGCGGCTGCGCCCGGCACCGCCGCGAAGTTGATCGCCAGCACGAGTGCGCCGACGAGCACAACCGAGAGGACACCGCCGAGGTTGTCCACCGGCTCGGTCGTCTCGCCGACATGGCTCGGTACGAAACGCGACGCCATCAGCAGCCCGATCACCGCGAGCGGCAGCGTGATCAGGAACACCCAGCCCCACGAGACATGTTCGAGCAGGGCGCCCGCCACGAGCGGGCCGAGCGCCATGATCGCCCCGCCG
>Ga0209040_10002353_pt1 | contig 14892 bp, 9 predicted proteins | sample BogFormECP12_OM3_FD_188240 | JGI IMG/M metagenome (GOLD analysis project Ga0209040, IMG submission 188240) | Bog forest soil microbial communities from Calvert Island, British Columbia, Canada - ECP12_OM3 (SPAdes) (version 2) | ecosystem: Environmental > Aquatic > Freshwater > Wetlands > Bog ...
GGCACGTGGGCTGCTGCGATAGCTCCAAGAATAAGCATGCCACCAAACACTTTCATGCCACCAAGCATCCGGTGATCCAGTCCATCGAGCCTGGGGAGAGTTGGGAGTGGTGCTATGTGGATGAGATGATCGCAGAGTGAGGGTTACGCGCGATTGTGGGGTTCTCGCCCCCTTGATTTGCGCAAGATGCTGAGCCGAAATCAACTTAAAGTCCTTTGCGCTCAGTATGATATGCAAGTGTTCATTCCAGACGAGTTACGCTTGTATTTTGTATAGTAAGTAGTTACTATCTGCCGGACCCTTTCACCGATAAAAATAAATGGCTGGAACCTCGGGGAACAAGAGAGTTCTTCCGCGCCGATTGCACCGCGATTGCTTGTACAGCTCTGAAAATAAAGGGAGGCTGCCCTTCGGGCACGGCCCTCAGGGTAAGGATGGCGGGCGCTACGCGGATTTTGATGGGGTTAGCAGTGATGCGGCTATTGCGAGGGCTAGGATACCGGCGACTGCGCCTAGCGAGACTTGAACGGGGATGTGCAGCCAGGGGTCGGCGATCATTTTGCCACCGATAAAAACCAGGACGAAGGAAAGGCCTACCGTTAGATAACGGATGCGCCCTAGTACGCCTGCTAGCAGGAAATAGAGGGCGCGGAGGCCCAGGATGGCGAAGACGTTGGAGGTGTACACGATGAAGGGATCGTGGGTGATGCCGAAGACCGCGGGGATGGAATCGACGGCCAGGGTTACGTCGGTGATCTCGATGACCAGGAGCACGACGAAGAGCGGAGTGGCGAAGAGCTGACCGGCGTGGCGCACGAAGTAATGCTCGCCCTGATATTCGCGGGTTACGCGCAGGTGTTTATTGGCAAAGCGGAAGATGAAGTTTTTCTCGGGGTGAATTTTCTCCTTTTTGGCGAATAGCATGTGAATGCCGGCGTAGATGAGGAAGGCGCCAAAGAGGTAGAGGATCCAGGAGAAGCGCTGGATGAGGGCTGCGCCGGCGGCGATCATTAGGCCGCGCATAAGGAGCGCGCCGAGGATGCCCCATTGCAGCAGGCGCTGCTGCAGGCGCTCGTCGACGGCGAAGGCATGAAAAATTACGAGGAAAAGAAATAGATTGTCGACGCTGAGGGCTTTTTCGATCAGGTAGCCGGTGAAGTAGGCCAGGGCGGCTGGTGCGCCGAGATAGAAATGTACACCGATGCCGAACAAAATGGAGATGGCGATCCACACCATGCTCCAGAGGGCGGCTTCGCCGACACCGCTCTTGTACGGCTTGCGGTGAATGAACCGCAAGTCCAGATAGACTGCGAGAAGTATGAAAGCGTTGAAGGCGATCCAGCGCGGCGCGGTGCCCATAGCGGCGAGACGAAATCCTAACAGGCTGGCGGAAGATAGCAAAAGCAGTTCCTCAGGCTAAAGCCCATTCTTCGCCAAGCACTTCATGTCGGAGCTAAAGCTCCGACCCCCGAAAACCCCAGAACTCTCCGAAACCCCTGAAAACCCTAGCTTTTCCGCGATCAGCTAGGGCGTGGAAGCGGAGTGCGCATCCGTGGCGTTGAGGTTGCTGAGGTCGACACGCGTGGTGCGGCCGGCGGCAATGGTGACGGGCACGTCCCAGCGGAGACGGGCGTCGCCAGCGTCGGCGTCGAGATTGAGGGAACTGACCCAATAGTTGCCGGGCGGGAGGCCGGAGAGGGTGGCGTGGCCGTCGAGATCGGTGTCTACGGTAGCGACCTGATATTTGGTTTGCGCCACGTTGGGAGCCAGGCGCTGGATGGTCCTGCGGCGGTCGCCCTCGATCTTGGCCCACTTGCTTTGCGGATTGACGCCCGTGAGCTCAAGTTCGATGCCGTTGACGGTGGCGGGATTGGTCTTGATGAATTTCTTCAGCGCGTCGAGGTACTCCTGGTTTTCCTTTTGATATTTCTCGGGATGATCGATTTTGTCGGCTTCTTTGTATTTTGGTTTGGGAATGCCGTTGGTGACGCCGCCGCTGTTGGAGCGCTGATAGGCGAGGAGAAATTCGGGTGTGGCCAGGATGTCGTCGGCGGTGATGGATTTGTCGAGGTCCGGGGCGGTCAGGTCCAGAACGTCGTGGGCTTTGAGCCAGGCCTTTAGTTCTTTGGAAACTTTGAGGGTATCGATGAACTCATCGCGGGGCGGGAGGACGTTTTGCGCAGCGATTTCGGCGGCCACGTCGGTGTAGCTGCGGGTCAGGATGTAAAAAGTGAATTGGCGCACGGGTTCGGGGCGGGCGGCGGTGGGGGTGATGCGGGCGGTCAGTTCGAGCGTGCCTTTATCGGGTTGGGCGTGGGTGGTGGGATTGAGGAAGGCTAGGCAAAGCAGGGCCGAGACGAAGGGGACGGTGGCTTTTCTCATGAACGCATCGTAGCAGATTGGCGGGGAGGCGGAAGGCTTAGGAATTGTGGTGTTGCTTGAAGTGAGTACCCGCAGTGGGAGGAGCGGCTAGGGGTTCGGCGAACGGATGCGCTGGCCGACCCTTCGTGCCTCAGGGCAAGCTAAAGTTCGGCACCTACAAAATCGGCACCTACACAAAGATTAGTAGAGGCGGAATACTACTTCGATGGGGGCGCGGCAGGTTACGGGTTTGCCGTTGGGGCCGGGGGCGGCGCGCATTTTCCATTGGCGCACGCGCTCGACGGCTTTTTCTTCCAGGCCGAGGCCGGGGCCTTTGATTACCACGGGGTCGATGATGCGACCGTCGGCGGTGATGGTGACTTCAAGGAGCACGGTACCTTGGTATTTGGCTTTGCGAGCCTCGTCGGAGTAGTCGGGAGGCGGGCAATAGATGCATTGGGGCTGACCGACGCCGTCGGTGCCTGCATGGAACATGCCGCCGCCAGTGCCGCCGCCGGAGCCGGGGCCGAGACCGCCGCCATTGCCGCTGCCGATGCCGCCGCCTTCACCGGTGCCGAAACCGCCGCCACCACCGGAGCCGCCGGAGAGATTGGGAGCGTTGGCCAGCGGGTCACCCATGTTGGTCAGGTTGGGGTTCTGAACCTTCAAGTCAGGAGGCCCGAGGAGCGAAGCGTCCATCGGGAGTTTCGGAGCCGGATTGGGATGGGCCTCGGGAGGGGTAAATTGCGTCCATTTGAATTTAGGCGCTCTCCCTTTGCTCGGGGGCAAGACTTCGCGGTCACCGCCGCCACCGCCGCCACCGGACTTATTCGCGCCAGCAGGCAGCTTCGAGACGTAATCAGAAAGGTTAATGTCAGTGACGTTGACCACGGGCCCGGCTTGCACATCCGTTGAGCGAATGATGAAAAGCGGAATGATCAGCAAGGCCATGATGCCCGCGTGCAAAGCGATGGAGAGAATTTGTGTCCAGGCGAAATTTTCGTCCTTGGACCAAATGTCTTTGACCTTGATGGGCTTGCTCGTGACTTGCAGAGGAGGCAGCTTGGTGGGCGCGAAAAACTCTTTCAAGCGGTAGCCGAAGCCCCCGAAATTGCTGCCCCAGGAAACCGCCAGCCGGCTGTTCACCGGGCCTTTGGGGACAGGCGCCGAGCTGAAAAATTCCTTGAGATTGTCCGCAAAGCCGCCGCCGTAGGACGGGGGCATTAGCGTGGAGTTCACATTGCCGTTGAGCTTGATGGGGCGCTCGGTCAGGAACTGTTTGAGGTTGGAGAAGAAGCCGTCGGAAACTACGTACTTAGGCGTGGCAAAGTCCGGCAAGGCGGATGCGGGCACGGGAACGGACGGCTGGCTGCCAGCCACCGGCTTGGTGAACTCAGGAGGTAGAAGACTTATGATTGGACCCGGCACCGTAACCCCTCAAAATTTTAGACGCAGGCGCGCTGCGTTCGGTGTCCCAAGCGGGTATGATTCTCACGGGGCCGCAAAGGTTGTTTGCGGGCCGCGCGGCTGACACCAACTTCCAATTCATTGTAACATACGGAATTCAACCGCTTTCCGATGTTTCTCGCCGGATACCTGTTCTAAAGGGCGGTCACAGTACCACGCTGCTTTTGCAGCCAAATGGGGGATTTTTTCCGAAACGCCGATCTTATGCCTGAACCTCTTGAACTGAAAAAGACATTGAACCTGCCCAAGACGGACTTTCCCATGAAGGCCGGATTGCCGCAGAACGAGCCCAAGCAGCTGGCGGCCTGGGATGAGAGCCGCTTGTACGAGCGCATTCTGGCGGCGCGGGAGGGAAAGCCGCTGTTTGTGCTGCACGACGGGCCGCCGTATCCCACGGGGACGATTCACCTAGGCACCGGGCTGAACAAGATTTTGAAGGACTTGGTGGTCAAGTCCAAGAGCATGGCGGGGCATTATGCGCCGTATGTGCCGGGCTGGGATTGCCACGGATTGCCAATTGAGACGCAGGTGGAAAAGGAACTGGGCGGGAAGGGGAAAGTGGCGCCGGCGGAATTTCGCAAATTGTGCCGGGCATTTGCCACGCGCTATGTGGATCAGCACCGGCGGGATTTTAAGCGGCTGGGGGTTTTTGGGCGGTGGAACGAGCCGTACTTGACGATGAATTTTTCGTATGAGGCTACGATTGCCGGGGCTTTTCTGGATTTTATGGAGAAGGGCTACGTGTATCGCGGACGCAAGCCGGTGTACTGGTGCATTTACGACAGCACGGCCTTGGCAGAAGCGGAAGTGGAGTATGAGGATCATGTCAGCCCGTCGGTGTGGGTGACGTTCAGGGCGGTCGGTGAGGCGGAGAGCAAGCTGGGCGCGGGAACCAGCGCGGTGATCTGGACGACCACGCCTTGGACGCTGCCGCACAACCGCGGTTTGGCGTTTCATCCGGATTTTGAATATGTGGTGGTGGAAACGGAGAAGGGGCGGCTGCTGCTGGCGGCGGAGCGCGTGGCGGCGCTGCAGGCGGAGTGCGGGATTAAAGAAGCGCGCGTGGTGGCGACGTTTAAGGGGCGGGAATTTGAGGGGCTGAAATTTCTGCATCCCTTCTTGCCGATGGAAGTGCCGGGCTTGCTGGCGGATTACGTGACGCTGGATCAGGGCAGCGGGATCGTGCACACCGCACCGGGGCACGGGGCGGACGATTTTCGCACTGGGCAAAAATATGGGCTGGAGACGGCTGCGCCGATTGACGATCGCGGCGTGTATCTCGAGGGTCTGGCGGAATATAAGGGCAAGGATGTGTTTACGGCGAATCCCATCATCGTGAAATTGCTGGGTGAGCGCGGGGCGCTGCTGGGTCATGCCAATTACAAGCACACATATCCGCATTGCTGGCGCTGCCACAATCCGGTGATCTTTCGGGCCACGGAGCAGTGGTTCATCGATCTGGACCGCACCGCGCACGGCGGCACGAAGAGCTTGCGGCAATTGGCGATGGACGAAGTACATGGCGTGAAGTGGTTCCCGGCGTGGGGCGAAGAGCGTATCCACGAAATGGTGCAGGGTCGGCCGGATTGGTGCGTCTCGCGGCAGAGATTTTGGGGCGTGCCGATTATTGTTTTTTATTGCGAGGGATGCGGCAAGCGGCTGGAGGACTTCGCAGCGCTCAAACACGTTCTGACGTGGTTTGAAAAAGAGGGCGCGGATGCGTGGTATGAGCATTCGGCGGAAGAGCTGCTGCCCGCTGGAACAAAGTGTTCGTGCGGCGCTAGCAAGTGGCGAAAGGAAAACGACATTCTGGATGTGTGGTTTGATTCCGGTTCGTCGAACTTGGCGGTGCTGCATGGAGCGGAGTGGCCCGCGGATCTCTATCTCGAAGGCCCGGATCAATATCGCGGCTGGTTCCAGAGTTCGCTGCTGGTGGGCACCGGAGTGCGGGGGCACGCGCCGTTCAAGGGCGTGGTGACGCACGGGTGGACACTGGATGAACAGGGCAGGCCAATGTCCAAGTCGCTGGGCAACGTGATGCTGCCTTCGGAGATTTGCGAGAAATGGGGCGCGGATTTGCTGCGTTTGTGGGTGGCGTCGCAGGAGTATCAGGCGGACGTGAAGATGAGCGAGCGGGTGATGACGCAGCTTAGCGAAGCGTATCGCAAAATTCGCAACACGTTCCGCTTTGCGCTGGGCAATTTGGCAGGATTTGAGCCTGCGCGCGATGCGCTGGCGCACGCGGAAATGGAAGAGATCGACCGCTGGATGCTGGAGCGTACAGCGGACTTGGTGCGCAAGTGCCGCGAATGGTATGCAGCGTATGAGTTTCACCGGGTGTATCACGCGCTGCACGATTATTGCGTGGTGGACCTCAGCTCGTTTTACTACGACATGCTGAAGGACCGTCTGTATACGAAAGCTCCGGGCAGCAAATCGCGACGCTCGGCGCAAACGGCGGTGCTGGAGATTACCAGCGCGCTGGTGCGGCTGGCGGCGCCGATCCTTACGTTTACCGCGGAGGAGATTTGGAAATATTTGCCGAAGACGGCGCACGATCCGGAGAGCGTGCATATCGCGTTGTTCTTCCACGACGCGGACCTGCGTACCGGCCTGCCCGCGGATAGAATTGCGAACTGGGAACTGCTTGGCAAAGTGCGCGCGGAAGTTTTGAAAGCGCTGGAAGTGGCGCGCAATGAAAAGCGAATTAATTCCGGGCTGGAGGCCAAGGTGCTGTTGAGCGCCGACCCGGAACTCACGTCCAAGCTGAAGCCGTATCTGGGGCAATTGCCGGCGCTGTTTATTGTGTCGCAGGTGGAGTTTTATAGCGCGGGAGCGGGAGGATACAAATCGGAGGTCGTGCCGCGGCTGGAGATTATGGTGCAGAAGGCGGCGGGTGCGAAGTGCGAGCGGTGCTGGAATTATTCCACGCACGTCGGCGAGAACTTGCGCTACCCGACGGTATGCGAACGCTGCAGCGAAGCGCTGAACGAGATTGAGGGCGGCGCGGGCGCGGCCGTTCCGGTGAACGCGTGAAGCGGAGATTTATGCCGGTGGCCGCCAAACGGCCCCTAGGTTACCAGCCATGACGGTGCCTGCGCGCGTTCGCTGGCTGTGGATAACGTTGGCGGTGGTGTTGGGGGACCGCGGGTCCAAAGCGTGGTTTGAGACGCAAACCGCGGAGGGCTGGCGGCACGAAATCGTGCGCAATTTTATCTACCTGGTGCACAGCCAAAATCCCGGCATTGCGTTTGGGGTGCTGGCCGAATCGGCTTCGGTGTGGACTAGGGTGGCGCTGATCGCTGGCTCGGTGGTGGTCATCGTCATTTTGGCGTGGATGTTGGTGGCGAGTCGGAGCGGAGGCGCGCTGAGCGCGGCGGGGCTGGCGTTGCTGCTGGGCGGGGCGACCGGCAACGTTACTGACCGCATCGTGCACGGGGGCGTGACGGATTTCTTTGAAGTGTGGCTGGGCACGTACCGCTGGCCGGCGTTTAACGTGGCGGATTCGGCGATTGCGATTGGCGCGGCGTTGCTCATCTTGGATGTGTTGTTCGGTTCGCGACCGGCCGTAGCTCCGGCCCGCAAGAGTGTTTGAAGCGATCCGCAGGAGCAATTGCTCATGAAGCCTTCGAAGCATTGCAATCGACGAGAATTTCTAAGCGCAGCGTTGGGAGCGGCAGCGGCCAGCGCTGTAACCGGTACGGGCAATTTGTTGCCAGCGCTGTCCGGCGCGCGCACAGCTTCCGCGTTGACGGAAGGCACTCCGTTTGCCGCAGCAAAATTTCCCAAGGATTTCCTGTGGGGAGCGGCGACCGCTTCCTATCAAATTGAGGGCGGCTGGAACGTTGACGGCAAGGGTGAGTCGATCTGGGATCGCTTCTCGCACACGCCCGGAAGAATCCGCGGCGGAGACACGGGGGACGTGGCCTGCGACTCTTATCACCGTTACCAGGAAGACGTAGAGCTGGCAAGAAAGTTGAATCTGCAGAGTTACCGCTTTTCCATTTCCTGGCCGCGCATCCAAGCGGAGGGCAGTGGGGCACCGAACCCAAAGGGAGTTGACTATTACAAGCGGCTGGCGGATGCGCTGCTGGAAGCGAAGATTCGTCCGCTGGCCACGGTGTACCACTGGGATCTTCCGCAGGCGTTGCAAGATGTGGGGGGCTGGCCCAATCGCGATACTGCCGGGCGCTTTGCCGATTATGCCGGCATCGTGAGCCGGGCGCTGGGCGACCGCGTCAAGCACTGGTGCATTTTCAACGAGCCATGGGTTTTCACCACGCACGGGTACGCCCTGGGCACGCATGCGCCGGGAAGGACGGATCTAGGCGAAACGCTGCGGGCCATCCACGTGGTGAACCTGGCGCAAGGGCAAGCGTTTCGCGCCATGAAGGCGGTAAATGCAAAATTGCAACTCGGCACCGCGTATAGCATGACCTCCGCCGAAGCGGCCAGCGACGCTCCCGAAGATCGCGAAGCCGCCGAACGTGGGCACGCGTTTTTCAACCTGATCTTTCTCGATACCGCTTTGCTGGGAAAATATCCCGCGGCCTTTCCGGCAACTCCGGAGATGTTGGGCGTGCGTCCCGGGGACATGGAACTGGTCCGCGCGCCGCTGGATTTTCTGGGCATCAACTACTATATGCGGGGCATATTTTCCCGCCCGCAACACTCCATCACCGCGCCGCTGGGATTCGAACGGGTGGCGGGCAGCGAAGGGCGGCTCACCGATAATGGCTGGGAAGTTTGGCCCGACGGTTTTTACCGCCTGATTATGCAGATTACGCGCTTGTACAACGCGCCGATTATCGAAATCACGGAAAATGGCTGCGCCTACAACGATTGCCCAGACGGCAACGGCAGAATTCCGGACCAGCGCAAGATCGAATTTTATCGCGAGTATCTCAGCGCGCTAGCGCGGGCCCGGAAAGATGGCGCCAATGTTCGCGCCTTTCATGCATGGAGTTTGCTGGACAATTTCGAGTGGGACCAGGGCTACACGCAGCGGTTTGGACTGGTGTACGTCGATTACCGCTCGCAAAAGCGCACCATTAAAGAATCCGGTGCGTGGTACGCCAAGCTGGCGGCGAGCGGAGAACTTATTTAGTGCCTCCAAGCGATGCGCCGGCGGGCAGCGCAATTCCCAGCGGAACATTTATGCGCACAACGTTTTTCACCGTGGCACCGGAGGACGCCGGGGAACGCCTGGACCGCGTGGTGGCCGCGCACTGCCCCGAGCTCAGTCGCACGCGTGCGCAAGAATTGATCGAAGCGGGGCTGGTACTCGTGGAAGGGCGCGCTGCGAAAGGCGCGTCGCGGGTGCGCGATGGTCAGCGCATCAGCGTGGAAGAGCAGCCGCGACCGCCGATGACCGCGCACGCGGAGCAGATTCCCCTCGACGTGCTCTACGAAGACGACGACGTGATCGTCATCAACAAAGCAGCGGGCATGACCGTGCATGCGGGAGCGGGGAATCCGCGCGGAACACTGGTCAATGCTTTGCTCGGGCGCGGCCAGGGCCTCTCGCAGTCCTCCGACTTACTGCGCCCGGGGATCGTGCACCGCCTGGACAAGGACACCTCCGGCGCCATCCTGGTGGCCAAGAACGATTTCGCACACGCCAAGGTGGCTGAAGATTTTCGCCAGCGGGTGGTAAAGAAAACGTACCTTGCGTTAGTGCAAGGTTTGCTGGCGGAAGACAAGGGGCGCATCGAACTGGCCATTAGCCGCGACCCCTTGCGCCGCACGCGCATGACCACCAAGCGTAGCGCCATCCTGCAGAATGCGCGCGAAGCCCGCACCGACTGGCGCGTTCTTGCGCGCGTGGGGGAAACGACGTTGGTTGAAGTGCAGTTGCACACCGGCCGCACGCACCAGATTCGCGTGCACTTCGCAGCGCTCAAGCATCCCGTAGTGGGCGACACGCTCTATGGCGCAAGCGCCCGTTTGCACGTTGGCAAGAATATACTGACACCGCTTGGCCGCAACTTTCTGCACGCCGCCAAACTCGGCTTTCGCCAGCCGCGAAGCGGGGCGTGGATCGAAGTGCGGGCCCCACTCCCACACGAGCTGAGAGAATTTTTGCTCGAACTCTGCGCCGTCTCCGGAGAAAATCCCTCGGCAATTGACGCTGCTCTTGCCGCCTACCTATAATCGAAGCCCATGCGACGCATGCTTACTTTGTCTTTGGCCACTTTATTTTTTGCTTCCGGCACGCTTCGCGCGCAGCAACCTCCGCCCCCGCCTCCAGGCAATGCGCCCGCGCCGCAAGCGCCAAACGTTACACGCGTCTCGGTCAATCTTGTCGACGTGCTCTTCACGGTGCTGAATCGCCGCAACAAACTGGTTCCCGAGCTGGACAAGCCCGACTTTCACGTTTTTGACGACAACGTACTCCAGGAAATCCGCTACTTCAGCAAGCAGACAGACCTGCCTTTGCGCATCGGCATGCTGCTGGATACTTCCAACAGCATTCGCGACCGGCTGCGGTTCGAACAGGATGCGTCGGTAAGCTTCCTGTACAGCGTTCTGCGCCGCAACAAAGATGAGGCGTTCGTCATGACCTTCGACGACGAACCGCAAGTACTGCAGGCTTTCACTGGAGACACCGGCAAACTGCGCGACCAGATCGTGAAGACCCGCGCCGGCGGCGGCACCGCGATTTACGACGCGGTTTATACCGCATGCCAGAAGGAACTCAGCCATCCCCCGCGCCCCCCCGGGGACCAGCCTGACGTGGTGCGGCGGGTGATGATTCTTATCAGCGACGGCGACGATAATTTATCGATTCACACGCGCTCGGAAGCCATCCAGATGGCGCAGATCACCGACGTGGTCATCTACACGATCAGCACCAACACGCAGTGGATATCCACCACGCAAAAAGATCAAGCCACGGGCGGCAGCCTGAAATATCACCTCACGGATACTGACAAAATCCTGCAGAGTATCGCCGACGAAACCGGCGGTCGGGCTTTCTTTCCCTATCGCGTTGACGATCTGGATCAGTCTTTTCAAGATATCGGCGACGAATTGCGCAATCAGTATTCGATCGCCTACGCGCCAACCAATTCGGCGCTCGATGGCCGCTATCACAAAATTCGCATCGAAGTTCCCGAGCACAAAGGCTATCAAGTACGCGCTCGGCAAGGTTATTTTGCGCGCCCCAATCCGGCCTTCAGCCCTACTGACCCTCCAGCGGCAGCGCCCGCGCCGAAGCCTGGGAGCAGCTCCGATCGCAAGCCGAATTAAGCGACTGGTGGCGATCGAGCGGGGTCTAACGCGAGGCGTCGCGCAGCAAAATCGCGTCAGAATCCGAATGCCCGCGGTCGAAGGCCACTTTATTTCCGTCCGGCGAGAAAGCGAACGAGTAAATCTGCTCCGAGGTAAAGTGCGTGAGATGGTGCCCGGGAGAGCCATCGAGCGGTTGAACCCAAAGGTTATCCACGCCCTTTTCGCGCACCAGATAGGCTATGGCTTTGCCGTCCGGCGAAAACTCGTAGTCGGTTAGCGCCCGAGGATCCGCCTCCAGGGTCCGTTTGGTTTTGTCTTCGAGAGAGTGCAGGGCCAACAGCACCTTGTGGTCGGCATCGCGAACTTCCAGCGTCAGCAGCGTCTTGCCATCGGGCGACAGGCTAAAAAAGGAATCTCCTTCGTCCAGCACCGTCTGGGGCTGGCCGCCATCGATCAATACGCGCTTGATCACCCCGGTCTTTTCCCCAAGGTCCACGTAGTAGAGCCATCTTCCATCCGGCGAACACTGCGGAGCGGTCTGGTTGGAGCCAAACGTCAACTGTTTCTGGTCCGCTCCGGAAGCATCGGCGCGCCATAGGTTCACGGATGTTGGTGAGGCGCGACCAATCGGGCGAAAAATAATGTATTTCCCGCCTGCGCATGGAACCACGCGATTCGTTGGATGCTGGGCGTCGGAAACGAGCACCGTTTCGCCTCCGCTCGGGTTCACCAGGCGAATATCCGGACCCTGCGCTACCAGCAAGCGGCCGTCCTGCGACCAGCTCCATCCCGAGTAAGAAAGGTTGGAAGAGAAGTTCACAGCCTGGATGGCGTCCGGCTTGCTCGTGTCCGCAATTTGCAGTTGGTAGTGCGGCGTCGACTGAATGGCCACAATGCTTTTGCCGTCCGCGGACAGCAGCGGGTGCAGGTAGTAATTCGTATCGTTGGTTAGCTGGCGAAAATCCCCGCCGGGAAAACCCATCATGGCGACTTGACGGCGCTGAAAGCCGGTGTCGCTGGAAGCCACGCTGGTTAATATCGCACCGCCGCCTGGAAACCACGATGGCTCGTACACCAGGCGGTCCGGTGCCGCTCCGAAATAACTGCTCTTGCCAGTTGCTGTTTCGATCGCCAGGTATCCTGACAAATCTTTTTCCGTCGGCTGCGCCACCGGAATCACGATGGTCTTGCCATCCGGCGACCATGCGAGGGTGAGGCTGTCCGTGCGCACCGGGCGATGCTCGAAGATGGCGTGGTCCGGCGAGCCGTCGCTGTGGGCGACCAATAAATCCATGCCCAGGGAAGTTCCGTGCTGGTGCAAATAGGCAAACTTCTTTCCGTCCGGGGCGAAGGCCACCGGACTATCAATGTCGTTGAGCACCAGCCGCGGCATTCCGCCCAGCACCGGTGAGCTGTAAACCGAATCGATTTCCTCTTCGGATTCATCGCGCCGCACGAAGTAAATGTAGTTGCCATCGGGCGAAAACGTCAGACCGGTATAGCGCGTGGCTAGCGGCGGCACCACCTGGGTGTTGCTGCCCGTGGGAATGTGGCGCAGCCACAGCGATTGCATGCCGTTCTCTTGCAGCACGTGCAGCAAGTATTTGCCGTCGGGTGACAGCGCGGCGCGCGATACTTTGCCGTTGTTGGTCAGATTCTCGATGGAAATTTTCTCAAATGGGATGTGCTGGGTGCGCTGGACCAGTGCGTACACCCCGAAACCCGCCGCCAGCAACACCACCGCGGCGATTGCCAGGAACAGCCCGCTGCCAAATTTATTTTCGCTGGCCGCCCGCAGCAGCGCGGAACTGCTGGTGCCTCCGGGCACCGGCGCAGCTGCGGTTTCGCCGGGCGTGGCACTCTTGCCGCTCGCCGGCGTAGCTACCTGGCCGGAAGGAGCCGCCGCTATCACCTGTGATGAACCCGAGGGCGGGCGCCCGGGCTCCAGTTCCCGCTGCAGGCGCTTCAAGTCTGCGCGCATTTCGGCCGCCACTTGATAGCGGAGCTCAGGATCCTTCTCCAGGGCTTTGTTCAGGATTCGTTCGAACTCCGCGGGTAGTCCGGGGCGCAGCAAAACCGGCGCTGTCGGCGCGTTGTGCAGAATATTGTCAAACACCACCGCGCTGGTGGACCCAGGGAAGGGGTGTTTGCCGGTGACCATCTGGTAGAGCACCGCGCCCAGCGAAAAGAGATCCGTGCGCCCGTCCAGCTCCATGCCGCGCGCCTGCTCTGGAGACATATAGGCGATGGTGCCTACCGCCGAGCCCGGGCTAGTGAGAAGCTGCGGCCCAAGATCGCTTAAGGTTTCGCCCTGAAGAGACTCACTATGTTTGATGATGAGTTTGGCCAGGCCAAAATCCAGGATCTTGACGGCGCCGCGCTCGGTCAAGAATATGTTTCCCGGCTTAATGTCACGATGCACGATGCCCTTTTTGTGTGCGGCGTCGAGCGCGTCGGCCAGCTGAATCCCCAACTCTGCGACGCGCGGAATGGCCATCTCTCCGGCGGCCAAGACTCGGTCGAGAGACTGGCCTTCCAGCAGCTCCATGGCGATAAACGTCTCACCTTGATGGTCATCGATGGCGTAGATGGTGCAAATGCCCGGATGATTCAGAGCCGAGGCGGAGCGAGCCTCGCGCAAGAAGCGCTCTTTGGCTTGCAGTTCGCGATCCGCTTCTTCGGGGAGAAATTTCAAGGCTACGCGGCGGCCTAGCTTGGTGTCCTCGGCCTCATAGACTACGCCCATGCCGCCGCTGCCGATTCTGCGCAGGACCTTATAGTGGGCAATGCTCTCGTTAATCACAGGTTTTTCTTAGACCACGATGGTAATCGCAACACGCAACTCGGTCAATCGAGCGGCGCCGTTGCGTGAAAAGATTCTCGCGTACGCAGGATTTCTCTTGATTTCAGGCTATCAGGCGATACTCAGGTTGCGGGACTATTCCTTGGGAGCGTAATAGCCCTTCCGGGCCAGCACTTTCAGGTCATGATTGACGGTTTCCACTTTGATCTTGCGGAACTTGCCGTCGCGCGCCAAATTCGTTGGATAGTAACCCAGCATGTACTGGCTGCGCAGCTCCTCGGAAATCTCGTCGAAAGCCTGCGCCAGTTTCTTTTCCGAGGAAACGGAAATCACGCGCCCGCCGGTTTCGTCGCTCAACTTCCGAGCGGCGCCAACGTTGGCGCCATAGCGAGGGTCGGCGACCAGCAGAATGTGAATGACGGTATCGGTGCGCTGCGCGGATTCAATGGCCTCATCAATCTTGACGCGGCTGCCCTCGTCTTGTGCGTCGGTGACTATGACAATGGCCTTGCGCCCCGCCTCGGTATTCAGTTTTTCGCTGCATGCCAGATAGATGGCGTCGTACAACACCGTTCCCGGCGTGTTTTGATTGCCGATCGGGCCCGGATTTCCCGCGATCATCCCTCCGCCCGGCGTATTGATGCGAGCCCGGTGCACCGCGCGGTCCAGTTGCGCGCGGTCGTCGGTAAAGTCCGAGAGCAAGTCGGCGTCGGTATCGAACGACATCACCAGCGCTTCATCGCCTTTGCGCAACACGCGCTCCAGGAAACGGCTGCCAGCTTCCTGAATGCCACCGATCATGAATTGCTCGCTGCCGGAAGTATCGAGAAGCATGGCGAGGGTGATGGGCAGCGTCGATTCCTTGGTGAAGAAAGCGATTTTCTGATCTTGATTGTCTTCGGTGATCTTGAAATCTTCCTGTTTCAGGTCGGCGATGATTTTTTTGTTTTTATCGCGCACGGTAGCGAAGACGTTCACCAAGTTAACTTGCGATCGGATCGTGCCGGCCTGCTGCTGCGTTTGTCCGG
>Ga0209040_10002354_pt1 | contig 14887 bp, 13 predicted proteins | sample BogFormECP12_OM3_FD_188240 | JGI IMG/M metagenome (GOLD analysis project Ga0209040, IMG submission 188240) | Bog forest soil microbial communities from Calvert Island, British Columbia, Canada - ECP12_OM3 (SPAdes) (version 2) | ecosystem: Environmental > Aquatic > Freshwater > Wetlands > Bog ...
GGCCCCCGTCATCGTGCCCCCACTCGTGTCGACCTTGTTACTCATCGTCAGCCCAGACCCGTCTCCGATAAACTTGGTCGCTGTGACAGGCCCAGTAATCGTTGCCCCTCCTTCGGCCCACAGCTTGATTTTTCGGTTCGTGTTGGTTGTACCAGCCCCGACAATATCCAGGGAATCCCCGCTCCACGTCTGATAACCTATTTTCCCGGCGGCTTCCTGCTTGCCGTCGACGCCCGCGCCAAACTCCATGGTATTGGCACCGTCGATCTTCATCGCACCAGCCACCGTCACACTTCCAGCATTCCCTTGAGCGCCCACGAACAGGTTTTTCACGACCTCAAGATTATCCCAGACCTGCACCCACCTCTCTCCGCCAAGCTTCCGGGATGAATTCCCATTGAGCATCAATGCCTTTCCAAAACTTGTTGAGATATCATTACTGATTTCCGCATTATTATTAAAATTCGAAAACCCGCTATACCCCGAAGTGAATTTCGTCTGATGCGTGCTTGCTTGGTCCTGTTTCGGCATCGGATCACCCAGAACCAAACCACGGGCTGTGACGGTGCCCGCGACCTCCAGGTTGCCTGTGCCTTTGATTCGCATCGTCTCGGTGAAGCTGGAGCTGCTGCCATAGCCGAATGCGACGTCAGATCCGGCAACATCCGTGTGGATCCGCAGCAGTGAGTCGGCAATGCCAAAACCGTAGTGGGCACCGGACTGCCCCCAGAGAGAGACTTTGTCGCCCGAGCTGTTGGGAAAGGTGAGCGGGAATCCCGGTGTGATCGTCCCGATCCCGACGTTGCCTGTCCCGCTCTGGATAAACAGTCCAGGGGAAGTGCCAGCGCCTTCCCGGATGCTCAAGCCCGAGCCTGGCCCCTGTTTGCCTTGCTTGATCAGCCAGGAGGCGTTTCCACCCAGCCCGCCGGGGGGGTAGAAATTGATGAGGACCTGTTCGTCGCCGGCGGCGGCAATCTTCAGCGGATCGCCCGATGACTTGGCGATGCCGTCATCCGACTGGCTCAGCATGGTGTCGAACAGGTCCGCGAAGTCGGACTCGAGAGGAATCTTGCCCTTGGAAAAGACCTGCTGCAGTGCCGATCGGGGTTTCATTGTCATCACTCTCTCCTCGCTGTAAAAAAGTTCGCTTGCGGTGCTAGGCGACCGTGAAGTCACGACCGATCATCATGTAGTTGATTCCGGTGAACAATTCCGGTGTGTAGCCTTCCTGGGTGATCAGGTCGATCTGGTGCGGCTGCCGGGCCGATACCAGGATGGCATCCGGATCGACGAGGTACTCGCTGGGAACTTGGCTAGAATCGATAAAGAGCTTGATGCCGGCCACGTAATCGACGTACGGCCGCTGCTCGACGAAGTTCACGATCAGGTTGGCCTTGATCTGCCCCCCGAAGACGATGTCCGCGCTCCGATCATAAGCCCACGGCGCCAGGTAGCGGTTCAGTTCCTGGATCAGCGCCTGGGTCGAGTACCCGGCGTTGTAGCCCTGCCTGAACCGCACGCTCAGTCTGATCCAGATCGGTACATAGGTCGGGTTTGTGATCGTGAGGCTGGCCCGGGGTGAGCAGTGCCGGAGGAGGAACTGGTTGATCTGATCGAGCGTATCGGCCGGCACCTTGGGCTCGAAAGGGTCGAAGGGGACCTTGCCCCGGATGTCGGGGATCACGATGACTCGGATGGAGTCGGCCAGGCGGGGATCGTCGGCCGTGCCCACCGGCAGACATTTCACCTTGTAGATTCCCGGAAAGGCTTCCAGCACCATCCGCTCGTAATCCCAGCTCGTCAGGGCCCGGTTCTTGTGCCGTAGCCGTTCGCTGACGCGGATGTAAAACCGGCCTGCCTGCTCCGGACCCTTCCCATCAATCGAGCTATAGGGCTGCCGGATCGCCTTCACCTCCGGCAGAGGATCGGCGAGTCCCGTGATCCGATTGGGTGGTAACGGCTGGTCCAGATGATCGGGTGCATTGCCCTGGTCGACCCACGTCGCGCTCACGGCCTGTGCAAGGATCGCGACCGTATCGCCGACGCTCCTGCTGTTCCGGGCGATGGCCGCCCGGATCCAGTAGAAACCGGCAGGCAACCGGGTGCTGGGCTGGGCCGATGGCACATCAAAGGTGATGATCCCCGAGTTCCTCCACCCGTTGGTCGTGTCGGAGAGAACATGGCCATCTTCCAGGGTATTCCACTCGTTGCCGGTGAGGTAATCCCAGTGTACCGGTTCCAGGGCCACGTCAGGGTCCGCGCTCCCCTCGGCGATCTGAACCAGCAGCGCCAGGTTCCGGGGCGGCGTCAGGTCCGTCATGCCGATGAACAGTTCTCCCTCCTGATCGTACTGGGGGAGAAACTCGGGCGGGGAGAATTGAGACTTGCCCGCGTCGGTGACGATCTTGATCTCGCGATAGCCAAACGGCTCGAGGTGATACAGCGTGTTTCCCGAGGCCCCCTGGCTCTGCGCCGGGTCGATCGTCACCGACGCGGTGTAGCCCATGGACAGGCGTTTGATCTTGGGGGTGTAGGGTGGGTTGATGATCACGGCGTCCGGCTTCACCTGCGCATTCAGGGCGGCCGCGCGAGGATAGACTGAGTGCTGGAAATCAGGCCCCAGGAGCTCGATCTTCCAGTATCGGCTCCAGCTCAGCACTTCGTCCGCGGTGACGAGCTGGAGCTCAGCCTGATACGTGGAATCCTGTTGTGTGATATCGCTCTGAGCCCTGGTCACGTGACTCGTCTTGCCGGCTCCCTTCTTGTTGTCGGGAGGATCGGCATTGAACAGTTGGATGTCACCATTGACCGGGTAAAACCTGCGGTTGTCATACAGGCTCAGCGCTGCCTTGAAGCTCGCATTATCCGGTGGCGGTGGATAGGCCTTTTCATAGCCCTGATAGTACTGGTTCAAGTTGTCCGGGACCCCCATCCAGTCGATGTCCATGCTCAGCGAATCCAGTTTCTTGGAACAGAGTTCCGGATGAGCGATGGAGAAACTGGACCCCACGACCGGCGAGGATCCAAAGGGTTCAAAAGGCGTTTTGGAGCTCAAAACCTGGGTGTCGTTTTGCAGGGTCAATTGTGTGATGCCTGTCACGCTGACACCGAGAGTCACTCTCTCCAGGAGCAAGGATTGAAAGGCGCGATGGATCTGATCGTTGTACCCAGGCACGTCAGCCACCATCATCTGCAGGATCGGCCAGGGCGTGACGGGAAGCAGGCTTCCCGCGGTCGCCGTCAGCGGCTCCACCGGAGGCATTTGTTGAGGTAATTGAAGGGTTACCTGCAACCCGTGGATGGCGGCTTGTTTGTCCGTTGCCGGGGATTCCACCGGTACCAGGGGACCCGCCGGGGTCACTTCCAGCATCTTCTCCCGGGTGCTGAGAAGGAAGCGGAAAGGAATCTTGGCGAGCGTCTTGTCGATGGCGGCTCGATCGAAGGGCTTCTCACTAAAATTGAGCTGCAGGGTGATCGTACGCACGCCCTCCGCCAGCGCGAGGATCGGCGAGGCGATGGCCAGGCCGATCGCGGCCCGCGGCTGGGCATCACCACCTGAAGCGCCCACGGGCGCCTGGGAATCACCGACAAGATCACCGAAGGTTCGCCAGCGCGGGGTCGAGGCTTCTTCCCCCAGACCGATCCGCACCTGGAGGGCCATCGCATCGGCGGCCGCGTACATATTCTCCCAGGTTTCGACCTCAGCCCGCGGCGCTTGCCAGTTTCGTTTCCTGCGCTGCGCCAGCTCCAGCATCTGATACACCATCGCCCATTCGGTGTCGGAGGGTTGTTTCGGATTACCCACGTCGCTTTTGAGATAGATGTCTTTGATATAGACGAAGTTCGGTATTTCGAGGAACAACTGGTCCCGGATGTAGGACGCGTCCTTCACAGGATCCAGCGTTTTGAAGTCCTTTCCTCCCGGAAGGTTGTCGCCCGGCTTGGGATCGCCGAGGGCGAACCTGAGCATGGCCTCGAAACCACTGGAGCGGCGAAGAGCGTACAATTGATCCCATCGTTGGGGCAACGCCCTGGCTTCGTAGGCCCGTTGGAGAGTGTCATAGACCTGCTGCCATTCCCAGGTCTTGGCCAGGCTCGCTCGGGCCTGGATCGTTCTGATGAAGGCGAAATCCTCGGCCGACATGTGGAAATAGGTTTCGAGATTGTGCACCTCGGCATAGCAGTCATCAAGACCGCCAAGGCCCCGGTCCCCGATCTTAGGAAACTTGGGCTCTCCCAGGGTCTGGTGCACAAGCAGGTTAAACTTCTCGACGTCATAGGCACCGGCACGGAGATTCGGCGCCTCGATCGATGGCTTTATCTTCATCTTCTTGCCGGCCGCCCTCAAGATGTCATAGATGTGGCGCCAGTCTTTCGAGACGTCGTCGACGATATACATCATGCTCTCAAAATCGGCCACCGTCATGTAGAGGTTCTCTCCGATGAACAACTTCACTTGATCTCTGTCTCTCATGCGATAGAGGTCATACACATCATTCACTTCCGGCAATGTGCCGAAGAACCCCGGTTTGTCGACGCCCAGAGCGTCCTGGAGATTCTTCTCGAAATCGGCGGAGGAATGGTCCAACCTAAACCCCGGGGTGCGCTTCTTTCCTGCTGTTTCCAGGATGGCGTTGACTTTACCCCAATCTCCGCTCCGTTCCGGACCCGTTTCTTTCTGCTTCAGTTCCATCAGGGTGCGAAACGCGGGAAGAGTCAGGTGAAGATCACCCTGAATGAACGCGAGTAACTGGTCCATCTCCTGGAGGAGCTGTGGGGTCAGCTCTTGCTTGGTGTGGCCGGGGGAATAAGGAGGTAACGGCCCACCCGGATCAGGGTCTCCGAGCGCCATGGCGAGCATGGCCATGAAGGACGGATCACCTCCCTTCGTGGCGATGTCGTCGAGTGTCTGGTAGATGGGAAGGTTCTTGAGAACTTTGTAGTTTTGACGCACGTCACCGATGCCGATCACCTGCTTGTTGACGAACAGGCTCTTGAGGGCGGTCACCTGCGCTTGATTGGCGAGGAGATTTTGCTCGGTCTTGTAGAGGAGATCAGCCCCCCGGGAATCCTGGCCGGCAAGCAGAAGCGTCCCCGCCGGCAACAGGAACTCGGTCTGCCCACCGGCGAGGTCCACCAGCACATGGACATGATCGGGAATCGCCCCCTTGGCGGTCAACGCGAGGGCCTCGCGGTAGTAAAACTCCAGATGTCTGCGGGTCAGGTCGTTGAGCCGAGTTCGCGCCTCCTGCAGAAGATTGAGAAAGGTCAGAAACAGCACCAGATGAGGTCGGGCCTCGCTGACCTTCTCCTGATTGACGAACTGCTCGGGCTTGGCGATGAACGCGACCAGTTCATCCAGGAACGCCTCGACGTCTTTGGCGTCTTGTCCGGGGTCCGCACGATGCGGGCGGCGCGCGGCGGGGACAACGAATTCGCTCCAGTCTCCCGAGGGCTGATTGTCGGCACCATAATATCGGAGCTCCGTGGAATATCGGTGAGCAAAGGCAAGCAGATCCTTGATCGTCCGCTCATCCACTGACACATAGCTGGGATCGAGCGCGGCTTGCCGGCGTTCGCGCTGGCTCGTGCCATCGCGATGGCGCACCGGCTGAGACGACGTGGCTGGATCTTGTGTCATCGTTGCGTCGCCTTATCAGGTTCCAGAGAGCTTCCCGTTGGTCGTGATGAACATCCCGCTCCCGGAGTACTGGGGCGTCGCGTCCGGTGTTCCGACGGGGGGCGGAATTTTCGCCGGGTTTTGCACCTCAAACTTCGCGACGAAGGTACCACCCTTCAGCAGCACCGCTTTTCCACCGGTGTTGGTCTTCGTGGCCTTCTGGTTACCCGCCAGGGAGGCGATCTTGAGGGTGCCGGTTCCCGGAATCGAATACACCGGGGTCATGTAGACACAACCGGGGACCTCGACCCTCTTCTCGTCGCCGTCCACGCAGATTCTCTTGCCCGTGAAGGTTGCGGGGCCGCTGCCCTTGAGATCGCCAGGGCGGACCACGACGACCGCCGGTCCGAAGTTGGGCAGGAAGATCGCCTGGTCGCTGTCGACGAGTATGAAATCAGCCATCAACGTTTGCTCGTGGGAAAAGCATCAGAGAGCCGCCGTCGCCTCGTTGAGATAGAACGGGAAGACCATGTTGAACCGCGAGTTCGAGCTGCGGACCGTGTAGCCCACCGAGATCTTCAGCAGCCCGTCCACGTTGGGGTCTTCGGAGACGTCAACCTGGTCGAGCGTCACCCTCGGCTCGTGTAACAGGATCGCGTCGGTGATAAGCGACGTCAGGTTATTGACCAGCCCCTGGTTGATCTCCTCAAACTGCACGCTGTGCAGGTCGCAGCCGTACTCTTCGTTCATCACCCGCTCACCCTGAGCCGTCGCGATCAGGATCATGAGGCTCTGGTGGACGTCTTCATGCCCAGAGACCATTTCGACTTCGGCCCCGCCCCGGATGAAGCGGGGCGGGAAACTCCAGCCTGTCCCCAGGTAAGCCTGGTCATCCGGCATGGCTCGGCTCCTTGACATTGGGCGGCAACGGTTTGGCCTCGGTTTCCTCACCGTTGAGCTCCTCACCGTTGAGCTGCCGGCTGGCCTGGCCCTGGATCTTGGCGACCAGGGAATAAACCTTGGCGAATGGCAGGTTGCCCAGGCCTTCCAGCACCAGGTTGGCCTCGTCGATGGTGAGTTTCAGGTTCAGCTCTTTCATCTCGATCTCTCCGCTTTCGTGACGCCAGTCGCCGCTTGACCAGCCGGTCATTTCACGTCGACCTTGATGCCTTTGATTTCCACGTTGCCGCTGGCCTCCAAGGTGAGGTCCTTGGCGCTCTTGATCGCGATGCCGTCCTTGTTGAGCGTGATCGAGTTGCCGTGCTGGTCCTCGATCTTCACGGCCTGGTCGTTGTCGTCGATCGTGATCTTGTTCTTGCCCGGGGTCTGAATGGAGACCGACGGCTTGTCCTCGTCGATGAAGCTGATGGTCGTCCCCTTCCGGGTCACGATCGACTTGTGGATGTTCTTGTCGGTGAGCTGCGAGACATCCTTGGGCGGCGCGTTCTTCGAGCCGAACATGGCTCCCAGGACGATGGGCTGCCGGGGGTCGTTGTTGAAGAAGCCGACCACCACCTCGTCGCCCGGTTCGGGCCGGAAGAAATAGCCGCGGCCGTTGCCTGCGTCGGGCGAGGCCAGACGGGCCCAGACCGCGAATGGCTTGTCGTCGGCCGTCGGCAGCAGCACCCGGACGCGGTACTCCTTGTCGGGGTCGTCCTCGAACTTGTCGACGACGCCGACCTGGAGCGCCTGGACCGCGGGCAAGAGCCCGGCAGCGGGGGGATCGCCGATGTCGTCGCGGCGACAGTACCAGTCGGGTGAAAGACCGAATTGCAGATCGGTCTGCCAGCCGCCCTCGTCAACCCGGTGGCGGACCCCGGTCACCAGAGCCTTGCCGTTGAAGCGGGCGCCGATGCCGGCGATCTCCACCACGTCCCGGGGCTTGAAGTGGGCGTCGCCGGGGATGGCCACGCGCCCACGGATCATCGACAACCGGCTCCGGGCCAGCCGCGCGTCGGCCCAAAATTGCAGTTCCTTGAGGTCCAGCGGCGCCGGGACCGTGAGCCGGCAAGTGTCGGCGCCGATCGCGTCGGCAACCTTTGCGGCGTCAATGTTCCCCTGCGCGAGCGAGACGGCCTTCGCCTTGTACGATTGGGTCGCCTCCTGTTTCTTCTGGTCCCAGGCGACGCTCTCCACCTCCTTCGGCTGACGGCTGGCGTCGAGCATGATCTCGAAGTTGTAGATCACATCGATGCCGTATTCAAGGCGGCGCGTCGCAGCTTCCGGGACGGCCATCCTCGCCAGCGAGACCATGCCCGAATCGACGACCACGATGAGCCCGAGGACGTCGGCCCGCGACAGGATGAAATCCCAGTCGCTGGCCTGGTACTGCACGAGCTGGGCGTGCTGCGGTTGGGTCGTGGGGATGAAGCCCGCGCGGAGCCCCGCCTGCCGGATGAGCTTGCCGATGACCTTGTCGTCGGTCTGATCGCGATGAACGACCGAACGCCTGGGCCGGGTCAGCTTGATGGCGGCGTCCTTCGCCTCGACGACGAGGACCGAACCGGAGGCCCCAGCCTCGACGGCGTGGCGCACAACCGGCCCCTTGAACACGCTCACATCCGGTTCGCTCTCGTAGCGGAGCTTGATCTCGACAACCTTGCCGGGCTCGAAGAATGCGGTGTCACTGATTGCGAACTGGCGCTTGGCCGCATCGCCGTCGATCAACATGAACCGGGCTTCCGGGATCCGATCGACCTCGCGGCTGACGTCGACCGAGACCACCTCGTACACGGGGTTCATCACTTGTCCGTCACTGGTGATCGTGACTGTCACTACGCCGCTCATGGACCGATCCTCGGGACGCTTTCTTCGAGTTGGCCGCCGGCCGCTATGCCAGGGGCGGGAAAACGAGGCTCTGCCCCGGCGTCAGGTTCCGGAAGTCGTCGAGCTGATTCGCCCGGGCCACGAACAGATAGTGGCCCGGGTCGCCGTAGATCTCCTTGCAGAGCAAGGGCAGCGTGTCTCCGGCCTTGACGACCCGGCTCTGGCTCAGGTCCGGCGAGTGCTTGTTCTCCTGCTTGAGCCACTTCTTCGGATCCAGGTCCTCGACGAACCTGGTCGCGAGCTCCGCCCGCAAGGGCGCCCCGTTCCGGTCGAACGATGTGTAGGTGATGTCGACCGAAACCAGCCGGCAGTCAAACGCCTTTAGCTCCCCCTGGCCCCACTGGATCTTGAGGAACTTGGGCTCGTGGAGGTCGCCGTCCATGTGAAAGCAGAGATCAAGGAAGCTGCCCACCTGCTTGGAGACCGAGGGGGTCCCCAGCCCGAGGAGAGTGCTCGCCCCGTAATCGCCGACGCCCGTGCCGTCGAAGATCAGCGCGAGGTCGACCTCCTTCCCGCGGCTGTGCGAGTACCTGGCACTCCGGCCGCTGGTGTTGATCCCCTGGAGGTTCTCGAAGACATTGGCGTGCTTCATCGAAAACTTCTCGGGGTTGTACAGAACCTTGAAGGTGGCTTGCGGCAATCCAATACGGAGCCGGTTCCCGTAGACGCCAATCTTGAGCTTCTCGAGCTTGAAACGGGTATTGATGGCCATGCTAGCGCTCCCGCGACTTCTCCAGGATACGAAGGACCTGCCGGACGCAGGCCTGGACGATTTCTTCGCGCGAGCTCGGGGCACCCTGGCCGTCCCCGTCGTCCCCCGGCCCGCGGCCCCGGTCCAGGTCGACGACGGCCCTGATAACCAGCTCCTTGATCTCGACGGGCATGGTCAGATCTCCATGGCTTGCATTCGGGTGTAGGCCAGCTCCATGGTCTCGATGACGACCTTGCCCTCGCTCGCGTCGAGGTCGGCCGTCGACCACTTCACCGGGTAAGCGTTGAGGAACATCCAGGCCGCCAGCGGAACCCTGGCTTCGCTGAACAGGGTCACGATGACGTTCGAGGGGCTGAACTTGAATGTGCTGAGCGAGGCATTGAGCTCGAGATTCAGGGGCGACCCGACCACCATTCCGCGCTCGAGGACAAGGTTGCCGTAAGAAACCCGCTCGGGGAGCCGGTGGGTGTAGAGGTTCTGGCCTCCCTCGGTGACCGCGGTCGTCTTGACTTCGGCCGACAGGCCGGAGACCTTGGCGAAGCGGATGTCGAGCAGGTTCGGCAGGACGCCTGCGGTGAAGAAGAAGACCCCGAAGCGGAACCCGAGGATCAGGTCGGCGACGGCGGTCCTCTCTTTGAAGGCTTCCGCGACCGGCGGGGGTATGTCCATGGGTGCTCGCCCTCAAGGTCTCTTCGGTTCGTCCGGAAGGTGCGACTAGTGGTGGACGACGACGACGCCGGCCACCATGACTTCGAGGCTTTCGATCGCGGGGTCGGTCGCCTTGGCGCTGAATTCGGGGGCCTCGAGCTTGACGGGGATCGCCCGCCCGACGCGCCACGAGACGACGGGCACGCCGGCCTCGTCGCAGAGGCTGATCTCCATCGACCGCGGATCGGCCCCAAATTCGAGCCAGTCGGCGAGCTGGGACTGGCCGTGGACCACGCCCCGCTTGAGCGTGATCGCGTAGAAGGCGCCCCAGGGGTAGCGGATGATCCGCTCCCCCTCCCAGGCGCTGAAGCCGTGGCGATAGGTCTTCGTCTCGAAGCCCCGCCGGAGGCCGGTGACCTCGGAGAAGCTCATGGCGAGTCCGCCCACCGTCACCCGGAAGTTATAGGCGGGCAGGGGGTAATTCGCCTTCAGGAAGTCCTTGGTCAGGGCCATGGCGGGGGCTCACGCTTCCTCGACGGTCACGCCGTCGGCCATCAGTTCCATGCTTTCCACGGCCACGTCATTGGCGGTCGCGGTGAACGTGGGCGCATCCAGCTTGGTCGGGAAGGCGTTGCTCACTTTCCAGCTGATCACCGGAGCCCCGTTCTCATCGCAGAGCCGGACGAAGATGTCTTTCTTCTCTACCTGGTTGATTTGGATCGAGCTGATCCAGTTGTAGAGAGCGGGGACGCTGCTGCCGCGAACGATCCCCTTCTTGAGTGTGATCTTGGTGTCGGTCGCCTGGGCAGGCATCCGCATCACCCTCGGTCCGGGCGCACCGCTGGCGACGGGACTCTCCTTGTAGGTGGTGGTGTCGTAACCGATACTCAGTCCCGACACCTCGGAGAAGGCGACGGCGACGGGTCCGATTTCAACCCGGTAGTTGTACACGGGCAGCGGGTAGGCAGTCTTGATCTGGCTCTTCGTCACGGCCATGGTTCTCACTCCTGCACGTTCGTTGAAAGTTCAAGTCGATCCAGCACGGTCATTCTCGATGACGCACACCCCCCAGCTTCGAGACTTTGGCCGGAAGTTCACGAGGCGCCCTGCAGCTTGTGGGAGAACCTGATGATGATGAACTCGGCCGGCCGGACAGCGGCGACACCAATTTCCACGATCATCCGACCTTCCAGGATGTCTTGCGTGGTCATCGTCTTGCCCAGACCGACGTTGACGAAGTACGCGCTCTGAGACGTGGGGCCGGCCAGGGCTCCCTGTTCCCAGAGTCCGTGCAGGAAGGCTTCAATCATGCCTTTCACCTTGAGCCAGGTCGTGGCGTCGTTGGCTTCGAACACCGCGAACGCCGACGCCTTCCGCGTCGATTCTTCAATCATGTTGAAGAGTCGGCGGACGTTGACGTACCTCCACTCGTTATCATTGCCGGCCAGCGTGCGAGCGCCCCAGACCAGCGTCCCCTTGCCGACGAAGCTGCGGATGGCGTTGATCGACTTGCCAGCAGTCGGATCGACATTCAGGTTCTCTTGGTCGTCGTTGGTGACCTTGACCTTCGGACCGAGGACCGAAGCGACGCTGACATTGGCCGGTGCCTTCCAGACCCCGCGATCACGGTCGACGGCCGCGTAGATGCCTGCGATCGCCGGGCTCGGCGGCATGACGATTCTCTGCAGCGCCAGCGCGGCCACCACCTGGTTGTAGACCTGGGTCTGGGTGTTGACCAAGGCGTCCAGGGTGGTCGTGCTCTCGCTCAGAGGGGGCATGGTAACGGGGCCCGAAGTCGGTTGCACCTTGATCGAGCCGTCGCCGACCTGGGCGATGTCGAACTTCACCGGATTGTTCTTGGCCTTCCACGCCTTCCAGGCATCGACCAGCGTCTTGGCGTCGATGCCAGATGCAGGGACGTTCTTGATGGTCAGAGTCGAGTTGGAGTCTGTCACGTCGAAGTCGATGGGGACCCCCGCCGTTCCCGGCTGGATGTCCAGATTCGGGGCTGAATAGGTGGAGATGACCTTGATACCCCCCGCGGCGGGCTGGTACGTGGACGCCAGTATCACGGTCACCTGCGACTTGTCGTGATAATCGTAGGGCAGGGTCGACTGGAGGTAGGGGTAGTAGGCGGCCCCGTACTTCAGATGGTTCATACCGATCCCCGGGGCATTACGAAAGGCCTGGGCTCCGGTGTCGCCGTCGAGGACGTCAAGAATCGCGAAGCGGTCGCCCAGCTTCTCGCACTGTGCCAGGGCCTCCCCGCAGAGCCCGTAATAGTCGTTGGGATCCGCCAGGTTGACCGCGTCGGTCAGCAGGATCAGCGTCGGCTCGTCCTCCTTCGCCAAGGCGTTCAAGCCGTCGGTGAAGTCGCTGTGCTGCCTGTTGGAACCGTAGTTGCCGACAGAAACGACGTAACACGGCCCGCCGCCGTTGTCGAAGTACATTTTCAGACTGTAATACATGAGGTAATCGGGCGGCGTTTCGCCGGCTTTGGTCAAGGTCTTGGTGACTTGCAGGTCGCCCGAAACGGTCTGGTTGACCGTGAACGCGGTCGACTTGGGGCCACCGAAATACTGGGCATAGTCGACCATGCTGGTCAGGCGGATCGGCTGCTTGATCAGCCCCGACTCGGTGTAGCCGAGGAAGGCGGGGATGGCCGTCGCGACAGCGGCCACCGAGGGGGGCAGGGTCGCGATCTCTTCGACGTACACACCGGGCGTCTTGTAGGTCAGCATACTCGTTGCGCTCCCGTTGGGGTGGGGTTAGAGTCGGTGGTCAGGTCAGGTCCGGACGATCTGATAGAACAGGTCCCCGTCATTGTCGGTGAAGGTCGTGAACTGGGCCGACGGGGGGTTGGGCAGTGGGGCGGCCAGCGGGTTCCCTCCAAAGAGAAGTTGGACGTTTCGCCCCGCGGACTGCCGGCACGGCAAGCGGATGTCCGACAGAAAACGAATGCGGCGAGCCTTGGGGTAAAGCGTCGCGAGCCGCTCCGCGATCGGGTCTTTCGGGATCGGGTCCTTGGCGTCGGGCGCGGCGTCGAGGTCGCGGGGTGCCGAATTCGCGAAGCCGGGTGGCAGGGCGCTGTCGGCCAGCTTCTCCACGATCTTGAAATCTCCAACGTTGTTCTTCGGGTCGGTCACAAGGTAATAGGCCCACCACGCCGACTTCTCCTTGAACGCGATCTGGAAGTCGCCGAGGCCTTGCTGCTGGATGACCGCCGGATCGATGGCGACCACGATCTCTGCGTCGGCGAAGCTGTCCCGGCGAGGCGTCGGCTGGGCGTAATAGCCAATGGTCACCAGATCCCCATTATTCGCTGACGCCCCCTTGATCGCAATCGCGTTCTCCGCGTCGTCGTATACAGCCGTCGCCGACACCCCCGCGCCGTCGACCTTCAGACCATTCGCCGCGCCGGCCAGCGGGTGCCCCCCAAGTTTGAAACGACCCTCCCCTCCGGAGGAAACCCAGGCGAATCGCTCCCTCTGCCACTCCGGCCGCGACGTCAGCGTGAGCGGCCCAGGTGGCGTGGGCGGGGCGTTCGTGTACACCGGGGCGAGCTTGACAGCATCGTAGTCGGACAGGTCGGTGAAAAAGCGGAAGTTCGGGTTCTCCAGCCGGAGCCGAAAGGTGAAGGCGACGCCCTTGTCTGGACAGAGCAGCGTCGGGTCATTGTAGGCTCGGACCCAGCCCGGGGCCGCCTTGAGCACGCAACGGTAGTTGGCCAGCAGCGAAAGGGTGGGTGGGGTCGGCTCGATGGCGAAGTCGGGGCAGACGCCGTCGGAGTAGTACGGGTGCGTCAGGCTCAGACCAAAGAGCTTGGTGAACTTCATGGCACGGTCCTCGGATTCAGCTCAAGCTCGCGGACCGGCTCGATGGTGGTCTGCGCCTCGTCGCGATAGATGATCAGCCCGACCTTATAGAGGACCGAGGGCTGATACGCGGTCCGCAAGGCACTCCAAAGGTCGTTCTGCTGCGCCAGCGGCAACGTGATCAGTTCGAGCACCAGGCGCTCGATCTCGTCGCCCAGATCGGGCGCGTTGCTGCGGTCGAAGGTGGGGTTAACTTGGAAATAGCGAATGATCTTCGAGAGCCAGCCCAGCCCTTCTTCGTACTGCTTGAAGCGGACGACGAAGAGGACGAACAGGTTCAGGCGGATCTCGGGTTGAATTCGCAGCATCGTACCGTTGGCATCAGGCCTGGCGAACAGGTCCGGAGGGCGAAGCGTCCGTTCCTGCTCGACGTTGACCATCAAGACGGTGACACCGCCAAGCTTGAAAGAGATCGGGTCAAGCTTCTCCGAGTCGACAAACTGCACCAGATCTTCCGAGGCCCCACCGTCCGCCGCGCGCGCACTGAGCAACAGATGAGCATTCAACCTGCCCTTGAGGAAGAGTAGTGCCTGGTCGATCATGAAGGCCTCTGATGTTCTTCCCCGGAGGGCGGTCACAACCTGAAATGAGCCCGGCAAGGCGAACCACCCTGAGCTTCCTCACCATCGGATGTTGATCGTCGAAGCCTGATGTTCGCAATCCCTCGGCACCCTGTCTCGATCATGGCGATCTTCACCAGATCTGGCCTTGAAATGGTGACTAGTTTATCACCAGCGAGGAGATTTGCAAGCATCAAGCAAAAACAACTGTGATTCAGACGTAAGGAGGGCGGTCGCCGGGGGCCGAGTGCTATTGAGCTTCAGGTAAGTCACTTCACCTCGCGCTCGGGTTCTGGCATCATTGACTATCATGGGGGGAAATCCGGTGTCGGTTCATCATTCTTGCCCGAAAAGACGAACCGACACCGGATTTCCCCGACACCGGATTTCCCCCGAAAAGACGAACTGACACCGGATTTCCCGACACCGGATTTCCCCCGGATTTCCCCTCTACGACAGGAAGCCCGAAAAGAGCCGGACCAGGTCCGACTTGGTCACCTTGCCCATGGCGTTGCGAGGTAGCTCCTTCAGGGCGAGCAGCCGGGTAGGCAACTTGTACGGCGCCAGCCGATCGCCGGCCCAGCGGCGCAGCTCCTCCAGCGTGAGCGCCTCCCCAGGCGCCAGCACCAGGGCGGCGCCGATGCGC
>Ga0209040_10002355_pt1 | contig 14887 bp, 23 predicted proteins | sample BogFormECP12_OM3_FD_188240 | JGI IMG/M metagenome (GOLD analysis project Ga0209040, IMG submission 188240) | Bog forest soil microbial communities from Calvert Island, British Columbia, Canada - ECP12_OM3 (SPAdes) (version 2) | ecosystem: Environmental > Aquatic > Freshwater > Wetlands > Bog ...
ACGCTCAATCGGACCGCGGGCCTCCGGCCCGGATGCGGCCAATCACGGGACCCGGCGAGTGGTTTTTGCTTCCCTGGACCTTCTCTGTTACGCCGATTTGAATCCCCGTTCGGCTTTTGTGCGGGAAAAGCCGGGTAAATTCCCGTCTCGAGCCGCCAAATCGATCTTAAAATAGCCGCAAAATCCTGTTACTTGAAATAGTTACGGGGCCATAGGTGGTTTACCCGAACCGGGAATTCACAAGCTCGGATCCGGGAACAAAAACGCCTAACCGGGAAATTCGCTCCGCGCTCCGCGCCCGGCTGCCAGCGAAGCTTACCTGCGCTCGTCGGGTTCCGGTTCCTCGCGCTTGAGGATCTCGTAAACCCGGGCGACGGCGCCGCGGGGCCGGTGTTCCAGCTCGGTGCCGATCTGATCGTCAGCAGTCACCCAGGTGAAGGCCTCGAGCACCTCGGCCGGGGTCGCTTGGGTTTCGATAATCCTCATCAGCACGGCATCATCGAGCGGACCGACGATCTCGGTGATCTCGGCGGCGGTCGCAGGTCGTGCGATCTGCTTCATCAAACTCGTCCTCCGGATCACGCGCGGACCGCTTCGGCCGACGGCAGGTGATGCTTGCCGAGCGGGACCACGGTGCTCGCCTGCGTGCCTTCGGCGCTCTCGGAATGCTGCGCGACAAAACGTACATCATCGCCGACCGCGAGCTTGTCGAACCCGCCATTCGTGACGCTGTTGCGGTGGAAATAGATCTCGTTGCCGTCGGCGCTCTGGATAAAGCCGCAATTCTGCTCGGGAAGGAGCCGCGCGACCCGCCCGTGGTCGGGCACCGCATGCAGCTTGACGTCTCCGCGAGCCTCGCGAACGTAATCTTCGAGCAGCCGACGGGTGATGTCGAAAGCATCGCGGATCGCGACGAGGACGTCCTCATGCGCATGGTGCGCCGCAGGATCGCGGCCGACGGCGAACTCCCGGCCCGGGACCCTCAGATCGACGCGAACCTGGAACAAATTGCCCTTAAGGTGACGAGGGTGCCGGCATTCGACTACGACGCGGCACGACATGATGCGATCGAAAAACCGTTCGAGCTCCTCGGCCCGTTCGCGTATCCGTGCCGCGACCGCATCCGAGGTATCCATGTGCCGGAACGTGATCTGAAGAGGAAGCTGCATCGACTGTTTCCTTCTGCATGCCGCACAACAATAGCCGACCCAAGACCGCCGGGGATTGATCCAGCGCAACGCAGGCTCAAGCGATCCATCAGAAAAAGAGAAATGGCCTTCACGCCCGATCAAACGGCACCAGACAACGGGTCGAGCGCCCTCGGGCCGCAATCCCGCTCGATCCCCGTGGAGCGCGAGCACCATTTCGCCGGACCGAACAATCAGATCGCCGACAAGCTTCGTCAAGCCTCCGACATTCTCGCGGTGCAGGAAGCCGACCCGTTCCGCATCGCCGCCTACCGCAGAGCCACCGATTCGGTTCGCGCCTTGAACGACGATCTCGGCACCGTCGCCGAGAAGGGCGGACGCAAGGCGCTCGAAACCGCTGCTCATGACGGGCGGCTGGAGCAGATCCGTGGCTTTGGCCACCGCAGTGCCGCCATGGTGCGCGCTGCTCTTGCCGAGATGCTCGCGCGGGTGCGCCGCCTTTCCCTTGTCCGTTATGAGGAACCCACGGTCGATCTGTTGTTGGATGTCGACCCGGAATATCGCGAGAAGGCGCGCGCCGGGGAGCTGATCAAGATTGCCCCAAAGCGGTTCAACCCGAAAGGCGAGGCTTGGCTGCCGCTGCTCCATACCGTGCGCGATGGCTGGTATTTCACTGCGCTCTATTCGATCACCGCGCGGGCTCGCCAGCTCGGGCGGGAGACCGACTGGGTCGTCATTTATTTTCACAAGGACAATCGCGCCGAAGGCCAGCGCACCGTCGTCACCGAGGCCCGCGGCGAAGCGGCCGAAAGACGGATCGTCCGCGGACGCGAGGCGGAATGCCGGCGGCATTACCCCACGAGGTCCCATCCGTCCTCGCGGGCGGCTTTACGCCTTTAGTACATCACGTCCTGACGCGGGTTACAGCTCCCGATTGGCCGAGCTTCATCCGAAAATCCGCCCTACGCACCGACTCGTTCTTGGCCGCGGCTGTCCGACGACAGTTTCCAGCAAGGGATGGCCGCGCTGCGACACGATCGAACAGGCCGACGCCGTTACTGAAGAAATCGATTGGTTCGTGTTTCTCCGGCACGGATGACAAAGCCCCACGGCGGAAGCGTTGCGCGCGATCTCCAAACTCGATCACCGAGCTCGAGAGCGTGGATAGGCGCGGACTTCGGGCGCGACTGACAGTCTTGGTTGAAGTAAAAGCCGGACGCCAGAGCATTCGCCCTTCGACATAACCCTATCGGAAGTAACCGCTAGCCATGAGAAACTCTCATCGATCGATCGTAGCGATTGCGGTGGCAGCAGCGCTCGCGGTGCCGACCCTCGCTACTGCACAACGACAACATCGTGCCGCCCTTGGCGATCTGATGACTGCGTTTGTGCAACCGCGCCACATCAAGCTCGGTCTCGCCGGAAGCAAGCAGAACTGGTCCTACGCTGCCTATGAGTTCGATCAGCTGAGCGAAACTTTCGACGACGTCGCCGAGATCCTGCCAAAATATCGGGGTCTGTCGATCCCAGATATGATCACCTCGACGGTCAAAGAACCGCTAGCGGCAGTCAATCGAGCAATCCAGGCTAAGGACCGCAACCAGTTCACTAAGGCCTACGGCCAGCTGACAGCGTCATGCAACGTCTGCCACCAGAGTTACGATCGCGCCGCAATCGTGATCCAGGTGCCGACGGTCTCCTCCTTTCCGGATCAAGATTTCCGCCCGCCGACGAAATGAGTGGCCTGACCGCTGCGCGCAGATTGGGTAAAAGGTCCTCATCGAGCGCTCGTTTCCTGATGATGTTCCAGGACACGTCCTCGAGAGCAACGACAGGAAACCGCGATACCCAACCGGCTGCGTCGGCCCGCATCAATCGCGGAGCCGACTCGCCGCCGAGACACGAAGCGCTGTCGGCTCAGCCTCATTTGTGCGGCTTCAACGACATTAGGTAGTCCACGATGTCGTCCATCTCCTCGGGCGTGAAGGTGATGTGCGGCATGGTTTCGTGCGGCGATCGCAGCAGCGCGCGGAGCGAATATTCGGTAATCGAGGGCTCCGCCGCCAATTTCGGAAACGTCGGAGCGGCCGGGTTCGGCGAAAGCTGGTCGCCGCGGATGCCATGACACTCGGCGCACCACTTGCCGGCCAAATTTTGCCCGGCAATGGGATCTGCCGATACACCGGTAACAGCCAATGCAGTCGAGAGTGCTGCGGCCAAACCTACGCAGACGCCCGTTCGCTTGCTCATGAGCGGTACCGGTTCAGTGGTCGAGATGCTGTGCCGCGCGGGTTGCGATCGCCAGGTACTCGGCGGCTCGCTTCGGCCATTTTCCCGGGTCGCGGACCGGGGATTCCCGAAGATGCAGGATCGCAATGCGGGCACGGACAAAGGCCCCGATCGTCTTGTAGAAATTGATCAGCACGGGCGCCGAAGAATCGTTCGTGCGCAGGCAATAGCGGCGGAACAAGACCTGCCCGACCTCGTGGGCGCCGATCCTTTCGCATTCCATCGTCAGAAACGCGAGCTCATCCACCGGGTCGAGAGACCGCAAGTCGGCCCGGAATTCAAGGCAATCGATGATGATGGGCGTGGATCCCAGACAGATGTGCTCGGGACGAAGATCGCCATGCCCTTCCACCACCCGGCCGTTGTCGAGCCGACGCAACAGGAGGTCTTTACAGCAATAGATAAAGGCTTCGACGCGGCGCGCGACATACTGGGCTGCGTGCTGCAGCTCGGGACCGCCGCTCGACCGTAACGCACGCCGACTGTCACGACATTCGGCGCGGAACCGGTCGAGATAGGTCGTCGGCTGGATATCCGCCCGCCGAGCTGTGGCGAAGAAGCGGGCGAGGCGGTCGGCGAGGGCATTGATATCGGCCCACTGCCAATCCCCCCGGGCGAGGCGGTGGTCCAGCATCCGCCCGGCCGGCAGGCGGACCATCTTGACCAGCCAGTCGATGGCGACGCCAGGGCCCGCAATCGCCAGATCACACCCTGCCCCTAGGGTCAGCGGCACCACCCCGAGATAGACATCGCGGGCCAAGCGGCGGTTGAGGCGCACCTCTTCCTCGGCATTGCGCCGCCGGGCTTCGGGGGACGAGAAATCGAAACCCTCGCCCCGCAGCGGCTTCTTGAGCTTGTAGACGTGCCGGTCGGTCAGGAATACCCAGGAGAAATGGGTTTCGATCCGCGCGACCTGGCTCGGCCGTTCCTCATAGGCCGCGGGCGATCCAAGGAACGCCACCTTGCAATCGATGCCGATCTCCCGCTGCGCCGGTCCTTGGCAATCCGACATGCGGCGCTCGTTCACCCCGATCGGCGATCGAGCGCCGTTGCCAGCTCGCGTAAAGGGACCCCGATCTCGACCGGGTAATGATAGGACTCGAGCCGCGCGAGCGGTTGCGGAAGCCGCGCCAAGTGATCTGTGGCGCGGGCGCGGCTGGCGGTCAGATCCTCAAGGTCGGGAACGCGCCGCCCGCCGCGCATTACCGGGCGGAGCAGCGGCTCCCCCTGATACCGCTCGGCGGCAAGCGAAACCAGGTCGCGCGCGAACCGGCCGCGCTCGTCACACCATCGCCAAACCTGCTTGCGACCCGGCCAGGTCGCCTTGCCCTCCGAGCGCTTGCGCCGTGCGGTCCCGGCATATTCCTGGAGTTTGTATGCGCAATCGAGGGCCGGAGCGTCAGACGAGGTGGTCAAGCTGGTGCCGACACCATAGGAATCGATCGGCGCACCGCCGCGCGAGAGCGCCAGCAGCGCATCCTCGTCGAGGCCGCCGCTGGCAACGATCTTGACGGACTGCAGCCCGCCCTCGTCGAGGATCCGGCGAACTCTTGCCGCGTGCTCGCCGAGGTTGCCGCTGTCGATACGCACGCCCGAGATTGCGATTCCTTCATTGGCGAGGTGTCGGGCGAGCCCGACCACCCGCCCGGCAGCGCGCTCCGTGTCGTAGGTGTCGATCAGCAGGACGAGGCCTTGCGGCCGGGAATGCGCGAAATGCTCGAAGGCGAGCGTCTCATCGTCATGCGCCTGGATAAAGGAGTGGGCCATCGTCCCATAGACCGGGATGCCGAATTCGAGACCGGCCGCTACCGTCGCCGTTCCGCTGAACCCCGCAATGTAGCTTGCCCGCGCGGCGAGCATCCCCGCCTCGGCGCCGTGCGCTCGTCTCAGACCATAGTCGATCAGCGGTTTTCCGGATGCAGCGAGCACCATGCGTGCTGCTTTCGAAGCGATTACGGTCTGGAAATGAAGCAGGTTGACGAGGCGGGTTTCGACGAACTGCGCCTCGGGCAGCGGTGCGGTCACGCGAACGATCGGCTCGTCGGGAAAGAATACCGTTCCCTCGGGCATCGCATCGACATCGCCAGTGAAGCGGAAAGACCGAAGATAGGCGATGAAACGGTCGGAAAACTCCCCCAAGCCGAGGATCGCTTCGAGGTCATCGGGGGTTAAGGCGACGGTTTCGAGAAATTGCAGAGCCTGCTCGATCCCCGCCGCCATCAGAAAGCCCCGGCGTGACGGCAGCTTCCGCACGAAGAGCTCAAAGACCGCGGTCTCGGTCAGACCGTGCTCGAGATAAGCGGCCTGCATGTTCAACTGATAGAGATCCGTCAGCAGCGCGCTGTCGCTCTTCGGCATGATCGATCTCCTTCTGTGTGCCACTCTTGCACGAAAGACCGTGGCCCGGATTGATGCTGATCAAGGTCGCCGTCATGCTCGACCGCTACCAGCACCACATATCGTTGGTCGCATCGCCGAGAGGAGGCTGGGTGAGCGTGGAGGGCGAGCACCGGCGCCGGCGCAGCCAAATTCATTCGGCCCTGCTGCTGATGGCAATGGCGGCGCTGCTTTCGTACTGCGGGTGGATTGTCGCCGAATGGGACGGAATTGTGTGGAGCCTTTTTGCCGGCGCGGCGACGCTCGCTCTTGTTCGGCACATGCCACGGGGTCTCGTCCTGCGCGCAATCGGCGCCCGCCCGGTGTCCCGCTCGGATCCGCGAGCGCTCTACGACATGCTGGACGCCCTCTGCCAGCGCGCCGGGCTCGAACGGGTACCGCTTCTCTGCTGGGCCGGCGAACGAGCTCCAGTGGCCTTCACCGTCGGACAGGGCGAGGCGACCACGATCGTCCTATCGGCAGCGCTGGTGCGCGGGATGACCCTCCGCGAGATGCAGGGGATCCTGGCCCACGAGATCGTCCATGTGCGCAATGGCGACATCGCGCTGATGCAGCTCGCCATGGTCGCGGGCAGGCTGACGCGTCTATTGTCGCAGGTCGGTCTCGTGCTCGTTTTCTTCAGCCTTTTCATGCGCGTCGTCGCCGTGCACATGCTTCCGATCGCGCCGCTAATGATTCTCATCGTCGCGCCGATCGCGGTGAGCATGCTGCAGCTCGCGCTGTCGAGAGCCCGCGAGGGCGAAGCTGATCTCGAGGCTGCCGAGCTGACCGGCGACCCGCACGCTCTGGCTTCCGCTCTCGCAAAAATGCGCCGCCATGAGCAGATGCTGTTGCGCGGCCGCTTTCCGACCGTCGCCCCGCTGCGGATACCTTCGCTGTTTCGCGATCACCCGGCAACCGAGGAGCGTATTCGCGCGTTGTTAGCCATGCCGCAGCCGCCCGGCGTCGACGCCGCGGACGACGATGCGGTGGAGTTCGCCCCCGACTATGAGGCACGGGGGCCGTGGGGTCGGAGGCGCCGGCTCTAGTGGCAGGGGGTATGACTTTGGCGCAAGACTCTACAAAGACTTATCTAACGGCTCGCTGAGATTGCGCTAGATCAAGGCTGTCGTTCGGGTCTTCGTCCATGATTGCAAAGGTTAATTCCGATGGAGGGCAGCATGTCGGTGGATTGCGGGCTTACCTTGTTTGCGGTCGAGGGGACGCGGGAATATGGCGAGCGCGTCGCGCAGCACCTCGAGCTGGTCCTCGGCGCGCATGAGGAGCGCGGGTTCGAGGACGGCGAGCATAAGATCCGTCCGCTCGTCGAGGTGCGCCGGCAGGATGTGTTCGTGATTCACTCGCTGTATGGCGATGCCGAACAGAGCCCAAACGACAAGCTCTGCCGTCTGCTGTTCTTCATCGGGGCGCTGAAAGACGCCGGCGCCGAGCGCGTAACGGCAGTCGTCCCGTACCTTTGCTACGCCCGCAAGGACCGGCGGACCCAGCCGCGTGACCCGGTCACGACCAAATACGTCGCGCGGCTCTTCGAGGCCTGCGGAGCAGACGCGGTGATGACCCTCGACGTCCACAACGTGGCCGCTTTCGAGAACGCCTTTCGCTGTCCGGCGACAAATCTCGAGGCGACACCGCTCTTTGTCGAGCATTTCGCTCGGCTGCTCCGACACGAAAAGGTCGCCGTCGTCTCGCCCGACATCGGCGGCGCCAAGCGCGCCGAGCAGTTCCGCCGAGCCCTCGCGGCGGAACTGCAGGACGAGCCGGCGGCGGCGTTCGTCGAAAAGGGGCGCAGCGGCGGGGTCGTGACTGGCGATCTCCTAGTCGGCGAAGTGCGCGATCGCGCGGTGATCATCTTCGATGATCTGATCAGTACTGGGACCACGCTGCAGCGCGCGGCGCGGCGCTGCCGCGAGGCCGGGGCAACAAAGATCTTTGCAGCGGCGACCCATGGTCTATTCATGGGGAAGGCGCCGTCCGTGCTGGCCGATCCGCTGTTCGAGGGCATCGCCGTCGCCGACACGGTCCGCTCTATTGCGGCCGTGGAGCAGCGGCTCCCGAGTAACGTTGTGTGCGTCGACTCGTCCAAGCTCGTCGCCGACGCAATCATGGTGGCTCATACGGGCCGATAAGGGCGGTTCTATCAACTCTGAGATGCAGCTCCCGTAAGCAGAGCAAGGCCATCAAATTTAAAGACTTGGATTTCCCGCCCGGGGATACGTCGGCGCGTGCCCGGCGATGTCTTCGCTCGGGCCGACATGAGGCAATGTCATGCCGAGCGGAGCCGGCCGGCTGGCGGCAGGCTGGCTCATGGCGAACAGCTGCTCCCACACCCGGCGGATGCTCTCGTGGGTCGTCTCGTGAATAAAGACATGGCCGTATTGGTCGAAGCCGAAGAGCGCCGCCTCGGGATCGTTGCACACTGTCTGAAAGATCTGGTTGATGGCGGTGAAACAATCGGCGAGCCGGTCACCATCCGGAAGACGGGTATGGCGCAGCAGATCGGCGATGTTGAGCGCATAGAGGGGCGGCGCGCTGCGGCCGGCGCGTGTCTCGCGCGCCAGCTCGAAAAAAATCTGTGGGAACAGGAAATTGTCTTTGATCAGCTCGAACATCTGCAACGCCTCTTCGCGTGCAGGCCGCAAGCGCAGCGGTATGGACCTGCGACTGGTCGTGATCGAGCCTGCCCAGAGCGCCCAGCGCCGCGCCGATCTCGTGCTCGACCCAGCGGCGCACCTCGGGCGGGGCCGCTTTCAGCTGCTCCAAGGTAAACGTAAAGCTAGTCATTACTGGCTCCTGGTGATCGGTCGCTCGAGCACGTTGATGCCTCGAAAGATAGGGGCGGGCGTTGACCCAGATCAATCGATCGCCATTGCGCCGGAACCCGTGACGCGGTTCACTTCTGCCACAGGATCAACGGAAACTCGGTGGGTACTCGCACACCTGGATAATGGGGGACGATCCGGACGGTGTACTCCTCCGCCGGTCGGGTCGCCGGCGCCGTGCGGCCGCAAGTTCCCGAAGGGTTCGCTCGGTTGGCGGGCCACCTGCGACATTCTGCCGATGGCCAGTAGTGGTCTCTGGGTGTAATCGACGGAATTGGCGAGCCAAATCCCCAGCGGGGGTACCCTATCCTTCAGCCCCCCGATTTTGGCTCACTGCCATCTGGGGCGAGCGGCCGCACCAAGGCCCCTCACCGTCGGCGATGCCGATGCCGAGGTACCTGGGCTCATTTGCGTAGCCGGTAATTCTGAAACCTGCAGTGCAACGAAGCAGGTGAGATCCAGGATGGCGAGTCCAATCACCAGAACTATCAGGAACGGATTGACTTCGCCGGCCGCACGGTCAAGACGACGCATCAGCGGCTCATGGGAACGATCATCTCGCGGGGAAAGTTGCCGCATCCGTCACGACCTCATTGTTGCGATTGACGGTCTGAGTTAGCGCAGCGCCTTACGCTGACGTCGATCGCGTGTTGCCGCAAACCGTTCGCGGAAGCGCGTGATGTTCTCGCGGCAGACCCATTCATTTAAGGCCATCGTCTCGCTCGCGTTCGTCATGCCCGCTCCCCCACCCGCGAGCGGAGGGGATTAGATTTCCTCTGGGTCCTGGACGCCGAAAGGAAGGCGGACTTTCCAGCCTGCCGGAACGTTGGGGATATCGACCGGGGAAGAGCCCGGTCATCTTGCGCAAGCTTTCGCGACCGCGGGACAGTCGCGATCGGACAGTTCCGACCGGTACGTTTGCAACCGATGCGGCTTCGTCGTACCGCATATCTTCCAGTCCGACGAGCAGAATTACCGACCGCTGGCCCTCGGGTAGTTTGGCAAGAGCCCGCCTCAGATCGCGAAGCTCTAGGCGCGTATCCTGATCCGGTGATAGCGTCAAACGCGCGCTGCTCTCGTGTAATTCGAGGCCGGCCCGCTCGCGCGCTTGCCGGCGAACGAGGCTGACATGTTGATGGTGTAGGATCGTGAATAACCAGGCTCGAAGGTTTGTTCCCTTCTGCCAGAGGTGAATTTTTGCGCGGGCGCGACTAAGACATTCTTGGACGAGATCGTCCGCAGCGACAACATCGCGCGTCAGAACCCGCGCGTAGCGCGTGAGACAGGGAATCAGAGCTTCGATTTCCCGATGAAGGCCGTCGTCGTCGGGATCTCCTTCCGCACCATTGGACGGCGTTCCCGAGAGACTGCTGCGGGTGTCCCCTTTCGCATCTGGGTGCCGAATGTCCGAGTCCATCATGATCCGCCAGCGGTTATGAATGGCCCCAGTTTCGGGCGCGAGCTGTTAGCTCCTCGAGCGGGCGACCTATTGTGAATCGGCGCGGTGTTTGACCACGGATCGGCGCATAGACCAAGCCGCCGCGCATCGAGACAGCGCCGATGTGGCCATAGCCGTTGGCCTCGAGCGTATTTAACGCGCTCGCGGACAAACCGCCGGTCTGGACGCCCTCCGGCGTTTCAGCACAGGTAACCCCGGGAATCAGCGCAGCAAGTACAGTGGGAACCAAGAGAACCCTCTTCATGGCATCTTCGTTTTATTGATATTTCGCCTATATCTTGCCCGGCTTGCGCTGTATCACGTTCACAGTTCGTATCGTTGGCGAAGCTTGCGCACGGCAGCCAGCTCGACTGAGAAATAGGCGGCAATTTGGCCATCGGGCACCCCCATATCGACCAGCGCCGCGAGTTCGGCGGGACCGATCGGCCATGTCACGCCGTCCACGAACGATCGAGCCAATAATGCGTCCAGTGCTTCCCGGGACCCTGCCGAGACGGTCTTTTCCATGAGCGTTCTCTGTAACGTGCGGACTAGCGGTGGCAATCAGCACGCAAACGCCTGTCGAACTCGCTTTCCGGCGCTACGCTACCGCACCCCTCCAGTCGTTTCGGCCGTGCGGAGTTGATCGCATGATGTCCGGCCCACCTAACAGAGTCGTGATGGCGCTCCTTGCGCTCGATGCGCGCCCCCTTGCACCGACATCTCTTCCAACCGAACAGCCTCTCGCTCCAATTCCTGCGCGGTCGTCAACCGAGCCTCCCAGATCATCGGATTTCCGGCACGGTCGGCAAACGTTCGGTACCAAGCCGCGAGCCGCCGCAACTCACGCGGATCGTTCATGACACCGTCCAGTAGCCATAGACTGCGCACTTCTTCCTCCTACTTCGCGAGGCCGCTCGAGAAAATGAGGTCCCAAAGCGGCCCAGTCTTCCAACACTTGTCATGTAAAGGATGAGCGGAGCACCCGAGTAGGTCGTGAAATCACGTCGCGTGGTTCGGCCGGGTTCCACCAGGCTCCAGTTACCCGAGCCCGGCCGCGCTCGGTTTCTCTACTCCTGGAAGCCGTTCTCTGTGGCAGCCGCGCCTGCAATGACCAGATCTGCGGCGGCGCCTCTCGGGAGCCGATTTCGCTCAGCGGCGCCTCCGTTTCCCGGATCAGCTTCAAGATCCTCTGCTGCTTGGCTGGGTCAGCCTCGGTCTCCAGCAAGCGCCGGAAGTGATCGAGATTGATCCTGAGGATCGCTGGGTCATGCATCGAGCACCTCTGACTCAACAGAATTCGCACTGAGAATCGGCGGGCGTCCGCGTGCGGACGCTCGCAGGCCCGGACGAGCGGTCGCCGCTATCGCGCGACCTGATTAAGACCCTAGGCTGAACCCCGGAGGGCCACCTTAAAGAATATTAACAAACAATATCAACTGCTGGCCTCTTCAGCTCGCCTTCCCGCGCAGCAGCTGGCGAGATATCTAATTTGAGGCATTTTGACGCACCGTCACGCCACCCGGCGCGGCGAGGAAAGGGCGTCCCGTACCGCCTGCGGCGCGCCGTCCAGATGGAGATAACGTGCGTCGAATGCGGCGGCGCGCTTCAGCGCGTCGAGGTTGGGTATTCTCAGTATTCGTTGGTGGGAGACGATCAGCCTCTCATTTTGCAGGCGCCGCAGCATGCGGTTGGCATAGACCTCGGAGATGCCGAGCGCGTCGCCCAGCTCCGCCTGGGTCAGGGGCAGCCGATAGTGATGGTCGGCCGTTTCGCCCACCAATCTTAGACGCTCGAACATCTCGCAAAGAAGATGGGCCACGCGTGCATAGGCATCGCGGCGGCCGATCGCGGTGATGCGCTCACGCAGAATGGCTTCTCGCTGAAGCGCATTCCACCACAAGGCAACGGCCGAATGGGGATGATCGAACATACCCCGGGTGAGCCGATCGCGATCGATTCGCGCAATGATCGTAGGGCCGAGGGTAAAGATCCCGTGGTCGGCTGCTTGGAGCAGGAAGCTGTGCAGCTCGGACATGTCGCCCGGAAACATGAAGTCCAAAATCTGCCGGTTCCCGTCGCTCAAGATTTTGTAGCGACATGCATGTCCGGCGATTATGACGAAGACCCCGGCGGGCATCTCTCCCTCCCGAATAATGTCCGAATGTGCGGGAAATTCTTCGGACCGCAAAACAAGGCCGTTCAGCCATTCCTTGTCTTGGTCGGGCAAAGGGAGGAAATGTTCGAGTTTCATGATAAATGGCGTCAACACGGCAATCCCCCATTCTTGCGGGCGGTTTACGATGCCTCGCTTGCCCGGTGTGGCTGCCTCGTCTCCTCGCCCGGCCCTTCGAACAGCCGGGGGGCCGGCCACTCGAGGTTGATGTAGGACCAAGAGCGAGGGAGGTTTGCCGGTGGTACAAGGCCCCGCAGAACCAGATCGGTTGGCAAAGTGGTATCATAGCTTGCTTCCGTTGGTCAGCAGTCTGTCCAGGAGGTGTGGATGGTCCCGGATATGACGGGCCCTAAGCATAAATGCGCGTGGACTCGCGGAGGCGATCAGCACGCAAACGCCTGTCGAACTCCCCTTCCTCTTCGCTTGAACGGGCATCCGCCAGTACTGAACCCCGATGCCGCCTACCTCCCCTGGCCAGCGGAATTGGCACCTTTATACCCGCTAGTCGAGTTACGGAGATCGGCCTCAGGATGGCGAGTGATGCGCCGACGCCATCTCAAGGCAGGTGAACACCGCGACTTTGACGGCACCCAAGAGGAACGTGAGTAGATCACTGCTGCCAATACGCGCCTGTGGAGGTCATACCGCGCTGGTGGACATCGCCCGTCCGCTCGCCCTCGAAATCAACGACCTGTTTCCAATCGCCGAGGCGCTGCACATTCTGGAGTTTGCAGAACTTAAGGACGGAGCGATCAAGCTGACCGCCGCGGGTCGCATCTTCGCGCAGAGCGGCACCGAGGAGCGCAAGCGACACTGTTCCGAGAGCATCTGATCCGGTTCGTGCCGCTCGCCGCGCATATCCGCCATGTCCTCGATGAGCGTGAAGAGCATCGCGCACCCCGAGCGCGCTTCGAGTTCGAGCTCCAGGATCATCTGAACCAGGGTGACGCCGAGAAGACCCTGCGGGCTGCAATCGATTGGGGACGCTATGCCGAGCTCTTCAGCTATGATGACCAGACACGAATGTTTGGCCTCGACCACACCGAGGGATGACAGGCCAACCCTGTTGACGCCTCGTGATCCCGCCGTGAGAAAGCTCGCGTGCAAAGCCGTCATTCTCGTCGGCTTTACCGGTATCGTGAGGTGAAGCAGATCGCGGCTCGAAACTCACATATCCCTTACTCACATATCCCTTATCTGTGTTTGGCCGACGGCACGGGTCTATTGTGTCTTCGCACCCGGCTGCATTTCGCTGGCTCCAGCAGGGTGCGGAAAAAGTCGCGATTTCGAAAGAACGGCCATGATGCTGCCTCGATGCCAGAATTGAGATCACGTTAGATCAATGGTTTACGGGCACGACCTCACGCCCTAGGTCATGAGCGGCATCGAGACGGGCATTGATCGACTTTTTCGGCAGCCTGCTAAACTAACGCTGCGTAGAAATACCTATCTCCGGAGTGACGGTGTCGCCGGGGGAGGCGTTGGCGTTGCGTGCGCTGAAATTGATCCAGATCATCGGGGCCCCTCGATCCCCGGGTGATGATGATTTTTGAACTTGATTGGGAGCGCGACAGATGCCGGCTTACCACGTGTGTTTCATGAACGAAATCCCCAGAAACAACAAGCTCTTCCGCTGCTGCCAGCGGTCGATCGTTATTCGATCGGCCCCCAGCGCTGAACGGGCACTCGAAGCGGCGAAAAAACAATTCGCCGAACTCGAGGGCATTCACGACTGAAGAATTCATGCCGCCCTGATCGAGGTAGAAGCGATGGACCTCGATGCAGAACCGGAGACCCCGTCACTCCGGCATAGGGCCTGATCATGAGAAAGATGTCGGACATCGTCAGGAACCAGGATCCGGTCGCGCTTCCACCGAGCGCGACGTCATTGACCCAGGTCAATGGGCGAACCTGCTACCCCTGGCAGAGTGCCCATACCGCATTGCCGGGAGGATGGGGGTCTGCGGTCGAGTTATGGAGCCAATATGAACCAATCGAATCTCAGGCCGCAGAGGCCACGAAGGACGCGCCGCATCGCGGGACGCGCCCAGGAGGATCACATCCTCGACCCCTACCAACATCACCAAAAGCTGCATGACGGTACGGTCTGCCCACAATGTGGCGCCGTCTATCGCGACGGGCGCTGGCGATGGGTGGCGAGGGCCGAAGGTGCCCTCGAAGAGGTGTGTGCGGCCTGCCGGCGCACCAACGACAAATATCCCGCCGGCATCGTCACGCTGCGAGGTGATTTCGCCCGGGAGCACAAAGAGGAGATGATCCACCTGGCCCGCCATCAGGAAGAAGTGGAAAAGAAGGAGCATCCGCTCAATCGGATCATCAGCATCGAGGAGGATGCGCAGGGTGTCGTGATCAATACGACCGACATCCACCTGCCGCGCCGCATCGGCGAGGCTGTCAAGCGCGCCTTTCACGGCGAGATCGAGGACAATTTCGAGAAGGACGGGTATTTCGTGCGTGTAAATTGGACGCGAGAGGCCTGAAGCCGTTCCCTGGTGCTTTCCTGTTACGCCGATTTAAATCCCTGTTCGGCCGGCTTTATTCCCTGTTCGACCGGTTAGGGAATTTGGCCGCTCCATTGCTGAGATTACAATGACTTGCG
>Ga0209040_10002356_pt1 | contig 14883 bp, 15 predicted proteins | sample BogFormECP12_OM3_FD_188240 | JGI IMG/M metagenome (GOLD analysis project Ga0209040, IMG submission 188240) | Bog forest soil microbial communities from Calvert Island, British Columbia, Canada - ECP12_OM3 (SPAdes) (version 2) | ecosystem: Environmental > Aquatic > Freshwater > Wetlands > Bog ...
GGTCACCTTGCTAGTCATTCGGGGAATCTCTCCATCCCCGCCCTCGGGTCACTAATTGTCAGTGGGCGGTTGCCTCAGATGAGGTTGGCAGAGAGGGCCGTGACTCAGCGGGTAGGTGCGTATGGACCGGTGGTCGTACTCGAAATCCGAACCCACACCGACATGGACATACATTGCGGGTCACTGCGTAGCACGTACCGGGTGAATGTGCCGTGGTCTGGCCACTTCGAGTCGACACACAGGGGTTCGTCACTGACCGCCGGTCCCGGCACGGCCGTGTTGTACCAGCCGGAGGGTGACGCCGGTTCGCGGTGGGCCGCCGGCAGCCGGCCATTGAGTATCCGGATCGATCGCAGCGCGGTTGAGGATGCCCTCAGCGATTCCCTGGGTCGGCAACTCACGTCTCAGATTGACTTCACATCCCGCATATCGATGAGATCCACTAGTACCCAGAGCTGGATTGACATGCTGTCACTGTTCGCCGAGCAACTACTCTTCCGGAGGGACAGCATCCTCAATCAACCGATGGTCGGATTGCCGTTCGTCGACAGCCTCGTTCGCGGGTTATTGCTCGCCGCCGAGCATCCCTATCGCAGCGTCGTGGCCAGTAAGACGCAAGTGATCAGTCCTCGCGTTGTCCGCGCGGCGGTGGAGGTCATCGAGGAGGAGGCGCATTTGCCTTTGACGGTGTCCCCGATTGCGGCGCGTTGCCATGTCAGTGTCCGTTCGCTGCAACAGGATTTCCGGCGTTACGTGGGAACGTCGCCGATGGCATATCTGCGTGAGGTTCGGCTGCGTCGGGCACATCAGAGTCTGCTTGAATCCGACCCCTCGATGACTAGTGTCGCTTCGGTCGCCTACCACTGGGGTTTTACCAACCTCGGCAGGTTCGCTGCCGCGCACACGGCCCGCGACGACGAGCCCCCGGCCGCGACACTGCGGCGCCTGGCCTATCGGGGAATTCAATCGAATATCCGACATGCCGGGTGAAGGCGTGAGCGCGGCCCGGGCCCGTCGATGAGGACTTGGATTGCGCGGGCGTAATGATCGCGAGCTCGCCTACACCTATTGAACCGCCTTGGCGCGAGATTGGGCTCGTGGCGGTCACGGTACGGGGGCGGCGACTTTATCGGGAACGGGTTCTGCGGGAACGGCCGGGTTTCTGATGGTGAGGCCGCCGATGACGGCGCCGATGAAGAACAACGCCGCGCTGACCTGTAGCAGCCGGGTGAAGCTGGCATCGGTGAGCGTGCCGGCAGCGATCAGTCCCACGCAGGCCACAGCGATCAGCGCAGAAGTTCGGCCCGTTGCGTTTTGGATCGCGGCGGCGATTCCGCTGTGCGCGGACCTGACGGAGGACAAATTGACCGCGGTCAGGGGTGTGATGGCAAGGACCATACCGATGGCCAGCAGGATCCTCCCTGGCAGTACGTCTGTGACGACGTGGAATCCGTGTGGGGTGGGGCGGATGAGCAGCAGTCCAATCCCGGCCAGCACCGGACCAGTCATCAGGAAAATCCGGGGTCCGATCCGTGCGGCCAGGCCGCCGACGCCGCGGGCGAAAAGTAACGACATGATGGGGCTGGGCAGGGTGATCAGACCGGCGGCCGTGGCCGAGTATCCGGCGACCTCTTGGAGGTACAGCGCGATGGCCAACGAGCCCATCGTGATGCCGCCGTAGACGAACGCGCTGACCAGATTGGCGCCGGTGAAGTTGCGGAGGGTGAATAGGCCGAGCGGCACCATCGGGTGGGAGGCGCGACGCTCCCATGCCACGAACGCCAGCAATGCCGCGACCCCAACCACCAACGCCCCCGTGATCACGGAGTCGTCCCATCCGTGTCGACCGGATTCGATCAATGCGTACACCGTCGCGGCCAGTCCGACCGACGACAGCGCGGCGCCGGCGACGTCGACGCGGGGGCGTTCGGATGGCCCGGGCGTCGGGCGCAGCCAAAACGTCAAGGCGAAGCCGATGACTATTGGGATCGCTGACAAAACGTAGATCCAGCGCCAGCTCAGGAAGTCCACGGTCAGTCCCCCCAGCAGCGGCCCGAGCGCAAACGCGGTGCCGGTCCAGGCCGTCCAGGATCCGATCGCCGCAGGCCGGTCTGCGCGGTCGAACGCCGAGTTGATCAGCGCGAGCGAGCCGGGCACCAGAAACGCGCCGCCTAATCCCTGGACGAGGCGCCCGGCGATCAGCATCGCCGGGGTGCCCGCGATGGCCGCCAGCACCGAACCGGCACCAAAGGCCACCAGCCCGCAGCGCATCACCGGTATTCGCCCGAACAGATCGGAGATGGCACCGCCCGGCAGAACCGTGGCCGCCACGGCCAGCAGGTAGCCGTCAACGACCCATTGCTGTGAGCACATGCCCCCGCCAATGTCACGCTCTGTGGCCGGCAGCGCCAGATTCACGACGGTGCCATCGAGGAAGACGACCATCGACACCAGGATCGCGACCAGCATGACCCGCCTCGTCGGCGCGACGTCGCGCAGTTTCGCGAGTGGTCCTGGCTTGCGCACAAAATCGACGAAACCGATCCCGGGAGAGGGCTGTGCCGTGATCATCGCAGCGGAATCCCAGCGCCCGTGGTTGTCGGGACGGACCGCTCGTTGTTCATGGGCTCTCCTTTTGGAAGGCATCGGATCCACGTGCTTTCTAGTAGCCAACCTGGTTACAGCTAGTGGGAACTGTGCACCGACTGTGAGCGCGTGATGATGCCGATGAGATCGTCACGAATGAACGAGCCAATGGGTTCAAGCACATCGGCGTTTGAAGTCCGATACAGCGACGTTGTCTAGGCGTACAGCGCTCGCTGCTGATCGCTGTTACCAATCACATCGACGGCGTCGGCAGCTCAATCAACGATGGACTTCGCATAGGGTGAATCCGGTATCCGGTTCGGATCCCAACTGATTGCCTGGAGTAAAAACACATGGTCAGTTCACCAATGCAGAAACCGAGACCTGCGTCCGGCGACCACGCCGCAGGCGGCCGCCTGTTTCTTCTCGACCTCAGCGGCGGCCGTGTGGTTTCGCTGAATCCGGACGGCTCCGACCGCAAGGTCATCGTCACCGAGTGCAGATACCCCGACGGCATCGCGGTCGATGTCGTGGCGGGACACATTTACTGGACCAACATGGGGAACCCCACGGCGAACGACGGCTCCATCGAGCGAGCCGACCTCGACGGACAGAACCGCATCACAATCGTTCCCCAGGGCGGCACCTTCACTCCCAAGCAACTTCAGCTCGAAACGAAGAGCGGAAAGCTGTACTGGTGTGATCGCGAGGGCATGCGTCTGATGCGCGCCAACCTCAACGGCTCGAACATGGAAACCTTCGTGGACACCAGCCAGGGTGACCCGCGACCGGGGCCGGACCCGACGAAGTGGTGCGTGGGTGTGGCCATCGACGCGGATGCCGGCAAGGTGTACTGGACACAAAAAGGTCCCGACAACGCCGGCAAGGGCCGCATTTTCCGCGCCGGCATCGAAATTCCCACGGGACAGGCGGCGTCAAGTCGGGCAGATATCGAACTTCTTTACGACGGGCTTCCCGAGCCGATCGATCTGGAGCTCGATCTCAACAACCGCGTCATGTATTGGACCGACAGGGGCGATCCGCCCCGCGGCAATACGGTGAATCGTGCACCGATGGATGCAGATGCGAAGGACCGCCCCGCTCCTGAGATCGTTTTCACGCACCTGATGGAAGGAATCGGCATCGCCCTGGATCTGAAGGACGACCAGATGTTTATCACCGATTTCGGGGGCGACGTCCTCTCGGCCAGGCTCGATGGGTCGGACAAGAAGGTCCTGCTCGTCGCTCAAGGAAACCTGACCGGCATCGCCTATTGCGAAATTCCTTGAAAGGAGACGGGATCATGTCGTTGGATAAACCCATTCGCCGTGTTGCGGTGGTCGGCACGGGAGTGATCGGCGCTAGTTGGGCGGCTCAGTATCTGGCGCGCGGGTTAGACGTTGTTGCGACCGACCCGGCTCCAAATGCTGAGGCCAATTTGTGGAAATATGTGGACGAGGCCTGGGGGCAGCTCGAAGAAATCGGCCTGTCGCCGGGCGCATCGCGCGAGCGCTTGAGCTTCACCAAAGACTCGAAGCAGGCACTTGAGAAGGCCGACTTCATCCAGGAAAACGGCCCCGAGCGACCCGACTTCAAAATCAAATTGTTCCAGGACATGGATGCAACGGCGCCCGTGGATTCGATCATCGCCTCGAGTTCGTCGGGCATAACGCCAAGCGTGATGCAATCGGCGTGCAAACATGCGGAGCGCGTCCTTGTCGGCCACCCGTTCAATCCGCCCCACATCATTCCGCTGGTCGAAGTGGTGGGCGGCACCAAGACATCACCCGAGGCCATCCAGCAGGCGATGCGTTTCTACGCATCGATGGGCAAGAAGCCCATCCAATTGCGCAAGGAGCTGCCCGGACACGTGGCCAACCGGCTCCAGGCCGCACTGTACCGAGAGATGCTTTATCTGATTGAACAAGGCGTGCTGAGCGTCGAGGAAACCGACCTCGCCGTTAGCTACGGACCCGGACTTCGCTGGGGTGTGATGGGCCAAAGCCTGCAATGGCATCTAGGCGGTGGAGCGGCCGGCATCAAACACTTCATGGATCACCTCATGGACCCGCTTGCGGCAATGATGAAGACTCTGGGAAATCCAGAAGTCACTCCTGAGCTCAAGCAAACCATCGTTGACGGTGTGGTGCGCGAAGCCGCAGGACGCTCCGTCGACGAGCTCGCTCGAGAAGAGAACGAAGTAATCATCGGACTTCTTAGGCTGCGAGCGAATGGTGCGAACGCAGCACCGGCGGACCAAGCTGATCGCGCGACGATTTAACAAAGCGCCTCTTCATCGGCACACCGCTCAAGCGCCCGCGCGAGAGGCCGCTCATGCGGCTAAGTTTTGAAGGGATCGACTTCACCCTGCCAGGGGAGAACATGGGGCGATTTGACCGCGGCCGACAACGGGAAGCAGAACTCGAGGCGTACCAGGCGCTGTGGAACCTGTGGCGGTCTTTTCCGAGGACGGTGGCGAACGACAACAACTGGAAGTCGGCTTGCAGCATGCTGCAGACCTACTACACCGTTGCCAAGGCTCGCCAGAACTCCGAAGTTTGCGCCATGAGGATTCGATACCTCGAGGTCTCGGAGCCTCTGCCCCGGCTTGCGGACTTCGTGCAGGCACCACCGTATTGTCGAGTACCTGATGCCCCGCGGCAGCTGGCGCAGGCTTGCCACGAGTATCGGTTAGCCCGCCAGCGGCACCCCCAACGTGAACAGCAGCGCCTGAAAGAACTCGAGACAACCAGGACGCTCTACGCAGCGGTGAAGGCCGCTGAAGCGAGGGCCAGGGCTGCCGAAATAGCTCGGCGGCGCGAATGGCAGCGAAGCAGGTGGCCCAAAGACGTTGACCTGGAAAGCGAAATCTACAACCTCGACAGCGTGTCGGCCCAGGTGGACCTGAAGAACGCGAAAATCGAATCCCGAGTACAGGCGCTGGCCGATCTGCTCCGAAATGGACTGCAAAACCCGATGGACGTGTCGGAGTTTGATCTAACCGCGAGCTATCGCGCCGGCGATCCGGCCGGGATTGCGGCCCACGTCGAATGGGTCCTGACGGCAACGCCGTTGCCGCGCTGTATCGATCCCAAGGCCGCGGTTGAGTATTCGCCGGATTCGCGCCGATTGGTCGTCGAGTATGAACTGCCCGGGCTTGATGTCGTCCCGAAGGTTAAGTCATACCGTTACGTCAAGAGCCGTCAGACGGTTGTCGAGACGGCGCGGCCAGCGTCGCAAGTAAAAGCGTTGTACGCCAGTACTATTGCGCAACTCGCGCTGCTGTCTCTTGCCGCCATCTTCGAACTCGACAGCGAGCGCCACATCGATGTTGTGGTTTTCAATGGTGTTATCGATACGCTGGATCCGCACAGCGGTCAACCGATCCGGCCATGCTTGATCGCCGTCCGGGTCAGCCGAGACACCTTCGCCGAAATCAACCTCGAAGACGTCGATCCGTCTTCCTGCCTTAAAGATCTGTCGGCTACCATGTCGCGGAACCCGACGAAGTTCGTCCCGGTGCGGCCTTTGCTTGAGTGAGGACGACCATACCCTCCAGGCGGTTGCCGGTCTCGGCCGACGATCGCAGAAGGAATATCCCCACGGGCGGTGGGCCTTGGCATTCGTCCAACGCGGCGATTGGCTGCCCATCGGGCACCGCCCCGCGATTACGGCAGAGAGCAAAAGAAATGCGGGCAGTGTCCATTAACTGGACAGGTAGTGGACGCCATGGCGGGCGGGTTCGTACCGTCAGAAATCGCTGGCAGCAACGAAGGTGACAGCTCCGACACCGGTGTTGCCCGAAAGGGTTTCGGTGACCGAGGAATAGCGACCGGTGGAAATGGAGGGGATATGGCGAGCGAGCAGATGCAAGAGCTGGCTGCGTTGTTTAGGCCCTACCAGCACACCGACCGCACCGCACCCGAAATCCCGCGCGACGGGTTCGTGGCCGACTTCCTGATGCGCAATATAAGCATGACCCGCGACTGAACCGGACCGGCCGAACACATCTCTCTCCGACGATCGCATACGCCCGCCGACGGGAGCCGCCTCAGCGTTGGCGGATCCAGATCACACTCAATCGCCCAGAAAGGACGATGACATGAACGAATTCACAGACAACAACGTGACAACCGCCGACTATGTTGTGGTCGGCACCGGCTCGGCAGGCTCGATCGTCGCCGAGCGGCTCAGCGCCGACCCCGCAAAGCACGTTGTTGTCTTGGAGGCGGGCGGAAAAGACACCGACCGCCGCATCCGAATGCCGGTGACCTGGACCCAGCTGTTCCGCAGCCCCATTGACTGGGACTATCTCACGGAACCCCAGCCAGAACTAAACGGGCCGCAATTGTATTGGCCCCGAGGAAAAACCCTGGGTGGCTCCTCGTCGATGAACGCCACGATGTGGGTCCGCGGCTTCGCCGCCGACTACGACGAATGGGCCGAACACTGCGGCGAACAGTGGTCCTTCAACGGCATCGTCAAATACTTCAAGCAAATCGAAAATGTTGAAGGAGCACATGGGCCCGACGAGGGAGTGGGCGGGCGGCTGCACATCTCACACCAACGCAGCCCACACCCACTGACCGCGGCCTGGCTGCAGGCGGTCCAACAAACAGGTCACACGATAGAACGGCCGAACTTGCCGCAGCCGAACGGCTTTAGCCAAACCATGGTGACCCAGCGGCGCGGAGCGCGATGGAGCGCCGCGGATGCCTGGCTGCGCCCGGGATTGCGGCGCAAAAACCTCAAGCTCATCACAAATGCCACCGCCACTCGCGTGATCTTCGTTGAGAAGCAAGCGGTCGGCGTGGAGTTCGACAACAACGGCAGACGCGAGTTCGTCCGCGCGCGCTGCGAGGTGGTGGTCTGCGCTGGGACGGTGAATTCACCACAGCTGCTGATGCTTTCGGGCATCGGTGACCAAGAACACCTGCACCGCCATGGCATCGAGGTCGTGCACCACTTGCCCCAGGTCGGACAAAACCTGCAAGATCATCTCGTAGCGGGGCTGGGCTTCGATGTCGACGCCAACACGCTGTTCGGGGCAGGCAAACGATTGCAGATCGCGAAGTATCTGATCCGGCGCCGTGGCATGCTGACCTCTCCGCAAGGTGAAGCCTACGGATTCGTTCGCAGCCGTCCCGAGCTGGCCCTTCCTGACCTCGAGCTGTTCTTTGGGCCTGGCCCCTTCTTTGACCAGGGGCTTGGTGAATTGTATGGGCACGCAGTCACCTTCGGGCCGGTCCTGGTAAAACCGCTGAGCCGTGGGCGGGTCTCGCTGTCTTCGGCCGACCCGAAAAACGTCGCGGCCCTCCTTTCAGCGCGAGACTTGAAGCGTCACCGACAGGAAGGCATTTCAATGAGCACCGACATCGACACCATCTATATCGGCGGAGAGTGGGTCAGCCCGTCATCCACCAGCAACACAATTGCCATCCAGTCGCCGGCCACAGGTGAGCGGGTGGGCTCCGTCATCGCCGCCAGCGAGGGCGACGTCGACCGCGCCGTCGCGGTGGCCCGCGCCGCCTCCGACGATCCGAGTGGATGGTCGAGTTGGGAACCGGCCGACCGCGCCGCCGCGCTCAACGAATTTGCCCGGCAGTATCAATTGGTCGCCGAGGGAATGGTGCGCACCGTGTGCCAGCAGAACGGAATGCCCATCAGTCAGGCCGCGCAATTGGAAGGCGCGGTGCCGGGCATGCTGCTCACCTACTACGCCGGTCTCATCGAGAAGCTTCCGGTCAGTGAGACCAGACAGAGCCCGGCCGGTACCCGAACCCTCGTTTCACACACCCCGGTCGGCGTCGTCGCGGCGATCACTCCGTGGAATGTTCCGCAGACACAGTCGGCGTTCAAGTACGTGCCGGCACTGGCCGCCGGCAACACTGTGGTGCTTAAGCCGTCCCCCGAAACGCCGCTGGACGCCCTGCTGCTGGCAGAAGTCGCCGACAAAGCCGGGCTGCCGGCGGGTGTCTTCAACGTGCTACCCGGTGCCACCGACGTCGGCCGTGCGCTGGTGACCAGCGCGGGTGTCGACAAGGTGTCGTTCACCGGCTCGACGTCGTCCGGCAGGGAGGTGGCGAGCACCTGCGGGCGGCTGCTTAAACCCGTGACGCTGGAATTGGGTGGCAAATCGGCGGCGATCATCCTCGACGACCCCGGCCTAGACCTCAGTGAGTTCGCCGACCAATTGTTTGCGGCGACCCTGTTCAACACCGGCCAGATGTGTTTTCGCCAGCACGCGGATTCTCGCTTCCCGCAGGCGCTATGACGAGGTCGTCGACTTCTTCACGGCCATGGCGCAATCGCTGAATATCGGCGATCCGCTCGACCCCAACACGCAGATTGGACCGCTCGTCAGCGCAGCGCAACGAGAAAGGGTCGAACGCTACATTCAGCAGGGTCTCGCCGACGGTGGCACGGTGACCACGGGCGGCAAGCGGCCCCCGCACCTGCCAAACGGTTACTTCGTCGAGCCCACCATCTTCGCCGGGCTGGACAACAGCAGCACGGTGGCGCGTGAAGAGATTTTCGGTCCGGTGCTGACGGTCATCGCCTACGACGATGAGGACGACGCGATCAGGATCGCCAATGATTCCGAATACGGTCTGGGCGGCACCGTTTGGTCACCCGACCGCGACCATGCCGTAGCTGTGGCCGCCCGTGTCCACTCGGGCACCGTTGGGATCAACCACTATCTGCCCGACATCACCGCGCCGTACGGCGGAATAAAGAACTCCGGCATGGGCCGGGAACTGGGCCCCGAGGGATTGCGGGAATTCCAGCATGTCAAGTCGATTTTCCTATCCTGACAGGAGCCAGTGATCACGCCGCAGGTCGACGGCGGTGGGAGGGTCGCGTCTACTCGAGCGGCATCGGGCGGGTAAGGCGGCTGCGCTCCCCACTGGATATTGAGCGAAACCCGCTCTTTTGGGAGCCTCCCGCCGAGACCGTGGGCGCTTCGAATCCCGTGTGGGTGACGCTGTAGTAGACGGGTGGTAGCAACGGCCATCCAGGCTTATGCGATGTACCCCCGGGGCAACACCGAGAAGTCAACGCACGCCGCGGCTAAGCCTAGGTCTGGTGCCCGGCGATGTGGGGAACAATCGGGGTACGCAGACCGCCGAGGAGCTCAAACGGCAACGAATCATTGTCGGGCGACCGGCCGCGTGTTCTAGTTAGGCGTGGCCAGCCGGCACAGTCCGTTCCGAGCCGATCTCCTGCAGGGGAAGGTGGCATTGGTCACCGGCGGCGCTACCGGGCTAGGCCTGGAGATCGCCCGCCTACTGGGCAGTCACGGCGCCCGCATCGCCATCTGCAGCCGAAAGGAAGCCAATCTTGAAGCGGCGGTTGCGGCGTTGCGGCAAGCGGGGATTGAGGCCATTTACGGGGTCTGCGACGTCCGCCGCCACGACGAGGTCACGGCGGTGGTCGAGGACGTGCTACGAACGTCGGTCAGCTCGACGTTGTCGTCAACAATGCCGCCGGAAACTTTCCGGTCCCGATCAGCGACCTGAGCCCCAACGGATTCAAAGCCGTTGTCGACATCGACCTGCTCGGGACATTCAACGTATCGAAGGCGGCGTTCGACCTGTGGCTGCGCGATCACGGCGGCGCCGTGGTGAACATAAGCGCGGCGATTCAGTACCGTGGTATGGCCCTGCAAGCGCACGTCGTATCGGCCAAGGCCGGCGTCGATGCGTTGAGCCGCACCTGCGCGATCGAATGGGGACCCCACGGGGTCCGGGTGAATGTCGTTGCCCCCGGGGCGATGTCGGGAACCGAGGGCGTCAAGCGAATCGCCGGCGATGACCAACACCGCACTGCCCAGAACCCCCTGAGGCGCTCCGGTTCGACCACCGAGGTTGCCGAAACGGTGCTATTCCTGGCCAGTGACGCGGCGTCCTATGTGACGGGAGCGACGCTGGTTGTCGACGGGGGTGGCTGGTTGACTTGAAGCGATTCAGCCGAGCGTTTCCCAGAATCGGGTAAGGGCCGCCGCGCCGCGAGCCGGGTCCTCCATCATCCACCAGTGCCCGAGCCCGTCGAGCACCTCCGTTCGGGCCCCGGCCCGTTCGGCCGCTCGACGCCGGATCGCGTCGGAGCCGACGTAAGTGTCCTCGGTGGCCAGAATCGAAAGGCCCGGTCGAGCCGCAGCGGTCTCCAGCGCGCGGCCGGCTTCGGCGATCGCCGGCTGGGCCGCCGACCGGTAGAGCAGGAGGATCGCCCGACCCATCTCCGGGCCTTGCGCCGCGGCGATAGAGGTCGCGATGTCGGAAGGTATGCCGAGCCCGGCCCACTGGGCGGCCCGGTCCTCCACCGTTCCGCCCAGCATGGTGTTCACTAGCTGCTCGCCGTCGCTGGGTGTCTGCCACACCTGGGCCAGGTCATGCCAGACGTAGTCGGGGTCGAATATGCCGACGACGTCGCTGGCCCAGCTGCGCACAAGTTCGGGTCGATGCGTCACCACGTTCACGACGTGGCCGCCACCCCAGTCGTGACCGACGAGGTCGACCGGATCGCCGATGTCCTCGAGCTCGCCCTCAAGCCAGTCACGGTAGGCAAGATAGGTCGCCGCGAAGTCGTCGGGCAGCGGTGCGCCGAATCCCGGCGGCGACAGTCGCACCACATCCGTGCGCCCCAGCGCATCGACCAGCGGGCCCCAGATCGCGTCAGTCTCCGGATTGCCGTGCACCAAAACGACTGTCACGCTGGCCTCCTTCTACGAGCGGGATTTGCATTGCTAGCACAACGACCAAGGACTCCTTAAGGGTCGCCGTTGTCGACATCACCTTCGGCTTCACCACTCGGATCCTGTTTCTTCAGGTTGTGCACCAGTAGCTCGGAGCGGCCGACAAAATAGGTTCCCGTACCGGGAACGCTCAGATTAAACACCGGCTGCACCTCTGCGCGTTTCGATACGCTCCGAACCGCCATTCGCCGGCCAACACGGTTCAACAAGCGGTCCCCCGGCGCCAGCTCATCGGCACTGACCCAATGGTCTGTATGGAAGCGGTGGCCGGGGGAACACCGGATCGTCTCCTCAGCGACTTCGAGTGTCACGAGGTCCGCGCTTTCGGTCTGGAAAGTGTGTGCTACTTCTGTCAGCGCCACTTCTCCGGTAACCATGTTGCGGGACAACACCTTTGCATCGCGTTCGATGAGGTCGATCGGTATCGGGCCCTCGTCTGTCAAGACGACGGTTCCATAGACGAAGCAACCATCGCCTCCTTCACCGCCATCGCCTCCTCCCTCGCCGCGTCCGCCGCCATTGACCCCGTCACGGTCCGCCTGCCACTCGCCGTAGCGCGCGCCTATCATCGCGCCTCCCACCGCCCCGGCAACGGCGCCAATGGCGGCGCCCCAGATTCCGCCGCCAAGCCAAAGGCCTCCGACCGCACCGATGCCGAATCCATATTTTGCGTCGCGGTCTTTTCCGTAGTCGATGTAGTCCTGCTTTGTCGCCTTCATAGCCCGAAAACCTCCTCGGAAATAATTCGCAGGAGGAGAACAGCGTATCGCTGTGAGCGGGCCGCGAGAGCGGTCAACATTCGGCCTATTCCGTGCCTTTGGTGACCATCTGAGCCGTCGGAACGTGCAGATCTCGTCGCAGCACTCGGTGATGGCGCGATCCGACAAGAACTTGCCGCAGCGTGCGGTGTTCAGGATGGACATCGTGGTCCACGAGTCCCTGGTCCGCCACGCGGCGCTCACCTGCTCCTGGCAGTTCATGTAGGACGCGTAGTCGACGCATAACAGGAACGGGGCGATTCTCGCGCCTGCGGCTTCTACCCTGTGCTCGTCCGCGACGTGTCCTCGGTATCCAGAAGGCGGATTGCCCGTCGGGCGGCAGCCGCAAGACCACTGTCCTGCAGAGAGATCGCGGTGACCGTGGGTGCGGCCGACGCTAGGAGTCGGGTGAGGACGTGACCGGGCTGGGTCTCGATGGCGCAGGTAGCGCCGAGCTCGCCCATCAGCCGGGTGGCGTCGTACCACTGGACCGTGTGCGCGACCGCCTGTGCCAGGTCGTCGAGGACAGTCTCAGCTGACGTCGTGGCCCGTCCCCGCGTGTTGGTGAGGTAGCGGGCGGTGGGTTCGCGGCGCGGCAATCCCGCAAGGTGAGCCGCCATCAGTCGCGCGGTGGCCGCCTGCTTCGGGCAGTGCGACGCCACCGCCACGTTGAGTCGTTCGTAGTTGAACGCCCCGGCGATCCTGGCGGCATCGGCTACCTTCTGCAGCGCTGATGCGGTGCCACTGAACACGGTTTGGGTCGCGCTGTTGATGTTCGCCACCCAGACGGGGTCGTCGGCGGTGGCGACCTGTTTCGCGATCTGACAGGCGGGTCGGGTGGGTAGGCCGCTCACGGCTGCCATGCCCCAATCACTTCCGCGCATGCCTCTTTCATGAGATGGCCGCGCAGCGCTACCGCTGCGAGGGCTTCGGCAAGGGTGATGACGCCAGCGGTGACAGCGGCGGAGAAGGCGCCTACGGAATGGCCGGCGACGAACTGCGGGGTCAGACCATGGTCATCGCTCAACGCGCGCGCACACCCCACGCCGGCGATGAGCAGAGCGATCTGGACGTCGGTGGTGTCCAGCAACGCTGCGGCCGTGTCGATGTCTGCACTCAGACCGAGACGCGTTAGCTGAGAACGGGATTCGTCCAGCACTCCCGAAATCGCCGGGGTGTTTGGGAGGGTGTGCAGCATGTCTGGCTGCTGTGAACCCTGGCCGGGAAACAGAAACGCCAGACTCATGACACTGCGACGGCGAGCGGGACGAGCCGGGGCCCCGCGGCGGTTCGCACCATGACGTCGGATTGTCCGCCGACCAGTTCGGCCAATGCGACAGCGCCAGAGGGGGTTTCGACTTGACAGTCCACCCGCACGGCGAGAGAACGGAACTCGCGATGCAACGCAGCAAGAAGCGCCAGCGCCCCGGACAAACCGCGAGAGACCCGAACGATCAGATCGAGATCACTTTCGGTTGTGGCTGTGGGGATTCCGGTGGCCAGTTCGAAGCCGACGCTTCCGGTCGGCCCCCACGGCAGCCCCGTGTCATCCAGAAGCGGTCGAACGGCGTGCAGCGTGCACATCGCGGCCAGTTCGCGACCCGCGCGGGGGAGGATGTACGCGAGGTCCTCGGGCTCGACAACCTCGCAGACGTCATCCGGATCCACCGCAGTGGCATAGCGCTCGGATCTGCTTGTCCCGCGCACACCGACGGCGATCCCGCCCATTGGGGCCGCGGCCCGCCGGACGACGACCCACGGTGTGACGCCCAGCGCCCTACTGGCCCACCGCGGCGCATCCGGCGGTACCCGTCTGCCCGACAGGCGCAGCAGGTCGTGCGGTCGGGGCGAGAACACGTTAGGGCTCCGGGTTCCATTGCCGGGCAAGCAAATCACGGACCGCGCGCGAGGCGTGCCGCGTCGTGACGGCCGCATCCGAGTCGAGCCGGTTGGACAGGTTGACGGGTCCGCGCCGGGCCCGTTGGACGGCGTCGGCGACCGCCGCGTCCACTGTGTCGACGTCCTGCTGTGTCGGGGTGTCGGCGTTCTCGACCTTTAGCAGGCCGTCGCAGAACCCGAGCTTCGCCCAGTCTTCGACGCGGTAGCTCAGCGGCACGATGGTCTTGGCGAGTTCGTCGAGTTCGTCGACAGTGCGCAAAGTGATGCGGGCGGCGGCGGCCTTATGCATGGCGTGGATCTCGACCCCCGGGTCGTCGAGCGCCAGGATCTGGTTGGCCTGTAGACCGTGAGTGAGGAACCCTCCGGAAAGCGCGGTGCCGACGACGATGGCGACGATCGGGTGTCCGGCGATTCGGGCGGCGTGGTACGCGTCGGTGCTGGCAGCCATCGCCTGGTGCAGACCGGCCATCTCCTCGTTGCGGCCGTAGGCCTGGCTGGGGAGGTCGACGACGGCAATGATCGCGCGCTTGTGCTGCGCGTCCTTGTCGGCCTCGATAAGGTCGCGGACGGCCTGGGCGAGCGCCAGCGATTCGGTCAGGCCGACCTGTCCCTCGCGGGCGCGATAGAACCGGTTATCGGGATCGGGTACCACCGCGAGATAGCGGGCGGTGTCCGTCGTTGCCGACAACACCGACGGGATGATGGGTTCGGATCCGCGGTCGCCGCTGAGCGCGTGCAGCCAGGTCCGGCCCCTGGTGGTGGGCGGGTCGCCAGTCTTGTCGACCGGCCTACCTCGAAATTTCACCCGAGTGCGAGTGCTCCCGGGACGTGAGCCGGTGAGGATCGTTGGTCTTGACTTCGGGGTCCCGGGCAAGGCGACGGCGC
>Ga0209040_10002357_pt1 | contig 14880 bp, 13 predicted proteins | sample BogFormECP12_OM3_FD_188240 | JGI IMG/M metagenome (GOLD analysis project Ga0209040, IMG submission 188240) | Bog forest soil microbial communities from Calvert Island, British Columbia, Canada - ECP12_OM3 (SPAdes) (version 2) | ecosystem: Environmental > Aquatic > Freshwater > Wetlands > Bog ...
CGCGCGATCACGGTCACTCGGTGCCCGCGCCGCCGAAGCCCAGTGATGAGCGCCACGAGCTGGCGCTCCATCCCCCCCACCGGGCCGATGTCGTGCGCCACGATTGTCACATCGAGCGGCGCGGACTCGATCTCTTGCTCGGATTGCATGGATGCCTTGCGCTGCCCGCGCAGCAGGTTAGCGAACGGCTTTGGCGAAGGCCTGTTTGGTAGCATCCATGGGGGTGCGCACGTACTCCGACCAGGTTGCCTCGGCCGGCATATCGATGGTCGAGATCGTGGACAGCGCGCTCGCTGCGGCCCGTCCGGAGGCGAACCTGCGATGGCTCGACATCGGCTGCGGACGCGGAGATCTGCTGCGCAGGATCAGGGACGAATGGGAACCGGCCGGCCTGTGGGGCATCGACCCGATCGACTGGCTCGACGAGGACCTCAGGGCGGATGTGAACTTCGACACGCTCCCAGCCGAGGATGCCGGCGATCTCCCCGTCGTGGATCGCGTGATGCTCGTGGAGGTCATAGAGCATCTGGAGGCCCCGTGGAGCGCACTGCGTCAGGCCGCGAGACTCGTCGCGCCCGGCGGCAGGCTTGTCGTGAGCACGCCCAACCTCGCCAGGCTGCGCAATCGCCTGGAGCTGGCCGTGCGAGGCCAGTTCACATCCTTCAGGCCGGATAATCAGTCACACATATCCCCCGCGCTGCCACACGTCACTGCACGGATTCTCTCCGAGGAGAATCTCACCCCCGAAGCGCCGCGCTTCGCGGGCACCGACGTGATATCGCTGACAAAAGGGCGGCTGTGGCCCGAGGGTATTCACTCACGCTATCCGGTACTCACCTCGGTGTCGGTCGTGATCGGGGCCCGTCGCGAGGCCTAGCGAGCGGCGGGAGCCCGCTCGATCAGCTCGATCAGCTGCTCGGCGCACGCCTGGACGTGGGCATCCCACACGTCGCGCGCGGCCCACGCCGCCTGGAGGGCCCCCGCCGCTCGCCCGTCCCACGCAGCGCGTGCGGCTCGCGCGGCCCAAACGGCGCGCTCGTCCGTCCCGTCCGGGCCGGCCCGCTGCTCCCATGCCGCCCACGCGTCGCGCGTGAGCGCCGCGGCCTGCTCCGCTGAGAGCGGATCGTTCGCGAGCAGGCGCGCATAGCCCTCGGCGACGCGTCGGCAGATCGCGTTCACCTCGGGCGCGTCGCTCGCGCCGGTGACTCCCCAGGTGTCGTCGCTCATCAGCCACACGGCAAAGTGCGGCCACACGCCTACGAGGTCTGCTCCCGGCTCGATTGCTCCCATGAAGCGCTCGGGCCACGCCTGCGCCTGCTCGTCGGGCAGCAACTCGAAGATGCTGTCCTCGAGATGGGCGAGCTGGGCCGGGATGCCGAACTCGTTCTCGTAGCGCAGGTGCCCGCCGGCGGGGTCTTCGAGCAGGCAGGCCACGGCGCCGTAGTTGCGCCTGCGCTTCGCGTGGACGTAGCCTCCCTTGCCGATCTCGCCGGCACTGCGGTGTGCGGCGATCTTTGCCAGCACACGCCGCTTGAGTTTGGCGTTGCCGTGGTAGGCACGCATGGGCCTGCTGGACCGGCGCATCAGCTCGTTCCGGCGCCCGGGGTCGCGAGCACGTGCACGTCCCATTTCGCATCGCGCGGGTGCACGTCGGGTGTCTCGATCGTGCGCAGGCTGTAGCCGTGGGATTCGAGCAGCTCGCAGACGGCGGCGTTCGTCCCGTGAAGCTCGCAGATGATCGTTGGCGCGTGCCTGGAGAGCAGCAGCGAGGCACCGCGCAGGGCAGCCGCCTCGGCGCCCTCGATGTCCATCTTCACCAGATTCGGCGCGGGGAGCGTCTGCAGCTGGCCGTCCAGCGTGGACACCTGGACCTGGATGTGCGCGGCGGCCTGCAGGCCGCGCTGGAACCGTGTGTCGGCGCCCGTGTCGAGCTTGGCCCACGTGTCCTGTGAGTGGATCTGAAAGTCGGCGGTGCCCTCCCGCTCGCCGAGTGCGACGCGGACCAGAGTGACGCTGGCGATCCGGTTGAGTGCCAGGTTGCGCTCGATCGCTTCCTGGTTGGCGGGCAGCGGCTCGAAGGCGACCACCTGGCCAGCTCCCACCAGCCGCGAGGCGATCATGGTGAAGAAGCCGATGTTCGCCCCGATGTCCCACACGACGTCCCCGCTGCGAACGTGTTCGGCAAAGACGTCCTGCACGAGCGGCTCGTTGGTCCCGAGCGCGTAGCCCACGTTCGCGGACGGATCGATCCGCAGGCCCGCGGCCTGGCCGGATGCGATCACGCGTGGCCTGTGGCGCAGCCATGAGAGGGCCGAGCTCAGCGGCGGTCCGAGAACCGGGCGATACTGCTGCCTGCTGATCCATCGCATCGCCGGCGCCGGCACACGCTCAATGATGCGCATCGCGCGGCACAGGCTATCCGAGTTGCGCCGGAGGCGCCGTGGCGTCTCCACGCCGGCGCACCAGCCCCTCGAGCGCGGCGAAGAAGCGCTCGCGCATCGCGCTGTCCGTGTAGTCGTGCATGAAGCGATCGCGCCCCGCGCGGCCGATCTGCAGGCGCAGCTGCGGCGAGGCCAACAGCGGTTCGAGCGCGTCGGCCAGCGCGCCCGGCTCGCCCGTCGGCGCGAGCATGCCCGTGCGCCGATCCTCGATGATCTCCGCCGGCCCGCCGGCGTCGACGGCTACCACCGCGACCCCGCGCGCCATCGCCTCCAGCAGGACGATCCCGAACGGCTCGGGGTCGGACGCGTTGACGAGGATGTCCATGCGGTCGACGTACGGTCCCGCGTCGGGCACCTGACCGGTCATCGTCACGGCATCGGTGAGGCCCAGGCTGCTCACGAGCGGCGCCAGCGACGCGGCGTACTCGGTGGAGAGACCGTGCGCGTCACCTCCGACGATCAGAGTGTGAATGCGATGCCCGCGCTCATGCAGCAGCGCCTGGGCGCGGAGCAACCGGTCCTGGCCCTTCCACGGCTGCAGGCGGCCCACGAGGCCGACGACGGGAACCCCCGCGGGGAGCGCCAGCGGCGCCGGAGCGCTGGTGGGGATCGGCGTGCCCGGCGCGACGACGAACGTGGGGCGCGAGGGCGACATGCGGGCCTGCGCCGCGGCCGACGTGCTCGACGAGCAGCCGACCGCAATGGCGGGCAGCGCGGTTGCGCAGCGATCGAGCCAGTGGCCGGCCGGGATGTCGTGCTGCCACCAGACGACGCGGTCGCTCATGCCGGCGAGCATCGCAGCAGGCGCGCAGTACACCTGCGCCTTTGCTATCCAGTTGACGATCAGGTCGGGGCGGCGCCGGCGCAGCAGGCGGGCGAGCCGCACGACGGTCGCGATCAGGTGGTGTACCTCGCGAACGCGCCCGGCCGGTATCACCTGCACGCGGAAGCCGGCCTGCGCGAGCTCGGCCGGCCAGGGGCCCGGCTCGAAGAACACGAGCTCGAGCTCGTGTCCGGATTCGCTCGCTCCGTCGAGCACCGTCTGCAGCATCACCTCGGAGCCGCCGAGCCGCTGCCCCCAGGGAACCGTGACGAGTATCCGCATTACGCGCCGGTTATCCTATCGGGCCTCGGCGGCGAGCAGCCGTGAACCAGGATGATTCGCACGCCCAGCTCCAGCTCCCGCGCCGATCCCGTCGTGCTCGTGCACGACTACCTGCTCGTGATGCGCGGCGCGGAGCGCACGTTCGCGGCGATCGCCGAGCTCTACGAGGCGGCGCCGATCTTCACGCTGCTGTATGACGAGCTGGGCACCGACGGGCGCTTCGCGGGACACTCGCTGACGACCTCCCCGCTGCAGCGCCTCGGCGTGGGCCAGTCGAACTTCAGGCGCCTGCTGGCGCTCTACCCCTGGGCGATCGGGCGCCTGGCGCTGCCCACCTGCGAGGTCGTGCTGAGCAGCAGCAGCGCCTTTGCGCACGGCGTGCGCGTCCCTTCCGGCGCGGTGCACGTGTGCTACTGCTACACGCCCTTTCGCTATGCCTGGTACGAGGAAGACCGGGCGCTCGAGGAGGTCGCCCCTGCGCTGCGAGGGCTGTTGCGCCGCGAGCTGGCTCGCATTCGCCGCTGGGATCTCGCGGCGAGCCGCCGCGTGGACGCCTACATTGCCATCTCCGAGCTCAGCCGCGAGCGCATCAAGCGCTACTACGGCCGCGATTCGGTGGTCATACATCCGCCGGTGGAGACGCAGCGCTTCCAGCCGGGCGAGCCCGGCGAGTCGCTGCTCGTCGTCTCCGAGCTCGTCCGCCACAAGCGCCTCGACGTCGCGCTCGAGGCCGCCCGCCGCGCGCGCATGCCGATCCGCGTGGTCGGCTCGGGACCGGACAGCGCCGCGCTGAGCTCGGCCTATCCCGAGGCGGAGTTCCTCGGACGGGCCAGCGACGAGGAGCTGGCGGAGCTCTACGCCGGTGCGCGCGCCGTGGTGATGCCGAGCATGGAGGAGTTCGGCATCGTCGCGGTCGAGGCGCAGGCGGCTGGGCGGCCGGTGATCGCGGCGGCCGCGGGCGGCGCGCTGGAGACGGTGCTCGACGGGCAGACGGGGAGGCTCGCGCGGCTGGGCGACGTCGAGTCCTTCGTGCAGGCGATGCGGAGTCTCGACAGCCTCGCGTTCGACCCGGCGCGCGCGGTGGCGAACGCGGAGCGCTTCTCCGTGGCCACGTTCAAGCGCCGCCTGTCCGAGGAGGTCGAGCGGATCCTCCACGGCTCCGGCGAGCAGCGCCGGGTCGCCGACCGCGGATGAGCGCAGCGGATATCGTGGCCGCGATGCCCGCCAGATCGCTCCGCATCGCGTGGCTCGGGGTCGGGCCATCGGCACGCGAATCGGGGGGCGTTCCCGGCGTGGCGACCGAGCTGCTGCACGGGCTGGCCGGCCTCGGGCACCGGATCGACTGCTTCTCGGCCTCGCCCGAGCACGCGCTGCCGCCGCGGCTGGCGGGCGTGGAGAACCTGGTCTTCATCTGGGGGGGCAGCGGCTGGCGCTGGGACCGCTGGTACAGCCGCTCGAAGATCGCCGCCTTCGGCACGGGCCTGCTCGCGCGCGGGCTCAGCGCGCTGCGCCTGCGCCACGAGGTCGCGCGCAGGCACCGCGAGGAGCCCTACGACGTCGTGTATCAGTTCTCGAGCATCGAGACGCTCGGCCTGCCGCCGAGCGTCGCCCGCCGCGTTCCGCTGGTGATTCATCCCGAGACCCACAGTGCCGGCGAGCTCGGCTTCCTGATCGCCGAGCGCCGGCTGAGCTTCAGCTGCCAGCCCCGTCACACGTGGGCGATCGCCGTGACGATCATGTCGCTGCGCACGCTCGTGCAGCGCGTGGCGATCCGCCGGGCGCGACTGCTCGTTTGCATCAGCGGCGTGTTTCGCTCGCACCTCGTCCGCGACTACGGCTTCCCCGCGCAGCACACGGTCGTCGTTCCCAACCCCGTTCGCCTGGAGCGCTTCACGGCCTCCACGCGGTCGCTCGGCGAGCCGCCCACCGTCCTGATCTTGGGCCGGATCGCCGTGCGCAAGGGCATCGAGGACGTCGTGGCGGTCGCGCGGACGCTGCTCGAGCGCGACGTCGACGTGCGTCTGCGGATCGTGGGCGGCCCGGGCCTGTGGTCGGACTACACGCCGCTGCTGGAGGACCTGCCGCGCGAGAACGCCGAGTATGTCGGGCGCATCCCGCCGTCTGAGATCCCGGCCGAGCTCGCACGGGCCGACGTGCTGTTGCAGGCGAGCCGCTACGAGCCCTTCGCGCTGACCGTCGCGGAGGCGCTGGCCGCGGGCGTGCCAGTCGTCGCCACCAGCGAGGTCGGTGCGATCGAGGGCGTGGACCCAGCGGTCGCTATCGAGGTGGCGCCCGGGGACGTCGCCGCGACCGCCACGGCGATCACGACGATGCTCGAGAGGCTCCGGTCCGACCCGGCGGGCGTGCGCTCGACCGCGCGCGCCGAGGCCGAGCGCCTGTTCGCTCCCGAGGTGGTCTGCGCGCACGTGTCGAGCGCCCTCGAGGGCCTGCTCGACAGCGTGCGCACCACCGCGACGCCCCGCGGCTGAGCGCGCACACAGCCCGTCCGTGCCGTTTGCCAACCCCATGAACGGGCGCTAGCCTGCTCGCTATGGCAATCTCGGCCGAGTCATCCTCCACGCCGCCCACTGCCCAGGAGCGGGTGCCCGACTTCTTCATCATCGGCCATCCGAAGACGGGCACCACCTCCCTGCACCGGATGCTGGCGGCGCATCCGGAGATCTACATGCCCGACGTCAAGGAGCCGCTGTTCCTGGCGAGTGACGCGCGCCCCCGCGCGGGACACGAGCGCGAGCCGCGCGAGCTGCAGTATCCGCAGACGCTGGAGGACTACCTCGCGCTGTTCGGCGAGGCGAGCCCGCGGCAGCGCGTCGGCGAGGCCTCCACCCTCTACCTGTGGTCACGCACGGCCGCGGGGCGCATCGTCGAACTCCAGCCCGACGCCCGCGTGATCGCGATCCTGCGCGAGCCAGCTGACTTCCTGCGCTCTTTGCACATGATGTTCCTGCGCTGGAGCGTCGAGACGGAGCCGGTTCTGCGCACGGCCATCGCACTGGAGACCGCCCGGCGCGAAGGCAGGCAGATCCCCCATCGCTCACATCGGCCGCAGCTGCTGCGGTACTCGGAGCACGTGCAATACGTCGAGCAGCTGAGTCGATACCGCGAGCACTTGGGACCCGAGCAGATGCTGGTCCTGATCTACGACGACTTCCGTGCCGACAACGAGGCCACGGTCCGGCGCGTGCTGCGCTTTCTCGAGGTAGACGATCGGGCTCCGGTGGACGTCGCAAAGGTGAATGTGACGACGCGCACCGTGCGCTCGCAGCGCCTCAAACACCTGCTGAACTCGATCGCCAAAGGACAGGGTCCGCTCGCGCGATCGACGAAGGCTACGATCAAGTCGCTCACCACGAGAAAGCTGCGCGCGGATGCGATCAGGGCGATCCGTCGCCACGCAGTGACCGCCCCCGCGCCACCCCCGGACGAGGACTTCGCGATCGAGCTGCGCAGACGCTTCGCGGGCGAGGTGGTGGCGCTCAGCGACTATCTCGGTCGCGACCTCGTGAGTCTGTGGGGCTACGAGGACCTCGGCTGAGCGATCACTCCGGTCGTGCCGCGGCCGCTAGCGAAGCTCGGCGAGCCAGTCCGAGCCACCGCGCCGGATCTGCTCGTGGATGGCGCGCGAGTGCTCGAGGTAGCGCCCCCGTGTGGTGCGCTCCCACGACAGCCGCCTGCGCCGGTTTGAGCGGCGCAGGAGCGAGCGCAGCAGCCGGCCGCGCGGCAGCGGCCGCCGCTTGGGCGCCTGCGCGAGATGCGCGCGGCTGAACTCGCCCTCGCGAAAGCCGGCGCCGTGGTGATAGACGATGTCGCCGTAGATCGCGAAGAAGAGGGGGTCGAGCGACATCGGGTTGGACCGCAGCAGCGGCACCCAGGGGGTAGCGCTCAGCTCGAGCGCGCGCAGCAGGTTGGCCCCCACGTCGGTGACGGGCCTGCCATCCACGCCCGACCAGGTGTAACCGCCCGACCAGTCGCCGGGCAGGCTGCGCCAGGTCGCCACCGTGGTGACGCAGAAGCAGGGGTGTGGCTGGGGATCCTCGACGTTCTCGGCGCGGCGAACGGCCACGAGCGGCGCGCGGGCGAGGGCCTCCTCGATCAGCGGCATCGGGTCGGCGATCGGAAAGGCGTCACCGTCGAGGAACATCAGCAGGTCATCCTCGGCCGCCTCAGCTGCAACCTCGAGCGCGAGATGATTCAGCTTGCCCGGATGGCGCCCGCGCTGCTCGAAGACGCGATCGAAGTGCACCGCATAGGACGGGTCGATCCCCTCCAACGACGTCCACGTCTGATAGGGCACAGAGACGTGCTCACGCAGATAGCGCGTCTGGATCTCGATCCACTGCGGGGACCGGTAGTGCACGGTTATGACGTGGAGCACTAGGTGATCGACGTCTGTTGCATGTGAAGGTCGGCACCCATGTCAGATGAACTCCGACAGCCACTCGGTGCCGCCGCGTTGGATCCTCTCGAAGAGCCGCTGCGAGTGCTCGATGTGACTTCTTTGGATGCCTCGTTCCCACGACCGCCATCGCCGCCGGTTTGCCACCCGGCGAAGCGGACGCTTCCACAGCGCTCGGGGAATCGGCAGCGGCTGCGGCGCGGTGTCACTGTGGGCCCCGCTCAGTTCGCCCGTGCGGAAGCCCGCGCCGTGGTGATAGATGGTGTCGCCGTAGATCGCGAAATAGAGGGGATCGATGTTCCTGCGGTTGGAGCGCAGGACCTGCACCCACGGCGTCCCGGTCAACTCCAGCTCGCGCAGGAGGCTGCCCCCGACGTCGGTCACTCGCTCGCCGTAGGCCCCCGGCCACGTCGGACCTCCCGACCAGTCGCCGGGCAGGCTGCGCCAGGTGCCCACGGTCGTCACGCAGAAGCATGGATGTGGCTGTGGCTGATCGACGTTCTCGGCGCGGCGAACGGCCACGAGCGGCGCGCGGGCGAGTGCCTGCTCGATCAGCGGCATCGGGTCGGCGATCGGAAAGGCGTCGCCGTCGAGGAACATCAGGAGGTCATCCTCGGCCGCCTCCGAGGCGACCTCGAGCGCGAGATGATTCAGCTTGCCCGGATGCCGCCCGCGCTGCTCGAAGACGCGATCGAAGTGCACCGCGTAGGACGGGTCGATCCCCTCCAACGACGTCCACGTCTGATAGGGCACAGAGACGTGCTCACGCAGATACCGCGTCTGGATCTCGATCCAGCGAGGAGACGCGTAATGCACCGTGACAATGTAGAGCACCGAATCGCAGATCTCGTCGCTGAGCGCTGCGAGCATGATAGACGATGGCCCCGGGCAATCGGCAGGGCGCCCGAGACGCCGGCTCGAGCATCTAGACTGGAAGCGTGAAAGCTCGCAGCCTCTCCGGCGTCGCGATGCCCTGCCTGATCGCAGCCGCGTGCGTCGGCGCTCTCACCGGATGCGGGGGCGGATCATCGACGAGCGCCAAGGCCCCGGGCGCGGCCGGCGCGGAAATCGAACACAAGGAAAGCCACGAACTGGCGAGTGCGCTGCAGGGTGAAGAACCGGGCGAAGCCGCCGACAACCGTGAACTGCTCTCGCAGCTGGAAGCCAAGAAGCGCGAAGAAGCCGCAGAAGCGGCGGCCCAGCAGACTGAAGCGGCCGCACTGGCGCGGGCCAAGAAGCGAGAAGCGGCCGCGGCCAAGGCCGACAAGTTGAAAGAACAGGCCGCGGAAGCGAAGGCGAAGAAGAAGGAAGAGGCCCTGAAGAAGGAACAGGCCCTGAAGGCGCAGGCCGAAAAGGCGAAAAAGCAGGAAGCCGAACAGAAGCACGGCAGCGGCAGCGGCAACGCCGCCCCGAGGGCCGCTCCGCCGACGGGCACCGCGCCGACGGGGACGACGTCCGCCAGCCCGACGCCGGCGAGCGAAGCGCCGAGCGGCTAGAGGCCGCGGCGCCCGAGGACGTGCGGGACGGTGCGCAGCATGATCTTGATGTCGGTCCAGAGCGACCAGTTGGCAACGTAGAGATAGTCGATCGCGACCATCTCCTTGAGCGGTACGCGGGACGGGCCGAGGATCTGCCACGGACCGGTCATCCCGGGCATCAGTTCCAGGCGCCGGCGGTGCCAGCCCTCGATTCGCTGATCCTCGTCGAGGACGAGTGGGCGCGGCCCGACGAGGCTCATCTCGCCGCGCACGATGTTCCACAGCTGGGGCAGCTCGTCGAGCGCGCTCGAGCGCAGCAGCCGCCCCACACGGGTCACGCGGGGGTCCTCGGCGATCTTGAAGAGCCCGTCCTGCGCCTCGTTGCGGTGGCGCAGCGACTCCTTCATGGCCTCGGCGTCCGGCACCATCGTGCGGAACTTGAGCATGTAGAAGCGCTGCCCGTGACGACCGACGCGCAGCTGGCGGAAGAACACGGGACCGCGGCTGTCGAGCTTGATCGCGACCGCGATGACGAGCAGGAGCGGCGAGATCGCGAGCAGGCCGAGCGACGCGCCGAACAGGTCGAAGGCGCGCTTGAAGCGCGCCGAGGAGCGCGTCAGGTCAAAGCGCCTGACGCCCATCACGGTCACGCCGTGGAGGTCGTCGAACTCGACCGAGGAGCCGACCACCTCGAGCAGGCGCGGAAGCACGCTCACGCGCACGCCGACCGCCTTGAGCGTGCGAACGAGGTTGAGCATCTCCCCGGCGTCGGCGCTGCGCGGGGCGATGATCGCGCGGTGCACATCCAGCGTCTGGGCGAGGTCGCGGATCTCCCGCAGGCGCGACTCGGAGAAGGTGTCCGTGGACCACGGCGCAACCTTGTCGAGGTCGAGGTGGGCGACCACCTCCGCCTTGACCCCGCCGTGGCCGGTCAGCCTCGCGCGAATCGTCTGTGCGGAGACCTCGTCGCCGATGAACAGGCAGCGCTCCATCGGGGCGAAGCGCAACGTCAGCGCCCGCGAGGCGGCGCGCAGGAGGATCAGCAGGGCGGCCAGCGCGAGCCAGAAGAACAGCGCCTCGTGGCGATCGAGCTGGCCGCTGACGAGCAGCCCGCCCGTCAGCCACGCGACGAGCGCGCACAGCGTTGCGAGCTGGAACAGCTTCGGCGCCTCGTCGAGCGTCGTCTTGCGCAGCAGCGTCTCATCGCGGTCGTAGAGACCCGCGATCTTCGCTCCCACGAGCAGGATCGGCACGGCCGCGACGCCGGCCCAGGTCAGCTGCAGCGACCGCCGCGAGAGCATCACCGTGAGCACGAACGCGCCGACGATCGCAGCGACGTCCGCGAGGAGCAGCATGCGCCGGAACAGCGAGTCCCGCCGCAGGCTGGCAGCCGGCCCGCGAACCTCGGCGATCCCGCCGGCCGCCAGGCGCCGCTTGGCGGCGCGGCCGAACAGCCGCCCGCCTGCCGTAGAGGCCGAGGACCAAGGTACTCCTGCCTCGGTCCCGCTCCCCGTATCGACGCTCATCGCTGCCTCGGCCTCCTTGCTTGCCACCACGTCCCCATGTTCTCCCCACCAGACCCAGGAAATGTCGAGATTTCGTGACCTCGGCTGGCCGAGGCATCATAGACGCCGCCCGGAGATATCGCAACCCCTGCACGCAGGCCCGTTCCGGGCCCTCCGCGCCGGTCGTATACGCGACTGAGGAGCACGCCGCCGCGCTGGACGTCTGGCCCATTCCGACCAGGGGCATTCAAGTATCGGCGAGAGCCCGTCGATTGAGAGGCTGGACACGTCCCTCGACTCCGCCTGGAGACACTCGCCATGATCTTCCTGCTGATCCCCATCGCCTGGCTGGCGCTCGTGACGCCGCTGCTGGCGGCGTGTGTGATGGCATCCCGCGCGGACGCTCCCTGTACGCCGGCGCCCGAGGAGCCCGCTAGCTGGGTCGGCGAGGGCCTCATCGTGTGGGATCCCGCAGCGGCCGCCGCGCTCGCTGCCCGGCCCGGAGCCGCTCCCGGGGCGAGGCTCGCGGGCAGGCCACGCGCGCGCCACGGTCGGCGGCGCAGCGCACGCGCACCCCGTTAAACGGCGACCGGGCCGCCCCATCCCTGGAGCGGCCCGGCTGCCACGACATCCCTGTCGACTCAACCGCCGAGGCGGCCGAGCTAGCTACGTTTCGCTACTTCTTGATCTTGCCTGCGCCCGCGAGCGCCTCGGTGTCGAGTTTCGCGGTGAGGGGCAGGTAGTCCTGGTTGTTGCCGATTCTTTCCTGACCGCCTCCGACTCCCGTCGAGAGCACGAATTCCAAGTAGTCTTTCACGGTCGTTGCCGTGGCCAGACCGGCGGCACCGAATGCGGTGCTGCCGTACTTGTCGTATCCGAGGTCGTACGTGAGGCCACACAGCGTGTAGTTTTTCTCCGTGAGCGACGTCGTCACTTCGTTCCATGCGTCGCCCGTCTTCTTCGGCGGGAAGGCCTTGGTGCCGTTTGTGTATTCGGTTTCGAGACAGTTGGCCTGTGTCGGTTTTTCGCTGGCCTCGAGGTCAGTCGACGGGTCCGCGTACGTGGCTACTTTCGCGCCAGCGGCCGCTTTGTTTTCGACCGGCGCCCAGAACACTTCCGTGCCTTTACCACCGGTGTCACCCGCCCTCGGGGCGAACGTGTACGTTACGAGACCAACTTTCTTGGTCTTCGCGCGTGCGTCGGCGACGTTGGCGTAGCCGATGCTGCTCGGGTCTTCCTCGACCGTTTCGACCAGCGCGCCGCCGCCTTCGCCCGTCTCCTGCGTCACTGCGGTTTCGACCGGCCACGACTGGTTCAGCGTTCCTTCGTCGATCGTGGTCCAGTTCTGTCCGGCTGTTTTCGTTCCCGATTTCGGTTCTTCGACTTCAAACGTGCGACTGCCGTTGATGACGGCCAGGTACTTCTTGAAGATGTGCGTCGTACCCGAGCCGTCCTTGCGCACGATGTGCTTGATGGTTTCCGTCAGACACGTGGCCGGTGTGATCGTGTCGCCGGCTTCAACGCTTTCTTTCGTTTCAACAAGCGCTTTCCATGTCTTCAGCTGACCGGCCCACGTTGCCTCGATCGTTTTGTTGCCGAGGTCCAGGCGGCCATCGCCTTCGTTGTCTTCCGCTTTGCAGCCTGTGGGCAGGTGCACGAGCATGGCGACTGCACCCTGCAGCACAGGAACGGTCTCAAGCTTCGAGCCGGCTGCTTCAAGCGTGCCTTTCTGCGTAGCGTTCGGCGGTTCGTCCGTCGTGACGAAGCTCGTCGTCACTTCGAATTTGTGGCCGTTCAGGCCCCATTCTTCCATGCCCTGGACGCTGCCGATTGATTTGTACGTCAGTTTCGGTTCGGTTCCGGCGCCCGTGCAGGATGCGGAGTTCGCAGCCACGTTGAACTGGGGGCCCCAGACGGTTACGTTGGCGAGTTTCTGCAGCGTCGAGCCCGCGCCCGTGAAGGACTGGATGCCCGAGCAACGCGCGAGCGTTTTGGCGGACGCAACGCCCGGGGCCGCAAACGCGGCCACCGCAATTGCGCCCAGGATGCACGCCGTTCTCAAGCGGCGCGTCGAGAATGATGCCATTAGATCACTACCTCCATGATTTGTACGTCTATTGGCTTGGCACGGAGACGCCCCCCGGCGAGGCAGGGCTCGAACCCCCGTGGTGCGGAGCTTCCCAGCATCCCGCCGCGCAGTCGTGAAGAACCTGAGTCATCTACGCCCCGGTCACAGGTTTGTCACAAGGCCAATGTTCACACGGCGTTGACATGCGCTATGCACGTGCTTTACATCGGCGCCCGCGTGCGGAATTTATACCGATTGCGGCGCACCGTGCGGTCAAGCGACCGGGCCGCTTATCCGTGGTGCCCGGATTTCTGCGCACGGAGCGTCAGCGTGCCGAGCGTTGTGTCGGTGACGCCTTCGGGATCGCGCGAGAGGATCGTGGCCTTCGCGTGCACCGTGTGGGTGCGGGCGAGCAGCGCACGCGCCTTCGTGCTCAGGTGCAGCGTCACCGCCTTGCCCTGACCGCCCGACGCGCTGAACGATCCGGAGGCGAGCGTGAGCACGGCGGCTTTGGTTTTCGCTTTCGCCGCCTGGCCGCGGACGTCGGCGATCACGGCTCCCGCCGTGCGCAGCGTGACCGTGCCGGTGCAGCTCGTGACGCCCGTCGGGCACTTCACGGTGATCGTGACCTTGCCCGAGGCCGGGACCGTCACGGAGGCGGTTGCGATGGTGGCGCCGGGCGGCGGTTCTTTCGTCACGACGAACGGAAGCGGCTGGACCTGTGGGATTCCCGGAGAGATCGGGGTTTCGGGCAAGGGGACGGGCGGAGGAACGGCTTCTTTCGTGACGGTCAGCCTCGCGGCAGTCGTCGGAGTGTCGCCCGCCCCGTTTTTGAACTCGGCGCGGTATTCGTTGCCGCTCTCTCCTGCGGTCACGTGTTCGACCGTCAGCGAGGTCGGGGTCCCTTTGTCCGCCGTGTCGTTTTCAAACACGCCGCCACCTTTTTTGACCTGCCACTGCACAGACGTCGCACCCGTGGCAGTCGCTTCGAACGACGCGTTGGTACCTTCGGCCACTTCGATCGACGTCGGGTCTTTCGTCACAACGGGCACCGTTTTCGCCACCGTGACCGTCAGCTTCGCGGCGGTGGTTTCGGTCTCGGCTGCGCCGTTCTTGAAGACCGCCCGGTATTCATTGCCGTTCTCGGCGGGGGTCGTGTCTTCGACCGTCAGTTTGTCTTCGGCGTGCCCTTTGTCCGTCGTGTCGTTTTCAAAGGAGCCGGCGCCTCTTTTGACCTGCCACTGCACGGACGTCGCACCCGTGGCAGTCGCTTCGAACGACGCATTGGTACCTTCTTCCACTGCGATCGCGGTCGGGGCTTTCGTTATGACCGGCTTCGCGTCGACGGTCAGCTTCGCGGCGGTGGTTTCGGTCTGGGCTGGGCCGTTCTTGAAGACCGCCCGGTATTCGTTGCCGCTCTCGGCGACGGTCGTGCCTTCGACCGTCAGTTTGTCTTCCGCGTGCCCTTTGTCCGTCGTGTCGTTTTCAAACAAGCCCGCGCCTTTTTTGACCTGCCACTGCACAGACGTCGCGCCCGTGGCAGTCGCTTCGAACGAGGCATTGGTACCTTCTTCCACTTCGACGCTCGGCGCCGGGTCTTTCGTCACAACGGGTTTCGCCGCGACGGTGAGCTTCGCGGCGGTGGTTTCGGTCTGGGCTGGGCCGTTTTTGAAGACCGCGCGGTATTCGTTGCCGTTCTCGGCGGGGGTAGTGCTTTCGACCGTCAGCGTATCGGTCGTGGTCCCTTTGTCCGTCGTGTCGTTTTCAAAGGCGCCGCCACCTTTTTTGACCTGCCACTGCACGGACGTCGCACCCGTGGCGGTCGCTTCAAACGACGCGTTGGTACCTTCGGCCACTTCGATCGAG
>Ga0209040_10002359_pt1 | contig 14868 bp, 13 predicted proteins | sample BogFormECP12_OM3_FD_188240 | JGI IMG/M metagenome (GOLD analysis project Ga0209040, IMG submission 188240) | Bog forest soil microbial communities from Calvert Island, British Columbia, Canada - ECP12_OM3 (SPAdes) (version 2) | ecosystem: Environmental > Aquatic > Freshwater > Wetlands > Bog ...
CTATCATCGCCGAACCAGCACCAACCCCACCGGGGAGACGCCATGCATTGGGTAATTTCGCGCGGCATCTCTGCGGTTAAGTCAGAAACGCCTCAATGGGATCCCCCGGTATGAACCACCACGCCAGGTAAATCTCGTCACCGTGTGATGTCGCGAAGTCACCAATGGCCGCATCGACGGCGCGGCGGCCGGCATCTAATTCCCCGCGAAGCCAGGCCAAAATCCCCAAACAGGAGTTGACTACCGGGCGGAAGAACTTTCGCCCTTCGTCCGGTGCGTCCCGTAGCGACTCCATCACCTGCACCGTCCGGCGCAGATCTCCCCGCGTGGCGACCAACTCGCTCACGCGCTCCGTCCCGCGCAATTGCAGACAGCGCTCAAAGTCAGCGGCGGCCTCCGGGCTTCCCGTGCCCTCGGCGGCGGAGGCGAAGAATCCCCGCTGTAGCCGTAAGGCCCTCTCGTGGCGTTCATGTTCCGGACCGGGCGGGGTCTTATCGAGCCCGTTCAGGGCGTGAGTGAGATATGTTCGGGCCTCGCCGAAGGCGCCTCGGCGGCCGGCGTCGACGGCTACCTGCTGGTAGGCCGAGGCGGCGTCGTCAAACCGTTGCGCTCGTTCGTAATGGTCGGCGACGACACGCCAGTCTGGTTAGCACCGGCCACCCCGGCGACAAGTGCGTCGGCGGCCCGGGCGTGCAGTCCGCGGCGGACGCTCGGCGGAGCCAACTCCGCTGCGATCTCGCGCAGCAGCTCGTGACGAAACCGCCAGCGGTCGACTCCGAATGGCTCCAACACCAGCGCGTCTTCGAGATCGTCGATGACGTCGTCGACCTCCTCCGCACTAAGCGCCGACACCGCTCTCAACAACGGCCGGTCGACGTAGCGTCCGATGACGGCCGCCGCTTCTACCACGGGCATCGCCTTCGCGCTCGCGTTCAGACGGGAGATTAACGGCTCATACAGTGCCTCGGGTACCGCCGGCTGCTCACCGCTGGACCGTTCAAGCCCAGCGACGACCTGTTCGATATGAAACGGAATCCCATCGCAGCGTTCGCGCACCGCCACCCTCTGCGCAGCGTTTATCGTGGGCTCCAGCGCGACGATCAGCTCATCGGTCTGCTCGTCCGTCAGTGGCGCCAGGTCGAACACCTTCATCGGCCATCCATCGGGGAGCCATCCCTCAGGACGGCACGTCACCACAACCAGCAGCCTGCGTGCATCCGCGCAAAGCAACGCGCCCATTACGTCGATGCTCGAAAGGTCGAACCAGTGCACGTCCTCGGCCACCGGCAAGGCCGGTCCGTCACCCAGGCACGCCCGCAGATACGCGCATACCCCGGTTGCGATCAGCTCCTGCAGCTTGCGTCCCTCGGCGGGCGCCGGTTGGTAACCGTACTCCGGTGCGATACCCAGCACCGGCGCCAACAACCGCACGGTGGTAGCGGGATCGAGTCCATGTGCCCGAATCTCGTTGTCCAACAGACGCAGTCGCTCAGCGGGATCCGTGGACCGGTCGATGCCACAGCGGTATTCGATCAGTGTGCGTACCGGGTAAAGGCCGACCTCGTTGTGAAACGGCGATCCAGTCAACTCCAGCATCGTGGCGCCTGAGCCCCGAACCATGTCGACCGCTACCGACGCGAGACGGCTCTTGCCGATACCGGATTCACCCCGGAACACCAGACAGGGCGTAGTGAGGGTACCGTCCTCGGCACGAGCCCAGGTTCTCTCCAGCCGGGACACCTCGCGGTCGCGGCCAACCAAGGGACCCCGCCAGATCCGGACTGCCTCGCTACGCTCACCCACTACCTGGTAATGGATTATCAACCCGTCCACGCCCTTTACCGGTGCCGCAGGGCGGTCTTCTAACTCGAAGTCCTTGCGCACCAGCGTGTTGATCGCCTCGGAGACCACCACTGTCCCCCGCGGGGCCAGGCTCGATACCCGCGCGGCCAGATTGGCCGCAAGCCCGTACACCTCGTCCTGCGCGGTATCCAGATACACCAGACCCCGATGCACCCCAACGCGTACCGCAATCTCCACGCCGAACCGGCGCTGCGCTTGCTGACTGAGATGGCTTACTTTGCGGGTGATCTCCAGTCCCGCCTGCACCGCCCGGCGCACATCGTTGTCGTGGGCCGTGGGATGACCGAACATCGCCAGCAGCCCGTCGCCTTTGGCGGAGCCGATATGCCCCCGTAGCGGTCCACGATCTGGCACACATGCTCTCGGTAGCGCCCCACCAATACGCGATAAGTCTCAGGTTCCACCCGACGCGACAACCCGGTCGAATCCACCAAATCCGCGAACAAGATCGTCAATCGCCGGATTTCGCCGGCATCGCCCGAGGTAGCCAACAAATCCTCAGCCTCGGTGTTGTCTTGGTCGACGGCCAGCACCTCGCCCGCGAGCGCCGTCGCGGTCACCCGATCACCGCGGTTAATCGCCGACACCGCCCGATCAAGCAACTCATCCACCGAAGGGGCGCCGCCACGGCTACCCTGCTCCTGGCCCCTCGGAGTTTCGTTCACATCGATATCGTGTCATCCCAAGACCTTGCCCCGCACGACAATTCAGCCGCCGTCTACAGCGATTCAGGCACGCATCAACGTCATCCCGCCAGTGAGCGCCATGCTCGCCGACCCACACCCTCAAGTCCGCTTGTTTCTGCTCTTCAGATCCGTATCGCGGCTGGGCTGCACCCGCTTCGGCTCGCCCGGCATCTTGGGGGTGTCACCGTGCTACTGATCATGCCCACCCGTGTTTACGCAGCGTGCGAGCATCAGCCATGCCGCAGGTTGTCGGGCGAATATTGGTCCGTTTCCAGACAGACGCGCGTCGACCGCCAGCCTGCCTCGCGCCGATGGCCGAAGGGCGCCGCCTTTGCGGCGTTACAACCTATCCATCTCGCGTGCCATGCGGGCGCTCTCGATGTAGTACATACGGCGCTGCACGCTGTGTTGTCGCCGTGAGCGTGTTTCGGTCGTTGAGCTCGCGAACACCCGGCCCAGGGCAGCCATCAGCCGGTTCTCGGGCCGCAACCCCGCGGCGGCCGCGGTGCCGAACATCACCTGCTGCTCGGTGATCAGAACTTCAGCGGAGGATGGCTTCGCCGGCGGCACTGCGGACCGTGTCGTGGGCGTCGCGTTTTCTGCGGCGTCCTCCAGGGGGAGCGGTGGCGGTGAGCTCAGGGTTTCACTGGTTTCCATGGCATTCGTCCTTAGGTTGGGTTGGCTGATCGGCGACGCATGCCGGGGTTGACGTTTGTGCGTCCGATCCTCGTATCAACGCGTTTTGCCGGCGACTCCTTCTCGTCCAGCATGGGGTGGGCTGCTGCTGCCTAACATCGGCGAATGTGCGTATCTCGCCTCCCGCGACCTGCGTAATTTGAGCTGCAATGCGTAGGGTGTGCAGGCTCGCACACCTCGAGTTCGGCGTCGACGCGCGCCAGCCGACCAGACGGCGCGGATGAGACGAAACGCTTCGTGCCGACGTCCGCGTGGGACGTACGCCGCACTGCGCTCACCCACTGCGGATGATTCCGCCGTTGTCGCCCCGTCGTCGTCGCGCCAAATCGCCTCGCCGGCGGGCCCGCTAACGACCTCAACCGTGGCAGGCCGCTTCTTGGGCGAGCTGGACGCGGCAGGTGACACTGAGCTTGGCGTAGATGTGGGTGAGGTGGGTTTGCACGGTGCGCGGCGAGACGAAAAGCCGCGCGGCGACGTCTCTGCTGGTCAGTCCTTCCGCGACGAGCCGCACCACGTCGCGCTCGGTCGGTGTGAGCGATGTCCAGCCGCGGGCGGGTCGCTTGCGACCGGTGTGGCCGCGCACTGCGTACGCGATCACTTCGTCGGTGGACAGTGCGGTCCCTTCGTCCCATGCGCGGTCTAACGCGTCCCGCTCCTGCGCATTCCGCCCCTGTGCATTTCGCACTGTCGCCACCCAGCGCTGGTGCCCCGCGTCGTAAATCTTGAACCGCACGAGGCCCGTGCGGTTGCGGATAGCCTCCGCCGCACCGAACATGCGCGCCGCCTCCCGCTGACTGCCGGCATCGGCGGCCACCCCGGCGAGGCATTCGAGGATGTCGGGGACGGCCAGCAGCGCCTGCACCTCCGCGGCGCACGTGAGCCCGGCGCGGGCGTGGCGTTCGGCCACCTCCGGGTCCCCCTCAGCGATCGCGACGCGGGCACGTGTGGCCAGCGCCGCCGCCAGGTGCCCCCCGCTCATTGTCGACACGGCGATATCCGCCCACTCACGTGCCGCGGTGAGATCACCATGGGCCAGTGCGACCTGCGCCAGTGAATTGATGTCGTACAACGCGAGTTCCTGCTTAGCACCCAGCCGCTTGCGGGCCGCCGCGCTCGCTTCCGCCGCGGCCGCGACATCACCTGCGGCCAGGGCCGCCGTGGCCAGCGCGGCATAGCCGTAGCCCTCGCTGTAGCCCCCGAATTGTGCCGCTGCCTCGACGGCCGCCTCGGCAGTCGACCGCGCCTGGCCCGTCTCACCGTGGTAGGCCAGCGCATGGCTCAGATTGACCCGGCCGCACCACCTGAACAGAAGATCGTGAGCCGCGTCGGCCTCGTCCGTCACCTCGCGTAACTCGGCAATCGCCGTCCTCACGTCGCCATTCATCATGTGTGCCGAGCCGAGACACCAGCGGCATTGACGGGAATGCAAACGGGCGCCGATGGCATCGGCGAGGTCACGCCCTTCCTCGCCAGCCATTCGTGTCGCGCCAGCATCGCCTGCGACGTGTGCCGCGAACGCCTGCCAGGCCAGGATCTGGCACAGCGTGAACCCGTCTCCCAGTGCCCGCGCGATCTCCATCGCCTCGGCGAAGAAGGGTCGAGCCCCATCGACGTCATAGGAGGCGATGCTCCCGCGCGCAATCAGCGCGCGGACCAGCAAAGCTGGGTCCCCGACTTCGCGTGCGATCGCCAGCGCTTGTTGGACCTGATCGGCCTTCTCGCGGCTGGCGCACGACGCATGGAGCACGGCCCTGTCGGCGAGCGCCCGAGCCCGCACCGCGGGCGCCAATTCGCCGTGCTGGACGCCCGGATGGTCGAGAACACCGTCGAACCAGGCCAATCCCTCGCTGACCCGACCTCGGGTGAGCCACAGTGACTGCAGCGACGACGCGAGCCGTAGCGCAAGGTCGTAATCGGCATTGTCGCAGCTGAAGGCGAATGCGGCGCGGAGGTTGTCGATCTCGATTTCGGCCAGCTCGAGCAGCCGCTCGTGACCGGCGCGCGCCGGGGCGTCCAGCTCGGCCGCAAGTGACGTGTAGTGATCGCGATGACGCGCACGCACGGCGTTCTCCTCGCCGGACTCGGCGAGCTTTTCCAGCGCGTAGGCGCGCACCGTTTCCAGGAGCCCGTAGCGCATCCGGGGGCCGTGGGTTTCGGCCATCGCGAGCGACTTGTCGACGAGCATCGTCAGGTGCTCGAGCACCTGGTCGCGGTCAAGCGCACCGGTGGCCCCGACCGCCTGGGCGGCCTCGAGATCAAATCCGCCCAGGAACACGGCCAGCCGGCGGAACAAGATCCGCTCGGACTCGCTCAGCAACTCATGCGACCAATCCTCTGAGGCGCGTAACGTCTGCTGACGACGCACTGCCGTGCGCCCACCGCCGGTCAGCAGCCGGAAGCGGTCTTGAAGACCGTCGAGGATGTCGTTCGGCGATAATGCGCGCACCCGCGCGGCGGCCAATTCGATGGCCAGCGGCATTCCATCTAGGCGCCGGCAGATCTCCCGCACGGCCGCGGAGTTGTCGTCGCTGAGGGCGAAATCGGGGCGAACCCTGCGGGCACGGTCGGTGAACAGTTCGACGGCTTCGTCGGCCAGCGACAGTGAGGGCACCCGCCAGGTGACCTCGCCGGGCACTCCGATCGGTTCGCGACTGGTCGCCAGCATGGTCAACCCTGTGCAGATGCCGAGCAGGGCAACGATGCGAGGCGCGCAACCGTCGAGCAGGTGCTCACAGTTGTCGAGTACCAACAACATCCGGCGGCCGCCGATGAAACTCGTCACTGTGTCGAACGTGGAGCGGCCCGGTTGATCGGCTAGATCCAGTGCACGGGCAACAGTCACCGGCACCAGGTGAGGATCAGTCACAGGCGCCAGGTCCACCCACGACACGCCGTCGCAAAACTCGCGGGCGAGCTGGGCTGCGACCTGAAACGCCAAGCGTGTCTTGCCTGCGCCGCCTGTTCCGGTCAGGGTGACTAGTCGATTGTGGGCCAGGATTCGACGCACCTCACGGATCTCGGCGTCGCGACCCACGAAACTTGTCAGCTCCGCTGAAAAAGGTTCCTCAGCACACACATTCAGTGTTTGAAGGGGCGGAAACTCGTTGCGAAGGTCGGGGTGACAAACCTGCACCACCCGTTCCGGGCGCGAAAGATCCGGCAGGCGGTGCCTGCCGAGATCCATTAGCCACACATCAGCCGGGAGCCGGTCGGCTGCCACATCGTGGGTCGTGCCCGACAGCACGATTTGGCCGCCGTGCGCCAAGTCGCGCAGGCGCGCGGTGCGGCTCATCGTTGGACCCAAGTAGTTGCCGTCGTCGAGCAGCTGCACCTCGCCGGTGTGCAAGCCGATGCGCAGCCGGATCGGCGCCGGCAACGCCATCCGCTGCAAGTTCACAGCGCAGGCCAGCGCGTCGCTGGCCCGTGTGAAGGCCGCCACGAAGCTGTCGCGCTCGCCCCCGTCCGCCGGCCGCACACCGTGATGGGCGGTCACAATGCCCCACACGGCGTCGTCAAGTAGTGCGACGACGGTCATCTGGTCAGGCTCAGCCTCCCGCGGCCGCGATGAGTCCTCGACTTCGGCCGCGAGCAGCGTCACCGTGCCGGTGGGCACAAGCCCGTCGACATCCCGGCGACTCTGGTTCACCGCCGACCTGCGCCCCATGACGCCGTCATGCTTGCCTAAACGCCGTGACCAACGGTGGCTCGACATCGGTGTCATCTCTCTTGGGCCCGTTGCCCGCGCCTGATGGTCGATCCGGTCCGAACCCCGACCGTCGCGCGCGTGCCGCTGTCAAGCCCAGATGTGGCCGCGAGAAAGGTGATGTGGGACCGGTGCTGGCCCTGCCGGCCAGCACCTGGATCAGTTGTCTGCAAATTGAGCATCTTGCACCTACGTCTCGAGGGGTACGTCGGACTGTGGGTCTTCGGGCGTCGGTGCCCCGCAAGGCGCTATAAGCCGAGTGTGGAGGGCTCACACCAGGTAGGCATGCGTAGTCGACTACTCGAATTTTCTCGCCGGCAGTACCCCACTCGTGTCGGGCCGTCGCGCCGACACCCGAACCGGCGCACGCAGCGTCGCCGAGCGGGGGTCAAGTCGGCTCGTTCTTGCTCTTCAAATCCGTGTCCCGGCTGGGCTGCACCCGTTTCGGCTCGCCCGGCATCTTGGGGTAGTTCGGCGGATACGGCATGTCGCCGAGCCCGCGCTCTTCGTCGACGTGGACCATGTCGAGCAACGGCGCAATCGATTGGGCTACCTCGTCCATGGCGGCCCACGGGTCGTCGCGGCGCTGCACCAGATCGGGCACGGTGGCCATGGTGTAGTCGTCCGGGTCGGCCCCGGCCAGCTCCTCCCAGGTCAGCGGTGTCGACACGGTCGCGATCGGGGTGCGCCGCACCGAATACGGCGACGCCATGGTGCGATCCCGGGCGTTCTGGTTGAAGTCGATGAAAATGCGCTGGCCGCGCTCCTCTTTCCACCACGATGTGGTCACCGCATCGGGCGCTCGCCGCTCCACCTCGCGGGCCAGCGCAATGCCCGCCCGACGCACCTGGATGAAGTCCCAGTCGGTGCTGATGCGCAGAAACACATGGATCCCGCGACCGCCCGACGTCTTCGGGTACCCGACCAGACCGAGTTCTTCGAGCAATGGTCGCAGCACATCGACCGCGACCGCGCGCGCCTCGGCAAAGCCAGTGCCGGGTTGCGGATCCAAGTCGATACGCAACTCGTCGGGGTGCTCGGTGTCGGGGCAGCGCACCTGCCACGGGTGCAGCGTGATCGTGCCCATCTGTGCCGCCCACACGATGGCCGCGGGGTGGGTCACCTTCAGCGCGTCGGCGGTCCGGCCGGACGGGAACGTCACCCGGCAGGTCTCCAGGTAGTCGGGATGATGCTGCGGCACCCGCTTCTGGTAGATCTCCTCGCCGTCGATGCCGTCCGGGAAACGCTGCAGATGGGTGGGCCGGTCACGCAGCGCGGTCAGCATCGGACCGCCTGCCACAGCGAGGTAGTACTCGACAAGCCGCCGTTTAGTGCCGTTCGACCCCAGCTTGGGGAAATACACCTTGTCGGGGTTCGACAGCCGCACCGAGATGCCGTCGACGTCGAGTTCTTCTGCTGCAGCAGCCATAGTCCGATTTCAGCACGCCCGCGAAGCCACGCCGAGCCGAGACGCGACAATGAGCGGATGCAGCTACCCGTCATGCCGCCGGTCTCGCCTATGCTGGCCAAGTCGGTTCGGTCGATCCCGCCGGATGCATCGTACGAGCCCAAATGGGATGGATTCAGGTCCATATGCTTTCGCGACGGCAATCAAGTCGAGCTGGGCAGCCGCAACGAACGGCCGATGACCCGCTACTTCCCCGAGCTGGTCGCGGCGGTCACGGCGGAGCTGCCGCAACGCTGCGTGATCGACGGTGAAATTGTCATCGCCACCGACCACGGATTGGACTTCGAGGCGCTGCAACAACGCATCCACCCGGCCGATTCGCGGGTACGGATGCTCGCTCAGCACACGCCGGCTTCCTTCATCGCGTTCGACCTGCTCGCCCTCGGCGACGACGACTACACCCGGCGGCCGTTCAGCGAGCGCCGCGCCACCCTCGTCGAGGCATTGGCCGGCGCCGGTCCCTCGATCCATGTCACGCCGGCAACCACCGATCTGGCGACCGCGCAGCGATGGTTCGGGGAGTTCGAGGGGGCCGGCCTCGACGGCGTCATCGCCAAGCCGCTGGCGATCACCTATCAGCCGGACAAGCGCGTCATGTTCAAAATCAAGCACGAGCGGACTGCCGACTGCGTGGTCGCCGGCTACCGAGTGCACAAGTCCGGCGGGGAGGCCATCGGTTCGCTGCTGCTCGGGCTGTACCAGGACGACGGCCAGCTCGCATCGGTCGGTGTGATCGGCGCTTTCCCGATGGCCGAGCGGCGACGGCTGTTCGCCGAGCTGCAGCCGCTGGTCACCAGTTTCGATGGCCATCCGTGGAACTGGGCCGCCCACGAAGCCGGCGAGCGCACGCCACGCAAGAACGAATTCTCCCGCTGGAACGCGGGTAAGGACCTTTCATTCGTGCCGCTGCGACCTGAGCGGGTGGTCGAGGTCCACTACGACCACATGGAAGGCCGACGGTTCCGCCACACGGCCCAGTTCAGCCGATGGCGCCCCGACCGCGACCCACGCTCATGCACCTATGCGCAACTAGAGCAGCCGCTCACCTTCAGCCTTGGCGACATCGTGCCCGGGCTCGGCCGGGGCAATGCCTGACCGACAGCCGCGCGCGTTTATATTGGCCGACCAATGGGCAGGCGACAGATATGTCAGTGACAGCTTTCAAGGATCTGCCGTTGGCCGACCGTGGCCGGAAATGGGACGGCGCCGCGGCCGAAAAACGTGTCCGAAAGTGGGCCGGCGCCGAGGAGGCGCCGAACGAGAAGTACCGCAGCGCCCACGTGTGGTACGACGCCGCCCAGAAGTCCAACTTCACGGCGTACAAGCTGCTGATCGCCGACGTGATCGGGGGTCAGCTCAAAGCGGTACCGCGTGGGGTGATGATCGCCGGCGCGATTATGGAGGGCGCACGTCGCGGCATCGACCTGCCCGAGGCTGAAGTCGGCCGGGTCAAGAGCCACCTGGCGAAGTACTACATGAAGATGCACGAAACACCGCCGTGGGAGCGGCGCTAGAGTCGCTGCGGCGTCGAGACCCCCACCGCGTCGAGTCTGCGTCCAGAGCGTGAAACCGCCACAGGAAACCGCGCAGTAGGCGCAGGATGAGCGCACTCAGCGCACACTCGGCAGTCTCACGGACGCGAATTTCGGCAATACAGTAGCGCGTTGCTTCGGGCGGCACGCCTGAAATTCGAATGTACGGTTTTCAGCTGTCAACACACCGTTAAGCTGTCGTGATGCTGAACGTAGCCGCACTGTTGGTGGCGGGTAGCGCAATCCTCGAAGACGACGGCGCGATCAATGCCACGCGCATACCTACGACCTGCTTCGAGGTCGACCAAATCCCTTTATGGGCAGAGGTTCCAATTGTTCTCGTAGTGCACGCGCGAGCCGGCGGAGACTATGACCCTCAGCTGTACATCGTGTGCAAAGATCCCGCCGGAGTACGGCGCGGCACCATTGAAGCGGTTTGGCACTGGCCAGACGATGACAATAAACCATCCAAGTATCGGTGCTTTACTCAACAGCTCCCATTCGCGATCGAGGCCGAAGGCGAGTACACAATCGGTGTTTATTACGACGCCGAAGGCAACATCGAACTGGCCGCACCCATACCGGTCTCGATAACGTTGACGGAGGCGAATGCTGCTGCCAATAGCGGTGACAGTGCCGGCGGCGGAATTTAGACCGCGACGGACAGCGTCGACAAACCGCGCAGCGTGACGTTCGTCTTGTATTGCGGCTCGCTGTCCAGCCGCGCATCCGGGAACCGTGCCGTGACGGCCGATAGAGCCACGCCGGCTTCCAGCCGGGCCAGCGGTGCGCCCAGGCAATAGTGCGCGCCGCGACCGAAGCCCAAGTGCCGCAACGTACCCCGATCGGGATCGAAGGTATCGGGTCGGTCGAACTCGGCGGGATCCCGGTGGGCCGCAGCCAGCAGCAGCATCATGGTGTCGCCCTTAACCACCGTGGTGTCGCCAATAACCATGTCCTCGGCTGCATTTCGGCCGGCCACCTGCACGGGCGGGTCATAACGCAGGGTCTCCTCGATGACCGCCGACGCGCGACCGGCGTCTGCACTTAGCGCGGCCCACTGCTCGGGGTGGCGCAACATCGCCAGGATCGCATTGGCGATCAGGTTCACCGTGGTCTCGTGTCCGGCGATCAGCAGCAGGTTGCAGGAGGAGACGATCTCCTCCTCGGTCAGCTGATCACCGGACTCCTCTACCGCGATCAATCCTGACAGCAGATCATCGCCTGGCTGAGATCGGCGGCGCTCGATCAGGTCGTGGAAGTATCCACGCAGCCACCGGGCGGCCTGTATGCGGTCCTCGAAGCCGTCAGACGGCCCCCCGGCTATCGAGGCGAACGGATCCAGCGCCTGCGCCAGCAAGGCGGATGCCCAGCTGAACTTCGGCTCGTCCTGCAGCGGCACTCCCAGCAGCCGGCAGATGACCGCCACCGGCAGCGGATATGCGAGGTCAGCGATGACGTCGAAGCGGCCGCGCTCGGCGATCTGGTTTAGCAAATCGTCGACCAGCGCGCTGATGTCGGGGTGCAGCGCGTTGATGACTCTCGGCACGAAAGCCTTGCTGACCAACTTGCGCAGCCGGGTGTGATCGGGTGGATCGAGAAACAGGAATCCCGGCGGACCCGCCGGCTTCGGCCACTGCCCGGACGCGACCATTCGTTGCGCGATCGTCGACTTGGACCGGTCGCTGGCCGACGACGGGTGCCGCAGCACCTCGTCGCAGTCGCGATAGGTCGAAAAGACAGCGAGGTTGGCCTCCGACAGCTGAATGGGTCCGCGTTCCCGGCACTTCGCGTAGACCGGGTAGGGGTCAGCCCGGTTGGCCGGGTCCCGCAGCTGCAGCAACAACGCTTGCGATTCGGCCTGCTTGGTGGGCTCGGTGGGCGTGGTCGTCATGCTCATATTGTGCCCGCGCCGCTGCGGGCAGCAGCCGTTCAAAGGGGTCCGTCGCGGGCGGACCACTGCGTAGCATGTGCGCCATGACGGTGCTTCGCGTGTGCCGGTTAATGGTCGTCGCCGCTCTGCTGGCGTCGGTAACCATGGCCATCACGGTGCTGGCCCCGCCGGGCTGCGCGTGCGCGTGCGGTGCGGTGGTCGCCCCTGGCGGCCAATAGGCCACGATGAATCATGAAGTAGCGCTGGTGCATTGGGACGGGATAACCGAAACCATCCTCATGCAGCTCGCGCTGAATGCGAGCACGGACAATGTCGCCGTGGTGGTGCCTACTCCCTCACCGGCGACCGTCGTGGTGGGCGACAAGGCCACATTCGTGGAGCTGGACTCGCTGAGCGCGCCGCAGGTCAAGCAGCGCCGACACTGGAAGCTGGGGCTGTTCTTCGCGGCCTCCGCACCCCGCGAAGGGGCAGTCGCGGCCCGGCCGACCGACGTCGTCAATCAGGTGCACCTCGGCCCCTTGGAGGCCACCACGCTGGCCGGCGGCGACCTGGCCGGATTGCAAAAGTGGTTGGCGGACAACGGTTATGCCATCCGCCCGGTGGTCTCGGACGCGCTGGGTCCCTACGTCCGTGGCGGCTGGTCGTTCGTGGCGATGCGGCTGACGGGCACGGCCCCCATCGTGGGCGGGCTAAGCCCGGTGCGGATGACTTTCCAGTCGTCGCAATTGATCTATCCCATGCGCCTGTCGGTGCGGAACCGAGCCCGCAGCAGGTCACCGTCTTCACCCTGTCCGATCATCGGCAGCAACGCACCGACGCCGATGCCACTGGGCAGGCCGGGCAGTCCAGCGAGGTGCAGTTCGCCGGCAGTGTATCTACTGCCGCTCGTGACCAATTGCTACATGAGTTGGCCGGAAACCATGGCGGGTACATGACCAAGTTTCAGGTGAACATCCCTACGCCGTCGCAGATCTCGTCGGATTTCATGTTCGGAAACGCACCAAGCGATGACGCGTACCGGCAGGTGGTTTACGTCGATCTTCGTCGCCATGGTGGCCATCGTGGCGGTCCGCAGGCAATGACGGCAGCGCGCTGCCACCTCCGGTCCCATGCGCTGATGCGCTCAGCGACGCAGAAACTCCACGATGTGGTGGGCCAGTTCTTCACCGGCGTCCTCTTGCAAGAAATGGCCGGCGCCGCGCACCAGTGGGTGATCGATACCCTGCGCGCCGCGCATCTCGCGCTGAAAGATGGCGGCCATGGGCCCGGTGATGGGGTCGCAGTCGCTGAACGCGACCAGCATGGGTGTCGGACTGACGCACAGCTTCGCCCAGGCCGACTTGTTGGCCGCCGCCGCGGGATCGTCCGGGGTGGTCGGCACCAGACTGGGCATGGCGCGCGGCCCGGCACAGTACTCGTCTTCGGGGAAGGGCGCGTCGTAACCCGCGCGCACCTCGTCGCTGAGCTGCTGACGACAACCACCCTGGACAAACCAGCCGATATTCAGCTTCGGCGCCGTCTGGATCGCCTTGCGGAAGCGCCACCAAACCTCGGCCATCGGCTGCTCTCCATTCGGCAGCCCGGTGTTGGCGACAACCAACCGGGCGAACCGTTCGGGGTTTTCGGCGGCTAGCCGCAACCCGATCAGCCCGCCCCAGTCCTGGCCGACCAGGGTCACGTCGTGCAGATCGAGAACGTCGAAAGCCAGCGCCCGCATCCACTCGACGTGGCGCCCATAGCTGTGGTCTTCGCGCCGGGTCGGCTTGTCGGAACGACCGAACCCGATCAGATCGGGGCAGATGACGCGATGCCCGGCGGCCACCAGTATCGGAATCATCTTGCGGTACAGATAAGACCACGACGGCTCGCCATGCAGCATCAGAACGGGATCGGCGCCGTCCGGTCCGTCTTCCACCCAGGCGACCCGCAGCGCACCGCCCTCATCGTCTGATACTTCGCAATACCTTGGTGCATAAGGAAATTCGGGCAGATCGTCGAACCGGTCGTCGGGCGTTCGCAATGTCTGCATGCCTGCGAACATACGCTCTTACGTTCCTTCACGTAGCCCCGCCACCGTGGGATGTGCCAGCAACAGATCGAGGAAGGCCCGCTGTCCCTTGAGCAGCTTGCTGCGTGCCTGCGCCACTGGAAACCAGCCGATCCGGTCGACCTCGGGGAACTCCCGCATCCTGCCCGATCCCTTCGGCCACTCCAGTTCGAAGGTGTTACTACGCGCTTCGGTGATGTCGAGGTCACCCCGAACGGCGAAGGCGGTGACCACCTTGCCGCTGGGTTGTTTCAGTGCACCGAAGTCGATTCGCGGCCCGCTCGGCACCGGAAGCCCGATCTCCTCGCAGAATTCGCGCTGCGCGGCCACCCAAGGATCGTCGCCTTCGGCGTACTCACCTTTCGGGATCGACCAGACCCCGTCGTCCTTGCGGGCCCAAAACGGGCCACCGGGATGTGCGAGAAGGACTTCGACGACGCCGTCACGGGCGCGGTACAGCAATAACCCCGCGCTGAGCTTGGGCACGGGCCCTAGACCCCGACCGCGACTTCCATATCGTTGAGCGACGACTCCATGTGCGTGAGCAGTCGCTGCAGGTGCGGCACGCTGCGACGGCATCCGACCAGACCGAAATCGAGATTGCCCGCGTTGTTCACCAGGGTGATGTTCAGCGCTTGTCCCTCCGGGAGGGCCGATAGCGGGTAGCTGCCGTCCAGCCGGGCGCCACCGTAGTACATCGGCTCCGCCAGTCCCGGCACATTCGAGATGACGAGGTTGAACGGCGGCGGCGTCGACGAGATGAAACCAGGGACACCCGCCAGCGTGAGCGGTGCCATGTTCAGCGCCGACAACGCCAGCACCTGCACTCGCGGCAATTCGGCGAAGACTTTCTTGTTGCCGCGCATCGAGGCGCTGATCACTTCCAGCCGCTCCGCCGGGTCCTCGATGTCGGTGGCGAGGTTGCACAGGATGGTGCCAACCATGTTGCCCCCGCTATCGGCTTCCTCCTTTGAGCGCA
>Ga0209040_10002360_pt1 | contig 14862 bp, 14 predicted proteins | sample BogFormECP12_OM3_FD_188240 | JGI IMG/M metagenome (GOLD analysis project Ga0209040, IMG submission 188240) | Bog forest soil microbial communities from Calvert Island, British Columbia, Canada - ECP12_OM3 (SPAdes) (version 2) | ecosystem: Environmental > Aquatic > Freshwater > Wetlands > Bog ...
GCGACTAACTGCGGACCAGCTTCCCAAGCCGGGAACCTACAGTGTCAACATCAAGTCCGGAACCGGGGCTGATGCCGGGACGCACTCGTTCCAGGTTGTCCCCGCTCGTCCCGCCTTAGTGGCCGCGTATCCGTCGGATATTTCCGAAGGCACGCCGAACCAGACCTTCACCGTGGACGGCGGTTACTACGGCACGTCCTGGTCCACGCCGGCAACCTCGGCTTCTACGGCGCCTGGGACACCCTGCTTCTCGCCGCAAAAGAACTAGTTCCAGACGGTGTACGGCTGGTCTTCGTCGGAGACGGAGCACAGCGCCAGCAACTGCAAGCCAGCGCCGCCAACTCCCCTAACGTGATTTTTCTCCCATTTTTCCCGGGAGACAAAATCCCCTCCGTCCTGGCCGCCGCCGATGCCCACATCATCACCATCAAGCGTGGCCTCGAAGGCGTGGTGGTCCCCAGTAAACTCTACGGCATCCTCGCCGCCGGCAAGCCCATTGTGGCCCTGGCCCCGTCCGAAACGGACGTGGCCACTCTGGGCGCCCGCCAAGGCTTTGCGATTTGCTGCAATCCGGACGCGCCGGAGGAGATGGTGTTGGCAGTGCGCGGGCTCCTCGCCGATTCCTCACGCCTAGAGGCCATGGGCGAAGCAGCCAGGGCCGCCGCTCCCGGCTATGACCGCACGCGCGAAGCGGAAAAATTTGAGCACATCGTGCGCAGTGTCCTTCCCTCAGATAGCCTCTAAACCGTTTATGCCATTAGGGTTAGTCTCAAAAACGAAAGTTTACGTGCGGATAAGGGCGCGGGCGACGAACCGCAACCCGGCCACCCCTGTTATAACCATTCCACCGCTACCAAACCGCCACGAATGAGCTTTTCGCGGCCTACAGGATTTTGCTAATTGTCCTGCAACTCTAACCGCAGTATTGTGTTTGGGATGTTCGGGACCAGTGTCACAAACAGGTGTTGGAGATATAATTGCTCCTTGTAGCCGGGAGCCCTCCCCGGGCCGTCACACAACCGAGATGGCAGCCATTCCGCCCATGGCCAGGCCCTCGAATATTGTTCCGCATTGACTGGTGAAAAATGGACGCGGGTTTGCTGGCTTTCTTCATCGCTCTGGTAGCATCGCTAACCCTGACGGTGCCCGTGCGCGCCCTGGCGTTGCGCGTGGGCATGGTGGACCTCCCCGGGCCGCGCAAAGTCCATCTGCAGCCCATTCCCTTGCTCGGTGGCTTGGCCATGTATGTGGCGGTGGTGCTGGCCATTTTGTTCGCCTTCCACGCCCCGGCGCGTGCGCAAATTGCAGGCATCCTCGCGGGAGCCACGCTCGTCGCCGCCGTGGGCATCATGGATGACCGCGGATTACTGCATCACCAAATCAAACTCTTCGTGGCCATGCCCTTGGCCGCCGTAATTCTCCTGCTCAGCGGTGTTCACGCGCAAGTCTTCAGCTTGCTCGTTGGCGGCCGCACCGGCGACGTTCTGGACGCCGCGCTAACGATTGTCTGGGTCGTTGGCATCACCGCGTCCTTCAGCATTCTCGACCACATGGATGGCTTGTGCGCTGGCATTGCCGCGATGGCCTCCATTTTCTTCGCCATGATCGCCTACCTCAACGGCCAAACATTGGTTACCACACTGGCCGCCGCGGTGCTCGGAGCCGCCGCGGGATTTTTGCGTTGGAATTTTAAGCCCGCCAAAATCTTTATGGGCGATGGCGGCGCCATGTTTCTTGGTTTCCTGATGGCCACCCTGGGTCTGAAGCTGCGCGTGGAAAATGCCAGCCATCTCTCCGGCTGGCTGGCACCGCTCTTAATTCTGGGCGTCACCATTTTCGACACCACGCTGGTGACCATCTCGCGTTCCCGCCGCGGCTTTTTGCCCTTCACCACCCCGGGCAAGGATCACACCGCCCATCGCTTGGCCAATCTGGGCCTCGGGCAACGCGGCGCAGTGCTGATGCTGTACATGCTCGGCGCCTTTGGCGGCGGCACCGCGGTGCTGATCGGATACTTATCCACCCGCGGCGCACTCTATGTCGGATTGGCCGCCATCGCCATCATTCTGAGCGGCGTCTCTTATCTGGAGCGCGCCCCGTACGAAAAACAGAGCCGCAACGCGTCTCCCGCTCGCGCCTCCGAGGCCATAAGCCAGCAGAATTCCTTGTAACAGCAAGATGACAATGGCATGAGCGGGCCCGCAATTTTCTTCCACAACTTCCTTCCTTCGTAATCGCCGCCGCTTCACGTAAAATAAAGCATTCGGAAACTCACAAAACTGCAGTGGAGAATTCATGGCCCAGGTCTACCCGTTTCGCGCCTTTCGCTATAATCCAGCCGCCGCGCACGCGCCGTTCGATCGCTTGCTAACCCAGCCCTACGACAAGATTTCTCTCGCGATGCAGGACAAATACTACGCTGCCGACCCTCACAACCTGATCCAGGTCGAAAAAGGCCGCGCATTGCCGTCCGATTCGCCACAGGACAATGTCTACACCCGCGCTGCCGCGGCACTGCAGGACTGGATCGCGAAAAGCATCGTGGCCCAGGACCCCGCCGCAGCTTTTTACGGCTACACCCAGGAATATACCGTTCCCGGAACGCAGGAACGCAAGACACGCCGCGGATTTATCGGCGCGGGAAAACTGGAGGATTATTCCGCGGGGGTGATCTTTCGCCACGAGCACACCCTCTCCGGACCGAAGGTCGACCGCCTGCAGATGTTGCGTCACACCCATGCGCACACCGGCCAGCTGTTCATGCTGTATTCGGATGCCGAGCGGCGCGTCGACAAGATTTTACTGGACGCCGAAGCCAGCGCTTCGCCAGTCACCGAAATGCAGGATGAGTACGGCGTCATCCACCGCCTGTGGATGTTTGCGCAACCCGAAATCGTAAGGACGATTCAGGCGGCCATGGCCAACCAGAAATTGGTCATCGCCGACGGCCATCATCGCTACGAAACCGCGCTGAATTACCGCAACGAATGCCGCACTCGCGCGGGACACATAACTCCGGACGCGCCCTACGAACGCGCCATGATGACCTTCGTCAACACCCGTAGCGAAGGTTTAACCATTCTTCCGACCCACCGTGTAGCCGCGCACCTCCACGACTTTCACTGGGCCGAAGTGCGCCGCCATCTGGAGCCGTGGTTTACTGCCGACGAATTTCCTTTTTCCGATGAGCGCGGCAAGGCCGAGGTGCGGCAAAAATTTCTAGCCCGTTTGGTGCAGGCGCGCGAACACCGCGCCATCGGCGCGTATCCCGCGGTGGAAACCGGCAAGCGCGCATTTTACGTTTTATTGTTGCGCGAGGGCGCGGACCTGGCGCGCCTGTTGCCAAATGTCTCTCCTCTGCAGCGGGAACTCGACGTGGTGCTGCTGCATGAAGGGATTCTCGAACCGGCGCTGGGCATCACCCCGCAATCCATCGCCGCGGAAGCGAACCTGACCTATGAGCGGGAAGCCAGCGTAGCTCTGGATGCCGTGGATCAAGGCGCAGCGCAGATCGCGTTTCTTCTGAATGCCTGTGATGTAGAGCAAGTGGTGAAAATCGCTACCAGTGGCGAGGTAATGCCGCAGAAATCCACGGATTTCTTTCCCAAGCTTCTGAGCGGAATCACCATCTACCGCGTGGATGGCGCGGCGGGCGTTGCAGCCTCGTAAATTTACAGCGTGACAACCGAGCGGACCACGCTGGGGTAAATACCCAAAACAGAAAGGCACGACGAGGCGTGCCTTTGCTCCGTCGAGTTGCTCGGCGGCGACTAGCCCTTGGCGAAACTCGCCACCGCTTCCGCTTCGGTGTTGTACACCTCGAAGACGGTCAGCAGCTTGGTGATCTGCAGCACTTCCTGGAACTTGCTGCCCAGGTGGCACAGGCGCAACCCCGCGCCCTGGCTCTTGGCGCTGTGGTGCGCGGCCACCAGCGTGCCCAGGCCGGCGCTGTCGATGAATGTGATGTTGTCCATGTTCAGCACAATTTTCTTTTTGCCCTCGGCTATCAAGGCCTTAATCTTCTCGCGCAGGGCGTTGCTTTCCTCACCGAGCACGATGCGGCCATCCAGCGCCACCACGGCAACACCGTCCACTTCGCGATTCGTCATCTTCAATGCCACGTTTATTTCCTCCTCGTCGGAACCACTCACATCGCTAATAAACACATCCGGTGCAACCCGGACCGGAGCACCAGAGCTTACCAGATTTCAGGCCGCCGCATGCTGGCGGGCGCCGAATCTCCTCTGAAAGAACTGCACAAAACCGCGTCCGATCAATTTTCAAAAAACCGAAAATCAATAAAAATCCGCGCAAGACATGTAATAGCCGCAGACCGTACAAAACAACTTGCAATGGCGGGCCGTCAACCGCTGCGAGCACACCGGGCAGTATCGCGAGATGTCGTCACCCGGCGCCAGGGATTGCAGCAGCGTCGGCTTGGCGTTCACAACCGGCACGGCCCCCTGCAGCTGTGTCAATGCTTCCCGCGGGTCTTCCGCCCCGTATGCTTTCGCAATACTGTCCACGGCTCGACGGTTATAGCACATCCGAACCCGCGGTAAAAGCATAGGGATACGGTAGTTCGAGGCTGCCGCCCTTTCCCAGAGGCCCAGAAAAGGGGCCCTCGCGGAAAGGGCTTGAAACCCGCCGTGTTCCACGCGCATCCTTATTAGTGGTGGCTGCCTAAAGCAGCTATTGGTTCGGTGCTAAGGAGTCTGTCATGCGCCGCTTCGCCCTGGCCCTCGTTGTTCTCGCGGTTCCCTTGCTGGCCGACGCCCAAGTTCGTGGCGGCGGAGCCCGCGCCGGAGGTGGCGGCCACGTAATCATGGCACCCAGGGCCGTGCAGCACGCCGCGCCTATATATAGCCGCCCACAAGGCGGTGTTTCTTCAGGCCGGGTACCGCAGGGACACACCGGCGCGACGTTTTACACCGGAACGCGAAATTTGAACAATCGCCCCATGAGCCGCACAGGCCACTCGCAGTCTGCCGTTGGGCAGGGCAACTTTTTGCCGGATTTTACCGGCGTGCCTGGACTGGGATTTGACTACGTACACTACGCGGCAGTGCATCCGGGATGGAATCGGCGTGGCGGTCGCGGAGGAGCGTATCTCGGCTATTATCCATTTTTCGACAGCGGCTTCTTGCTGCCCTATCCGCAGAGCTATGTTGCAGCGCCAGACGAACCGCCGGCGTATCAAAGCCAAGGGCCAGATAATTCCGATTACCCGGGAGATGCATCGGCAGGTGGCCGTAGCCAAATATATGGTCCCCGAACCGTTTCTTCCTACGACGTAGTAGTGTCGCCGCAGGCCCCGAGCCAGGCATATGTCTTCGTGCGCCGGGATGGAACCGTCTTCTTCGCTGTAGCGTATTCGTTCGAGGCGGACAATTTGTCCTACGTAACGCAGGAAGGATTGCGCCGCACCGTGGCGCGCGATTCCCTGGATCTCAATGCCACACAACAGTTTAACGAACAGCGCGGACTGAACTTCCGCATTCCCGTTACGTCGTAACCTCGTCAAGCATCAGGCGCCTCCCACCATCAAAATCTTGCAGGTCTTCATTCTGAAGGGGTTCAAATCTCTTAGTTTGATACACTTGTGTAAGTGTTGATTCTAAATAACTTACAGTTAGTTCCCTACCGCCCAGCCTGTGGTTTGGCAGGCTCCGGCATCACGTATCCCGAGGTCGCTGGCAGACCGGCCCGCTCAAACTGCACGGTGGTGTGCGCGATCCCGAACTGCGAGGCCGCTTTCTGCTGGATAGCGGCGAGCACACGCTCGCATTCGTCCAAGTGCATGTCTGGAACGCGGGCGTGCAGACTGAGAGCGTTGTGGTCGCCCCCGAGGCACCAGATGTGCAGGTCGTGGACCTCGTAGACGCCTTCGACCGTGAGGATCGCGCGAGCGACTTCTTCAACATGCATTCCGCGAGGGCGGCCTTCCAGAAGAATGTGGGCGGAATCGCGCAGGATGCCAATGCTGGACCACAGCACGAGAATGCCAATCGCCAAGCCCAACAATGGATCGATCCAGAGCAGGCCGGTAAACTGAATCAGCAGCGCGCCGCCGATGATGGCGATGTTGGACAGCGCATCACCAAAATTGTGCACCAGAATGCTGCGCAGGTTCAGATCGCCCCGGCCGCGAACCAGGGCTAAAGTGATGCCGCCGTTGACGGCGAGCGCGGCCACGGAGGTCCAGATCATCCAACTCTCAACGACAGGAACGGGGGCGCGGAAACGCGCTACGGCTTCCCATCCCAGCCACGCCGAAAGGAAAACCAGAACCAGGGAATTGGTGAAAGCTGCCAGGGTGCCGGCGCGATGGTAACCGTAGGTCTTCTCGGCGTCGGCGGGACGCTCGGCCCAGCGCATGGCCAGGTAGGAGACGCCCAAGGCGGGAACGTCAGAAAGATTGTGGACGGCATCGTTTAACAGGGCTACGCTACGTCCGAGCAGGCCGCCGAAAACCTCGGCCACGACCAGGCCGAGAGTTGCAGCCATGGCCCAGCCGAGAACCGCGGGGCGCAATTGGGGATGCGCGTGTCCGGCGTGGCCGTGAGAGTGGGAATGGGAGTGCCCGTCGTGAGCATGCGAATGGGATTCACCCGGACCGTGGATATGTGCGCCCATCACCCTCCATGTTACGCGACTGCGACCGGGAACGCAGCTTGATGCGCGGCGGATTAACCGTCTTGTGAACAACCCGGTTCACGACTTGTTGGGAAGTTTGACACCGAGCCGCTGGGAAGAGATTGACGGTGCTGTCCGCGGCTGCGAACATGCAGTACGTTGCGTTTCGCGCGTTTTTCCGCGCGCGATGGGGCCCCACGGGGAATTCAAACAGGGTCAATGAAGGTTCCCATAGCCAAATTGAGCTTTTGGGGCGTGCGCGGTTCCACGCCCACGGTCGACCCCGCCACTTGGCGGTACGGCGGAAACACGCCTTGCCTGGAACTCACGGCGCCCGATGGTACGCAATTTATTCTGGATTGCGGTACGGGCTTGCGCATGCTGGGGAGCCGATGGGCGGATCCCGATGGCACGCGCCCTGCCGAAACGCATATTCTGGTCACGCATTATCACTGGGACCATATTCAAGGGGTGCCCTTTTTCGCGCCGCTATATGCCCCGGAAAATGAATTTAACTTTTACAGCTTTCGCTCCAAATATCTGGGCCGCGACAGCTTGAAGCAGGTCTTCGAGACGCAAATGGCCACGCCGTATTTTCCTGTGGACCTTTCCGCCATGGCCGCGACGCGGAAATTCAGAGAGGTGGAAGGCGGAGAGTCGTTTCATATTCGCGAAAACAAAATCACGGCGAAATGGCTGAATCATCCGCAGGGCTGTCTGGGGTATCGCATCGAGACTCCCGCGGGCATTGTGGCTTATGCGACGGATAACGAGCCCGGCGATCCGGTGCTGGAGCAGAGTCTGCGGGAACTGGCGGCGGGTGCGGACATTTTTATTAACGACGCGCAGTATACGCCGGAGCAACTGGCGACCACGCGGCACGGATGGGGGCACTCTTCTTGGAAGGACGGCGTGCGCGTGGCACGCGAGGCGGGGGCCAAGACACTGGTCTTGTTTCACCACGATCCGGACTCGACAGACCGCGCCGTGGATAGCATTCTGCACGATGCGCGCGAGGAGTTCGACTCGGTGTTTGCCGCCAGCGAAGGCATGGTGATTACCCTGGGATCTCCGGGAGACCGCGTGCAGGCCCACCTGCCCGGCGCGCGTACTTCGCTGCGCAGAGAAGCACAATTTCGCGCACGGGTGAGCGGCATTTCCGAGGGCGGGAAGCCCTTTGAAGAAGAAACCCTGGTGCGGGACCTGTCTCTGCAAGGCGCGCTCATTTCCCTGTCGCACGCGCCGCGGTTGCAATCGGAATTGCAGGTGACCATGGAGGCTCCGGGTTCGAATGGGGCGCAATCCATGAAACTGCGCGGGTATGTGGTGCGCATTGACGCCGGGGCGGAGCAGGGGCACAGCTCGGTGGGCGTGGTGTTTACAGACTAAACGGCTCGCAACGCGGGCGCGCAGCAAAATAAAAGTCGCGTCTGGTGCCGGGAACATCTAAACTCTCGTTGCCATGGACCCACGCGATCACGCCAAGGAGCTTGCCGCGCAAAAAGCTCTGGAATACATCCATGATGACATGGTCCTGGGCCTAGGCACCGGCTCGACTGCTAGCCACTTCATCAGACTTCTCGGCGAGCGGGTACAAAAAGGGCTGAAGGTTCGCGGCATTCCCACATCCAAAGGCAGCGAGGAGCTGGCCAAATCGCTATCCATCCCCGTTATTGACTTCCATCAAACCAGCACAATAGACCTAGCCGTGGATGGCGCGGATGAAATCGCTCCCGGGCTGGCGCTGATCAAGGGTGGGGGCGGGGCACTGCTACGCGAAAAAATCGTTGCCAGCGCTTCCAAGAAATTTATTGTGGTGGCCGATTCCAGCAAGATCGTCAAGCACCTTGGCAAATTTCCCCTGCCCGTCGAGGTTATTACCATGGCCGCGCCCTTGGTGGCCGCGAAGCTCACGGCGCTGGGTATCCGGCCGCAGGTTCGTCAGGCCAAGTCCGGCGGGGACTATGTCACCGACGAAGGCAACCTGATACTCGACTGCAACTGCGGGGAAATTCAGGATCCTCCGGCACTTGCCGCGGCCATTCGCGCGATCGTCGGCGTGGTGGAACACGGCCTATTTCTGAACATGGCGGATCTGGCCATCGTCTCCAGCGACCAGGAAATCAGCCTACTCAGCAAATAAAGCCGGCATCAACGATTCCCCAACTCTGCTTTCCCATCATTGGGCGTCGCGGCTCATCCGTTAAGGCTTCGGGTTGCGTAACCTTTTATGGGAGAATAACTCTATTAAAGGTATGCCCAAGCTCACTCAACTCGGCCGTTTCGGCCGGCGGAATCCGGTAAACGCCGCCTATCTCCGCGGGGTTGGTCATGACTGACGTCTCGCTGGCGTTCGCATTTGTTGCCGGCCTGGTATCTTTTCTTTCGCCGTGTGTGCTGCCGCTGGTGCCCGGCTACATTTCCATGCTATCCGGCATAGGCGTGGAGCAACTGCGCAAGGGCGACGTGCCGAGTTCCAAACTTTTCGCTTCGTCCATCGCTTTCGTGGTCGGTTTCTCCGCGGTATTCATCTCGTTTGGAGCTTCGGCCAGCGCCATCGGCGGGTTCCTGAAGGAACATCGCACGGCTTTGACGCCCATCGCCGGGGCGCTGATCCTGCTTTTTGGCCTGCACCTATTGGGCGTACTCATCAAGCTGACCTACCGCGCCGGAATAATCCTCGGCGCAGTTTTAGTGGCGCTGGGAGTGGTATCCCTTGTGCGCCATGCGCCACTCTTTCTCGATCTTGGCGCACTACACTTTTTCTCGCTCTCAATCATCGGCTTTTTCGGTCCGGCGCTGGCGCGCTTCCTGAACCGCGATGTGCATCTGCGCAGTGCCGCAGCGCAGCCAGGTCCATGGAGCGGCTTTTTGCTGGGCTTCGCGTTCGCGTTTGGCTGGACGCCGTGCATCGGCCCGATCCTCACCACGGTGCTCGCGCTGGCCACCGCCAGCGGCACGGTTGCGCGCGGCGTGCTGCTGTTGGCAGTCTATTCCGCCGGGCTGGCCGTGCCATTCCTGCTCACCACCCTACTGTTGAGCCGCTTCCTGCGTTTCTATCAGGGCTTCCGCAAATACCTGAACGCGGTGGAAGTGTTCAGCGGCGCGTTGCTGCTGTTTGTGGGCGGCCTGGTGTTCGTGAATAAACTGACCTGGCTCACCGGAAAGTTGAGCTTTCTGGAGACGCTGGTGCGCTCGTTGGAAGGCACGCTCACCACCGGGCGGGGCGGTCCCATCTTTTTGGCGGTGCTCGGACTGACCGCAGTGATTTTCATCGCGCTGGTGATTTCGCGGAACTCCAAGACGCTGGCCTCGCTTCCCGCAGGCAAGCTCGGGCTGGTGGTGATTGGCGTGGTGCTGATCATCGTCGGAACCATCTATCTGGATAAAGCCACACGCGTTTCCGGAAAAAATCGTGTGGGCGAGACCGTGGGCACCGTCGCCGTCGATACGCCCGCGCCGGAGTTGACGCTTAAGGATCTGGACGGGAAAGATGTTTCACTGGCGCAATACAGAGGAAAAATCGTGCTGGTGAATTTCTGGGCCACCTGGTGCGCGCCCTGCCGCGAGGAAATTCCGTGGCTCATCGAGATGCAGAAAGCCTATGGCGACAAGGGCTTTACGGTGCTCGGCATCGCCATGGACGAAGAAGGCAAAAGCGCAGTGGCACCGTACGTGCAAACGGAAAAATTCGACGTGAATGGCACGCCCACGCTGATGAGTTATCCCATCCTTCTGGGCAACGACGCCGCGGCTGATAAGTTCGGCGGCCTGCTCGGGTATCCCACCAGCGTGCTAATCTCTCGCGACGGCAGGCAGATCAAGCGCGTCACCGGTATCATCGACAAAGACGAAATCTCCAAAACCATTGAATCGCAACCCTGACAGGCAGGCACCGTGCTGGACGAAAAAGACTTTCAACGCAAGGCCGACGCGGCCTTTGAGCAACTGAAAAAACGCCTGCTCACCGCCGGCGATGAACACGACTTCGATGTGGAAGGTGAGAGCGGAAAGCTTGAGGTCCAGTTTGAGGAGCCCGAGGAGGCCAAATTTGTGATTTCTCCCAACACTCCGGTGCGGGAAATCTGGATCTCCGCGCTGTCCACCAGTTTTAAACTCGGCTGGTCCGAATCCAGAAATGACTTTGTGCTGGAAAAAACCGGCGAAGATCTGGTGCAGGTGATGAAACGCGTGATTTCCGAGCAACTCGGCACGGAAGTGACGCTATGAACCAAAACCGCCGTCGCAGCCTCTAACCGAAGGAACGCCATGAGAGCACGCGCCATTCAAGTATCCGTAATTGCTGCGCTAGGCTGCGCGTTATTGACCCAGGGCACGTTTTCGCAAATGCCCAGTGGAAAGGATGTAGTGTCTCCGGCGGCATACGCCTCCGCGGACCCGGCAGCGCGCAACGTACCCTTTCAAATTGCCGTAGTGCTCAAGATTCGCCCGGGCTTTCATGTGAACGCGCGAGAAAAATCCGAGGACTATTTGATTGCCACGGACCTGAAGTTGGATCTGCCTGCCGGGTTTACCGCCGGCGATGTGGTCTATCCCAAAGGTATGCTGCACACGTTTTCCTTTTCCAAAGATAAACCGCTGAATATTTATGAGGGCAGCGTAACGCTGCGCGTCCCGGTGACCGCTTCCAGCGCGGCACCGCTGGGTGCGCAACACCTCCCGCTGCGACTGCGTTATCAAGCCTGCAGCAATGAAGCTTGTCTCCCGCCCGTGACTTTGCCCGTTGATGCCGAGGTCAACATTGCGGCATCCGGCGCAAAACCCAGTCACCCCGAAATTTTCGCACAACGCTGACTTCTTCGGATGATCGCGAAGCGCGCCTCTTCGAGAAAATGGCTGGTCGCGATATTCGTTCTCGCATTTCTTGCCGCGGTGTCAGGCTATCTGGTCTGGCGTTCGTTGCACATCGATGCCTTCACCCGCGACTGGATGGTGCGCTCGCTCTCCGAGCGATTTGACACCCAGGTGGAGCTGGCGGACCTGCACGTGACCGCCTTCCCTGAAATGAGCGTGCAAGGGCGGGGACTGACCATCCGTCACCGCGAGCGCAGCGACGTTCCCTTCATTTACATCGATACCTTTACCTTCCGCCTGGGCGTGCTGGGTATCTTTCGTGTACCGCACGAAATACGTGGCGTCAGCGTGCAGAATATGACGATCACGATTCTGCCGCGCGGCGAAAACTCCGCGGCGGTTTCTGGCGCAACGCAAAAAAACGCCGCTCCAGCGACCCGCACGCGGATTCCGCTGCTCCCCGTCGTGGTTGACAAGATCGCTTGCGACAATACCGCGTTGGTGATTCTGCCCAAGAAAGCCGGCAAGCTGCCGCTGGAATGGGACATTCACGCGCTGAATCTGTACCATGCCGGCGCGGAACGAGCCATCGATTTTCAAGGCACGCTGACGAACGCCAAGCCCAAGGGTGAAATCGCCACCAAGGGCAGCTTCGGCCCGTGGAACTTGGACGACAAAGGGGCCACCCCGGTCTCCGGCTCATACGATTTTACAGACGCGGATTTGGGGCCGTTCCCCGGAATCGCAGGAATTTTATCATCCACAGGAAAATATTCCGGGCAACTCGACAGGCTCGAAGTCTCCGGAGTAACGGATACGCCGGATTTTTCTCTCGATCGCGTGGGCAAGCCCGTACCGCTGCACACGGAGTATTCCGCCACCGTGGACGGCCTGAACGGCGATACCTACCTGCATCCAGTGCGCGCCACGCTGATTAAATCGGCGATTGTTTCCGAAGGCAGCGTGGTCGGAGTTTCCGGCAAGGGACATAACATCTCTCTGGACGTCCACGCGCCAGACGCGCGCATTCAGGACATTCTGGCGCTGGCCATGAAAGACGAGAAGCCTCTGCTGGCGGGCCCGGCCAAGATCACCGCAAAATTATTTCTGCCGCCAGGAAAAATAAAGGTCATCGACAAAATGATTCTGGACGCGGATGTCACCGTCGACAACGCGCAATGGAGCAGCGAGAAAATTCGCGAGGAATTGCAATCGCTGAGCCGGCGTGCCGAAGGAAAACCTGGTGACGAAGAAGCAGGCAGCTCGGTTTCAGACCTGCATTGCAAATTTCATTTGGAAAACGGGACGATTCATTTTTCCAGTGTGACCTTCAGCGTCCCGGGGGCCGCGGTGGATCTCACCGGGGATTATGGCGTGCAGGGCGGCGAGCTGAATTTCAAGGGCCACGTGCGGCTGGAGGCTAAACTTTCGCAATTGGTTACAGGAGCAAAGTCTGATTTCCTGAAGCTGCTGGATCCCTTTTTCAGCAAGAACGGCGCGGGAACGGAGCTGCCCGTTACCATTACCGGCACGCGGGAAAGTCCCACCTTCGGCGTTTCCATTTTTCACAAGACCTTTAAGCGTACGATCGGCAACCAGGCGAACACGCCAGTGTCCAGCAAGAATTAGGCCGGGATTCACTGTATGCGGCGATTCAGGTGGTCAAGCGATCCGGCGAGATCGGCGTCATCTGCCACGTGTGCAGCGAAAGCACGTTGGCCAGAACGGCTTCGGCGATGTCGATGGCTAAAGGCTGCGTAGGAATTTGGTAGGCGCGAACGGTGCGGCAGGCATGGCCGTTGGCGAACAACTCGATCACCGAGCCGTCGAGGAACAGAGTCATGGACATTTCTCTTAGGCCTTCGGACGGCAAACTCGCCGCCGCGCCGTTGACGACAAGCTCATCGCCGATTTTGGCGGGATCGAAGGAGAGACTCAGAACATTTTGTGCGCCGTCCGTCAGATTCATGGAAAAAGGCGCAGGGCGGAAGCGCAAAGAAATTTCGGCGGCAAGATTGTCGATGCGCAAGGCGCGCAAACTTTTCAAACGCTCCGCCGAAGATGCCGCGGCGGCAGCCAGCACAAACTCCTTGCCGCGCAACTTCGCCACTTCCGGAGTGGGGCGCATCACCAGCGCGTCATCCGCATCCAGCGATAGAACGCGCGGCAGCGACATGCACCCCGCCCAGCCAGCCTTGTTGAATTCCGCCTCCGGGCGCTTCTCGGTGATCCAGCCCCACAAAATGCGGTCGCCGTTGGCTGCGGTTTGCGTCTTTGGCGCGTAGTAAGCGCCGGAATCGAGCAAGCCGCGTTTTTGTGCGTGAAACTTCATCTCTTTGTGGTCTAGTTCGCCGCTCACCCAATACACTTTGCGTTCCGTGGAATAAATCAAGACGTGTTTCTTGCCCAGCGCAAAAAAGTCCGGGCACTCCCACATTTCGCCGGAATCGACCACGTCCGGCGTGTCTTTGCCATTCCAGGCTCCGAACGCGAGCACCCCAGCCGATTCCCATTGAAGTAGATCGGCGGAGCGATATAGCAGCACGCGGCCGCCTTGCATGCGCTGTCCCGAGCCCACGCCTAAATACCACGTGGCGCCTTCCCGCCACAGGAATGGATCGCGAAAACCGGCGATTTGCGGATCGGAGGGCGGTTCGATGACCGGTTGCGGGAGCTTTTTCCAGGTACGGAGGTCCGCGTCCTCGGAAGTTGCAAGGCACACTACCTCACGGTAGTTGTGTCCGGGATCTTTAAGCGTGGCGCGTTGCGGAGAGGCCGTGGAGATGCCGGTGTAAAGAAAAGTAGCCGTGCCGCGATCGTCGACGGCGCTGCCGGTAAAGCAGCCGTCCGCGTCTGCGCCGCCTGGCGTGGGGGCCAGCGCCATGGGCATGTGTTTCCAGTGCAGCATGTCCGGGCTCACCGCGTGGGCCCAGTGCATGTCGCCCCAAACGGCGGCATGCGGGTTGTACTGGAAGAACATATGGTATTGCCCTTGCCAATAGATGGGCCCGTTGGGATCGTTCATCCAGTTGGCGGCGGGCAAGAGATGGTATTGCGGGCGCAATGGGTCGGCAGCAAGCGTGGCGGCGAGATTCGCCGCGGCAGTTGCGCTACTGGCGAAGGAAAAGCGACCCAAGCGCGGAGCGATATACGTGGTGGCAGCGGCGCTAGAAATGCCGGATAGAAACTTGCGGCGCGAAATTTGTCGGAGACGGATCCGGTCTTTCATCGTGGCCATAGCTTGAATCCGATCAGCGGCGGATGGCAAGCGGCGCGACGCTGAGTCGTACGATGGGGGTTAGGCGCCTGGCGGTTGCCAGATCTCTGCCGCGTCGCGCAAGCGCGTAACCACGCGCTGCTGGCCCAGAACCACCATGGTGTCAAAGAGCGGCGGGGCTACCGCCCGACCGA
>Ga0209040_10002361_pt1 | contig 14852 bp, 11 predicted proteins | sample BogFormECP12_OM3_FD_188240 | JGI IMG/M metagenome (GOLD analysis project Ga0209040, IMG submission 188240) | Bog forest soil microbial communities from Calvert Island, British Columbia, Canada - ECP12_OM3 (SPAdes) (version 2) | ecosystem: Environmental > Aquatic > Freshwater > Wetlands > Bog ...
TCCGGATGGCCTCGGCGGTGGACATGCCGCGCTCTCGCGCCTCGACCATCCGGGACACCAGGAACACCTCATAGTCGGTCGCCAGCCCGTAGCCGACCGCGACGACCAGCGCGATGATCACCACCATCAACGGTGTCGGCGTGAAATTCAGCCACTTCGCGAAGTGCCCGTCGACGAAGATCCACGTCAGGATGCCCATGGTGGATCCCAGCGTCAGCGCGCTCATCACCGCGGCCTTGATCGGCAACACCATCGATCCGAAGGCCAGGAACATCAACAGCATCGTGGTCGTGACGAGAACCACCAGCATCAGCGGAGCCTTGGCGAACAAGGCGTGGATGCTGTCCTGCTCCAGGGCCGGCGTACCGCCGACCCAGACGGTCAGGCCCTTGGGCGGGGTGATCGCCCGCAGGTCGTCGATCTTCCTGGCGGCATCACTGCGGTTGACCAAGCCGTTCTCGATCACCCGCACCGAGGCGTCTTGCGGATGGGTCATGCCGTTGGGTCCCGCAACGCACGGATTGCCGGCAACCCCCGGGCAGGGCCGCTCATCCCACTGCTTGTTGGTGAAACCGGTGAGCGTGGACACCTTGTTGCGGATGTCGGCGACCTGCTGGTCGGTGACCGGGCTGTGGTTGTCGCTCTGGATCACCAGCGTCAGCTGTTCGGTGCGGTAGCCGGGAAAGAGTTTGTCGAAGTGTTCCTGCGCCACGCGGACGGAATTGCTGGGCGGCAGGTACTTCTCGCTGATCCCGCCGAACGACAGGTTGCTCAGCGGAATGACCAGGAGGATCATCCCGACGATGATGGGGATGGCGAACATCAGCGGTCGCTTCATCACGAAGTTGACCAGCTTGCCCCAGAAGCCGGCCTCGACCTCTTCGCGGGTCTTGGTCTTCTGCAGCCGGTCCGCGAGCCAGTTGAGGCAGGCGCGCGAAACCTTCCAGTTCCGCAGGAAGGGAACGCGGAACGCGGTCCGCACGCCCAGCGCGTCGACGTGGCGACCGAGGATGCCCAGGCAGGCGGGCAGCAGCGTGATCGACAACAGCGCCGCGAGGCCGACCGCCGCGATCAGGGCGTAGGTCAGTGACTTCACGAAGCCCTGCGGCAGCAACAGCAGGCTCGAGCCGGAAGCAATGATGAGCACCGCCGAGAATGTCACGGTGCGCCCGGCCGTCATCACCGTCCGTCGCACCGCGGCCTCGGTGTCGTAGCCTTCGGCGATCTCTTCCCGGAACCTGCTCACCACGAAAAGGCCGTAGTCGATCGCCAGACCGAGGCCGATCAGCGAGACCACCGGTTGGGCGAAGAAGTGCACCGGCCCGAACATCGCGACAAACCGCAGGATGCCGAGCGCGCCCGCGATGCTCAGCCCACCCACCATCACCGGTAGGCCGGCGGCGATCGCGCCGCCGAACACCAGGAACAGCACCACCGTCACCGCAGGCAGCGCCAGCACCTCCATGCGACGCTGGTCGGTGGCGATGGTGCCCGCCAGGGCGTTGGCGATCGGCTCGAGGCCGGCGAGTTGGACCGTGCCGCCGTCGAGCTTCTGCAGATCCGGGGCGACGGCCTTGTAGTTGTTGAGAATGGTGTCGTCGTCATTGCCCTTCAGGGGAATGCTGACGAACGTGTGCTTCTTGTCCTCGGTCGCCATTCCCTTGATGAGCGGGGACGCGTCGGCCGGGTTGGACAGGGCGAGGTAACCGGCCCACCCGAGAACCTGGTCGGGGTGGTCGTTCTTCAGTTTGTTCAGCTCGTCGACGATCTTCTGTCGCCACGCCGGATCGTCGACGTTCTTCCCATCCGGAGCGGTGAAGGTGGCGACGATGTGGCCGGTCCGGTCGCGGCCGTAGACCTTGTCGCCGACTATCGAGGCCTTCACGGATTGGCTGCCGTCGTCGTAAAAACCGCTCTGCGTAACATGCTTACCCAGGCTGAGCCCGAATACGCCACCGCCGAGGCACAGAGCCACCATGACCCCGATAACGATGTACCGGTACCGGTACACAGTTCGACCCCACCAGGCGAACACGTGAGCTCCTTACTGGATCAGTAGCGACCCGCGCATTGGTTTTCCAGTCTCACACACGCGTGGTCAACAGTGCGGACAGCGGCCGGAACGGCTGCAGCCACGCCCCCTGGTCAGGCAGCGAATCTAGGCCGATCCGCGGCAACGACTCCCGGAAAACACCGGCGATGTCTTCCAAGTCGACGAAGTCCAAGGTATCCGACGCTAGCGCCCAACTGGCATGTTCGCGAAATCCGATCACTTGTACGGAAACGCCGGTGCGTGCGATTTCTTCCAGCGGTTGACGGAAGGCCTGACCGTCGGCGGAAGCCACCACCAGCGCCGCAAGCCCCTCCTGATGCCGCTGTGCGATGTGCGCGAGCATGTCGCGGTCGACGTCGCTGTCCTCGTCGATCTTCGGCTTGGCGAAGACCGCAAACCCCACGTTACGCAACGCGTCCACCCAGGGCCGAACCACGTCGGCGCTGCCCGGTGCGATGTTGGTGAAGACGGTGGCCTCGGGTTCGATCACGACGCCCGGACGTGCGGAGCTGACCTCGGCCGTGCGTGCCAGCAGCCAGCGGCCGAGGGCATCGAAGCGGGGGCGCTCCAGGGCCGTTGGGCGACGGCCCAGGATGGAGCCCAGGCCCATGTCGAGGTTGGGGGCGTCCCAGACCAGCAGGACGCGGCCGGCCGGCGGCTGGAAGCTGCTCAGGCCCTCGGCCGACAGCACCGCCGGTGAGTCCAGCGGTTCTGATGCTGCTTCTGATGCTGCTGTCGCCTCTTCTGTCAGGCTCATAGTCAATCGCCCTTTCCGAGCCTTTTCCAGATGAATTCGTTCACGGCGCTGCCCGCTTCTCGGGCCTTGGTCTCGTACTTGGTGATGGGGCGGACGACCGACATCGGCAGCCGGCTACCCGGGTCGACGCGGCACAGCCGCGGTTCGGCATCGCCGAGTTCGGCGATGTGCTCGGCGTAGCCGAAATGGTCGGTCGCGGCGTGCAGGACACCACCGGGGAGTAGCCGGTCTGCGATGAGGCCAATCGTGCCCGGCTGCAAGAACCGGCGTTTGTGGTGGCGGCCCTTTGGCCACGGATCGGGAAAGAAGACGCGGACCCCGGTCAGCGAGCCCGGCGCGATCAGACGGTCCAGGACGTCGATCGCGTTCCCACGGATCAACCGGATATTGCCAACGTGCTCGCGATCGATCGCGCACAGCAGCTGCGCCAGGCCCCGCCGGTAGATTTCTACCGCGATCACGTCGATATCGGGCTCGGCCTTGGCCATCGCCAGTGTCGATGTGCCACTGCCACAGCCGATCTCGAGCACCACCGGCGCCTGACGGCCGAACCATGCACGGGTGTCCAGCGGCTCCGCCAGGCGGGGTGCCCCCTCGGGCGGAGCCCCGACCGAGATGCCCAGTTTCGGCCACAGCCGCTCCCAGGTCTGGCGCTGGGCCCCCGAAAGCGCGGAACGCCGCGAGCGGAAACTCGTGGCCGGGAGGTGGCGCTGTTCGGGTGCTGGGACCATGGCCTTTCTTGTTTCGGGTCCAGTTTCAGGTCCAGTGTCCAGGCCGGCCTCCACGGGCGCATCGGGATACGTCGCGACCCCGGGTTGCGCATGCATTTGTCCATGGTGGCCCATGAACCTCCGATGTAGCCGCGCCTGGTCCAGATTGATACCCAACAGTTGCCTTCGGCTGGTAACAGATAGACGGTGGCTCGCATCTCGTTGACGCAGATGCCACCATTCGGTGAGACCCGATCGGCCGCCCGGCGACGATGCGGTCCGCGTGAGCGGAGTGAGGAGGAGCCGGGCAATCGGGATCCGGTCCGGCAAACGGATCCAGCCTCGGCGACGGCCTCGCACCCGGCCGGGGCAACGCCGGCCGGGCGATCGGACCTATCGGATCGAACGGGCAGGACATGACGGGACACGGGCACCAAATTTTCATCGACGAGCTGGCACGCTTTGCTGCCGGTTCCGCCGACCCGCGCGTGACGGCGATCGCCGAGCGAGCCGCCGCGCCGCTGCGCGTGGTCGTCGGCGGACGCCGCGGAGTGGGTCGGAGCACGGTGGCGCGTGCCCTGGACCGCGCCGGAAGCGCGTGGGGGATCTCGGCGAGCACCGGGATGACACCCTCGGCGGCCGACATAGTCGTCCACGTCACCGCCGAGGTGGTCAAACCCGAAGACACCGACGCCATCGCCGCCGCCGGGCGCCCGGTGATTGCGGTGCTGAACAAGGCCGACCTGGCCCTGTCCGGCCGGGCCGGTGACGGGCCGATCGCGACGGCGCGGAAGCGCTGCATGAGTTTGTCCGCGCTCGCCGGGGCTCCCATGGAGCCGATGAGCGGTCTGCTCGCGCTGGCGTCGCTGGAAGACGTGGACGACACGCTATGGGCGGCGCTGCGGGCGCTGGCCGCCGATCCGGGCGGGGCCACCTGCCTCGACGGCTCCTTCGCGGGATTCCTGGCGGCGGATAATCCGGTGCCGACGGACGTGCGGTTGCGCCTGCTGGACACCCTGGACCTGTTCGGCACCGCGCTCGGCATCGCCGCGGTCCGGCAGGGTAGGACGCCGGCACAGGTCCGCGCCCTGCTGCGCCGAATGAGCGGTCTCGATGCCGTCCTGAACAAGATTTCGGTGATCGGCGCGGAGGTGCGCTACCAGCGGGTGCTTGCGGCCGTCGCGGAATTGGAGGCCCTGGCCATCTCCCAGGACCAGACCGGCGAGTCAATCAGTGGCTTTCTATCCCGCGACGACACGGTGGTTGCCCGCATGGCGGCCGCCGTTGACGTGGCCGAGGCGGCCGGGCTGGAGCCCGGCCGCGGCGATCGCGACGATCCGGCCGCGCACCTGCCACGCGCGGTGCATTGGCAGCGCTACAGCCTTGGAAAACTGGGCCCGGGGAGCGAGTTGCACCGCGCCTGCGGTGCCGACATCGCCCGAGGATCGCTGCGGCTGTGGTCGCAGGCCTGCGGTTCGCTCCCCGGGGAGTGCTGGTGAGCGGCGAGGCCGGCGAGGATCCGGCCGCCCGGGTGGACGCGCTGGTGGCGACGATCGGGCCCCGGCTGGACTCGCCCGCGATCAACCGCCGCGACGTGGTGTTGGTGACCGGCCCGTGGATGGCCGGCGTCACCGCGGTGGTGGCGGCGCTGCGCGAACGGCTGCCGCAGCACGAGTTCGTCGAGGCGACGGATCTGGGACCCGGCGACGCGCCGACCGCGGCGGTGTTCGTCGTTTCGGCGGCGGCGCAGTTGACCGGATCTGATTGTGCGCTGCTCGATGCCGCCGCCGAGCACACCGACGTGGTCGTGGGTGTCGTGTCCAAGATCGACGTGCACCGCAACTGGCGCGACGTGGTCGACGCCAACCGCGACACACTGGCCGCACACGCGCCGCGGTACGCCCGGGCGCCCTGGGTCGGTGCGGCCGCCGCGCCCGACCTCGGCGAGCCGAGCGTCGACGACCTGGCCGAGACGGTCGCCGCACAACTCGCCGATTCCGATATCCCCCGCCGAAATAGGTTGCGCGCCTGGGAATCCCGGCTGCAGAATGTCGCGCAGCGGTTCGACCGCGACGCCGAGGGTGCCGGTCGGCGGGCGCGGGTTGACGCGCTGCGCGAAGAACGCAGCGCGGCCCTGCGGCAGCGCCGCCAGTCGAAAACCGAGCGCACCATCACGCTGCGCGGCCAGATTCAGCAGGCCCGGGTCCAGTTGTCCTACTTCGCGCGCAACCGATGCTCGTCGGTGCGCTCCGAGCTGCAGGAGGACGCCGCCGGTCTGTCCGGGCGGAAGATGTCCGGCTTCGAGGCGCACACGCGCGGCCGGGTCGACGAGGTGGTGGCCGAGGTGGGCGAGGGCACCAGCACCCAGCTCGCCGACGTCGCGCAGGTGTTGGGTGTGCCGGTGGCGTTGCCCGCCTTTCAAAAGGGAGAGGAGAAGCTGCCGACGGTCGAGGTCCCGCCGCTGCCCCTGAAATCCCGGCGCGCGGAGACCTGGCTGATGATGCTGTTGGGCGCCGGGTTCGGACTCGGCGTGGCGCTGACGCTCGGCCGGCTGGTGGGCGGGCTGGCCTCTCGGCTGAGCCCCGGGCTGGCTATAGCGGGGGCCGTGGGGTGCGTCGCGATCGGGCTGGCGGTCACGTTCGTCGTCATCCACATCCGCGGGCTGCTGCATGACCGGGCGTTGCTGGACCGCTGGGCGGGCGATGTGACGTCGTCGCTGCGGTCGGTGGTCGAGGAGTTGGTCGCCACCCGCGTGCTGGTCGCCGAGTCGGTGCTGAGCACCGCGCTGATCGCCCGGGATGAGGCGGAGAACGCGCAGGTGGCCGATCAGGTCAGCGCCATCGACAGTGAACTGCGCGAGCATGCCATCGCCGCGGCGCGCGCGGCGGCGGTGCGCGACCGGGAGATGCCCACGGTTAAGGCCGCGCTGGACGCCGTTCGTGCGGAACTGGGAGAACCGGGTGTACCCGAACCCGAGGGCTCGGCCGGGGATGGGGACGGGGCCGAAACCGATAAACCGGCTTCACGGAGCGCGAATGGCGATCTCGAGTGACGTTTGGCCCTGTTTCTGAATCGTTGTTGTGAGAAGGCTTATACCCGCCCGAGACCTCCCCGACAATTTGCCCGCGATAACCTGTAGTTAACGCGACCATGTGAACGGTTGTGCGGGCGAGTGCATACGCAACCACGAGATGCCGAGCAAGCAGGCAGAAGAATCCAGGAGAGTTCGATGACTTCAGCGACCATTCCGGGTCTGGACACCGCGCCTACCAAACACCAGGGGCTGCTGTCGTGGGTGGAGGAGGTCGCCGAGCTCACCCAGCCGGACCGGGTGGTCTTCGCTGACGGCTCCGACGAGGAGTGGAAGCGGCTGACCGACCAGCTCGTCGAGGCGGGAACGTTCACGCGGCTGAACCCCAAGGAGTACCCCAACTCTTTCCTGGCGTTGTCCGATCCATCCGACGTCGCGCGGGTGGAGTCGCGTACCTTCATCTGCTCCGACCGTGAGATCGACGCCGGGCCGACCAACAACTGGATGGAACCCGCCGAGATGCGGTCCAGCATGACGGACCTGTACCGCGGCTGCATGCGCGGCCGCACCATGTATGTGGTGCCGTTCTGCATGGGCCCGCTGGGTGCGGACGACCCCAAGCTGGGCGTCGAGATCACCGACTCCGAGTACGTGGTCGTCTCGATGAAGGTGATGACCCGGATGGGCAAGGCCGCCCTGGAGAAGATCGGCGACGACGGCTTCTTCGTCAAGGCGCTGCATTCGGTCGGGGCCCCGCTGGAAGGTCCGGGCGGAACCCGAAAAGAAGACGTGGCCTGGCCTTGCAACGACACCAAGTACATCACCCACTTCCCGGAAACCCGCGAGATCTGGAGCTACGGCTCCGGCTACGGCGGCAACGCCCTGCTGGGCAAGAAGTGCTACTCGCTGCGCATCGCGTCGGCGATGGCGCACGACGAGGGCTGGCTCGCCGAGCACATGCTGATCCTGAAGCTGATCTCCCCGGAGAACAAGGCGTACTACTTCGCCGCGGCGTTCCCGTCGGCGTGTGGAAAGACCAACCTGGCCATGCTGCAGCCGACCATCCCGGGCTGGCGCGCCGAAACGCTCGGTGACGACATCGCCTGGATGCGGTTCGGCAAGGACGGCCGGCTGTACGCGGTCAACCCCGAGTTCGGCTTCTTCGGGGTGGCACCGGGCACCAACTGGAAGTCCAACCCCAACGCCATGCGCACCATCGCTGCGGGCAACACCGTCTTCACCAACGTCGCGCTCACCGACGACGACGAGGTGTGGTGGGAAGGCCTGGAGGGCGAGCCGGATCACCTGATCGACTGGAAGGGCCAGGACTGGTTTATTCGCGAGACGGAAACCAAAGCCGCGCATCCGAACTCGCGGTACTGCACGCCGATGTCGCAGTGCCCGATCCTGGCGCCGGAGTGGGACGACCCGCGGGGCGTGCCGATCTCGGGCATCCTGTTCGGCGCCCGCCGCAAGACCACGGTGCCGCTGGTGACCCAGGCCCGCGACTGGCAGCACGGGGTGTTCATGGGGGCCACCATGGGCAGCGAGCAGACCGCCGCCGCCGAGGGCAAGGTCGGCACCGTGCGTCGCGACCCGATGGCCATGCTGCCATTCCTGGGCTACCACGTCGGCGACTACTTCCAGCACTGGCTCGACCTGGGCAAGAACTCCGACGAGTCCAAGCTGCCGAAGGTGTTCTTCGTCAACTGGTTCCGGCGGGGTGACGAGGGTCAATTCCTCTGGCCGGGCTTCGGTGAAAACAGCCGGGTGCTGAAGTGGATCGTCGACCGCATCGAGCACAAGGCGGGCGGCCAGGACACCCCGATCGGTGTGGTTCCCACCGCCGAGGACCTGGACCTGGACGGGCTCGAGGTCGACAGCGACGACGTCGAGCGGGCTTTGGCGGTCAATGCCGACGAGTGGCGCAAGGAACTGCCGCTGATCGAGGAGTGGTTCGAGTTCGTCGGCGAGAAGCTGCCCACCGGCGTCAAGGACGAGTTCGAGGCGCTCAAGCAGCGGCTGGCTGATGCCGATTAGGTCGAGCTAGAACCCCCGGCGGGAGGCGCCGATCCCCTGCCTTCGCAGCGACTTCGGCAGGTACACCGCGCCCGCCCCGGCGATCGCTGCCGTGTCGCCCGGATTGGAGATGGCGCAGCGCTTCAGTGACAGGCAGCCGCAGCCGATGCACGAGTCCAGGTTGTCGCGAAGCGCGATCAGCCCGGCGATCTGGTCATCGAGCCGTGCGCGCCAGGTTTTGGACAGCCGGGCCCAGTCCGCGCGGGTGGGGGTGCGGCCGTCGGGAAGCTTCGCCAGCGCGTCGGCCACCTCGTCCAGGCTCAATCCGACGTTGCGGGCGGCGCGGATGAAGGCCAGGCGCCGCAGCATCTGTCGTTCGAATCGGCGCTGGCCGCCGGACGTCCGAGTTGCCGTGATGAGGCCCTGGCCCTCGTAGAACCGGATCGCCGAGGCGGCGAAGCCGCTGCGGCGGGCGATCTCGCTGACGGTGAACAAATCCCGCTTGTCCATGTGGCTCCCTCGAATTGAGGACTTGACTTAAAGTTTACTTCAACTATCACTATGGCCGTATGACTCAATCTCAATCACGTCCCGTTGCCATTGTCACCGGCGCCTCGCGCGGGTTCGGTAGGGCGTTGACCGCCGCCCTGCTCGACCGGGGGTGGGCCGTCGTCGCCGATGCCCGCCGCGCCGCTGATCTGAAAACCACTGTCACAGAGCTGAATTCGGTCGGATTGATCGCGTTGCCCGGCGACGTCACCGACGCGTCGCATCGCGACGCACTGGTTGCCGCCGCGATCAAGGCGGGGCCCCTTCGGCTTCTGGTGAACAACGCCAGCCGACTCGGGCCCAGCCCGCAACCGGCACTCGCCGACTACCCGCCCGGCGAGCTGTGGGCCCTCTACCAGACCAACTTGTTCGCCCCGCTCGCGCTGATCCAGGTGGCGCTGCCGGCGCTTACCGACAACGCGGGGGCGATCGTCAATCTGACGTCCGACGCCGCCGTCGAGCCGTATCCGGGCTGGGGCGGATACGGGTCGTCGAAGGCCGCGCTGGACCAGCTGTCGGCCGTCCTCGCCGCCGAGGTCCCGGCCGTACCCGTCTACGCCTTCGATCCGGGTGACATGCGGACCGAGATGCATCAGGCCGCATTTCCCGGTGAGGACATCTCCGACCGGGCCGAGCCGGAATCCGTCGTGCCGGCGTTGCTGCGCCTGCTGGACACCCGGCCCGCCGCGGGCCGTTCCCGGGCCGCGGACCTGTTGCTATCCGGGGCGCGGCCATGACTCTCGCGATGCCGACTACCCAGTTCGACCGTCGCCCGGGCTCCGACGCCATCGAGCCGCCCGAAGCGCACGGCGTCGCCCGCGACGCGGTCAAGCTGCTGGTCGCCCGGCCGGGCGGGGTCAGTCACGCCCGCTTCGCCGACCTCGGTGCTTACCTGCGACCGGGCGATCTCCTGGTGGTGAACAACTCCGCCACCATGCCCGCCGCGGTTGACGGCCGCCGGGCTGGGCGGCCCATCGCCGTGCACTTCTCGATGGCGCGCGGCGAAAAGACCTGGGTGGTCGAACTGCGGCCCGCGGCTCAAGCGGCCGGACACATCACCGACGTCCGGCCCGGTGAACGCATCGACATGCCCGGCGGCGCTGCGCTCGTCATCGGCTCGTCCTATCCGGAAGCCGGGGTCGAGGGCGCCCGGTTGTGGACCGCGCGGGTGGTCATCGAAGGCCCTGCGGGCGGCGTCGGGCCGTACCTCGCCCGGCACGGGCGGCCGATCAGGTATTCGTATGTGCCGCAACAATGGCCGCTGCGCTACTACCAGACCGTCTTCGCCCGGCATCCGGGCAGCGCCGAAATGCCCAGTGCCGCTAGGCCGTTCAGCACCGAACTGGTGACCGCCCTGGTCTCCGCGGGGATTGGGATCGCGCCGATCACGCTGCACGCGGGCGTGTCGTCGGCGGAGGCGGGCGAGCCACCGACTCCCGAGTCGTTCCACGTGCCGGCGGCCACCGCGCGGTTGGTCAACTCGGCGCACGAGGCCGGCGGCAGGGTGATCGCCGTCGGCACCACGGTGACCCGCGCCCTGGAGTCGGCCGCGAACGCCGATGGCGTGGTACGGCAGGCGGTCGGCTGGACCGATCTGGTGCTCGGTCCCGGCCGCCCGTGCCGGGTGGTCGACGGCCTGGTCACCGGGTGGCACGACGCCGGCGCCTCACACCTGTTACTGCTGGAGGCCGTCGCGGGCCCGGAACTGGTCGGGATGGCCTACCGGGAAGCCCTCGAACACGGCTATCTATGGCATGAATTCGGCGACACCGCCCTGCTGCTGCCCGCCTAGCGCGCCCTCATGACACCCGTCAAGCCGTGCGTCGTACAGTCGGCCCATGCAGATTCGCCCCTTCATCGGCGCCAACAAACCTGCCGTCATCCTGTACCCGTCCGGCACGGTCATCACCTTCGATGACCTGGAAGCGCGCGCCAATCGGCTGGCGCATCGATTCCGCCAGGCCGGTCTGCAAGAGGGGGACACCGTCGCGATCCTGATGGAGAACAACGAGCACATCCACTCGGTGATGTGGGCGGCCCGCCGCAGCGGTTTGTACTACGTGCCGATCAACACCCACCTGACCGCGGCCGAGGCCGCCTACATCATCGACAACAGCAACGCCAAGGGGATCATCGGATCGGCGGCGCTGCGGGAGACCTGCGCGGGGCTGGCCGAGCATCTGCCCAACGGGTTGCCAGACCTGTTGATGATCGCCGACGGCGATCTCCCCGGCTGGGAGCGCTACCCGGAATGCGTTGCGGGCCAACCGGACACGCCGATCGACGACGAAATCGAGGGCGACCTGCTGCAGTACTCGTCGGGCACCACCGGCCGGCCCAAGGGGATCAAACGCGAAATGCCGCACGTCCCACCGGAGGAGGCGCCGGGCATGATGTCGGCTCTGGTCGGCTTCTGGATGGATCCCGAAGCGGTGTATCTGAGCCCGGCGCCGCTCTACCACACCGCACCGTCGGTGTGGTCGATGAGCGTGCAGGCCGGTGGCATCACCACGGTGGTGATGGAGAAGTTCGATGCCGAGGGGACGCTGGACGCGATCCAGCGCCATCGCGTAACCCACGGCCAGTTCGTGCCGGCGATGTTCGTTCGGATGCTGAAACTGCCTCAAGACGTTCGGGATTCGTACGACCTGTCCAGCCTCAAACGGGCGATGCACGCCGCCGCGCCGTGTCCGGTGCAGATCAAGAAGCAGATGATGGACTGGTGGGGACCGATCGTCGACGAATACTACGCGTCCTCGGAGGCGATCGGATCGACGCTGATCACCGCCGAGGACTGGCTGGCCCATCCGGGTTCGGTCGGCAAGCCCATGCTGGGTGCGGTGCATATTCTGGACGAAGACGACAACGAGCTGCCGCCCGGCCAGGCCGGCGAGATCTACTTCGAGGGCGGGTATTCCTTCGAATACCTCAACGATCCGACGAAAACCGCTGCCTCCCGCGATCGGCACGGCTGGGTGACGGTCGGCGACGTCGGTTACGTCGACGAGGAGGGCTACCTTTACCTGACGGACCGGCGTCACCACATGATCATCTCCGGTGGGGTGAACATCTACCCGCAGGAGACCGAGAACCTTCTGGTCACCCATCCAAAAGTGTTGGACGCCGCGGTGTTCGGCGTTCCCGATGACGAGATGGGTCAGCGCGTTATGGCGGCGGTGCAGACCGTCGACCCGGCCGATGCCACCGATCGGTTCGCCGACGAGCTGACCACATGGCTGCGAGACCACTTGGCGCACTACAAATGTCCGCGGTCGATCGCGTTCGAGGCGCAGCTGCCGCGCACCGACACCGGTAAGCTCTACAAGAACGGGCTGATCGAAAAGTATTCGGTGTGACCCATGCTCCGGTTGGTCGACCTGTCGAGTGCGCCGGACTTAGCCGTCGGGTCACCGCCGGGTGTGATCGTCGCCGTCGGCTCGGCAGCTGATATCGCGCAGGCCGAATACTGGCTCCAGACAGCGACTTTCACGCTCACCGAAGACGCTTGTGCCGATCGCAGGGTGGTCACCGTCGATTCGGTGCCCGGAGCTCTGGCCGAGCTGACGCAACGCTGTGAACGCTGGCCGCACGCCAGCAGCGTGTGCGACGACGTGCTGCGCGCGGTCGACCCCGGGGGCCCGGCGCTGGCCGGGGTGGTGACCGAGTCGTTGGCCTACTCGACCCTGCAGGCCGGTCCGGAGTTCGCGCGCTGGCTGGACGAGCGCGGCCCGGCAAGCATGCCCGACATCGCCGACCCGGTGCTGGCGCGGCGCGACGGCGACACGCTGCGGATCGAATTCAACCGGCCGCAACGTCACAACGCGTTCTCCACCGACGCGCGGGCCGCGCTGCTCGAGGCGCTGACAGTCGCGCAACTGGACCCGTCGGTGACCGGGATCGTGTTGAGCGGCAACGGGCCGTCGTTTTGTAGCGGCGGAGACCTCGCGGAATTCGGCACCTTCGCCGACCCGGCGAGCGCGCACCTGGCCCGCACCCGGCACAGCCCCGCCCTGGCGCTCGACGCGCTGACCGCCCGGTTCGGTCGATCGTGCCGAGCCGAGGTGCACGGCCGAGTGATGGGCAGCGGATTGGAGATGGCGGCGTTTTGCGGATGGGTTGAGGCGCAAGACGATTCGGTGTTCGGATTACCCGAATTGGGCCTCGGGCTGATTCCCGGCGCCGGCGGTACCGTCAGCGTCACGCGCCGGATCGGGCGCTGGCGCACCGCGTATCTGGTGCTGTCCGGGCACACGGTCGGCGTCGATACCGCGCGCGCCTGGAGGCTGGTGGACGCGAATTAGGTTGGCGGCCAGCGCGTTGCTCAGAACCCCGAGTATGTGGTGGTGGTAGTGGACGGGAGGTTGGAGACGGCCACCGCAAAGATGAAGGCGTACAAGATGCCGATGATCACATAGATGACGCCACCCACGATCGCGCCGATGATGGCCCACTTCTTCGCGCTGTCGGACGCGGACTGGGCCTCGGCATAACGTCCCTGGGCCCAAAGCCCGGAAACCCTGGTGGAGTACACGATCGAGACGATGCCGAAGGGCAGGCAACACAAGACCGTGCACAGGATCGCCCAGACGAGGTAGTTGTCGGGTTCACGCTGGGCCGGCCAGCCCGGCTGCGGCTGCGGGCTCTGCCATCCGGGCGGTGGCTGGCCCTGCCAAGCCGGCGGCTGCTGGCCCTGCCATTCCGGGGAACCTTCGTACGGCCCTGGGGGATAACTCATGGCAGCTGCCTCCCTTTGGTTCCTTCCGGTCCCAGTCACGCTTGCTCCCGCGCCGCGTTGCCGGTGTGAGAAGTCAGGCAAATATACAGCACACTCCGACGTCGGACCGGGAGATTCGCCTTCAGATCCCGCCCCGAGCGACGAGCTGCCCGGCGATCACGTTGCGCTGTATCTCGTTGGTGCCCTCGCCGACGATCATCAGCGGCGCGTCGCGAAAGTAGCGTTCGACGTCGTATTCGGTGGAATAGCCGTAGCCGCCGTGGATACGCACGGCGTTGAGGGCGATATCCATGGCGGCCTCCGAGGCGAACAGTTTGGCCATCCCGGCCTCCATGTCGCAGCGCTCGCCGCTGTCGTAACGCTCGGCCGCATAGCGGGTGAGCTGACGGGCGGCGGTGAGTTTGGTCGCCATGTCGGCCAGGTAGTTGCCGACCGACTGATGTTTCCAGATCGGCCGGCCGAAGCTTTCCCGTTGCTGGGCATAGGCCAGCGCGTCCTCGAGCGCCGCGGTCGCCACACCCAATGCTCGGGCGGCCACCTGAATGCGGCCCGTCTCGAGCCCTTTCATCATCTGCGAAAAGCCCTCGCCCATCCGGCCGCCCAGCACCGCTGACGCCGGCACCCCGAAGTCGTCGAACGACAGCTCGCAGGCCTCGACGCCCTTGTAGCCGAGCTTGGGCAGGTCCCGCGAGACCGTCAGCCCCGGCCCGTGCCCGACGAGCACGATCGAGATGCCCTTGTGTCGCGGCGTGGCGTTCGGGTCGGTCTTGCACAGCAGCGCGATCAGCCCCGAGCGGCGCGCGTTGGAAATCCAGGTCTTGGAACCGTTGATCCGCAAGCCGGAGCCGTCGGGCAGGGCGGTCGTCGCCATGTTCTGCAGGTCCGAGCCGCCGCCCGGTTCCGTCAACGCCATGGTGGCCCGCAGCTCGCCGGTGGCCATCGGCCGCAGGAATGTCTGCTTCTGCTCCTCGGTGCCGAACAGCGTTAGCAGCTTGGCC
>Ga0209040_10002363_pt1 | contig 14850 bp, 9 predicted proteins | sample BogFormECP12_OM3_FD_188240 | JGI IMG/M metagenome (GOLD analysis project Ga0209040, IMG submission 188240) | Bog forest soil microbial communities from Calvert Island, British Columbia, Canada - ECP12_OM3 (SPAdes) (version 2) | ecosystem: Environmental > Aquatic > Freshwater > Wetlands > Bog ...
TGCTGGAGGAAAAGGGAGTCAAGATCAACGCCGAATCGCCGACCACGAGTCAGTCGCTGCTGGAGGAGCTGCTGCTCGGCTTCGGTCCCACGCTGCTGATCGTCGGTCTGTTCATCCTGATCTTCCGTCGAGCGGCGAAGGCCGGCGGCGGCATGGGCGCGCTGGGCAACTTCGGTCGCTCGCAGGCGCGGCGGGTGGACCCCGAGAAGATCCGCGTGACGTTCGCCGACGTCGCCGGCATCGACGAGGCGAAGGCGGAGCTGACGGAGATCGTCGACTTCCTGCGCAACCCCGAACGCTACGGACGGCTGGGTGGGCGGATGCCCCACGGCGTGCTGCTCTCGGGCGCGCCGGGCACGGGCAAGACGCTGCTCGCTCGCGCGGTCGCCGGCGAGGCGCACGCGGCCTTCTTCTCGATCTCCGCGTCGGAGTTCATCGAGGCGATCGTCGGCGTGGGCGCCTCGCGCGTGCGCGACCTGTTCGCCAAGGCCAAGGAGGCGGCACCGGCGATCATCTTCATCGACGAGCTCGACGCGATCGGGCGCTCGCGCCAGGGGCAGGTGTCGGTGACCGGCGCCAACGACGAGCGCGAGCAGACGCTCGACCAGATCCTCACCGAGATCGACGGCTTCGAATCCTCGGAGGCCGTTGTCGTGCTCGCCGCCACGAACCGCCCCGACGTGCTCGATCCCGCGCTGTTGCGCGCCGGGCGCTTCGACCGGCGCGTGACCGTGCAGGCCCCCGACCGCGAAGGCCGGCGCAAGATCATGGAAGTGCACACGCGCTCGATCCCGCTGGCCCCCAGCGTGGACCTCGATGCGGTCGCCGCCTCGACGCCCGGGATGGTCGGCGCGGACCTCGCGAACCTCGCCAACGAGGCCGCCCTGCTGGCCGCGCGCCGCGGTCACGAGAAGGTCGAGATGGCCGACTTCACCGACTCGCTGGAGAAGATCATGCTCGGCTCTCCGCGCGGGATCCTCCTGTCCCCCGCCGACCGCGAGCGCACCGCCTACCACGAGTCCGGCCACGCGCTCGTGGGCATGCTCACCCCCAACGCGGACCCCGTGCGCAAGGTCTCGATCATCCCCCGCGGCATGGCCCTCGGCGTGACCCTCTCGACGCCCGACAGCGACCGCGTCTCCTACTCGCGCGAAGACCTCGAAGCGAAGATCCGCGTGGCGCTCGGCGGGCGCGTCGCCGAGGAGGTCGTCTACGGGAAGATCACCTCGGGTGCCGAGTCCGACATCCAGCAGCTCACAATGATCGCGCGCCAGATGGTCGGGCGCTGGGGGATGAGCGACGCGGTCGGCCCGATTGCCGTTCTCCCCGCGGAAGACGCCGGCCCCTTCCTGCCCGGCTCGAGCGAGACCTCGCAGGACACCCAGCGTCTCGTCGACGATGAGGTGCACAGGCTGATCGAGGGCGCCCACGGGGAGGTCACGCGCCTGCTCGTCGAGCACCGCGACCAGCTCGAGGCCCTCGCGAAGGCGCTGCTGAAGGCCGAGACGCTCGATGCCGCCGACGCCTACGCGGCCGCCGGCGTGGCGCCCCACGCAGAGGAGCCGGCAGCCGTGCCCGCGCACGCCGGAGCGCCGAGCGTCGCGCGCTGAGCCGGCGCTGCGCGCGCGATCAGTCCCGCAGGGCCGGCCCGACGGGGCTCGTGGCGGTGCCGGCGCCGAGCGTGCTGAGCAGCCTCAGCTCGTCGGCCAGCAGGCGCGGCAGCAGAAAATGCCGGCGCACGTGCTCGCGCCCGCTTTGACCGAGCTGTGCGGCCAGCTCGCGGTCGTTCAGGAGCTCGAGCATCGACGTCGCGCACTCCTCCACCGAATCGACCAGCCGCCCGCCGACCCCTTCGGGCATCTGCATCGGGATTCCGCCCGCGCGCCCGGCCACGACCGGCGTGCCCTTCCACAGCGACTCCGAGACGACCAGGCCGAAGCCCTCGCGGATCGACTTCTGCACCACGACCTCCGACAGGCGCTGAAAGGCGTTGACCTCGACGTTGCCCACGCCCGTGAGGTTCGTGTAGAGGTGGATGAGAGGGTCGCCCTCGGCGTGCTCGGATACCTGTTCGTAGACCTGCCAGCCCTCGGGGTCGTCGAGCGCCATCGAGCCGACGAGCGCAAGCTGCAGCTCCGGGATCTCCTCGCGCACGAGGCGATAGGCCGCGATCACCCCCAGGGGGTCCTTCCAGGCGTCGAAACGAGAGACCTGGGTGACCAGGCGCCCCGGCAGCTCGATGCCGATCCAGTCGAGGATCTGGCGCGCCGTGTCGTCGTCGAGGCTGAGGTTCTTGGGGCTCAGCGGATCGATTGCCGGAGCGATCACCTCGACGCGTCGCACGGGGAAATCGGGTGGCACGAACTGCGGCATCGTGAACACCGCCGCGTCGAAGCCCTCGATGTAGGGCCGCAGGAACGCCCACGTGTCGGGGTTGGGCTGGGAGGTGTCGATGTGGCAGCGCCAGATCCAGCGGGCGTCGCCCCTGCCGTGAAACGCAAGCAGCGCGGCGGGCTGGGGGTCGTGCACGACGACGAAGTCATAGCCGTCGTCGAGGAGCGCGGCGTTTTCGCGGGCACACTCGATGTAGGCCGTGCGCTCGCTCTCGCTCATGGTCTCGCTGGCGCCCTGCAGGCCGTTGTGCAGGGCCTTTGTCGCGCGGAAGAAGTCCGCGCTTCCGGCGATCACCTTCCAGTCGAAGGACAGCCCGAGGTCGCGCGCGAGCGGGACCGTCGAGCGCAGCAGCTCGGATACCCCGCCGCCGTAGGCCGTGGCGTTGATGTGCAGGACGCGCGCCCCCCGCAGCGACCCACCGAGCTCGTGCAGCTCTTCCAGCAGCTCGTCGGAAACGATCTGCCTGTAGGCCTCGGTGGGCCATCTTCCCACGGCTACCTGATGGAGCATGTGCTTAGCCTGAAGCGCGCCCCGCCCGCGGGCATCCGCCCGCGCTACCCGGCCAGCGGGGGTTTTTCCGCAACTCGCCGTCCTCCGTATTCCACCGCACGCCCCGCACGGCGATGCCACGATGCCCGTGAGGGGCGGCGCGCATAATGTGGCTCGCCAGCAGCCGCTTCATGATCGACGCCCATGCCCGCAAAGCCCGCCAACACTTCCACGTCCAAGCCCGCCCGCCGGCGCTCGCCCGATACGAGCAAGCCCGGACCGTGCATCGTCGTCGGCTACGACGGCTCGCCCGAAGCGCGGCACGCAGCCATGTGGGCCGCGCGGCGCGCGGGGCCACGCGGACGGCTCGTGCTGATCCACGCCACGCGCCCCGCGGATCGCTGGTGGCCAGTGGGAGTCGTGCGGGAGCTCGGCGGGCGGATACTTCGTATGGGCACGCTGCGCAGGGACCGCGGACGAGCGTTGATCGACGAGCTCAGCATGGATGCGGGGGATGCGCTGCTCGACGTTCCCACCGAGGCCCGTGTGGTCGACGACACGCCCGCCCACGCGCTGCTCGCGGCGGCGAGCAGCCACGACGCTCAGGAAATCGTCGTCGGCTCCCATCACAGCTCCCGCTCGGGGGTCATCTACGGAGACGTGGCCGCCGAGCTCGTGCACAAGGCCTCCGTGCCGGTGTCTGTGATCCCGCTGGGGGAGGCGCCGGACGCCCCTTCCGTACCCGCTCCTAGCGCCCCCGAGTGATCGCCCCGCCGGGCACGTGGCCGATCGACGCCGAGCGCTCGCGCGTCGAGTTCGCCATCAAGCACATGCTGCTCGCAACCCTCAGGGGCCGCTTTGAGAGCTTCCACGGCGTCCTCCAGGTCGCTGAGGACGGTCTCGCGCAAGCGAGCGGCAGCGTCGACGCCGCATCGATCTGCACTCACGACGCCGTGCGCGACGGGCACCTGCGCAGCTCAAGCGACTTCTTCGACGTCGGGCGCTATCCGCAGATCGGCTTCAGCTCCTCACGGATCGAGGAGCTTCCCGGCGGGCATGTGCGCATTCTCGGCGACCTCACGATGCGCGGCGTGACGCGCGAGATCGAGCTCAGCGGACAAGCCCGCGAGCGAGAGCCGCGGGGAGCGGACCCCGAGCTCGCGCTCGCGCTGCAAGGCGAGCTCAATCGCAGGGAGTTCGGCCTGATCTGGAACCAGACGCTCGACTCGGGCGGTGCCCTGATCGGCAACACCGTCAAGATCGCGGTCGAGCTCGCCGCGGTCCGGGCCGCGGGTGCCGCCGATCAGCCGGCCAGGCGCTGATCGTCGCGTCGCTGCCCGGGAAGACTCGCCCGCACCACGGTGCCGCTCCCGGGCGCCGACACGATCGCCAGGTCGCCGCCGAGCAACTCAACGCGCTCGCGCATGCCGAGCAGCCCGAATCCGCCGCTGGACTGACCGGGGTCGAATCCGGCGCCGTCGTCGCGGACGCTGAGGTGCACGCCGGCGGCGTCCTCGTGGACCTCCACGACCGCGCGCTTGGCGCCGCCGTGCTTTGTGGCGTTGGTGAGCGCCTCCTGCACGATGCGGTAGACGGCAGTCTCGAGCTCGGAGGTGTGGCGGGCCGACTCGCGACCCTGCTCGAAGTGGAGGTCGACGCTCACATCGACCTCGATGTCGTAGCGCGCGGCGCGCTCGGCGAGGCCTTCGAGCGCGGCCTGCACGCCGAGGTCATCGAGCGCCGCCGGACGCAGATCGGTGATCAGCGCGCGGAGGTTGGTGATCGCGTCCTCGAGCTGTCCGATCGCCTGGCCGACGGCTTCAGCGAGCGCCTCGGATCGCTCCGAGCGCCCGGCGGTCGAGAGCCCGATCCGCAGTGCGCTGAGGCTCTGGAGGGTGTCGTCGTGGAGCTCGCGCGCCCAGCGCGTGCGCTCGCCCTCGGCGGCCGCCAGCCGCTGGCGGCGGCGCTCGGAGGCGACCGCCTGCGCCATTGCCACGGCCGTCGCGGCGCTGACGGCGAAGGCCTCGAGCAGCCGCTCATCCTCGCCCGAGAAGGCGGGGCCGCCGTGGATGCGGTCGATCGCGATCAGCGCGCCGTTGGCGCCGCCGTGGTAGACGAGCGGGACGACCAGCCCGGCGTCGACCTGCATACCGAGGTGGCCGAGACCGTGCTCGTCGAAGCGAACGCGGTTGAGCGTGTCCTCCAGGCGCTGCGTGCGTCGGGTGCGCATCGCGTGGCTTGCGACGGTGTCCTCCAGCGCGAAACGCTGGCCGATCACGTCTCTCGGCAGATCGCCCGCACCGGCAGCTATGACCAGGCCGTTGGGCTGCTTGAGCTCGATCACCAGCGCGCGCGCCGAGACGAGCGCGCGTCCGCGCTTGGCGACGAGCTCGAGAATCAGCTCGAGGTCCGTCTCGCCACCGACGGCGTGCGCGATCTGCGTGGTCGCCTCGAGCGCGGCGACGGTACGCTCGAGCTCATCGCGACGCTGCTCGGCGCCGGTGTAGCGGCGTGCGTGGTCGATCGCCACGCCGGCAAACTCGGCGAGCACCGCGACCGCCTGCTCGTCCGCCTCGGAGAACTCGACGCCGCCGGCCTTCTCGGTGAGGTACAGGTTCCCGTACGGTGCCCCCTCGACGAGGATCGGGACGCCGAGGAACGCGTGCATCGGCGGGTGCCCGGCGGGGAAGCCGTAGGAGCGAGGGTGGCAGCCGACATCGCTCAGGCGCAGCGGCACAGGCTCGGTGATCAGCGCGCCGAGGACCCCGCGGCCGCTCGGCAGCGCGCCGATCCTCGCGTGCATGTCCTCGTCCATCCCCCTCGTGATGAAGCGCGCGAGCCCTGTCTTGGCATCGCTGAGGACGCCGAGCGCTGCGTAGCGTGACTGGGTCAGCTCCTGCGCTGCCTCCAGCACGCGCTCGAGCACCACGTCGAGATCGAGCTCTGCCAGCACGCTGCGCGCGACCTCGAGGATCCCCCTGGTCGCGCGGTCCAGCCGTCGATCGCCCAGCGCCAGCTCCTCGTCAGTCGACTCGGGGCCATGCTGGGGAGTGGGTCTCATTGCTCCACCTACGCGGTTCATGATTGGCCAGCTTCATTGTATGCCTCCCGCGCGGCTGCGGCCTTGCACTGAGGCTCGTGGGGAGCGGCCACGGATGTGTCCGCTCGCGCAACGCGCGAGACTGCCCTGAAATGTCTTTCGGCGGGTGCGTCTGCGTTCCTCATCCTGAGTCGGTCTGAGATGCCCACTCGCGTCTTTCGCATCGGACGCATCGCCGGAATCCCCGTTGGGATCAGCCCGCTGTGGCTGGTCATCGTCGCGCTCTTCACCTGGACGCTCGGCGCGAACTACTTCCCTGAAGCGGTCCACGGGATCGCGCCCGCCACCGCCTATGCGCTCGGGCTCGCGAGCACGCTGCTGCTGTTCGCCAGCATCCTCGCGCACGAGTTCGGCCATGCCCTGGTGGCGCGGCGGCGGGGCATCGAGGTCGATGAGATCGACCTCTGGCTGCTGGGCGGGGTTTCCCGCATCCGCGGCGAGGCGCACACCCCGGGCGACGAGCTTCGCTTTGCGATCGCCGGCCCGGCCGTCACCGTCGTGGTGGCGCTGTGCTTTGGCGTGATCGCGCTGCTGCTCCCCGCCTCGACGCCCGCCGCGATCACCGCGCTGGTCGAATACCAGGTCCTCGTCAACGTCGTGCTGTTCCTGTTCAACATGCTGCCCGCGTTCCCGCTCGACGGCGGGCGCGTGCTGCGCTCGCTGCTGTGGCGGCGCAGCGGCGACCTGCGCCGGGCGACCGAGACGGCGGCGCGCGTGGGCCGCGGCTTCGGCTACCTGCTCGTCGCGCTCGGCGTCCTCGAGCTCGTATCGGGAGTCCCGGAGGGCCTGTGGCTGGCTTTGATCGGCTTCTTCATCGTGACCGCCGCCTCCCAGCAGGCGATGGGCGCGCAGGTTCAGGCCGTGCTCTCCGGCGTGCCCGCTCGCGAGCTGATGTCGAGGCCGGTGGTCAGCATCCCCGCGCGAACGACCGTCGCGCAGGCCGTCACGGACTACGTTCTCGTTCATCGCTTCGCGTCGTATCCGGTCGTCGACGCGCAGGGCCGCGCGCAGGGCCTCCTCTCGCTCGCGCAGATCGAGGCGCTCTCGCCGGGCGAGCGCGAGCGCCGGAAGGCCATCGACCTCGCCGTGCGCGATCCCGAGCTGCTGATCGACGAGCAGGACGATGTCGCCAAGCTGCTCGGGCGGGCGGCCTTCGCCCGCGTGGGCCGAGCCGTGGTCGTCGATCAGCTCGGGCACCCGACTGGCCTGCTCTCGATCACCGACGTGCAGCGCGCCCTGCAGACCTCGCGGCTGGCCGCGCGCGAGTCGGCGGGCGCGGCGGTCTAGGCGTCCCGGCGCGCCGCATCGAGCATGACCCGCTGCTCGGCGGCGGCGATCAGCCGCCGCGTGCGATCCACCGCGTCCACGCTGACCGAGATGTTCTCGATCCCCAGCCGCACGAGCAGCTCGGCGTACTCGGGGTACACCGACGGCGCCTGGCCGCAGATCGAAGTCTGCAGGCCGAGTTCGCGGGCGCGCGGGATCAGCTCGGCGAGGTAGTCCTCGACCGCCGGGTCGCGCTCGTCGAAGGTTGCGGCCAGCACCTCCGAGTCGCGATCCGCGCCGAGCATCAGCTGGGTCAGGTCGTTGGAGCCGATCGAGATGCCGGCGATCCCCAGCTCGGCATAGCGCTCCAGGTTGAACAGCACCGAGGGCACCTCCGCCATCACCCACAGCTCGAAGTTGGGGCGGCTCAGCAGGCCGGATTCGGCGACCAGCGCACGGCAGCGTTCCAACTCCCGTGCCGTCCGCACGAACGGCAGCATCACGTGGAAGTTCTCGTGCCCGGCATCCCACACACGACGTACCGCCTGCATCTCGAGCGCGAAGACCTCCGGCTCCTGGACGTAGCGCAGGGCCCCGCGGAAGCCGATCATCGGGTTGGCCTCCTCCGGCTCGAAGCGCTCGCCGCCGCGTAGGTTGCGGAACTCGTTGGTGCGGAAATCGGTCGTGCGGTAGGTCACCGGCCGGGGGCTGAAGCCCGCTGCGAAGAGGGTGAGGGCGTCGGCCATCCGCGTGACGAACTCCTCCGTCTTGCCCTCCTCGATCAGCTGCTTGGGGTGAGTGCCGTCGAGCGCCTCGATCAGCATCAGCTCGGCCCGCAGCAGGCCCACTCCGTCGACCTCCAGCGCGGCGGTGCGCTCGACCTGCGAGGGCTCGGAGAGGTTCACGAGCAGGCGTGTGGCGGTCACGGGGGTAGCCATCACGGCGCTACCGGCCGGGCTCGCGCCGCCGGCCGACGGGGCGCCCGCCTGTGCGGCTGGGGCGGCGCCCTCGAGCACGGTGCCGTGCGTCGCGTCGACGGTCACGAGCTCTTTGTCGCGCAGCCTCTTGGTTGCCTCGCCTGTGCCGACGACGCAGGGGATACCGAGCTCGCGCGAGACGATCGCCGCGTGACATGTCATCCCGCCGGAGTCGGTGACGATCGCCGCAGCCTTGCGCATCAACGGCACCCAGTCGGGCGTGGTCATGTGCGTGACGAGCACTTCGCCGTCGTTGAAGGCAGAGGTGTCATGGGGGTCCTTCAGCAGGCGCACGCTGCCGCTCGCGCTTCCCGGGGCGGCGCCAAGGCCGCGCACGAGCACCTCCGCCGGGGCGTGCTCGGGGGCGAGCAGCGTGGTGATCGGACGGCTCTGCAGCATCCACGCGTTGCCGTCGGGGTCGAAGGACCACTCCGTGTCCTGCGGGGAGCCATAGTGCTCTTCGATCGCCAGGCCGAGCTTGGCCAGGCGGATGACCTCGGCGTCGTCGAGGACCGCCTGCATGCTCTCGCTCGCGCTCAGCTCGCGCGTCGACGTGCCGCCGCCCTCGGCGGGTTCGATCACGAGCTCCTTGGCCTTGACCGAGCGCGTGATGATGGACAGATCGCCCTTGCGCACCACGTAGCGGTCCGGTGAGACGCTGCCCGAGACGACCGCCTCGCCGAGGCCGAAGGATCCCTCGATCACCAGCTGATCGCGCTCTCCCGTCGATGGATCGACGGTGAACATCACGCCGGCGCGGGTCGAGGGGATCTGCAGCTGCACGACCACCGCGATGTCCATGTCGGCCTGGCTGAAGCCGCGCTGGCCGCGATAGTAGATCGTGCGCGCACCGAACAGCGAGCCCCAGCAGCGTTTGACCGCGTCCACGACGTCATCGGCGCCACGGATGTTGAGGTATGTCTCGTTCATGCCCGCAAACGACGCCGAGGCGGTGTCCTCGGCCGTCGCCGAGGAGCGCACCGCCACCGCCACATCCTGCTCGCCGCCCGCGAGCGAGCGGTAGCCGGCGACGATCGCCTGTTCCAGCGCGGGCGGCATGTTCGCGTCGAGCACCGCCTGGCGGGCCGCCGAGGCGGCCGCCTCCAGCGCCGTCCCGTCCTCGACGTCGATGTCGTGGAGGATCGCTTCCAGTTGGGCGCGCACGCCCGATTCGGCGCAGAACGAGGCGTAAGCGGGGGCCCCGACGACGAATCCCGGGGGGACCGGCAGCCCGGCGCCCGTCATCTCGCCGAGGTTGGCGCCCTTGCCTCCGGCATAGGCGACATCCTCCTTGTTGAGCTCGGCGAACGAACGGGTGGGCGCGACGGGAGTGGTGGGAGTGGTAGTCGTGGTCATGCGGCGACCATCGCACACGCGCGCATGCGCGCCATCCGTGTGTATCCGCCGCGCGCCGGGGCGGGCTGCCCCCGGTCGGTGCGGCCTTTCACGGATGCTCGGGCGAGGCGCGTGAGCGAGCATGTGGGCCAGTCCGCCATCGAGATGGGCCACGCAAGTGCCCAGGGGGCGCCGAGCGATGAGCCGTGCCGCGGCACAGACGACGAGTCCCTCCACCGAGTCCCACGCCGTCGACGTGGCCCTGCGCGACGGCTCCACGTTGCGCCTGCGACCGGTCCGCAGCGAGGACCGGCCAGCGATCGAACGCTTCCTGCACGGCCTCTCACCGGCGTCGGTCAGCCTCCGCTTCTTCGGGCAGGTCGACCTCGACTGGGTCGCCACCTGGTCGATGGGGGTCGATGACGGCGATCGCTACGCGCTCGTCGCGAGCACGGGCCCGGCGCCGGAGATCGTCGCCCACGCCGCCTACATCCGGACGGGCGCGGGGCGTGCGGAAGTGGCGTTCACCGTCGCCGACGCGTGGCAGGGCCACGGGATCGCCACGATCATGCTCGCGCACCTCGCGGCAGCCGCCGAGGAGCACGGCATCGACGTGTTCACGGCCGAGGTGCTGCCCAACAGCCACCGCATGATCGCCGTCTTCCGCGACAGCGGCTTCGCCGTGGCACAGCACTCCGGCGACGGCGTGGTGGAGATCGAAATGCCGACCTCGCGCTTGCCGCAGACGGCCAAGCGCTTCGAGCAGCGCGAGCAGATCGCGGCGGTCGCGGCGGTCGAGCGCTTCCTGCGTCCGCACTCGGTGGCGGTGGTGGGCGCCTCGCGCAAGCTGCGCACGGTGGGGGGCGAGCTGCTGCACAACCTGCTCGAGGGCGGCTTCCGCGGCACGGTCTATGCCGTCAACCACAGCGCCGAGAGTGTCCAGGGCCTGCCGGCCTACGCCTCCGTGCGCGATCTCCCCGAGCCCGTCGACCTCGCCGTGATCGTCGTGCCCGCCGCGCAGGTCTGCGCTGTCGCACGCGACTGCGAGACGGCGGGGGTCCGGGCGCTGCTGGTGATCTCGGCTGGATTCAAGGAGATGGGCGCGGAGGGCAGCGCACGCCAGGACGAGCTGCTCGCGATCTGCCGCGAGGGCGGCATGCGCCTCGTGGGCCCCAACTGCCTGGGCGTGCTCAACACCGATCCCGACGTGCGCCTGGACGCCACGTTCGCCGGGCGCGCGCCGCTGCCGGGCCGCGTCGGCTTCCTCTCCCAGAGCGGCGGGCTGGGGATCGCCATCCTCGAGGCCGCCGGGCGTTTCGGCCTGGGCCTGTCCGCGTTCGTCTCGGTCGGCAACAAGGCCGACATCTCGGGCAACGACCTGCTCGAGTACTGGGAGCACGACGCCGGCACCGACGTCGTGCTGCTGTACCTGGAGTCCTTCGGCAACCCGCGGCGCTTCGCACGGATCGCCCGGCGCGTGGGAGCGGGCAAGCCGATCATCGCGGTCAAGAGCGGGCGCTCGCGGGCCGGCGCGCGCGCGACCTCCTCGCACACCGGAGCCCTGCTGGCGACCTCCGACGTGACCGTCGACGCGCTCTTCAACCAGGCGGGCGTGATCCGCACCGACACGATGCACGAACTCTTCGACGTGGGCGCGCTGCTGGCCGCCCAGCCCGCGCCGGCGGGGCCGCGCGTGGCGATCGTGACCAACGCGGGCGGCCCGGGCATCCTCTGCGCGGACGCCTGCGAGGCCGCGGGGCTGGAGGTGGTCGAGCTCGACGAGGCGCTCCGTCGTCGCCTCGCCTCCTCGCTGCCACCCGAGGCGTCGCTGGGCAATCCGATCGACATGATCGCGACCGCCCCCGCGGAGAGCTATCGCGAGACGATCGCGGCGCTGGTGCAGGAGCGCGCGTGCGACGCGATCATCGCGATCTTCGTGCCGCCGCTGGTGACGCGTGCGCAGGACGTCGCCGAGCAGATCCGCGCAGCGGCCGCCGAGACCGACGGCGTGGCGCTCGCGACGGTGTTCATGAACAACGAGGGGGTACCCGCCGAGCGCGATCACCACGCCCACGTCCCCAACTTCGATTTCCCGGAGGATGCCGCGCGCGCCGTCGGCCACGCGGCCCGCTACGGCCGCTGGCGCAGGCGGCCGGCCGGACGCGTGCTTCAGCCCGACGGCACCCGCCCGGACGAGGCCACCGCGATCATCGCGCAGGGCCTCGCCGACGGCGGCGGATGGCTCGCGCCCGACCGTGTGGCCGCGCTGCTCGACTGCTACCGCATGCCGGTGATCGAGACGCGCATCGTTCACGGCGCCGGGGAGGCGGCCGTCGTCGCGCGCGAGCTGGGGCGTCCGGTCGCGCTGAAGGCGATCGCAGCCGGGCTCGTGCACAAGAGCGATGCCGGCGGCGTCCGCCTCGGTCTGGACGGGGCCGACGCCGTCGCGAACGCCGCCGCGGAGATGGCCGCGGCGCTCGCGCGCAGCGGGCACGAGCTCGACGGGCTGCTGGTGCAGCCGATGGCCGGGCCGGGTGTGGAGCTGCTGATGGGCGTCGTGCACGACGAGAGCTTCGGCCCGGTGATCGCCTGCGGCGCCGGCGGCACCGACGTGGAGGTGCTCGGCGACGTCGCGGTGCGCATCACGCCGCTGACCGACCTCGACGCCGCCGCGATGCTGCGCTCGCTGCGCACCTTCCCCCTGCTCGAGGGCTACCGCGGCGCCCCCGCGTGCGACATCGCCGCTGTCGAAGACGTGCTGCTGCGCCTCAGCGCGCTCGTGGAGGCGCATCCGGAGGTCGCCGAGATGGACGCCAACCCCGTGGTGGTCACTCCCACCGGCGCGCTCATCGTCGATGCGCGCATCCGCCTCGCCGCCGTGCCCGCGCCACCGCCGCTGCCGTCGCTGTGAGGCTTGTGCGATCCCGTCGCTGTGTGGCGCGACCGATCGCGTCGCTGCGGCGCTCGCGCGATCCGTAGTAAGGCGCATCCGGTCCGCCTGAAGTCACCGATGTGCCGACAGCGCGGCGCGCCTAGCGTCCGAGTGGTCGAGTCGTGGGGCCATCCGGCCCCAGCGAGCCAAGTCGAAGAGGAGTCACGATGGCGACGATCCAGGAGTCCACCACCTTTGAGGCCCCCGGGCGCCCGGGCAGTCCCGTTGACGTCAAGGCGCGCTACGAGAACTTCATCGGCGGGCGCTGGGTCGCGCCGGTCGGCGGTGAGTACCGCGAGAATCTCTCGCCCGCGACCGGCCAGCCGATCTGCGAGGTCGCACATTCGGGGGCGCAGGACATCGAGCTGGCGCTCGACGCGGCCCACGCCGTCAAAGACGCGTGGGGTGAGGCCTCCGCGACCGAACGCTCGAAGGTCCTCAATGCGGTCGCGGACGCGATCGATGAGAACCTCGAGATGCTCGCCGTCGCCGAGAGTTGGGAGAACGGCAAGCCCGTGCGCGAGACGCTCGCAGCGGACATCCCGCTGGCCGCCGACCATTTCCGCTACTTCGCCGATGTGATCCGTGGCGAGGAGGGGCGCATCTCCGAGATCGACAAGGACACCGTCGCCTACCACTTCTCCGAGCCGCTCGGCGTGGTCGGGCAGATCATCCCGTTCAACTTCCCGATCCTGATGGCCGCGTGGAAGATCGCCCCGGCGCTCGCCGCCGGCAACTGCACGGTCGTCAAGCCCGCCTCGCCGACGCCCTGGTCGATCCTCAAGCTCGCCGAGCTGATCGAGGACATCGTTCCGCCCGGCGTGCTGAACATCGTCAACGGCCCCGGTGCCGAGACGGGCAAGGCGCTCGCGTCCAACAAGCGGATCGCGAAGATCGCCTTCACCGGCGAGACCGTCACCGGCCGGCTGATCATGCAGTACGCGGCCCAGAACATCATCCCCTCGACCACCGAGCTGGGCGGCAAGTCGCCGAACATCTTCTTCGAGGACGTGATGGCCGCCGACGACGAGTTCCTCGACAAGGCCGTCGAGGGCCTTGTGCTGTACGCGTTCAACAAGGGTGAGGTCTGCACATGTCCTTCTCGCGCCCTGATCCAGGAGTCGATCTACGAGGAGTTCATGGCCCGCTGCCTGGAGCGCATCCGGGTGATCACGCAGGGCAACCCGCTCGACCGGCGCACCCAGCTCGGCGCGCAGAACTCGCTCTCGCAGCTGGAGAAGATCGAGGGCTACGTGCAGATCGGGCGCGATGAGGGCGCCGAGCTGTTGATCGGCGGCGAGCGGAACATGCTCGCCGGCGAGCTCGCCGGCGGCTACTACTACGAGCCGACGGTCTTCAAGGGCACCAATGACATGCGCATCTTCCAGGAGGAGATCTTCGGCCCCGTGCTCGCGGTCACTACCTTCAAGGACGAGGCCGACGCGCTGCAGATCGCCAACGACACGCTCTACGGGCTGGGCGCCGGCGTGTGGAGCCGCGACGGCTCGCGGGCGTTCAGGATGGGCCGCGGCATCAAGGCGGGACGCGTGTGGACCAACTGCTACCACCTCTACCCGGCACACGCCGCGTTCGGCGGCTACAAGGTCTCGGGGGTCGGACGCGAGAACCACAAGATGATGCTCGAGCACTACTCCCAGACCAAGTGCCTGCTCGTCAGCTACGACAAGAATCCGATGGGGTTCTTCTAGGCCGCATGGGCAGCTCCATGGCAGAGGCGAGCGTGACCGCGAGCGGCGAGGCGATCGAGGCGATCGAGCGCCTGCGCGCCGAGCACGGCCCGCTCGCCTTCTTCCAGTCCGGCGGCTGCTGTGACGGCAGCCTGCCGATCTGCATGAAGGACGGCGAGCTGCCCCCGGGCCCGGGCGACGAGCTACTCGGCACGGTCGGCGGCGCGCCGTTCTATGTGGACTGCGAGCAGTACCGGCGCTGGGGCCGGCCCTCGTTCCTGCTCGACCTGCGCCCCGGCGCCGCCGAGGGCTTCTCGCTGTCGCTGCCCGACGCCCACTTCGTGACCAGACAGCCGCGCTGAAGGGTGGGCGCGCCGGCTATCCGGGCGGGCCCGCCGCGGGCGCGCCGCGGAGGATCGCGCGGGGCGCGAGAATGCAGCGACATGGCCCCGCCCGGCGGCTACACGGTGCAGCGCGATCGGCTCGATGAGCTGTTCGCGGCGCTGCGCCATCGCGGCTACACGGTGCTCGGCCCGACCGTCCGCGATCGCACGATCGTCTACGACGAGATCGAGAGCTGCGCCGACCTGCCGATCGGCTGGACCGACGAGCAGGAGGGCGGGCACTACAGGCTGCGCCGCCGCGACGACGAGGCGCTGTTCGGCTACA
>Ga0209040_10002364_pt1 | contig 14849 bp, 15 predicted proteins | sample BogFormECP12_OM3_FD_188240 | JGI IMG/M metagenome (GOLD analysis project Ga0209040, IMG submission 188240) | Bog forest soil microbial communities from Calvert Island, British Columbia, Canada - ECP12_OM3 (SPAdes) (version 2) | ecosystem: Environmental > Aquatic > Freshwater > Wetlands > Bog ...
GGAGTCACCGAGTCGCCGACGAAGTTGGAGACGTAGGCGTCTTGTCCGTTGGGAGTGATGGCGATAGCGGCCGGGTCGTTCATCGAACCTCCGGAAATCGTCGTGCCGGCGGTGTTCGTCGCGAGATCGATCGGGGTCACCGAGTTGCCGCCACTATTGGTGACATAAGCCGTCTGGCCATTGGGGGTGATGGCGATGCCTTGCGGATAATCGATCCCGCCCCCGGTGATCGCCGTGCCTGCAGTGTTCGTCGCGAGATCGATCGGGGTCACCGAGTTGCTCAGGCCGTTCGCTACATAGGCAGTCGTGCCGTTGGGAGCGACGGCAATTCCATCGGGACTATCTATCGACCCCCCGGAGATCGCCGTGCCTGCAGTGCCCGTCGCCAGGTCGATCGGGGTCACCGAGTTGCCGTATCGGTTGGTGACGTAGGCGGTCTGTCCGTTGGGGGTGATGGCGATGGCGAACGGGCCGTTCATCGAACCCCCGGTGATGGGCTTGCCCGCGCTGCCAGTGACGAGATCGATCGGGGTCACGGAGTTGCCGACGTCGTTGGCCAGGTACGCGGTCTGCCCGTTGGGGGTTATAGCGATGCCGAGTGGATCACCTGTTCCACCCCCGGAGATCGCCGTGCCTGCAGTGCCCGTAGCCAGGTCGATCGGGGTTATCGAGTCATTGCCCTGGTTGGCGACGTAGGCGGTCGGCGGGATCGTCGACGGTCCGGCTTGCGAGGTGCCCGGAAAGGTGGCGACGAAGGCCATCGACAACCCGATGACCGCGAGAGTGAGTGGGGCAACTGAGGCGCGGGGGAGCCACTGGCTCGGATGCATGGCAGGCCTTTCGTCATCGGGTACGACCGCTACGTCCATGACGGTTGACAAGTTAGCGGACGGGCCGATCTTTCACCGGGTTCGCTCTCGGCTCTGTCGACGAGCAACGGGCGTGCGGGCGTCACCTTCCCGGCCGTTCTGGGCTACCCCGCTGGGCCATTAGGTCCTCTTACCGGAAGAGAATAGGCTCAGTAGTCCATGGGGGCGTTCAATACACTCCTCGCAGAAGAGGAGTGTCGTAACTGTCACGAGGTCGTGACTCGGCGGTATCAGTTTAAGTTCGGGGACAAGTGGCAGCACGAATATCGAGCAGGAGACGAGCTCCTTTGGGGTGGCAACGACGAGGGAGATTCCGGTCAGCCCCTAGTCCTTGTTGATGCCATACGAGAGGCGTGCCCACAGTGCGGAGACGATTCAGACGAGTGGCCCTATCGGGTACGCGTTGAATACGACCGAATCGTCGGGGTCGAAGGACCCGTCAATGGTTCAGTTCTTCTCTTCGGTTGCTCACTCCCCTCGGGCGAGCTGAAGACCCAACTCGAAGGCTTGCGAGAAAGGCTGAGCCTCTGGAGCAGGTCGGACGGGGAAGCTCAAATCTTCAGCAACATGGGCGAATGTTTCTATGTGACCGAGAACCGTTCGGGCTCGCAGGGTCGACTCGGAGTCGAATGGCGCGGGCCTTCGTTCCTCCAGATATCAGGTACGACGCGATCGAGTGACCTCCTGGAGATTCTGGCCCCTCTTCCTTTGACACGCCTCGAACGCCAACGCCCGAGCCGGAGGGGCTACAGCGAACCCGGGGACCACGAGGCGTTTGTCGACTCCCGCGACGACGATCAAGCCATAGAGGAGGGGTCCCAGTTCTGGGGGCTAATGGCCAAGGTGACCGGACGCCGATACCTTGTGTTCGAAAACGACGGCGAGCTGCCGATTCTTGTGTTCAATCCGGGTTCCGACGAACCTGTTCGTGGCCCTGGCTGGACCGAGGAGTCGGAAGGACGATAGAGGGCCTCCAGTGCCCCTACACCCGGCGGTGCGATCCACCCCATAAACCAGCAATCCTCTATCCCTCCAAATCGGCAGCATCGATCGGGGAGAGCTGCTGAGCCCCGGCAGAGTAGATTTGGTTGACCTACGGTCTACCAGCGGTCTACCATTCTCTCGTGCCACAGAACAAGACACCGAGCCGTGAAGCTCCGGTTTCCTTCCGGCCTGGGAAACTGCGAACTCCCATCCGCCAGCGAGCAAGGGGTGCCCTGACCGAGGGCCAGACAGTCAAGCGGGATCTGGGCCGGTATTACCAGCTCCTAGGCGAGGCCCTCGCTGGTCTCCATTTGACGAGGTTCGAGGGGCACCGGTTGGCGCGATTGATGTTCGATGAGGATGTCAAGGAATCGTTCTCGGGCGACCCGTTCATCCCCGAGCACCGAAACCCCAGCGAGTACTTGTTACGCGTCGTCAAGCGGTCGGTCGAGAGCACACAGCGTCGAGGCGAATCCCCATCCCGGCCTCATTATGCGTTGCTGGACAAAATCGAGAAGATGAGCCCGATTGAGCGGGCGGCCGTCGTTGACGCCATCGACCGTCTACCAGCGGACTCGGAAGAGACGTTTGGGAACCCTGGAGACTGGCAGCTCATAGGCGTGCATCTTGTTGAGGAGCCTCTCACTGTTGAAGCGGTCGTGTCGGAAGAATGACAGCCACCCGCAGACCGTCCGATAGTCAGCTAACCGACCATCGCCCCCCTTCGAAGGTCCACGACCGCTGGTGGGTGTTCGCGGAGGCCCCCCAGCAACACCTGCGTGATCTCGAACGATCGGGCAAGTGGATCGTGTACGTCGCGCCGGAGCATCACGACGACGTGTGGGGGAAAGTGAAGGCGGCTACCACGGCGGGAGATCTCGGCGTCTCTGCGAAGGCCGCGACTGCCAAACCGAACAGCCTCGGTGGGAATTCACGCGCAAGGGCCGTGATTGTGTACACCGCCGACTACGAGGATCAAGACGACGTGCGGCGAGTCTTGGCTGGGCTAAGGCACATCGGCATCACGGGTCGCCTTTCGTACAAGAAGGACTCCGACACGCTAGAGGGGCGATACGGGAAGGGCACCGCGATCTACGTCTCACAGCCCGCTTCGCAGGAATACGAGGACCGAAGATAGCGGTATCGTCACGACCCCTACCCGGCGATAGAGGGCAGTTACCACCTACTCAGAGCAGTTGGGGTCGGTCGCAGCCGAATCGCCACCAAAGCTCCAGCCGTTGTAATGCGCGGCCAGCTCCTCGGCGCTCTCCTCGATCGTTAAAGTCCTATGGCCGTCGGCGAGGTCGGAGCAAACCGCTTGGACAACCTGGTATTCGCTAGCAGTGCGAGGCTGCGCCATTACCAACAGGTTGTTCGTGGCGTAGACATGCCAGGCGCGGACGTTAACTCCCCCATCGGGGCAGAGGAGCGGGCTGACGTTGCCGTCGCCGCTCGTCGTCAGGGAGATCGAGCACTCAGCCGCGACCGGCAGTGACGGTGCAGGCGGCAGCCTCGTCGCCATAGGACTCGGCGAAGTGCATGCGGCGAGTACTACCGCCGCTGCCAGGGGCAGGACACCGAGTGCGACTCTTGTCACGCGCCGGGTTGCCGGGCAGGCCGTCGTCAGACGGTCCTCTCTACTCGTGGTAACGGCGCACCCATGGCATGACGTTGCGCACCTCGTGCTCCTTGGCCTTGTCGCGAACCGGCATCGCCTGCAAGATGCACAACAATAGAAAGTTGGCGGCTGCGGTGGCACCGTGGTCCCGAGTGACCTGCGCGTAACGAGTCGACCAGCGTCGAAGCTTCGCCCTCCCCCTAGAAGCGGGATCGAAGCGGTTTGGGAAGATCGCAGCAACCGAGGGTTCCGTCAAGAATCCAAAGCGGAATATCAACTCCTCAAAAGACCCGTCGTCCACGGTGAGCAGGATAACGCCCCGTCCCGAACTGACTGCCACCATCGTGCCGGACTGTCCCACCATCCCGGCGGTCGGGGATGCCCCACCCGGCAACTAGTCAGTTAGGGCGATGCGCTCGTCAACTAGTGCGATCATCCGCTCAACTGCCTCACGCAGGGCTGGATCCTTCGCATCAGGGGCCGGTGTTCCTCGGTCGAGGGCAGCGGCATAAGCAATCTCCAGTTCGCCCCAGCTTTCGATGAATAGCTGCCGCCACTCCTGGGGAGGCTGCTCCAGCTCTAGCTGGAGGCCCCTCAGGTCAGAAATCGTCCGTCCGATGGGGACCTCGCCCCGTGCAAACGCCGAGAGCCGGTCTTCCATGAGCCGGAGCTGGCGCACCTCTCGGTCGTCTTCTTCCGCCATCTATCCATTAGCCGATGCGCTCCCCAAGCCGGCAGCAAGGAACGGGGGGACCGTTCGCGGAGGGCTCGCAGGCGCCGACGATCACCGAGGCCAAAATCGGGCGCCTATGCGTCGGCTGCTTCTGGATGCTGCGTACGCTGCTGGCCTGTGGCGAGAAGGCCCTCCATGTCGACATCGGGGGATGCGTCAATGAGTTGGGCAACCCGCTGGTGGGAGATACCAAGTAGGTACCCCGCGTCTCGGAGTGGGACACCAATCTGAACCAGCTCGGCGGCTGCTCGAGTTGTGGCGCTGACAGACGCTGCTTGTGCAGCTGCGAGTCGGGCCCGCTCGTCGATGGCCCGTTGCACATCTTCGGCGACGGTGCCGGGCAGCCCGATGATGTTCGACCGCCGGACCTCAAACGAGCTCGGGTCCGCATCAAGATGCAGTGCGACGATCGATGTCGCCATGCGGTCGGTCTCTCGCAAATTTCGGGCCTGAGTGGTGAGGCCAAGGCTGGGGATGCGGACGACCCAGCTGCGTCCTTCTTGGTGGATCTCGTACTCATACACGTTCGTCATTTCTGCAGCCATCCTCGTCCCAATTCCGGGGCCAACGCGTCCTGAATGCTGCGGCACACCCCAACGGTCACCGTCTTGTGCTTGGGCACGTAGCACTGGCAGTCGCCCAACTTCCACACCTCATGGTCACCGTCTTGTCGGACCATGACGGCTCCACTTCGAATGAGGATCCGTACCACCACCCGTTTGGCCATCGGCTTCACCCAAGTAAGTCTAGGATACTAGACTAAAGGCGTCAAGGGAACTAGACAGTCTTTGATCAGTTCGGGTCAATGGCCAGATCGCTCCCGTACCGTCTGCCGCCCCAGCGGACTCGGACAATTCTGCGAGATAGCGAGAGTTTCTCCCGCCGGGCCGACGACTTCGCCGACCGTTACCTTTATGTGGACTCTTGTCTTAAGCGGTCGACCGGGTGGGATCGGGGACCGAGTTCGCTGGCCCCCTCTCCCTTCTCGCGCCATGAATCGAGTCCCACCCCGGGGAAAGTGACGGCCCGGGGGTGACGGCCACCGAGATCCCCACCGGGCCCCATCCGCGACCCCGGACATCGCCTGAGATCGGCGGTCCAGTCCTCATTGGGTGCTCCGGCGACACACTTCGGCGCCGATTCGGCAAAGACCCTTCGTCAGTCCCGTATCTCTACCGGGCCGGTGGCCGCCGGCTCTATGTGTCAACCCCCCTGGCCCATGAGTTCACCCATGGCACTTCGATTCCTTGGACCGAGTGCGCAATTTGCTGGCAGCTGGGTGACGATTCCGCGGCGAGCGGGCAAGCAGCAGGGTCCTTGCCGCTCCGCTCTCCGCCACGACGTTCGAGCGGTAATCCTCCTGTACCCGCCACTGGTCCGATTCAACAGGAGTTCCACCTAGGACTCTGACCGAGTCAGCTCGGGCATGGCCACCACCGACCCAAGGATTCCCGCCGCCTCTCGGTCTCGGTCGGCGATGACATGGGTGTAGATGTCAAGGGTCACCGATGTGTTCGAGTGGCCGAGACGCTTTGACACGGTGGCCACGTCGGTTCCATTCGAGATGAGCTGGGTGGCTGCGAAATGCCGCAGCTGGTGGAGATGAAAGCTGTAGCCGAGAGATTCGACGACCCGGCTGAAGTTGCTGGTGATGGTGCTCGGCTTGTACGGCCGGCCGTAGTCGGCTGCAGGTGAGAAGAGATAAGGGTCGCGAGCCAACTCGAACCCGCCCTGGGCCACCTCCTCTTCGACAAGGCGGCGGTACCCGCTCAGGAGCCGCACGAGCTCTGTCGGCAGTGCCAGGGACCGCTCCTGGTGGGTCTTCGTCGGACCTTCGGTCAAGGTTTGGCCCACCTGTCTGAGGGCCCTCCGGATATGCAACAGACCCGCATCGAGATCCAGATCGGACCACCGCAGTGCGCAAAGTTCACCCCGCCGGCCGCCGGTGGTGGCTGCCATGGCCAGCAGAACGCCCTGGGCCTGATCCTTGGCCGCGGCCTTCGCAATCATGGCCTGTAGCTCCGCCGGCGTAGGTGGCGGCACCTTCGTCCGCCGCTCGGAAGGTGGGGTGGCGTGATCGGCCGGGTTGGAATCGAGCCAGCCCCACCGCACGGCCTGGCGCAGGGCAGCCTTGATCATGTCATGGTACCGGTTGACCGAAGCCGGCGACAGTGGCCCCCGGGCCTTGGCGGTGCCCAGGCCGTGGGTGGATAGGTGGGCGTACAGCTCGTCGAGGTGTTTCGCGCTGAGCTTGCGGATCGGACAACTGGCGATCGCCCCGGTCTCGAGGCCCTTTGCCATTCGGCGGTACTCGTGCAGGGTCGTGGGGGAGCGGCCGATCCGCTCCGAATGCTCGCAGAACGACTGCAAGAGCGTCGACAAGGTCGCATCCGAGTCGGTGTCCTGGCCGGCGTTCAGCCTGGTGACGAACGCCGCCAGTTCGGTTTCGGCCTGCCGCTCGGTGCCGCGGAACTCCTTGGACCGCTGGCGCTTCTGTCCGGTGACCGGATCCCGGCCGACGTAGACCCGCAACCGCCAGATCCCGGGTGACCGCTGCTGCATCGTTCCTCGCACGGACTCCAGGCTAGGTGGTAGTCCAACGGTAGTCCAGGGGTTGAGCTCTGGTCCCCCACCGGACCAGAGCTCAAGCCCCTGACCTGCGGAGGGAGTGGGATTCGAACCCACGGTACCCAAGGGGCACAACGGTTTTCGAGACCGTCCGATTCGGCCGCTCTCGCATCCCTCCGAGGTCAGAGGTTACCGGCTGGCACCAGGGCCCTTCCCCGGCCAGCCCCCTTGGCGGCGGTCGGCGAAGAAGCCGCTGAGCAGGGCGGCGCCCTCGTCGGCGCGCACCCCGGCGCGCACCTCGACCTCGTGATTGAGCCGCGGGTCGGCGCACAGGTTGTACAGGGAGCCGCAGGCACCGGCTTTTGGGTCGGCGGCACCGAACACCAACCGACCGACCCGGGACGCGACCAGGGCGCCGGCGCACATCGGGCAGGGCTCGAGCGTGACCACCACGGTCACTTCGACGAGCCGCCAGGTCCCCAGGGCGGCGGCCGCGTCCCGCAGGGCCAGCAGCTCGGCGTGGGCGGTCGGGTCGCCGGTCTGCTCGCGCTCGTTGTGGCGAGCGGCCACCACACGGCCGCCGACCAGGGCGACGGCACCGACCGGCACGTCGCCGTGGGCGGTCGCCCGGGCCGCCTCTTCGAGGGCCAGGCGCATGGCACGATCGTCGTCGGCTGGGAGGGGGCCGGGGGGCGCGTCGGTGACCATCTGGCGGAGGCGGTGGGATTTGAACCCACGGTGGGTTGCCCCACACACGATTTCCAATCGTGCCGATTCGGCCGCTCTCGCACGCCTCCCGGGTGCACGGCCCAGCCAGGCTAATCGAGGGCCACCGGGGCCCCCGGGGGCCCGGTGGGTGCCGGCAACGGTAACGTGGTTCCCTCGCCGCGCCGGGGTTGGGTGCGGTGGCCGGGTCCTGCGCAACGGCCGCTCGTGAATCGAGTCAGGGTCGGAAGGCAGCAGCTCTCAGCGGGTTTGGCCGTGTGCCGTAGCCAACCTGGCCACCGCACCGAGTCCCGGCGCTCGGCGTTTGGGGGAGCCGGTCGCCCCTCCCGGGCCCTTCGGCGCCACCGGTAGGCTCGGCCACCATGAGCACCGTGGACGGCCCGCCCGGTACCGGCGCGGGGGACGACCAGTTCGTCTCGCTCTACCGGCGCTTCCGGCCCCAGAAGTTCGGCGAGCTGCGCGGCCAGCCCCACGTGGTGCTCGCCCTGCAGAGCGCCGTGCGCGACGGGCACGTCGCCCACGCCTACCTGTTCAGCGGCCCCCGGGGGACCGGGAAGACGTCGGCGGCGCGGATCCTCGCCCGGGCCCTCAACTGTGCCGATCCCGAGGACGGGGAACCCTGCGGGCGGTGCGCGTCGTGCATCGACATCTCCCGGGGGACCTCGCTCGACGTCCACGAGCTCGACGCCGCCTCCAACAACGGAGTCGACGCCATGCGGGACCTGATCTCGCACGCCGCGCTCGGGACGCCGGGCCGCTGGAAGGTCTACATCGTCGACGAGGTCCACATGCTCTCCAATGCAGCGGCCAACGCCCTGCTCAAGACGCTGGAGGAGCCGCCGGGCCACGTAATCTTCGTCCTCGCCACGACCGACCCCCAGAAGGTCCCCCCCACCATCCGCAGCCGGACCCAGCACTTCGAATTCCGCCTGCTCGGTGCCGACACCCTCGAGTCCCTGCTGCGCGACATCCGGGACGCCGCCGAGCTCACCGTGGACGACGACGCCGTGGAGGTTGCCGTCCGCCGGGGCCGGGGCTCGGCCCGGGACGCACTCTCCGCCCTCGACCAGGTCGCGGCGTCGGGCTCGGCCGACGACGCCCGGCCCGAGCTCGACGAGCTGTTGGAGGCCCTCGGCGAGGAGGACGCCGGCCGGGTGCTGGTGGCCGTCGCCGCGTTGACCGAGGCCGGCTGGGGGCCGCAGCAGTTGGCCGGCGAGCTGGTCGACGACCTGCGCCAGGCCTTCCTGGTCGCCCTGGCGCCCGAGCTCTGCGGGGCGGCCGGCTCCGAGCTCGACCGGCTCGCCACCCAGGGCGACCGCTTGGGCCTCCCCCGCATGGTCCGGGCCATGGAGACCCTGGGCCGGGCCCAGGTGGACATGCGCGAGGCGCCCGACGCCCGGGTGGTCCTCGAAGTGGCGCTCGTGCGCCTGGCCCGCGCCGACCTGGACGACTCCTCGGCGGCGCTCGGTGAGCGGGTGGCCCGGCTCGAGCGCGCCCTGGTCGACCGCCCGCCCGCCCCCGCGGCTCCCCAGGCGCCGGCCCGGCCGGAGCGGGCGGGGACCCCCGACGCCGACCCGGCCACCCGGCCCGGGATCGGGGCCCTGCGCCGTCAGCGCCAGTTCCGCGCCGCGCCGGAGCGATCACCCGCCGAGCCTCCACCCGACGACCCCGCCTCGGACGGCGGACCGTCCGCCGAGGCGGCACCCGGGGCCGGCTCGTCCGGGGTTGTCCCACCGCCGGCCGGGGCCGGGACCCCACCAGGAGAGGCGCCCGATCGCGACACCCTGGTGCAGGCCTGGGGGGACCACGTCCTGCGCGGGCTTCCGGCCAAGGCCAAGGCCCTCTACAGCGCCGGGCGCTTCGTGGAGGGGTCGGACGACGGGGTGGCCGCCTTCTGCCTCCCCAACGATGCCCACCGCGACCGCTGCGCCGACGTGCAGCCTGTGGTGGAAGCGGCACTGGCCGCCCATTTCGGGGTCCCGGTGCCGCTGCGTCTCGTCGTCGAGGGGACCGGCCCGGCCCCGGCCGGCCCCGGGCCGGTCGCCCGCCACGACCTGGGCGAGGAGGACTTCGACGCCACCGGACCCGACGAGGGGGACGCCGGCGAGACCGGTGCGGAGGCCCGACTGCTCGAGGCCTTCCCCGGTGCCCAAGAGGTGGCCGAGTAGGTGTACACGGGCCCGCTCCGGGCGCTGATCGACGAACTGGGCCGGCTCCCCGGCGTCGGCCCCAAGTCGGCGCAGCGCATGGCCTTCCATCTCCTGAAGGTCCCCGACGAGGACGCCCGCCGGCTGGCCGAGGCGATCGTCGCGGTGAAGGAGCGGACCACGCTGTGCACGCGCTGCTTCAACGTGGCCGAGGGGGGCGAGCTCTGCGACATGTGCAGCGACCCCCGCCGGGACGCGACGACGGTGTGCGTGGTGGAGGACCCCCGCGACATCGTGGCGGTCGAGCGGACCCAGCAGTTCCGGGGCCGCTACCACGTGCTGCAGGGGGCGCTGAACCCGCTGGAGGGGATCGGCCCCGAGCAGCTCCGGGTCAAAGAGTTGCTGGCCCGCATCGACCAGGACGGCATCACCGAGGTGATCTTGTGCACCAACCCGAACCTCGAGGGGGAGGCGACGGCCATGTACCTGGCCCGCCTCCTCTCACCCCTCGGGACCCGTGTGACCAGGATCGCCAGCGGGCTGCCGGTCGGCGGCGACCTCGAGTACGCCGACGAACTGACGCTCGGACGGGCGCTCGAGGGTCGCCGGGACGTCGAGGCCTGACGCCGCCGTCCCCCTCGGGGGAGGCCTGCCTGGGGACCCCATCCTCTCTCCGGGGGGCCGTCGGAAGGCACACTTAGTGCCGTGAGCCCCACGTCCCACCGCCTCCTCTGGCTGCTGCGGCACGCGAAGACCCTGACCAACCCCCCCAAGGGCGGGGGGGACCCCGAGCGCAAGCTGGCGCCGCGGGGCCGGCGGGACGCCGACGCCCTGGGCCTCCGTCTCGGCGACCACGGCGACCATCTGGGTTTCAAGGCCGGCGAGCTGCCCACCCTGGTGCTCTGCTCGACGGCCACCCGCACCACCCAGACGGCCGAACGCGTCCTGGCCGCGATGTCGGGGCCGCCGCCGGTGGATCATCGGCGCTCGCTCTACAACGCATCCCCCGACCAGGTGATCGAGGAGCTGCGCACCGTCGACGACGACGTCACTTCGGTCATGGTGGTCGGGCACAACCCGACGGCCCACGTGCTGGCAGAATCCGTGGTCGCCGGGGCCGACAAGGCCGGGCGCCGCGAGGTGAGCCGCCACGGCTTCCCGACCTGCGCCCTGGCGGTGTACCGGCTCCCGGTGGCCCGCTGGCGCGACGTCGCCCTCGGGACGGGCACCCTGGTGGGCCTCAGGTTCCCCCCGTACTGAGCCCGGTCGGTCCTGGTCCGCCCGGTCGGACCGCCCGTCGGGTCAGGCCAGTGCGCGCAGCACGGCGGCGTCGCCCTGACCACCGCCACCGCACAGGGCCACCGCCGCGAGGCCGCCACCCCGCCGCTTGAGCTCGCACAGCGCGGTGAGGGCCACCCGGGTGCCCGACATGCCGACGGGATGTCCCAGGGCGATGGCTCCCCCGTTCACGTTGACGTTCTTCTCGTCGATCCCGAGGTCGTCCATGGACGCCAGGCCCACGGCGGCGAAGGCCTCGTTGATCTCGAACACGTCGACGTCGTCGACGGTCTTGCCGATCTTGCCCAGCGCCTGGGCGATGGCCCGGGAAGGCTGGTGCAGCAAGGAGGTGTCGGGCCCGGCCACCTGGCCGTAGCTGACCAGCTCGCCGAGCGGACTCAGACCGAGCTGCTCGGCCTTGGCCGCCGACATCACGATGACGGCGGCGCCCCCGTCGGAGATCTGCGACGCGTTCCCCGCCGTCAGGGTCCCCGCCTTGTCGAACGCCGGCCGGAGCGCGGCCAGCGACTCGGCCGTCGTTCCCGGGCGCACGCCCTCGTCGGTGTCGAACAGGACGGGGTCGCCCTTGCGCTGGGGGATCTGGACCGGGACGATCTCGTCGGCCAGCCGGCCCTCTTTGGCCGCGGCGGCCGCCCGCTCGTGGCTGGCGGCGCTGAAGGCGTCCTGGCGCTCGCGGGTGACCCCGACCTCCTGGTTGTGCCGCTCGGTCGACAGTCCCATGGCGCACTGGTCGAAGGCGCAGGTGAGCCCGTCGAACATCATCGAGTCGACGAGGGTGGCGTCGCCCAGGCGGAACCCGGCCCGGGCGCCCGGCAGCAGGTGCGGGGCCTGGGTCATCGACTCCATCCCCCCGGCCACCACGATCTCGGCGTCCCCGGCGTTGATCATCTGGTCGGCCAGGTAGATGGCGTTGAGCCCCGAGAGGCAGACCTTGTTCACCGTCATGGCCGGGACGGTCATCGGGATGCCGCCCTTCACCGCCGCCTGTCGGGCGGTGATCTGGCCTTGCCCGGCCTGGATGACCTGGCCCATCAGGACGTAGTCGACCTGGTCGGGGGCCACGCCGGCCCGTTCCAGGGCCGCGGCGATGGCGAACCCGCCCAGATCCATGGCGGTGAACCCGGCGAGGGCCCCGGAGAGCTTGCCGATGGGCGTCCTGGCCCCTGCGACGATGACCGAACCGGGCATGTGGTGACCTCCGAGAATCCGCCCTGCTCAGGGCGCCGACGTGCGTGCGGTCGGTCTGGTTACCGGCCGGTTAGCCATTCTACGGCTTCCACTATCGTCGGTGCCCATGAGCGAGATCCTCCGAGCCGCGGTGGCGGGCGCCGACGGTGCTGAGCTGGCCGAACTGCCCCTCCCCGAGACCTACCGGGCCGCCTTCGTCCGCCGAGACGAGATCGGGATGTTCGACGGGGTGGACTCGGCCGACAAGGACCCCCGCAAGTCCTTGCACGTGGGGGAGGTCCCGCTGCCCGAGCTGGCCCCCGACGAGGCGTACGTGGCCGTCCTGGCCTCGGCCATCAACTTCAACACCGTGTGGACCTCGATCTTCGAGCCGCTGCCGACCTTCGGGTTCCTGGATCGTCTGGGCAAGGAGAGCCGATGGGGCGCCCGTCACGCCCTCGACTACCACGTCGTCGGGTCCGACGGCGCCGGCGTGGTGCTGCGAACCGGCTCGCTGGTCCGCAACTGGAAGCCCGGCGACAAGGTCACCATCCACTGCAACTACGTCGACGACCAGGACCCGTCCTCCCACGACGATTCGATGCTCGCCGCCAACGAGCGGATCTGGGGTTTCGAGTCGAACTTCGGGGGCCTGGCCGACATCGCGGTCGTCAAGGCCAACCAGTTGATGCCCAAGCCGGCCCACCTGAGCTGGGAGGAGGCGGCGGTGAACGCGCTGTGCAACTCCACCGCCTACCGGATGCTGGTCTCGCACAACGGCGCCCCGGTGACCCAGGGCGACAGGGTGCTCGTGTGGGGGGCGAGCGGCGGCCTCGGCAGCTTCGCCGTCCAGTACGTGCTGAACGGCGGGGCCACCCCGGTCGGTGTGGTCTCCTCGCAGGGAAAGGTCGACCTCCTCCACGAGCTCGGGGTCGAGGCGGTCATCGACCGCAAGGCCGAGGCCTACAGGTTCTGGCGCGACGAGCACACCCAGGACGAGTCGGAGTGGCGGCGGTTCGGCAAGGACATCCGCAAGCTGGTCGGTGACGACCCCGACATCGTCTTCGAGCACCCGGGACGCCAGACCATGGGGGCCTCGGTCTTCGCCTGCAAGCGGGCGGGCACCATCGTCACCTGCGCCGCCACCTCGGGCTACATGATCGAGTACGACAACCGCCACCTCTGGATGAAGCTCAAGACGATCAAGGGCTCGCACTTCGCCAATTACCGCGAGGCCTGGGACGCCAACCGGCTGGTGTGCGAGGGCAAGATCATCCCGCCGCTGTCGGCCGTCCACCCCCTGACCGAGGTGGGCGAGGCGGCGTACCAGGTCCACAAGAACCTGCACGAGGGCAAGATCGGGGTGCTCTGCCTGGCCCCCGCCGAGGGGCTGGGGATCGACGACCCCGAGCTGCGGGCCCGTGTCGGCGAGGACCGGCTCACGCTCTTCCGGCGGCACGGGGCATGAGCGCCACCTCCGCCGGCCTCTTGACCGAGATCGACCACGTGGCCATCGCTGTCAACGACCTCGATGCGGCCGTCGCCTGGTACGCCGAGGTGTTCGGCGCCACCGTCGCCCACCGCGAGCGGGTGGACGCCGACGGGGTGGAAGAGGCGCTGCTGGCGGTGGCCGACTCCTACATCCAGCTGCTCACCCCCACCCGGGACGACTCGCCGGTCGCCAAGTACCTGGCGGCCAGGGGCGAGGGCCTCCACCACGTCGGCTACCGGGTGGCCGACTGCGCCGCGGCCCTCCAGGCGGTGAAGGACAGCGGGGGCCGGGTCATCGACGAGGTCCCCCGAACCGGATCGCGCGGAACCACCGTGGCCTTCGTCCACCCGAAGACCTCCTTTGGGACCCTGATCGAGCTCGTCCAGGAGTAGCCGAGCGGTTGCCCGACCCGGCATCTCTCGCAGGATCCGGCCCAGATTCGGGATGTCCCGGGTGGTCCCGGTAGCCTCGGGGACCATGGAGCACACGATGTCCGAGCGGTTGGAGGACCTGGCCGCCCGCAAGGAGCAGGCGCTCCACGCCGGGAGCCCCAAGGCGGTCGAGAAGCAGCACGAGAAGGGCAAGATGACCGCCCGCGAGCGGATCGACTACCTGCTCGACGAGGGGTCCTTCCAGGAGCTGGACATGCTGGCCCGCCACCGGGCCCACGGGATGGGGTTGGAGGACAACCGGCCCTACACCGACGGGGTGGTCACCGGCTTCGGCACCATCGACGGTCGCCGGGTCTGCATCTTCTCGCAGGACTTCACGGTCTTCGGCGGCGCCCTGGGGGAGGTTTTCGCCGAGAAGACCCACAAGGTCATGGACCTCGCCGCTTCCACCGGGGTGCCCATGATCGGGCTCAACGACGGGGCCGGGGCCCGGATCCAAGAGGGCGTCGTCTCCCTCCACTCCTACGGCGGCATCTTCCACCGCAACGTCACGGCGTCGGGCGTCATCCCCCAGATCAGCGTCATCCTCGGGCCGTGCGCCGGCGGCGCGGTCTACTCGCCGGCCATGACCGACTTCATCTTCATGGTCCAGGGGACGTCGCACATGTTCATCACCGGCCCCGACGTGGTGAAGACGGTCACCGGCGAGGACGTGACGCTCGAGGAGCTGGGTGGGGCCATGAGCCACGCCACCAAGTCCGGCGTCGCCACCTTCGTCTCCCCAGACGAGAAGGCCTGCCTGGACGATGTGCGCTACCTGCTGTCGTTCCTCCCGTCGAACAACCTGGAAGAAC
>Ga0209040_10002365_pt1 | contig 14847 bp, 15 predicted proteins | sample BogFormECP12_OM3_FD_188240 | JGI IMG/M metagenome (GOLD analysis project Ga0209040, IMG submission 188240) | Bog forest soil microbial communities from Calvert Island, British Columbia, Canada - ECP12_OM3 (SPAdes) (version 2) | ecosystem: Environmental > Aquatic > Freshwater > Wetlands > Bog ...
TTCAAAGAACTAAACTTAGTCAGAGTTTCCTTAGGGGAGGTCTGATTAAGTCAGTTGGGAGTCCCTCAGGGGCTGAAGCCCGGCCTAATATCAGGCATTTACGGACGGCCTGAAGGCCGTCCCCCTTCAAAGAACTAAACTTAAAAGAACTAAAACTTAAAAGAGCTAAACCTCAAAGCACTAAACTTAATCAGAGTTTCCTTAGGTGTTGTAGGCTAACGGAAATGTTAGTGGCACCTTCCGCACTATTCACTGCCCACTGGCCACGGTTTTCACGGCGTCTTCACGAGTTGCACGCCCAGCACCTTGCCGGAGTGGTCGAACCAGACCACCTCATACTGCGGTTGGAACACCGAGTACCAATAGCGGTAAACGTACTCGTCGGCGCATCCGGTGGGGACAGCAGTCAGGAAGCCGCAAGGCCCTTCGCTGGTGGGATCGCCGAGCAGTTCGCGCACGACTTCGTTGGGGTCACCCAGATTGACCTGGAAGGAATTCTTGCGCAGCTCCTGGTCATGGTGATAGGCCCACAATGCCGCCGCAACCAGACCGGCAGCGATCGCGAAAAAGAAAATCCGGACTCCCATGGGGAACAAGCTTAGCGCAGCAGGGGCGGGAGTTGGGATTGAAAAATTCCCCACGGAGGCACAGAGATCACGGAGAAGACACTATAGAAAAAACTCCGTGTGCTGGGTGTCTCCGTGGTGAATGGTGTTGAGAGCACAAGATGATGTGCCAAGCGAAAAACGGGCGGCAACCTCCCCCAAAGTTGCCTCCCGATGCCCAACTGCCAGATTCGGCAGTTGAGCAAGTCGTGGAACCCAAAACGCTTCCACGATAAAAGGTCTCACCATGCTTAGGGCCGTCTTGTCAGCGCCGGGGGAGCACGGGGGTCGAACTGCCTGACAGTGAGTTCCATCGGCCATGCTCGCGCGGTTGATACTGGCCGGAAGCCGCAATTTGGGCTGGCTCCGGCAACTGTACTCACCTGTACTGCGGTGCAGATTGCGAAGGAGTTTCGGCTGGACACAGCGGGTCCGGCAATCGCGCCAGCCGGCGGCGAAAGAATTGAACTTCCCATGTGTGCGATTGCGGAGTTACAATCCGGCTGCAACCCGCGCAAGTGGGTCATGCGCGATCTTTCGCTGCATCTTGTAGGCGATCTCCGACAGCGAGGCGAACATGAAAGCTCTTGTGAAGTGTGCGCTCCTGACCTGTGTAGCAATTTCCCTATCTTTTCTAATGAGCTGTTCACGGCACGATAATTCCGAGCGGTACATCCTGATCACCGTGAACTCCAAGCTACCCTACTGGAAGACGGCACGCGCGGGGCTGGAGAAGGCTGCCGCGCAATACGGCGTTAAGTCAGATGTGCGCGGGCCCGACACTTACGATGCGGACGCCGAAGTGCAGGAGTTCCGCGGCGCGATCGCGCTCAAGCCGGCCGGCATCCTGGTGTCGGTCGCCGATGCCGCCAAGATGAAACCCGTGATCGACGAAGCCGTGAGCGCTGGGATTCCAGTCATCACCATTGACTCGGACGCTCCCGACAGCAAGCGGTTGTTCTTCATCGGCACCAACAACCTGCAGGCGGGGCAGATGGGCGGCCAGCGGGTAGTTGACAAGCTACACGGCAAAGGCAACGTCGTCTTCTACAGCATGCCGCAGCCAAATCTTGAGCAGCGCCTTAAGGGCTACAAAGATGTATTCGCGGAGCATCCCGGCATCAAGGTTGTTGAAGTGTTCAACATTAAAGGAGACTCGGGCAATGCATTTGACCGCACGACGCACTACTTGACCGACAAGAGCGCCGAAAAGATCGACGCGTTCATATGCCTGGAGGCCTCGTCGGGGAAAGACGTGGCCGAGGCGGTGAAGCGACAGAATGCGACCGACCGCCTTGTTATGGCCATGGATGTGGACGAAGCGACCCTGGACCTGATCAAGAGTGGCACGATTGATGCGACCATCGCGCAGAAGCCTTACACGATGGCTTACTACGGCTTGAAGTGCCTGGACGATCTTCACCACTACCCGATCGACCTGAAAAAGGATTACTCCTGGGATTCGTTCTCGCCCATACCTGCCTTCGTGGATACCGGCGTGTCGCTGGTGGACAAGGTCAACGTGGATGTTTATCTGAAAGCACGGAGCGATGCCCAGGCGAAATAGGGCCTTTGTGAGTATTCGGTAAACACATCCGTCACGGTAGAGTGCGAATGCTAATCGAGGACCTGCGAACTGTCGCAAAAGTGCCGCACCACCAAAGCGCCGCTTGAGCGAAAGCCCTGATTATGGTTCATACTAGTTCCAGACAGTGAAGCTGATCCGCAGCTTATTTGAGCTTCTGTGGGGTAGGTGTGTCTCCGGAGCTGGAACAGATTCGCCGCGAGGCGGAGCGTTTAACGGAAGAGATGTCGCAGGCCGACTGGCAGCATGCACCGTCAGGCAAGTGGAGCTGCTCCCAGACCTTTGAACATCTGATGCTCAGTTACGCCGCGACTACGAAGGGAACGTTACGGGCCATGGAGATGGGTAAACCCCTTGGCGGTAAGCCGACGTTGCGCGATCGCATCAGCACCTTCTATGTTGCTGGGCTCGGATTTCTACCCTGGGGACGTACGGCACCGGAGCAAACGATTCCAGCAAACGGCAACGGTGTGAATTCGCTGCGTTCCTTCAACGATGCGCTGGTTGCAATGGACGCCACACTGGCCGACGCTGAGAAGCGCTTCGGAAACAGAGCTAAGTTGTTGGACCATCCAATCCTTGGGCCACTTACGGCGGGAGAATGGCGGCGCCTTCATCGAACTCATACCCGGCATCACTTCAAGCAAGTCGCGGAGAGGGTCAGGCAAAACGGAGCGGGCATCACCGGGCGCAAGAACTCTCCTTAGAAGAAGCTCAGGTACCATCGCCAAACCGACTCCCCGAAGAATGCGGCAGCCAATGAACATAAGCTGATGAAGACGCCGAACGGAATCTCCCAGGTTTGCAGCATCTCGCCGACGGAAACCCTGGCGTTTCCCATGTCGCCGGCGGGCCGCGCCATCATCGTGAAAGCGTATATCGTCGCGATGAGAGGTGCCGCGATTATTACCAATAACGTCAGCTTCAATCCGAGAAATGCGCCTGACATAGCAATCAGCGCGAAGTCGCCGCCGCCCATCCCTTGCCGCTTGCGTATCAGGAAATAAAGTCCCACAGCAATAAAGAAAAAGCCCGCACCAGCCAGAGCACCAGCCACAGAATCAAGGAGCGAAACCTGGATCGTGGAGAGGCCCCCGCCGTAGGCGTGAACGATGAACCGGGTCAGAGAGCTGTCGGTTGGAACGATACCAAAGATCAGTCCGAGGGCGATGCCGCTGTAGGTGAACTCTCGCGGCAACAGACCGGTCTCGGCATCCATGAAGAGCAATCCCACCAGCAGGAAGCTGAACACGCAGAACTTGACAGTCAGCCACGTCGGACCAAACCATAAGTACGAGGCCAGAAACAGGGTCGCGGTCAGCAACTCGACGGCGGGATAGCGCAGCGAAATTCTACTGCGGCAGTCGCGGCAGCGGCCGCGAAGAAATATCCAGCTCAAAACGGGAATGTTGTCGTGCCACCGAACGTGAGCGCCGCAGGCGGGACAGTGCGAGGGCGGCGTAAGGATGGACTTGTCGCGTGGAATGCGGCTGACGCAAACGTTCAGAAAGCTTCCGAACACGAGTCCGAAAACGAACAACCCGCATTCATAGATCAAGTCCAAAGCGTTCTGGGAGGATTCTCTCCTCGGGCTGATGCAAGCCTAGCAGGGGTATGCTTAACAGCCGGTGGCACCGCTGACCGCAAGGCATTTTTCCCCACCCAATTACCCATGCGCGCAATCCCGGTCCCGATGTCGCTGTTATGGCGTCGGTGACCCATCGGTAAGGTGATTGTTGATGGCGAACAAGGCAAGCTCGAGCCGGCTGACCACACCAACCTTGTCAAAGATGTTCGTGAGGTGGTGCTTCACGGTGTCTTCGCTCAGGGTGAACTTGCGAGCAATCTCCTTGTTACTGAGACCAGCAACGATGGTGGCAAGAATTTCCATCTCGCGCTTGGTCAAGCCATAGTTGCGAGGCGGCTTATCGCCCGAAGCGCTGGTGCGCATGTAGTCGACGATGTCACCGACGCCTTCGCGCCCGATCCAATACTGGCCGCCCATTACGGTGCGGATGGCCTTCATCAGCAACTGGGTCGCAGCTTCTTTCATCACCACACCGCGCGCGCCCATCTGCAGAGCTTGCACAATCTGAATTCGCTCCACCGCCGCGGTGAGCACGATGATCTTGGTCTTCAATTCATCGTCCTTGGACGATAGTTCGCGCAACACATCCATTCCGGGCATTCGCGGCATTGCCAGGTCGAGCAAGAGAACATCGGGACCCAACTCCCGCGTCTGGGCAACGGCTTCGGCGCCGTCGGCAGCTTCGCCCACGACTTCCAGCTCCGGCTCAGCCTCTAATAAGCGCCGCAAGCCGTCCCGGAAAATGGTGTGGTCATCGGCTATGACGATGCGTACCGATGGTTCCTTGTTAGTATCCATAAGATCCTTAACCTTTCTGCGGAACCGTAATCTCCAGCCTGGCGCCGCGCCCCGGATTTGATTCAATCAGCAAGTCCCCACCTACTGCACGCACGCGTTCTTTAATAACCATCGGTCCCTGGCGCAATTCATCCAGTTCAGTCAAGCTAAACCGGCCGGTAAATGGGAAGCCCCGCCCGTCGTCATCGATGACCAGCTTCCAACATCCATTTCGCGCGCCAAAGCGTACCATAGCTGTCCGCGCGCCGCTGTGCTTTCGGACATTCACCAGGCCTTCCTGCGCCACTCTTGCCAACTCACGGCAGGTCGCGGGCGGCATGCTGACTTCCAGTAATTCCGACACAAAACGGGCCTCCACGCCAGTATCCCTGGAAAAACGTTCTACGAGTTCGGCGATAAAGTCAAGAAATTGATGAGGGCCTATGTCAATCGGCCGCATGGTCTGCATCAACTCACGGAGATTCAGGACCTCCTGTCGCAGCAACTCTTGAATGTGTTCCAACTGGGTCGTCAAGGACGCGTCTTCGGTAGCGCGCCGCCGGAGCACATCGACCTGCATTTCGATACTGATGAGCGACTGGATGGTGGTATCGTGCAATTCGCGCGCCACGCGTGCCCGTTCCATCGCCCCAGCCCGCGAACGAAACCGCCGGAAAAGATAAACCGAGTAGAGCGCGGGCGCAACTTGTCGCAGGATGTTTTGCGCAGACCGAAGTTCGCGTTCGCAGTGACGTCCAAGGTGGGCGTTGACCACGACAAGACGGCCACTCCAGTCACCGCCCATCTCGTTGCCGATGACGAGCAGCGATTCAGCCTCGGGAACGGGCATCTCAAGATGCTTAAGCTCCGGCAGATCCAATCGCCGCCCTTCCTCATCGAGAGCGGTAATACCGCATCTTTCTTTTTCGCTCTTATGCTTGCGCTGCAGGTAAAAAGTGTGCGGGTAACCCTGCATGAGCGCCGAAGCAGCCTGCTCGGAGGAAACCTCCTGCACACGCGCATACGGCGGCTGGGAAGAGACCGCATCCCACCGGAATACTCGTCTTGTGCTGTTTTGTGCTGCCACTTCGTATACCCGGCGGCTGCCAAAGATCCGTGCGAATTCCGACATTACCTCGTACAAGACGGTGGCCAGCCGTCCGCCCACGCGTGCCATAGAAAGCAGACGGTTCGTCAACGCGATTTCTGCCCGCAGCTCTTTCTCGGTTTCGGCGAGGAAGCCGAGCAGGAAGCCTGTCATCAGCAGGAAGGCGCAACGAATGATAATCCGTGAGGGCTCTTCCGAGGTGAACACTAGACGATGCAAAGTTGGTGGACCAAAGGCAACTACCGCTGCCTGCGACAGCAGCAATGCAGCGCCTATTTCTGCAGTCGCCATCGTCTCCACGAATCCCCATCGAAAGGCCGCCGCAATCATGGCGAAGAGAAAGAACAGGAAGAAAACACTGTTGGGCGGATTGGTAAATAGGCACAACAGTGACGGCCAGAGGATGTCGCTCGCCTGGGCCCAGAGCACGAGCCTTCTGCCGGGTGGCCGCGCCTTCTGTAGCAAAGCCAGGAGCACAAGGCTGTGAACGGTGTAGCCGCCGAGCAGAAGAAGCCCGAGATGGTAATAGGAAGCACTACTGGCAGGGCGTACTCGCCACGCAACCAGTGACGTAGCGGCCAGAAATACGCGTGAAAATGCCAGCACACTTTCGACACGCGGGTCCTCATACTGCAATCCAGTGGCCCGCAGCCGAGAAAGGAACCTGGCAGCCAGCGGTGACGCGCGCAAAGTGCGTTCCTTCTCCTGCGAATCTTCGGGTAGGCTGATTATGACACGAAAGCGCTATTTGGCAATGGGTAATTGCTGGCTGTTGTTCCGAAATAAATGTCGCAGTCACTGTAATTAACTACCGCAGCACCGCCAGCGAGGCGCGGCTATACCCCCTCAACGCCATGTTTTGAATCAATAACTTAGACAACAAATTGCTGTCATGTTATTTATTTCAAACGCTTTACTGGTAAGCAATAGATATAACAAGGCTTACGTCCTAGGGCTGTTTCTTGGAGATCAGGAGGCTGAGGCAGCACCTTTGACTAGCTGGCTCAACGTCCTATATATGTATGTTTCAATTTTCAAAGATCGGACCGATCAACGGCTTAGCCGACTTCCTTTCCCACTTTAGCCAGCCGCGAAGGCACTAAGCCGCAAAGTCAGTTTAGCGGCTTCCGGGGCAATGTCAAGTTACGAAAGTACATGTATAACTTTGCGGAATTCTGCTTGCGGCGCAGCCGATTAAGGCGCAATATGGCCTCGGAGAGTGGCCGCAGGGATTTCCCAAGGTCGGCGGATACAGGACGGACTTCCGGAGTCGCACCTTGCCTGGGGACGCGGAGCATGGTTATGGCCGAAGGAGCGCCATAGTATGAATTGCCGATTGTGCTCGAAAGCTTCATTTACTGTCGCCGTGGCAGGGCTGTTGCTGTCCGCAGCTTGGGCGCAGACCACAAGCAAGACGGGCCCCAAATATGACGTCAAGAATGAAGTGAAAATCAAGGGTGTGGTGCAAGAAATCCGCGAGGTCCCAGGCGCATTCGAAGGAACGCAATTAGTCGTTAAGACTGAGACCAAGACCATCCTGGTACACGTTGCCCCGAGCGACTTTCTGAAGGAGATGGATACCTCGTTCAAAGTCGGCGACCAGGTCGAGGTGCTGGGCTGCAAAGCGCCGAATGCGACTGAGGAAGAAATTTTGGCCCGCGAAATTACCGTCGGTCAGAACACCGCGACCCTCCGCGATGATAAAGGTATCCCGGTCTGGGCGGGATGGAAGCCCAGCGGCAAGTAGCTACTTTTCCACCCGCAGAAATTCGCCGCTGGCCGCACTCACGGCTATGCGCAGCTTGGCTTCATCCTGGCTGCTGCCGTAGATAACGTGCCACACCAATTCGTTCTTCTGGGTGTCCCAATCGAGCATGAAGAACACCGGCTGCTTGAGGTCCTTGGCCGTCAACTTATCGCCGCCGTGCTTCTGCGCGATCTCGTAGGCTTTGTCGCTGTCAACTTTGAGGAACCCAAGATCGAAGACGTGGGCTGAGTTGTTATTTGGATTCCAACTGTCCTCGGCGGAAAAGCTTACGCCCATCTCCGGAGCATCGGGTCCAACCAGTCCGGACCACAGAAACAATTTCATCATGCGCTTCGAGGGTGAGGCGAACGAGCCTCGCCACAGGCCGGCCTTGCCTTCGCGGGTGGGCGCGTCCGGAGTGAATTGCGATTGCAGCCGGAAGAGTTGCACGTCCGCGGCCCATCCCCGCGCCGAGAGATACATCTTCTGGAATGCTGCCCGGCCGCTTTCGTACTCCGCTGGTTTCGATGCAGCTTTGGCGGCAGGTTGAGATTCAGGGCTGGGGCCCGTCTTCGTACTTGAGGAGCAGGCGGCGAGCAACAGGAGTGCTAGGCACGCGGCGGCGATTTTTGTCATAGGTTCGATCCTTGGCGGGTGCGGAAAATCCCACACTATTTCGGCGGTGTATGTTGGAAGGGCAGCTTCGTGTAACGAGCTTTGTCCACTTCGATGACGAGCACAACTCGTCCTGCCGGATTGCGAAACGGAAATTCCTTGCCAATGTACTTGTGGGAGATCGCGTCCATCACTTTGAAATCCGAATCATCACGGAACTCAGCGACATGGCCCCGGATCTGTACCTCTTCGTAAGGGTCGTGGAAATCGACCATGGAGAGCGCAATGCGAGGGTCACGGCGAGTATTGCGAACTTTGAGACTGCTTTCCCCAGTGCCGATCAGGATGCGGTCATCCTCCAGTCCAATCCAAACGGGTGTGTTGTGCGGAGAACCATCCGGCGCAAGCGTAGACAGGTGAGCAAAATTTGGACGCCATAGAAGCGAACGAACTTCTGGGGTAAGGGACATACTTCTCTCCTGCTTGAATTGTATCCACAGACCTGTTCGTTAGATTCCGCATTGGCGCAACAGGCTCACGGTCAATTGATCATTGCTCAGTCCCATTTGCCAGAAGTCATCTCATAAATCGCATGAAACTGCAATTTGTATCAGGGCACGGCTTCAGCCGTGCCGTTCAGTCAAGCATGGACCCGGGGCTTGAGCCCCTGAAGAAGAATTTACAGGGGCTAAAGCCCTGACTTTTTGCCTAACCCGTTTCGGCACGACTAAAGTCATGCCCTGATACAACCCAAGCCGATTTATGAGATGGCTTCCAGTTGCTCCTTTCCCAGCTTGGGGGCAAACCGCATGCCGTAGAACAACACCGCCGCCGAGAGCGCCACCGCGACGATCATCGAGGCAAGTCCCATCTGCAGATTGCTTTTGTCGGAGATGTACCCGATCAGAGTGGGCGAGAAAGCGTCGCCGAGCAAGTGAATGGTGAAGATGTTGACCGCCAGAGCGGTAGCGCGGATGCGAGCGCTGACCGAGTTCACCAGTGCCGCATTCAGAGGAGCGGTGTTGACCAGGAGAAAGAACTCGCCCAGGAAGATCGCGGGATACATGGCCGGCCCGGGGGAGTAGATGGCTAATACGATTGCCGGAATCGAAAGCGTCATCCCGACCGCCGAAATTAGTTGATAAGCGGCGGGCGTGCGCCGCAACAGGTGGTCGCCAAGCCAGCCGCCGAACAACGTGGCCACGGTTCCAGCGATGACTGTCATGCCGCCAAAGACGACATTGGCACGGTCCAAAGGCACGTTCCGAATGCGGGTCAGGAAGGTCGGCATCCACACCTGCATTCCGCCGATGGCGAAGGTCATCATGGCCGCGCCCAGGCTGATTGTCCAATAAGCTTTGTTGCGGGAGAGACCAAGGATTGTGCCCCGCTCAACGCTGTCCGCGAGATGATCGCTGGCGCCGCGTATGGGCTCGCGCAGCGCCAGTACACCGAACGCTAGTACCAACCCGGGCAAGGCCGAGATCATGAACGGAGCGCGCCAACCGTAGTGATGGCCGAGGTATCCACCAATGATGTAGCCCAGAGCACTGCCTACGGGCGTCGCCATGTAGAAGAAGCCCATCACCCGGCCGCGTATCCCTTCCGGAAAGAGATCGGCAAGGAAGGCCGGCGAGATGGCGACGAATGTAGCCTCGCCAATGCCGACGGCCACATGCCGCAGCAGCAGTTCGTCATAGTTGTGGGTCACCGCGCTCAGCAGCGTGGCCAGGCTCCAGACGAAAGCGCCGGCCGCCATGATCCGCCTACGCGGGAAGCGATCCGCCAGGGGAACGATGAGCGGCGCGGCGATCATGTAGCAGACGAAAAAGGCGGAGGTCAGAAAGCCGATCTGCTCGTCATTGAGGGCAAATTCTTTCTGGATCAGCGGTTGCACCGCGAACAGCACGTTACGATCGATGTAGTTGAGAAAGTTCAGCGCTGTCAGCAGAAGCAGCGCGGCCCGTGCATTCGCCTTGGGAGACATGGGTGGGCGGAGAATAACACGAGAGGTCGTATTTCGCTTTGCGCCCTTAGGCCCTTCGCTCTTCACTTGAGGGAATGGAACGGGCCTCTGCAAGGTATTTGCGGTCACCCTGAGGTCATACGAGATGGAAAAGACTTCCCATGCGGGCGTCGGCAAGATAATCTCTCGTGGAGAACAAATAGCCGTACAAACCAGTTTCGGGAGAGAACATGAAACGCTTGTTGCTCGCTCTGTTTTTATTCGCATTACCGATTGGTCTGGTGGCCCAAGATTCGGGTTCGGCCACAGCTTCCCAGGATTCCGGCGGCTCCAAACTCGCGACCCAGCCAACGCAGGCGACTGAGACGCAGCCCACGACCACTCCAAAGCCAGCAGCGCCACAGGAGCGAATGTTCTTTCCCAAGGACTGGTACTGGGGCTGGGCGCAATTCGATCTGGCTCCGCCGCACAACGAGGTCGATCCGAACCTGTGCGCTTCCAATACCGGCCAGTACGGCGGCAGGAACGCGCCGTGCAGTGCGTTTGCCCGCTATATCATTTCGGGGACCATTGAGCTGCGCCCGTTTGGACAGACGTGGGCGCGGCGAGTGATGGTTTTCTGGGATCCCACGCTGCTGTTTGGCAAGACTGTGCCGCAGTATAACTACACCTGGTCGTGGAGTGGAATTGGGATGGAGATGGCCTGGGGTGTGGGCCTCGATCTGCCGAAGCGGTTTGAAGTGCGGTACACCGGACACCCCGAAATCGTGCGCTTCCCCGCACGCAGTCAGCCGCTGGGGCCGGCGTATCTAGGGCCGAACGGGCCGTGGGGGCAGTACAACGCCATCGGCGTGCGGAAGTACTTCGGGATACGGCGCGAGGGTACTTATTAGAGTGGGCCGACGCAGTCTGCGAGTGCTAACATCGGTTTGGCGAGGCCAACTATGAGGAGCATTCTGCAACAAGACAGGATCGTGCGGGACCCGCGTATCTGTGGCGGGCAGCCCGTGTTCAGAGGAACACGGGTGACGCTGCGGACCGTTCTCGCGAGCCTGGCCTGTGGCGACTCTGCTGAAGAAATTCTCTCCGATTTTCCAAGCTTGAAGCAGGAGGACATTCAGGCTGCGGTCGCGTTCGCAGCCGCCTCCGCTGAAGAAGACTTCCTCGTGCCTGAGGTTCCTCACATTGCATGAAAATCAAGCTTGACGAGAATCTTCCCACCCAGTTGGCCAGGGACTTGAAGGCACTGGGGCACGATGTGCACACCGTGCACGATGAGGGTCTCAGCGGTAAAGCGGATACTGAAGTCTGGAGTGCTGCTCAAGAAGACACCCGGTTCCTAGTGACGCAAGACCTGGACTTCTCGGACGCCCGCAAGTTCACGCCGGGATTGCACCAGGGGATTCTGTTGCTGCGTCTCCGATTACCCAGCCGAAGCTATCTATCCGACAAAGTAACGGCGCTGTTTCGTGAAGAGGCGGCTGATCTGTGAGTGGGCTGCTTTGTGGTGGCAACCGACAATAAGATTCGCGTGCTGCGTCCGGCCGCGCCGAAGTGACTCCGGCCCGCTTGCACTGTTTTCCCTCTCGTTATTGTTCTGGCCTTGGATAGCGCGCAATCACCACCGTGCCGATGCCGCCGCGCGGACGGAATTCGCCCTTCACTTCGGCCCATCTAGGCTTGGCGGCGCGAACTACGTCTTCGAGCACGCGGTTGACGATGTTTTCCTGGAAGATCCCGAGATTGCGATAGCTGGTCAGGTACTCTTTCAGCGACTTCAGCTCCAGGCAATCCTTGGCAGGCAGGTAGCGGATCCACAGAGTGCCGAAGTCGGGCAGGCCGGTTTTTGGGCAAACTGAGGTGAACTCGGGAACGTCAATCACAATTTCGTAGTTGGGAAACTGGTTTGGCCAGGTTTCGATCTCAGGGAACTTGGCGTCGAGGCCGGACTGGGCATGCTGCGCCGTGTATCGCTTGCTCTTTGCCATGGAACTATTGTAGCTAGCCGACCGCTGATCGGGGAGCAGGCGACCCGAGCCCGCTAACTGGTAGTAGCGGCGGGCGCGCGAACTTTTCGAGGCAAAGGCTGCCCGATAGTGGCCGAGGCGGTACTCCGCAGTTTGAGGAGCTCAGAGTTTAGTTCTGCACCTACCAGAATGACGAATCCCGACCAGTACAGCCACACGAGCAGCGCGATGGCGCCTCCGAGCACGCCGTAAGTTTTATTGAGGTGCGAGAATTTCTGGAAATACAGACTCAGGCCATCCGAGAGCAGCATCCAAGCGACCACTGCGAAGATGGCCCCGGGTAACGAGGCGGGGAAGCTTTGTTTCAAATCAGGGGCCATGAAATAAAGACCCTCGACGGCAAGCACCATCAGGATGGCCGCGAGTGCGTGCTGCAATACTGGCCAGAAGATCGCGAACTCCAACGACAGTCCTAGCTGAGCCGCCAGGAACCTGCCGAAATGCGGGCCTACGATCATGAAGGCAAACGCAATGGCGACGAGAAGGCCGATCAGGAAGGTGAGCTCGAAGGCCAGCAGGCGCGTTCTCCACATGGGTCTGGTCTCGGCAACGTCATAGGCGACGTTGAGGGCTTCGATCATGGTGGTAAATGCGCTGGAGCATGTCCACAAAGCTGCGAGTAAGCCAAATGAGAGGAGGGCGCTGTGGTTGCGTGAGGTCACGTCGGCGACAACGCTCCGCACCAGCCCCATGCTCTGAGGCGGCACCACGTGCGCCATGGTTCCGACAATGGTGCTAAAGAGATGCGGTATGGGCAAGAAGCCGACGAAGGTGGCGAGTACGATAAGAGACGGGAACAAGGCCAGCAGGAAGTAGTACGACAGGGCCGCCGCGAACGAGAAGATGCAGTTCTGGCTGACGTCAGAGGCGACGTTGACGGCGACCTGCTTCCACTGCCCGAGTTGCATGGCTTTCTCGAGACTTGTTCCCGGCTTGCCGATGCTACGGGATGTGGAAGACCGGGTCAAGGACTGAGTGGGCTTTGCTCGCGTCTTTCAGAAGTGGCGGAACATCCTATAGCTAACGCGTACCTAACGGCGTACGTCGTATAACTGCGGGGGGTGGGCGCAAAACGGCGAGCGCGACAATCGCAGCGGAAGTTGAGCTCTACGTTATACTTAAACACTTAGGCTAAAGATGGCAGTTGCAAATGGTAACGGGCAGAAACCCGTGAACGGCAAGCGAACCGGGATCATCCTGGTTGCGCTGGTGTCGGCGGTGGTGGTGCTGGCCGCATTTGTGTCTTTACGCCGTTCGCAGGTGCCCATACGAACCGGTCGGGTCGAGCGCCAAAATCTTACCGCGAGCATCGCCACGAATGGGAAGATTGAAGCTCTGGACAACTTTGAAGCGCACGCGCCGGTTGCCACCACGGTGAAGAAAGTCTATGTGCAGCAAGGCCGGTGGGTGAAGCCGAGCCAGTTGCTGCTGCAATTGGAAGATGCCAATGCTCGTCTGCAGGCTGCCCGGGCCGAGGCCCAGTTGAAGGGCGCGCAAGCCGACATCAGTGCCGTGGAGCAGGGAGGCACCAAAGAAGAAGTGCTGGCCACACGCAACGCTCTGGTCAAGGCCCGGGCTGACCGCGAGGCCGCACAACGGAACCTCGAGGCCATGCAACGGTTGATCCGGACCGGCGCCGCCTCGCAGGCAGAAGTGGACGCCGCCCAGAACCAGGTGCGCGTTACCGATGCCAACGTGCATTTCCTGGAGCAAAAGCTGACTGGCCGCTACTCGCAACAGGAAGTTGGACATGTGGAGGCCCAGCAGACAGAGGCCCACGCTTCGCTGGCGGCTGCCCAGGAGCTGCTGAGAAATTCAAATGTGACTGCACGTCGTGCAGGAGTTGTCTATTCGCTTCCTGTACAACAGGGGGCCTTCGTGAATGCGGGCGATCTTCTGGTGCAGGTGGCGGACCTGCACAAGGTGCGAGTGCGGGCTTTTGTCGATGAGCCCGAGATTGGAAAGTTACAGAAGGGGCAGGAAGTCGACGTCACGTGGGATGCGCTCCCGGGACGGGTGTGGAAGGGTACCCTGGATATTTTGCCGACTACGGTGGTACAGCGGGGGACGCGAATGGTAGGAGAAGTGACCTGCGTAGTGGACAACGGCGATCTTGAGCTGCTGCCCAACACCAACGTCAATGTGGCTGTGGTCACAGCCCGGGTGGAAAATGCGCTGACGGTTCCTCGCGAAGCGGTGCACCAGGACGCCAAAGGGCAGTACGTATATCAGGTAGTGAATGGAGAGTTGAAACGGCGCGACGTGCAGACTTCGGTTTCAAGTTTTACGCGTATCGCGATCACCAGCGGCCTTCCGGACGGTGCGGTGCTGGCTTTAGGGACCACAAACATGCGTCCGCTGGCAGACGGGATGGCGGTGAAGTCAGTTAATCCATGAAAGTTTTCTGCACAAAGTTTCTGGTTTCCCTGTTGCTGCTGCCGCTGGCCGCCGGCTCTCTCTATGCTGATCCTGCGGTTTCCGAGCTGCTTTCGCTCGGCCGCATGAATGACGCCCTCAACGTGTTGATGACGCGCAATGACCCGCAATCGATGAACCTGCTGTCGCGCGTCTATTACGCAACGGAGCAATGGGACGATGCCGTGCGTTACGGAGAGCGCGCCGTCAGCCTGCGCCCGGACGATGCTTACTACCATCTGTGGTTGGCGCGAGAGTATGGCGAGAAGGCGGCAAACTCAAATCCGCTGACCGCGGCTACTCTTGCTCGCAAAGCCAAGAATGAATTTGAGCGTGCGGTACAGCTTGACCCATCCAGCGTGGAGACGCGAGTCGATCTGGCGGAGTACTACACCGAAGCGCCGGCGATCATGG
>Ga0209040_10002366_pt1 | contig 14836 bp, 7 predicted proteins | sample BogFormECP12_OM3_FD_188240 | JGI IMG/M metagenome (GOLD analysis project Ga0209040, IMG submission 188240) | Bog forest soil microbial communities from Calvert Island, British Columbia, Canada - ECP12_OM3 (SPAdes) (version 2) | ecosystem: Environmental > Aquatic > Freshwater > Wetlands > Bog ...
TCAGCGCCACAGGACATCAGAACGCAAATGCCCCGCCGGATTTTCCATCACCACGGTGGCGAGCGAAGCACGCCGGAGAAGCTAAATTGAGCCAAGTCGGGTCACAAATGCCGTGAGCCGAAAGGTAGTCCAGTGTCGGCTGGGTTACCCGAACGGAGGCACCGCCGGTATCCCACGATGGTGGCCTACATCGGCTGCGGCGTAGCTGGAATCACCCGCGTCGTCGTCGCGCTGCTCCTCCCTTAGCAGCAAGGACCGAACCAACGGACGCGGCCCCAAAGGCCCAAGCAATTGACTGGCCGGGCGCGGGCGCACTATTTGCGGCCACCAGAACCAACGTCCGAGCAGCGCGGCGATAGATGGTGTCATGAACGAGCGCACGACCAGGGTGTCGAACAGCAGGCCCAGGCCGATGGTGGTGCCGACCTGGCCGATAATCCGTAAATCGCTGACCACCATCGAGGCCATGGTGAAAGCGAATACCAGGCCCGCGTTCGTCACGACTTTACCGGTAGAGCCCATGGCGCGGATGATGCCCGTGTTTATGCCGGCGGCTATTTCCTCTTTCATCCGGGAGACCAGCAACAGGTTGTAGTCAGACCCCACCGCCAAAAGGATGATCAGAGACATCGGGAGCACCATCCAGTGCAATTTGATGCCCAGAAGATACTGCCAGACCAGCACCGACAGCCCAAACGATGCGCCCAACGAAAGTGCCACCGTACCCACGATGACTAGTGCGGCCACAAAACTTCGCGTGATGATGAGCATAATGATGAAAATAAGGCAGAGCGCACCAACTCCCGCGATCCATAGATCGTATTTAGAGCCGTCTCGGAAGTCCTTAAAGGTCGACGCGGTGCCGGCGATATAGATCTTGGCGTCCTCCAGAGGTGTCGTCTTGAGCGCCTCCTCGGCCGCCGTCTTTATCGGATCGATACGCGCTACGCCCTCGGGCGTCGCGGGATCGCCCCTATGCGAAATGATGAATCGAGCCGCTTTGCCGTCCGGAGACAAAAAGGAATTCATCGCGCGCTGGAAGTCCGCGTTCTTGAAAACCTCCGGCGGCAGATAGAAGGAATCGTCGTTCTTGGCCGCGTCGAACGCCTGTCCCATGGCTGTCGCGTTATCGCTCATGTCGTCCATCTCACTGAACATCCCAGACATGGTGCTGTGCGTCGTCAGCATCATCGTCCGGAGGGACTCCACAGTTGCGATGAGAGGTGGGAACTGCTGATTTATCTGCGGTAGCAGCACGTCCAGCTTGTCCAGTTCCTTTATGGCATCATGGAGTTTATCGCTTTCCTCATCGACACCGTCGATGACGTCAAATATCGACCTGAAGGACCAGCATATTGGGATATCGTAGCAGTGCTTTTCCCAGTAGAAGTAGCTGCGAATTGGTCGCCAGAAGTCTTCAAAATCCGCGACGTGATCTCTTAACTCATCCAGAATGGCAGTCGTTTCTTTTGTCACGCCGATCGTGCGGTGAGTAATGTCGGTGAGCTGCTGCTGCAATCCGTATATGCGCTTCATTGCCGCGATTTGTGCGGTCATCACGTCGACCTGCTTGAGCATGTCATTCATGCTTTCTTTCATATACTTCATGGCTTGTAGCTGGCCCGCGTTTTGCATGCTGATGAGGAAAGGTATCGAAGTGTGTTCAATCGGTGTTCCCTCGGGTCGGGTTATGCCCTGCACCCGAGAAATTCCTGGAACCCGGAAAATTCCTTTTGCCAGTTTGTGCAGCACGAGAAAATCTGTCGGATTGCGCATATCATGATTTGATTCGATCATCAGAATTTCGGGCATCACTCGCGCTTGGGAGAAATGACGGTCAGCGGCCGCATACCCCACATTGGCTGGAATGTCTTTGGGTATATAGAGCCGGTCGTTGTAGCTCGTTTTATAGCCCGGGAGTGTCACTAGACCGATCAGCGCGATCGCGCAAGTGGCAACCAGGATGGGCGCGGGCCAACGGACAATCGCCGTGCCGACCCGGCGCCATCGACCGAACCCGATCTTGCGCTTGGGATCGAATAGCCCGAAGCCACCTCCGACAGTAAGAACCGCCGGAACCAAGGTTAGTGCGATCACGACCGAAACGAACATGCCCACGGCGCACGGCACGCCGATGGTCTGAAAGATGGGCATCCGGGTAAAACTCAGGCACAACATTGCTCCGGCGATCGTCAAACCGGAACCCAAGACGACGGGAGCGACCCCGCGGTAGGTAGTGTAGAAAGACGTTTCCCGATCCTCGCCGGCCTGACGCGCCTCCTGATATCGACCGAAGAAGAAGATTCCGTAATCGGTTCCGGCCGCCATCGCGAGGGCCACCAGCAAATTAATGGCAAACGTCGAGAGCGCAAGAATATTGTTATCGCCGAGAAACGCGATGATTCCCCGGGCCGCAAATAATTCGATCCCAACCGTGACCAACAACACAACCACGGTGATGACCGAACGGTAGACAAAAAGCAGTACCGTGAAGATTATCACGGCGCCTATCAGGGTCATCTTTAGAATGGATCTGTCACCACTGCGCTGCATATCCGAAATGAGCGCTGCCGGACCGGTAACATAGGTCTTGAGCCCCGGAGGCGGTGGTGTCGTAGCTATGATATTCCGGACTGCGGCAATGGAGTCCTGGCCCAAGGTCGTTCCTTGGTTACCGGCCAGATTCAATTGCACATATACGGCTTTGCGGTCCGCGCTTTGCGCGCCCGCCGCCGTGAGCCGGTCCGCCCATAAGTCCTGCACATGCTCGACGTGCTTCGGGTCGGCTCTTAAGTCACGAACCAACTTGTCGTAGTACGTGTGGGCGTCGTCGCCGAGTGGCTGCTGCCCCTCCAGCACGATCATCGCGAAACTGTCCGAGTCGGACTCTTTGAAGTCCTTGCCCATGTGCATCATGGCCTGCACCGCCGGCGCATCTTGAGGAGCCAACGGCACGGAATGCTCTCGGCCGACCGTCTCGAGCGATGGAACTCCGAAAGTCACAGTCAGCGTCAGCGCCGCCCACGCCAGGATGATGAGCACCGCAAACTTGCGGATCGTCCGGGCGAAGAAGGGGACCCGAGTGCGTTCGGTGCTCATGCGGCCTTCAAGGGGCAGACGGTAAAGGCGCTCACTTCGTGCGGAGTCCTCGCAGCTTTGACCACACCGTTCACCATGATGCGGCAGCCAATGCTGTCGCTATCGCACCGTGCCACGATGTTTCCCACGATCGCCTGGCATCGTGACCCACAACGATCTGTCACTGACGCTTCCCCGTGCCGTGGTCCCGTCGTGTACCAACGGACGGGGTCCTAACGGCCGAAGTAGTGCACTGGCGGGGCGAGGGCGCACTCGCTGCGGCCACCAGAACCACTGGCCCAGCAGCGCGGCGATGGATGGGGTCATGAACGCGCGCACGATCAGCGTGTCGAACAGCAGACCCATACCGATCGTCGTGCCCACCTGACCGATGATGCGCAGGTCGCTGACCACCATGGAAGCCATGGTCAAGGCGAACACCAGGCCCGCGTTCGTCACGATCTTGCCGGTACCGCCCATCGCACGAATGATGCCCGTGTTTATACCGGCGCCTATTTCCTCTTTCATCCGGCATACCAGCAGCAAATTGTAGTCAGACCCCACCGCCAAAAGGACGATCAGAGACATCGCGAGCACTACCCAGTGTAGTTGTATGCCGAGAAAATCCTGCCAGACCAGCACGGACATCCCAAAGGACGCGCCCAGCGAAAGCAATACCGTACCTACGATAACCAGGGCGGCAATAAAACTTCGCGTCATGATCAGCATGATGATGAAAATAAGACAGAGCGCAGCGACTCCCGCGATCATGAGATCGTATTTGGAGCCGTCCACCAGGTCTTTGATCATCGTTGCGGTGCCGGTGAGGTAGATCTTGGAGTCTTCTAGCGGAGTTCCCTTGAGCGCCTCCTCGGCCGCAGTTTTTATCGCGGTGACCCGTGAGACGCCCTCGGGCGACGCGGGATCGTCCCTTTGCGAAATGAGCATACGGACGGCCTTCCCGTCCGGTGACAGGAACACGTTCATGACTCGTTTGAAATCCTGGTTCTTGAAAACATCCGGAGGAATGTAGAAAGAATCGTCGTTTTTGGATGCGTCGAACGCCTTCCCCATCGCTGTCGCATTGTCGCCATTCTGGTCCATCTCGCCGAAGACCCCGGACATGGTGCTATGCATGGTAAGCATCATGGTCCGCGCGCTCTGCATGGTCGCGATCATCTCTGGGAACTCGGCAAGCAGCTGCGGCAGGAGCACGTCTACCTGATCTAGGTCTGTTACCAGATCGCGCAGGTTATCGTTAATCTCGTCAACACCGTCGATTGAATCAAATATGGATCTCAGCGACCAGCAGATAGGAATATCGTAGCAGTGCTTTTCCCAGTAGAAGTAACTGCGGATCGGCCTCCAGACATCCTCGAAATCCGCAATGTGATCTCGCAGCTCGTTCGTGATCGCCTGTATGTCATGCGTGTCGCCGACCATGTGATGAGTCGCGTTGGTGAGCTGTTGTATCAGGCCATACATGCGCTGCATTATGTTGATCGTTTTCGCCAGCTCGTCGGCCTGCTTGAGCAGGTCGTTCATGTGGTCCTTCTGGAACGCCATAGTTTCTTGCTGGGCGGCGTTTTGCATGCTGAGTAGAAACGGTAGCGACGTGTGCGCGATCGGGGTTCCCTGGGGCCGAGTTACGGCCTGCACCCTGGAAATGCCTGGAACCGCGAGGATGCCCTTGGCTAGTTTGTTCAATACCAGAAAATCTGCCGGATTGCGCAGATCGTGATCGGCCTCGACCAACAGGATCTCGGGCGTCATCATTGCCGACTGAGGAAAATGTCGCTGCGCGGCCTCATATCCCAGCTTGGCGGGGATACGTTTGGGGACAAAGTTCAGGTCGTTGTAGCTGGGTTTGAATCCCGGCAGCGTCAACAGCCCGATAAGCGCGACCGCTAATGTCGAGACGAGAATGGGCGCGGGCCAGCGAACGATCGCCGTGCCTATTCGCCGCCATCCACGATCCGTGATGTTCCGCTTGGGGTCGAACAGACCGAAACGGCTTCCGACATTAAGAACTGCCGGAACCAGTGTGAGCGCGACCACGACCGCGACCAATATGCCCACCGCGCAAGGGACGCCCAGGGGTTGGAAAAAAGGCAGCCGGGTAAAGCTCAGGCAGAAAATGGCTCCGGCGATAGTCACACCGGAGGCCAAGACAACCTTGGCGACCCCGCGGTATGTGGTGTAGTAAGCCGTTTCCCGATCCTCACCGGCCTGACGTGCCTCTTGATACCGCCCGGTGAAGAATATCCCGTAGTCCGTTCCAGCCGCGATCCCGACGGATACCAGCAGACTAATGGCGTAGGTAGTAAGACCAACGATCTGGTGATCGCCGAGGAACGCGACGATTCCTCGGGCCACCTGCAATTCTATCCCGACCATCAGCAACAAAAGAATTACGGTGATAACCGAACGGTAGACGAGGAGCAACGTAATGAAGATCACCGCGAGGCTCACCGCCTGAATTTTGGCGACACTCCGGTTGCCACTCTGGCTCATATCCGCAACGATCGCCGCGGAGCCGGTGACATACGCTTTGACCCCCGGCGGCGTTGGCGTCCGCCCCACGATGTCCCGGATGGCTTCGGTCGATTCGTTCGCCAAGGTCGTGGCCGGCCTACCGGCGAGGTTCACTTGCGCATATACGGCCTTACCATCGGCGCTTTGCGCGGCGCCCGCTGTGAGTGGATCGCCCCAGAAATTCTGGATGTGCTGCACATGCTTTGGATCGTCTTGCAACTGACGAATCAAACGATCGTAGTACTTGTGAGCATCGTCGCCCAGGGGTTGCTGACCCTCCAAGACGATCATCGCCGCAGTGTCGGAATTCGCTTCCTTGAAGTCCTCACCCATGCGCTGCACCGCCTTGAACGACGGCGCATCGGTGGGAGTCAGCGATACCGAATGCTCTTTTTGGACCTGCTCCAGTGGGGGGACGCCGATACTGACGATGACGGCGATCGCCAACCACGCCAAGATGATGGGCACCGAAAATCGATGGATCGTCCGCGCTACGAATGGTGGCGTGGTGTGTTCGTTGCCCGCGTGGTGGTCGCTCATGCGGCCTTCAGCAGGCAGAAGGTAAAGGCGCTCACTGCGTGCGTGATCTTCTCGGCTTTGACTTCACCGTCCACCACGATGCGGCAGCCGATGCTGTCACTATCGCCCTGCGCCTGCGCCGCGATACTTCCCACGGCAGTCGCCGCGGTGATCGCGAACTGCAACGACCATGGCAAGTGCGCCCCATCGAGCCGCTGCGGGTCACCATTGACGTCGAAATAGCTGATGTTGGCCACCGTCCCCGGTGGTCCGAAGACCTCGTACGTCAAGTGCTTGGGGTTGAAGGGTTTGGTGTCGTCGGTTCTGGTGTCGGAATACGAGGGGCGTTTCTCGGAACCGAAGATGCCGTGCAGCCGCGACACAGTGAATCCTCCAGCAGCGATCACCACCACGATGACCAACGGAATCCACAGCCGCCTCAGAACCCCGAAAATCGCAAACCCCCGATTTCGACGACTCTTTCGAGATCCACCTCGCGCTCGAGGTGCAGGGGAAGGTTGGGGAGCAGGTCGCAAAAAAGGGGGTCGGCGGCCAGACCGCTGGCTAACGTCTCGGCGGTCCGCGACGGCGCCATCGGACCGGGCTTCCGCAACGTCGCGGACATCGTTTTCGACCACCGCACCCGACCTCCCACCCGTTTCCAGAGCCGGCGACATGTTAGCCGCTCGAACAGTCAACTACGCATCGGCCGCGACACCCCTGCCGACCGTACATCGAATGGGGTGGGCGTCGCAGGCTAACCCTGCGGCGGTCACCTCAAACGTGCGGCGCCTCGGGGACCGCGACCAGATCTTGACGAGTAAACCATGCCGATGGCCTCCACATCGGCTCTTTCCCAACGCTATATGGGGTACGGGCCACCTTCGCCCCGATTCCACGGGCACCACCCGTGATGAAACGACTTGGGAGTTCACAAATGCCGTGAGCCGAAAGGTAGTCCAGTGTCGGCTGGGTTACCCGAACGGAGCCACCGCCTGTATCCCACGATGGTGGCCTACATCGGCTGCGGCGTAGCTGGAATCACCCGGCTTGTCCGGACTAGCATCACCTGCCGCGGGGAGTTCCTGGCATACTTCAATGCGGGCCGGATCAGCAACGGCCAGCGCTGAAGCCGTCGGTCTCATGGCCAATAACCCGCGCGTGGGTCACGGATTCCGAACTTACCGCAACAATTGGCTGCGCCTACTACTTTACGTATTTCCGCGTACTACTCCACCTGGTTCAAATTATTACTTCACCTGTGTCAAATCCGCTGAAACCAGCTCGACAAGTCGTACTTTCACCCGCATGACACCGTAGGTCCCCGCACGACGCCCAGCCGGAGCAGCGTCGGCAGGCCGCGTAGCGCCTGGGCGGAAAACAGGTAGCGCACTACTCGTGCGAACGCGGTCCCTGAACCGGGAGGTAGTGGATCCATCATGGCACTTGAGGACGTCAGCGCCCACCGTGGCGGCACCGATCCGATCGAGGGGCTGATCCGCATCGAGACCTCCCCGCGGGAGCAGGCCATGGATCGCGTTCTAGGTCGTATGACACCCGATGATGGGTCGTGGGCAGCTGACGAAGATCGCTGCCACTGTCGCCGACGAGGTCGCCAACCGCCCGGCCGGGTGGGAGCTGATTTCAGCGAACCGATCGATTGGCAGCATGAGATCAAACGGCGTGGTAATGCCGCCGTTCATGGGAGCGATGTCCTCGATGGAGCTGACCGACGCCGAGCTGCACCGGCTCGACGCCGACTCTGCTCATCGTCCTCGAGAGGCCCGTGCCCGCCCAGTAGCGAAGCGCCACAAAGCCAAACCCATCGCTGCAGGTCACAGCACGGGAAGTCACCACCGCCGGAACCTTGCGCCACGCACCAATTTACTCACTTGTGTCAGGAGTCCTGATAAGGTCACATCAGCCACTTGGCCAAACCTTAGGAAATATTTGCCAAAACCACAGGAACTTTGCCGAAACGCCGGACTGACCCTGTTGGCCTTCAGTATCGTTCGGAACGGTTCCACTCACGACTAGATGGTCTGGAGAACTGGTGAGCATCAATCCGTTTGACGACGACAATGGCAGCTTTTTCGTCTTGGTCAACGACGAGGAGCAACACAGCCTGTGGCCGGCCTTCGCCGATGTTCCAGCCGGCTGGCGGGTGGTGTACGGCGAAGCGGACCGCGCTGCGTGTCTGGACTACATCGAACAGAACTGGGCCGATATACGGCCGAGGAGTCTGCGCGACAGGCTGGCGACGGGTCGGGGTTTTGACGAGTAACCAGTCGGGTATGGGGCGGTAGGAGTTTTGGGGGAGTCAATGGAGGAGCGTGAGGACCGGGCGCTTCCGCTGACGCGGGGACAGCTTGATATTTGGCTTGCGCAGGAAACGGGTTACGCCGGTACGGAGTGGCAACTCGGCCTGCTGGTGAAGATCGCGGGCACGGTACATCGCGACGCCCTTGAGTTGGCGATCCGCCAAGCGGTGCGAGAGGCCGAACCAGGCAGGGTCTCATTTTTTGAGGTGGACGGCCAGGTTATCCAAAAGCCGATCGATTATCCGGATGTTGAGCTGGCTTTTTACGACCTGACGAACTCACCCGATCCCGTGCAGGAAGTCCGCGGGATGGCCTCTTCCATCCAACGGACGCCCATGGCGTTGGACGGCCAGCTGTTCAAATTTGTGCTGTTTCAGACTCAGCTCGACGAATTCTATCTGTTCGGTTGCTGTCACCACATTGCAATAGACGGATTAGGCATGGCGCTGGTATGCCGTCGGGTTGCAACGATCTACTCCGCGATTGTCGCCGAAAAACCCATTCCCGACGCCTATTTCGCTTCGGTGCAGGACTTGGTTGACCTTGAGTCGGAATACGCAGCGTCCTCGGATTATCTGGAAGATCAAGCGTATTGGAGCAGCAACCTTCCGCCCGAAAGCGGACCGGTTGATCGTTTGCCTAACACCGCGAGTGAGCGGGATCTGTACTCGCCTTCTGGGTCGGTCCAGTTGGATCCCTCCGTCGCTGGCCGGATCAAAGAGTTGTCCAAAAGGCTGGGCATCCGCCGATTTTCGGTCACCACCGCGGCGTGCGCGCTTTTGGTCCGTGGCTGGTCCGGTAGCGGCTCGGAGGTGGCGCTCGACTTCCCGGTCAGCCGGCGAGTACGTCCGGAGTCAAAGACGCTTCCCGGGATGCTCGCCGGGGTTGTGCCGCTGGTGTTGACCGCCTCGCCGCAGTCTACGGTTGCCGATTTCTGCAAGCACGTTGACACGCGGATTCGGGAACTGCTGCAACATCAGCGGTTTCCGGTACACACGCTTGAGGGTGACGGCCTCAGACAGGCAGCAACCCGGGTCGGAATCAGTTTCCTCCCGTCCAGACTGACCCTGGACCTCGCTGGTGCTCCGGCAACGGCGTCATACACGAATCATGGCCCCGTTGGGCACTTTGGGTTGTTCTTCATGGGCGCCGGTGACCAGCTTTTCCTCAGCACGGCGGGCCCCGGGCAGCCCTTCGCGAGTTTTGACGTCTCGGATTTAGCGGGACGGTTGGAGCGGGTGTTGGTGGCGATGACCGCCGATCCGACACGGTCGTTGTCGTCGATGGATGTGCTGAATGAGGGTGAGCACGCCCACCTGGAGGGGTGGGGCAACCGGGCGGTGTTGACGCAGCCGGCGACCGGAGTGTCGGTTCCGGAGTTGTTCGCCGCGCAGGTGGCGCGCACACCGGATGCGGTGGCGATCAGCTGCGGGGAGGACTCGCGGACTTACCGCGAGGTTGAGGAGGCCGCGAACCGGTTGGCGCACCTGTTGGCCGGCCATGGTGTTGGCCCGGGTGAGCGTGTGGCGCTGCTGTTGGAGCGTTCGGCTCAGGCCGTCATAGCGATCCTGGCGGTTTTGAAGACCGGGGCGGCCTATCTGCCGATCGACCCGACGCTGCCAGCGGCCCGGATTGGGTTCATGCTCGACGACGCCGCGCCGGCGGCTGCGATCACCACTACCGGGCTAGCCGAGGGCCTGGACGGGTGTGACCTGCTGGTCATCGATGTCAACGACCCCCGCATCCAGGCCTACCCGTGCACGGCACTGCCGACGCCCGACCCCAATGACATCGCCTACCTCATCTACACCTCGGGCACCACCGGGGTGCCCAAGGGGGTGGCGACTACCCACCACAACGTCACCCAGTTACTGGAGGCACTAGACGCATATCTGCCCGCGGCGGGGGTTTGGACGCAGTGGCATTCCTATGCCTTCGACGCGTCGGTGTGGGAGATCTGGGGTGCGCTTTTGCACGGTGGGCGGCTGGTGGTGGTGCCCGAGTCGGTCGCCCGCTCACCGGAAGACTTCCACGCCTTGTCGGTTACCGAACACGTCAACGTGCTCACCCAAACCCCTTCTGCGGCGGGGGCGTTGTCGCCTGAGGGTTTGGAGTCGGCGGCGTTGGTGGTGGCGGCTGAGCCCTGCCCGGCCGACCTGGTGGATCGCTGGGCGCCCGGGCGGGTGATGATCAACGCCTACGGCCCGACCGAGACCACGATTGTTGTGATGCTGAGTGTGCCGCTGGTAGCGGGGTCGGGGGCGCCGCCGATCGGTTCGCCGGTGCCGGGAGCAGCGTTGTTTGTGCTGGATGGGTGGTTGCGGGCGGTGCCGGCCGGTGTGGTCGGGGAGTTGTATGTGGCCGGTGCCGGGGTGAGCTGCGGGTATTGGCGTCGGGCCGGGTTGACGGGGTCGCGGTTTGTGGCCTGCCCGTTCGGGGAGCCCGGGGCGCGGATGTATCGCACCGGGGATCTGGTGTGTTGGGGCGCTGATGGGCAGCTGCGGTATCTGGGGCGCGCCGATGAGCAGGTCAAGATCCGCGGCTATCGCATCGAGCTCGGTGAAGTCCAGGCGGCACTAGCCGCGGTGGATGGGGTGGAGCAGGCGGTGGTGATCGCCCGCGAGGACTGCCCCGGCGACAAGCGCCTGGTGGGCTATGTCACCGGGACAACAGACCCGGCCGGGATCCGCGCCGCGCTGGCCGAGCGGCTACCGGCCTATATGGTGCCGGCGGCGGTGGTGGTGGTGGCGGCGTTGCCGTTGACGGTCAACGGCAAACTCGATACCCGCGCCCTGCCGGCACCGGAGTACACCGCTGGCGGCTATCGGGCCCCGAGCACCCCCGTCGAGGAGATCCTGGCCGGCATCTACGCCCAGGTGCTCGGCGTGGAGCCACCGCGGCGTATAGGGGTCGACGACTCATTCTTCGACCTTGGCGGCGACAGCATTTCGGCGATGCGCCTGATCGCGGCGATCAACACCTCACTGGATGTCGGCCTTGCGGTTCGTGCGGTGTTCGAGGCGCCCACGGTCGCCCAGTTGGCCCCGCGTCTCAGTGCGGGTGCGGGTGGGCTGCCCCGGTTGGTGGCCGGCGCGCGCCCGGCGGTGGTTCCGTTGTCGTTTGCCCAGAGCCGGTTGTGGTTTATCGACCAGTTGCAGGGGCCCTCACCGATCTACAACATGGCGGTGGCGTTGCGGTTGTGCGGGCGGCTTGACGCCGACGCGTTCGGTGCGGCGTTGGCCGATGTGGTGGGCCGCCATGAGAGCCTGCGGACGCTGTTTGCGGCGGTTGAGGGGATTCCTCGGCAGGTGGTGGTGTCGCCCGAGGGGGCCGACTTCGGCTGGGAGGTCGTTGATGCGACGGGCTGGTCGGCGGCTCGGCTAGAGGAGACCATCGGCACTGCGGTGCGTGACCCGTTTGACCTGGCAACCCAGATCCCTTTGCGGGCGCGGCTTTTCCGCATCAGCGAGGACGAGCACGTGCTGGTGGCCGTGGTGCACCATATCGCCGCCGACGGCTGGTCGGTGACCCCGCTGGTGGCTGATCTGGGGGTGGCCTATGCCAGCCGGTGTGCGGGGCACGCACCGGGTTGGGCGCCATTGGCGGTGCAGTATGTCGATTACACGCTGTGGCAGCGCGCTCAGCTGGGTGATGTGGCCGATAGCGACAGCCCGATCGCTGCGCAGCTGGCTTATTGGGAGCAGGAGCTGGCCGGGCTGCCCGAGCGGCTGGCGTTGCCCACCGACCGGCCCTATCCGCCGGTGGCGGATTACCGCGGCGCCAGTGTGGTCGTGGACTGGCCGGCGGAGCTGCAGCAGCGGGTGCGCAGTGTGGCCCGCGAGCACAACGCGACCAGCTTCATGGTGATCCAGGCCGCTCTGGCGGTGCTGCTGGCCAAGATCAGCGCCAGTTCCGATGTGGCGGTGGGGTTCCCGATCGCCGGGCGTGGTGATCCCGCACTCGATGGGCTGGTGGGGTATTTCGTCAACACCTTGGTGTTGCGGGTGGAGGTGGCCGGCGATCCCAGCTTCACTGAATTGCTGGCTCAGGTGCGAGGGCGCAGCCTGGCCGCCTACGAGCACCAAGACGTGCCCTTTGAGGTGTTGGTGGAGCGGCTCAACCCCGCCCGAAGCCTGACCCATCACCCGCTGGTGCAGGTGGCGTTGGCCTGGCAGAACTTCGCCGGGCAGGACAATAACTCCTCCGCCGGGTTGGGTTTGGGTGATCTGCAGGTCACGCCGCTGCCGGCGGACACCCACACCGCCCGCATGGACCTGACATTTTCGTTGGCCGAACGCTGGAGCGAGGCCGGTGAGCCCGCCGGGATCGGCGGGATGGTGGAGTTCCGCACCGATGTGTTCGACGCGGCCAGCATCGAGGCGCTGATCGAGCGGTTGCAGCGGGTGTTGATGGCGGTCACCGCCGAGCCCACCCGGCGGTTGTCGTCGGTGGATGTGCTTGACGCCGGTGAGCACGCCCGGCTGGATGAGATCGGCAACCGGGCGGTGTTGACCCAGCCCGCACCCACGCCGGTGTCGATTCCAGCATTGTTCGCCGCGCAAGTCGCGCGCACACCGGAGGCGGAGGCGGTGACCTTCGAGGGCCTGTCCATGACGTATCGGGAGCTGGAGGAGGCCGCCAACCGGTTGGCGCACCTGCTGGCCGCTCATGGGGCGGGTCCGGGACAGTGTGTGGCGCTGCTGTTGGAGCGTTCGGTCGAGGCGGTCGTGGCGATTGTGGCGGTGCTCAAGACCGGGGCGGCTTATCTGCCGATCGACCCGGGGCTGCCGGCGGCGCGGATCGGGTTCATGGTTGCCGATGCCGCCCCGATCGCCGCGATCACCACCGCAGACTTGCGGTCACGGCTCGACGGGCATGACGTGGTGGTCATCGAGGTCAACGACCCCCGCATTGACGCCCAGCCCAGCACCGCGCCAGCGGCGCCGGCCCCCGATGACATTGCCCACATCAACTACACCTCGGGCACCACCGGTGTCCCCAAGGGGGTGGCGATCACCCACCACAACGTCACCCAGCTGATGGAGTCGTTGGATGCCAGCCTGCCGCAAGTCGGGGTGTGGGCGCAGTGTCACTCGTATGCCTTCGACTTCTCGGTGTGGGAGATCTGGGGTGCGCTGCTGCATGGGGGGCGGCTGGTGGTGGTGCCCGAGTCGGTGGCCCGCTCCCCGGAAGACTTGCACGCCTTACTGGTCGGCGAAGGGGTCAGCGTGTTCACCCAGACCCCGTCTGCAGTGGAGGTGTTGTCGACTGAGGGTTTGGGTTCGGTGGCCTTGCTGGTGGTGGCCGGCGAGGCCTGCCCCGCCGAGTTGGTGGATCGGTGGGCGCCCGGGCGGGTGATGGTCAACGTCTATGGCCCGACCGAGACCACGATGTGGGCGTCCAAGAGCGCGCCGCTGATGGCGGGATCGGGGGCGCCGCCGATCGGCTCGCCGGTGTCGGGGGCGGCGTTTTTTGTGCTGGATGGGTGGTTGCGTCCGGTGCCGGTGGGGGTGGTTGGCGAGTTGTATGTGGCCGGTTCGGGGGTGGGGTGTGGGTATTGGCGTCGGGCGGGGTTGACGGCGTCGCGGTTTGTGGCGTGTCCGTTCGGCGGTGCGGCAGCGCCGGGACAACGGATGTATCGCAGCGGGGATTTGGTGTGTTGGGGTGCTGATGGGCAGCTGCAGTATTTGGGGCGTGCCGATGAGCAGGTCAAGATCCGCGGCTATCGCATCGAGCTCGGTGAAGTGCGCGCGGCACTGGCCGGGCTGGATGGGGTGGAGCAGGCGGTGGTGATCGCACGCGAGGACCGCCCCGGCGATAAGCGCCTGGTGGGCTATGTCATCGGGACTGCCGATCCGGCCAAGGCGCGTGCGGTCCTGGGCGAGCGGCTGCCGGCCTACATGGTGCCGGCGGCGGTGGTGGTGCTGCAGCAGCTGCCGCTGACACCCAACGGCAAACTGGACACCCGGGCCCTGCCGGCACCGGAATACCAGGAGGGCGATGGTTATCGCGCCCCGGCCAGCGCGGTCGAGGAGATCCTGGCCGGCGTCTACGCGCAGGTACTCGGGCTGGAGCGGGTCGGGGTCGACGACTCGTTTTTCGATTTGGGTGGGGATTCGCTGTCGGCGATGCGGCTGATCGCCGCGATCAACGCTGGCCTGGATGCCGGCGTTTCGGTGCGCACGGTGTTCGAGGCGCCCACGGTTGCCCAGTTGGCGCCCCGTATCGGTGGGGATGGGGGTCGGCGTAAGCCGTTGGTGGCCGGTGAGCGGCCCGCGGTGGTTCCGTTGTCGTTTGCCCAGAGCCGGTTGTGGTTCCTGGACCGGTTCGAGGGCGGGGTTGCGACCTACAACATCCCGACCGCTTTTCGGGTCAGCGGGGCG
>Ga0209040_10002367_pt1 | contig 14836 bp, 18 predicted proteins | sample BogFormECP12_OM3_FD_188240 | JGI IMG/M metagenome (GOLD analysis project Ga0209040, IMG submission 188240) | Bog forest soil microbial communities from Calvert Island, British Columbia, Canada - ECP12_OM3 (SPAdes) (version 2) | ecosystem: Environmental > Aquatic > Freshwater > Wetlands > Bog ...
CTCAGCTGTCAAGTGCGATTCAGCGGGATGGTCGCGGTCGACCTCCGGTGGCGCGGCCAGGCAGAATGGTCGCGGTGAGCGAGCACGGCAAGGCCCTGCGCGAGCAGGACGTCGACGCGGATCCCCTGCGCCAGTTCGCGGCTTGGTTCGAGGAGGCCGGCAGAGCCGGTGTGCGCCTGCCGGAGGCCGCCGCGCTGGCGACCGCCTCGGCAAGCGGCGCCCCGTCGGTGCGGATGGTGCTCGTGAAGGCCTTCGACGAGCAGGGCTTCGTCTTCTATTCCAACTACTCGAGCCGCAAGGGCCGCGAGCTCGCGGCCAATCCGCGGGCGGCGCTGCTGTTCCACTGGGATCCGCTGGGCCGCCAGGTTCGCATCGAGGGCCCGGCCGAGCGCACGAGCGCGGCGGAGTCGGCCGCCTACGCCCACAGCCGCGCACGCGGCAGCCAGCTGAGCGCGCTGGCCTCACCGCAGAGTGAGGCGATCGACAGCCGCGCAACGCTCGAGCGGCGCGTCGCCGAGCTGCGGGCGCTGCACCCCTCCGGCGAGCTGCCGCTGCCGGCGAGTTGGGGCGGCTATCGCGTCAAGCCCGAGGCGATCGAGTTCTGGCAGCAGCGCGAGGATCGCCTGCACGACCGGCTCAATTATCGCCGCGGCGAGAACGGCGACTGGCTGATCGAGCGTCTGGCGCCGTAGCGGCGCCGGGTGTCGTCCCGCCGTGCTCGGGCCGGTCGCCCGCTGCACAGCTGCCGCCGAGCCAGGCGAGCAGCGCGTCGCGCGAGAAGCGCCACTCGCCGGCGATGAGCCGGGACGGCAGCTCGCCCCGCTCGGCGCTCTGCCGCAGCGACTGCTCATCGACGCGGAGCAGTTGCGCGGCCTCGCCCAGGGTCATGACCTCGACGTCGGCCTCGCGCAGGCTCACTCGCCCGACGACGAGACCGCTGTCCTCGTCGAGGTGCCGGCGCACCGCCTCGCTGACGAGCCGGCGCTTGCTCTTGCCGGTGGCGGCGGCCACCTCGCTGAGCCTGTCGGCTTCGGGCGCGGCCAGGCGCACGAACAGCGGCTTCACGTGCTCCGGCGGGACCTCCGACTCCATGGCACCATGATAGCGCGTGATATCACACGACCCGGTGATGGCCGCGCCGCGCCGGCGCCGCGCACGAGTGCAACACTGTGCTGGAGCGCGATGTCGTTGGCGACCGTGAAGAGCCGCGCGGCAACGGCGGGCCTGGCCGCCGTCCTGTGCGTGCTTGCCGTCGCAGCCAACAGTGCCGGCGCGGCGCCTGCAGCGCAGGCGAGATGCCCACTGCAGTCTTCGTCCTCGATCCCGCCGGGCGATGCGTGGGCATTCCACGACACAGGCCTTTCCTCGAGCGCTCACCCGGGCGTCACCTCCTCCTACATCCACGGGCGCGGCGATTGGGGTGGCGGCCACGGCAGCGGCACGATCTGTGAGCAGCAAGGCGTGACGAGCGGCCCGGCGCACAACATCGTGCTCAGCGCCGTGGGGTCCGCGAGCGTCTCTCCGCGAGTGACCCGCATCGGTCATCTGGGCGTGACGCTGGCTCTGCACGTGAGCGTGACGGCGTCCGACGATGCAGCGTGCGTGGCGGGCACGCACGCCACGGTGACGATCTTCGCGAGCTACTACGAAGGCCACCACGACAGCGTCCAGCTTCACTTCACGGGCAGCTGCAGCGGCTACGACGCGACATTCACGGGCCCGCAGTTGTACGCGCTGATCGCCACGGACGGCCACCAGGTGAACTAGCAGCGCGACGGCGACCACGGCACTGAGCCCGCGCTCACGGCTCACGACCGCGGCCCGCCGGCTCTTAGGCAGTCCCGACGAAAGGCGAATGCTGCGCTCAGCTGACGCCTCGAGACTTACCGTCGGAAACCGTCCGACCCGAAAGGAAGCCGATGTCCCTCTCGCTTGCAATCGCCGTCAACCTCATCCTCGCCGTGGGACTCCTCGCCGGGCTGGCATATGCGATGTCCCGTGCAGCACGCCTGACGCCGCACCACCCGCTGAGCCGCTCGGAGCGCCGTCGCCCCGCTCTGCACGCCCTCCGCGGCGAGGCGCAGCCGGCCGCGCAGCGCCGGACGAGCGCGCCCGACGAGGCCCGTGCCGCGTAGCGCGGTGCTTCAGCGGCTGCTGTTAGGCGCGGGCGGCCTCGGCGAACGCCTCGAGCTCGCCCGGGATGTCCTCGCCGGCGGGCTGGTAGGCGACCTCCGTCGCACCGGCCTGCGCGAGCGCGTCGAGCCTCTCGCGCCACTGCCGAGGCGAAAGCGCCAAGCCGAAGTCCGCGATCAGCTCGGGGGTGATGAACGGCCGGTCGCGCTCGTTGACGAGGACGAGGTGGCCGTAGTGCATGGCCAGGTGGCGCTCGTGTGCCGGCAGGTCCGCGTAAGCGCGGCGCCACTCCCCCAGTTGCTCATCGTCGAGGAGGCCGTGCTCATGGCTGTAGTGGAGCGTGACGGCGCCGGCGTGGCCGGCAGCCTGGAGCACTCGCCGAGAGGCGGTGTCCTCACCGTCGCGCAGGACCGTGCCGTAGAGCAGCGAGATGCTCCAGTCGAAGCCGGGAATCGGGAAGGCCCCGAAGACGCCGGCGCCGAGCTCGCGCGCGATGGCGATCCCCTTCGGGCCGCCGGCGCCGATCACGAAAGGCACGTCGATCGGTCGCGGCGGGGCGAAGCCCGGCGTGTGGAGCATCTCGATCGCCGCGCCGTCCCAGCTGACGCGCTCGCCGCGCAGCAGGCCCTGCAGCGCGCGCACGTACTCCGCGACCTCCGTCCAGCGCAGCGCGCGCTGGCCCATTGCCATCCGCCCTGTGAATCCCGAACCCACGCCGACTACGACGCGCTCGGCGCCGGCGAGGCCGACGAGCGTGGCGATCGCGGCGGCGTTGGTCATCGGATGGCGATTGCTCGGGACCAGCACGCCCGGTCCGAGCCCGATCCGCTCGGTCCGCTCGGCCGCGCGGCAGAGCTGAACCCAGACGTCGGGATACAGCGGCGGCGAGTCGTAGAAGAACGCGCGCCGGTAGCCGAGCGACTCGGCTATGCGCGCGTGCTCGTGGCTCTCGGGCGAGGTGGCAAACGCGCACGACAGCTCAGGCGCCAAGATCGGACATCACTCTCGCGTTGAGGGGGACTGGAGCATCGTCGCACTCAGGCTACTCGCCGGCAGGGCCGCCGATGCGCCCGCGGAGCCGGCGCCCGCCGTCGGCGCTCCTGCGCGGGCGCGGGATCGCGCTAGCCTGGAGAGATGCACGCTCCCGCAGACCACGCGGCCGAGCGCCGCTCGGTCAGGGCGTGGGGCACGTGACGAGCTTCTTCGTCGCCGGCGTCGAATCGGAGGGAGCGCGCGCCGAGGAGGCCTACAGCGAGCTGCGGGCGCGTTCGCTGCTCGCCGCCGGCTGCCCTGCGCGGGCGCGGCGCATCTTCAAGCTGAACTGCCGCTTTGACGGGCAGGACCGGGAGATCGAGGTGGGCCGGCCGCTGTCCAAGGGCGGCGAGGTCGTGGTCGCGATTCTCGACCACGGGCGCTTCGAGGACTTCTGCGTGCACACCGACGGTGACCAGGACTCGCCGGCGCGCGTCAGTCATCCCGTCTACTCCGTGACGGAGTTCTCGTGAGCACGCCGGAGACGACCGGCGACGCCGAGATCCATGCGCTCGTGAAGCGGCTCGCGCGGCCTCACTCCTCCGGTGGGGATGTCGTCGAGCGCGCGGCGCTCCTCGCCTCCGGCGGCGACTTCGCGGCGGTGATGGCGTGGATCGCCGATCACGCGGGAGTGGCCGAGACGATGGTCTCCGAACCCGCCCGACGCGGTCTGCACGGCCCGCGCCTGGGCCTCTCAGACACGAGCGCCCCGCGCACTCCGCTGCGCTTCGTGCTGCCGGCCGGCACGCTCGCCTGAGCTTCCGCGAGACGCTAGGCGGCGACGGACGGGGGAGCTCGCTGCCGGACCCTGGAGCGGCCCGGCTCGTGGCTGCTGCTACCGTTGGTGGATCAGGTTGGGTAATTCGCCCAGCACCGCAGTGCCAGCGCTCGTAGCCTTTGCTCAGCAATCTCCGCGTTCGCAGCACTCTCAACGCAGGAGGAAAAGAAAATGGCTACTGGAACCGTCAAGTGGTTCAGTGACGACAAGGGTTTCGGGTTCATCACGCCCGACGACCAGTCGAAGGACCTGTTCGTCCATCACAGCGCAATCGTCGGTGAGGGCTATCGCTCGCTCGCCGAGGGCGCCAAGGTCTCCTACGACGCCGAGGCAGGCGACAAGGGACCGAAGGCCGGGAACGTCAGGCTGGCGTAGCTCCGCCGGCTGGACGCGCCCGGAACACCCACGACAAGGGACGGACAGAGATGGCCTCGAGCGGCAAGAAGAGAACCACGATGGCAAAGCTCAACCGTGAAAGCCGGCTGCGCGAGCGTCGGCTGGACAAACAGGCCAGGAAGGATGCGCGCAAGAACGCGCCTGCGCCTGACCCGGACGCGCCCGACACACTGAGCACAGCGAGCGGCGAGGCTCCCGGCACAGGTGCCGGGCCCGCTCTCGCCGGGGAGCCTGCCCTCGCCGGGCAGCCTGCCCTCGACACGGTCGTTCAGGCGCTCGCGGACGCCTGAGCGCCGCAGCGCCGGTCGCACTTCGACCAGCGGCGCCCGCAGCTCGGGCCGTGCGTAGGCGTGGACGAGCGGCGCCGGCGGCGCGCAACCTCGCGGGTGTCCCGGGCCAGTCTCGGGGCACCGCGGCGAGGCGGCGCGGTGGCGCGCAACTCCCGGGCACCCGGGCTATCCTCGGGCGCACCAAGTCACGCGACCGGAGGGAGTTCGAATGGCGATCGCCAGGATCAGCAGGCCGCCGATGCTGAGCTCAGACGTCTATGACGCGGTCAACGCCAAGGCGGAGGTCGACAGCGACCCGCCTGCGGGGCTGCTCATGCACTGCGCCGGCGAGGTCGACGGGGTCTTTCAGATCATCGACATATGGGAGTCGGCGGAGCATGCGCAGCGATTTGACAGCGAGCGGCTCGGGCCGGCCATCAACGAGGTCGTGTTCGCGGCCAACCCCGAGCAGGCGCCCGGTCCGGGAGCGACGCCGAACACGAGCGTCTACGAGTTGCACCAGCTGATCCTGCCCTGACCCACTCGCGCCACGCCGCAATCGCCGGCTAACCGCCGAGCGCCTCTTGGGCGAGCCCGAAGGGGCTCCCCTCTGAGTCCTTGCAGATCGCCCACTGCTCCCCGGGATGGATCACGCTTCCCCCGAGCGCTTTGACCCTCTCCAGCGCGGCGGCGATATCGCCGACCTCGAAGTAAGGCAGCGAAACGGAATCGCCGGGTCCACGACCGCGAGCATGCACGCCGACCGCGGGGCGCGTCGAGCGCGTCTGCCAGCCCTCTCCCTCTGCCTCTCGGCGGACGTCCAGCTCGGCGCCGAGAAGCTCCGCCCAGAAGCGCCGCGCACGCGCGGGATCATCGGCGGGAAACTCGATGAGAACTGCGGGCATGCGCTCCACGACGCCTAAGGTTAGGGCTTACGGCGCCGGGCCCACCGGTGGCGATAACGGCGCGCTCGGCGCCCGCGCGCGGAATACTCGTTGCGGATGATGCGGGCACCCGACCTCTCCGGTTGCGCTCTGGACGATCGCTACGAGCTCCACGCCGTGATCGGCGAGGGTGCCTTCGGACGGGTCTACAGAGGGGTCGATCGGCGCCTTGGGCGCGCGGTCGCCGTAAAGGTGATCAAGCCGTGGTGGGCCGAGGACAGCGCCTGGGTGGAGCGCTTTGAGCGCGAGGCGCAGCTGCTGGCGCGCGTTAGCGACGCCGGCATCGTTCAGATCTTCGACATCGGCCACGCCGACGAGGGTCCCTACTACGTTGCCGAGCTCATCGACGGCGAGAGCCTCGCCGAGCGCCTGCGGCGCGGGCCGTTGACGGTCACCGAGGCGAGATCCGTTGCCGAGCAGCTCTGCCGGGCGCTCGCCGGCGCGCACGCGCAGGGGGTCGTGCACTGCGACGTCAAGCCTGCCAACGTCCTGCTCACGGCCGACGGGAACGTCAAGGTGGGCGACTTCGGCGTGGCCCGTCTCGCCGAGAGCACCTCGCAGGCGCCCGCGGCCACCGTGGCCGGCACCCCCCGCTACATGTCGCCCGAGCAGGCTCGCGGTCGCCCCACGACTCCGGCGACCGACGTCTACAGCGCGGGCATCGTCCTGTACGAGATGCTGGCCGGCGAGCCTCCGTTTGCGCACGGATCGCCCGTTGAGCTGGGCCTTCGCCATCTTCAGGATCCCCCCCAGCCGCTACCGGCCCGGGTGCCGTTGGCATTGCGCCAAGTGGTGGATCGGGCGCTCGCCAAGGATCCGGCCGATCGCTATCGCGACGGCGCAGACATGGCTGCGGCGTTGAGCGCCGACCCCGCCGCTTCGGCAACGGAGACCGGGCCGGCGCCGCCCCGGAGCACCGCCCCAGCGTCGGCGGCCACCGTCGTGATGGGCGAGCCCAGGACGATCGATCTCAGGGCCCCCGAGGGCCACGACGCGCCTGCGGCCACCACCAGGGTCGCGCGGCGCAGCGGGCACGCAGGGTCTCCACCTCCGAGGCCTCGCCGAGATACGCGCATGCGACGGCGCCGCGTGGGCGCCCTGCTGGCGGCGCTGCTCGCGCTCGTGGGTGTCGCCGTGGGCGTGTTGCTGCTTGCCGGCACGGGCGCCCGGACGACAGTGCCTGAGCTGCGCGGGCTCCCCCGTGGCGGGGTCCAGGCGCGAGCGCGCCACCAGCACCTGCAGCCGCTCTTCTCGGCCCGCTACGCCGAAGCGCCCCCGGGGATCGCCATCGCGCAGGACCCCTCCAGCGGGACGCGGACTGCGTACGGGTCGACCGTCGCCGTGGTGCTCAGCGCGGGCCCACCTCCCGTGCAGGTCCCCGGAGTCGTCGGGCAGAACTCGGCCTCCGCCGAGAGCGAGCTGGCGAGCGCCGGCCTGCGCTACGGCGTGAGGCTCGTCGCGGCGCCCGGCAAGGAGCCTGCCGTCGTGACCCAGCAGTCCCCGGGGGCAGCCGCGACCGTCCCGCACGGCGCGACCGTCGCCCTGAGCGTCGCCGAAGCGCCGCGCTGGCGAGCATTGACCAGCTTCTCAGGCGTCGATGACGGCCACTCGGTTCCATTTCGCATCCTTGGCAGCCGCTGGCGGGTGAGCTACAGCATGGCCTACGAAGGGACCTGCCTGCTGCTTCTGGTGTGCCTCGGACCGAGCGCCGAAGCACAGAACCTCGAAACTGGGTCGAGCTTCGGCGGCTTCGAACTCGGCGAAGGACCCTCCGAGACGCACACCTTCGACAGCGGACCGGGGCTCTACCGCCTCGCGATCTCCGGCGGCCATGACTCGGCGCGATGGTCGATGACGGTCGAGGACTACTACTGAGGGACCCGCGTGACGGGGCGGGCCCGCCCCAGCGGATAGCTTGCTGGACCTTGACCCCGGGTGAGAAGGCAGCCAGCACGGGACCGAGCGGCACCTCCGGGTTCGCGACAGACGCGGCTGAGCACCTGGCGCGACGCTGGCGCGAGCGTGACCGCGCCGACCGGGTTGCGCTGGCCTGCATGGCGGCGCTCGTGGCCGCAGCGGTTGCCGTGCGCCTCTGGCTCGTCCTCGCGTATGGCCCCGCCTTCCTCGGCTTCGGGGATTCGCATGAGTATGTCGATGCGGCAGCGCATGGGGTCTTCAGCGATCCCCAGAAACCCGCCGGGTATCCGATCTTCCTGGCGACGCTTCACCTGCTGAGCAGCAGTCTGAGCTTCGCGATCCTCGTCCAGCACGCGCTCGGGATCGCGACGGGACTGCTGCTCTACAAGTCCGTGCGGCGCGCTGGCGCGCCGCCTTTGATCGGACTCCTGCCCGCCGCGGTCGTGTTCTTCGGGGGGACGGGCCTCTTGCTCGAGCACGCCCTGCTCGCCGACAGCCTTTTCGCGTTCGTGCAGGCCCTGGGCATCTATGCCGCGGTGCGCGCTCTGGCTGAGCCGGGGCTGCGATGGCCGCTGCTGGCCGGGCTTGCGATAGGCGTCTCCTTCTGGATCAAGACGGTGGCGATCTCGAGCGCGATCCTCGTCCCCGTGCTCCTGCTCCTGATGCCACACACCGCCAGGAGCCGCCGCCTGCGCAGCGCGGCGTCCGCCGCCGCCGGTGCGCTCATCCTGATGCTCGCCTATGTGCCCATCCAGGCCGCCGTCACCGGATACTGGGGATACGAGCGCGAGGGCGCCTGGAACCTCTATGGCAGGGTCGCCACGTTCGTGGATTGCGCGAGCTTCACACCACCAGCCGGCACGCGCTTCCTGTGCCCGGCCGAACCGCCATCGCACCGCCAGACGGAGAGCTTCTACCAGTACGCGAGAGCCGCCCCCGCCGTTCAGCGCTTCGGCGGTCCGGGTCACGCGCCGGGATACGCCAACGGCCTGCTGCAACGCTTCAGCGTCGCCGCGATCGAGCACGAGCCGATCGCATATGCCGGCGCGATCCTCCACGGGCTCACCTTCTTCGTGTCCCCGCGAGAAGGTGAAGGCTACACACCGACCGCATTGAGAGGAGCCCTGCTGGACCCCAAAGGCGTCCGCTCGATCCAGCCCGCGATCGATACCTATTACCCCGGCGACCGCGGCTACGTCGGCAGCGCCAGCGCGGCCCGCGCGCTCTCCTCCTATGACCGGCACACACGGGTGCAGGGTCTCCTGCTCCTCGTCCTGTTGCTCTCCGCGGTGCTCGGAACGCCGCTGCTGCGGGGCGCAGCGCGCCATGCCGCGGTCCTATTCACCCTTACCGCAGTCCTATCGGTCGCGGTCGCCGTGGCGGGCAACGGCTACGACGCCCGCTACGCCTATCCAGCCTTCGGGCCACTCGCGGCCGGCGCGGCGCTCGGATTGTGGGGCATCGCCATACAGCTGAGGCGACGGCGTGCGTTTTCTAAGCGCCGTAGGTCTTGACTTGACGGTAGAGCCTGAGCACGAGATTCGCGGCACCGTGCAGGTGATCGAGCACGTCGCGAACCTCGGGCAGCTGCTCGATGCGCCGGCGGTCCTCGACGCTTCGCATTTCGATGACGGCCGCAAGCGAGGTCCGGTCGTCGCTCTCGAGGATCCTCGCCGACACGAACCCGGGATCCGTCGTGCTCTCGTCGGCGAACAGCTCCTCGAGGCGCTGGACAGCAGTGGACTCTGCGGCCGGTTCCACGGCCCAGACGTGGATGAGAACGGGACCTTCGGTCATCGACGAACCTCGCTTTCGAGTGGCCGGCTGCGGGCGGACTCGCCCGCGATCATAGTCAGCGGGTCGCGAGCGACGGCGCCTCGCAGCGGGCGCGATGCCGGCGTGAATACGCCAGGGCCGGGCGTCGGTCAGGCGGGGGCCGGCGGGTCGGGCGCGGCTGTTGAGTCCGACGCGCCCCTCCGACGCCTTCGTGGCGCGTCGACCAAGGCTTGGAACATCATGTGCACGCCCACGGCAACGAGGGCGCCGACCAGTACCAACAGGAAGTCTCGGTGCCAGCTCGACGCCACAACCGTGGCGAGCGCGTGGCAGTCATTCTGGCTGATCGCAGTAGCACTGCCGCTGCCGGCTTCCGCTACGGCGATCTGTGGGACGGCCGCCGGCGCCTGCGCGCGACACTTCCAGCGTGGACTTTCGTCGACTTCGGCTGGCTGCGGGACCGATTCCGAGCTCGAGATCGGGCTGCCGGTCACCATCGCCGCCGCTTCGCTCACCTCCAAGTCGGAGTTTATGGTTTCGTTGCTCGTGCCTTGAGATCCGGGCGGGTCGCTGCAGATCCCGGGCATATATTCCTTGTCGAGACCCTGGCAGGTTTGCGCGTCGAGGACTGCGAGCGCGCTCGGCACCCCTGCAAGCGAGGGCAACTGCAGATTGCAGTCGTTGAGGCCCCGCCGCGTGATCCAGTCGGCTTCCGCGGTGACGATCACCGGTCTCCTCGTCTGCGACCATCCCTGGACTTCGCCGCTGACGACCGTCAGATCGCGCTTGCCGGAGAACGCGTGACGGGACTCGCGCAGCCCCTCGAGCACGCCGCGTTCGTAGACGATGTTTGCCTGTTCGGGATCGTCGAGCGGATTGGTCCCGATCCGTCCAAGCCCCATCTTGAGATCGTTGAAGTGACCCGGCAGCACGATCTCGAAGTGCTGCCAAGCGTCCGCTGGCCACTGGTGGTCTTCCCAGTACCCGCGGGAGCCGTTGATGATGAACTTGACCGGCACCGATTCGTTGCAGCCGCGCAGATGAGCGGCGAGCCCTACGTCAAAGCCCCTGCCTTGGGTGCCGGGGGCCGGCGGTAGCACCCCCACTGCGCCCCCGAGCGTGGCCGTGGCGTTGTGCTCGGGCAGCAACCCGATCGCGAGCGCGCACCCAACCGAGAGCAGGCCCATGCCCGCGATCGCCAGGCGCCGATACTCCTCGCCCTGAGTCTGGAGCACGAGCCAGATGACCAGACCGGCGAAGGCGACGATCAGCAGCAGGACGCCGACGAGGATCGCAGTCGAGAGTTCGCTCGGCAGCTCGAGCAGCCGAAGCATCACCAGCAACAGCGCAAGGAGCCCCGCACCCAGCAGCAGCAAGAAGACGGAGAAGCCGAGTCTTTCGCGCGGGCTCATCCGGATCCCGGGGTGGCGTGTGGGACCGGAGCGGCAGGGGCTTCTGTCGTCGCCACGGTTTCGGTATGTGTGGGCTGCATTTCGGGGCGCGTGGTGGTCGTCGGTGTGGTCGCGGTCGTCGTCGTGGTCGTGCGAGTCGTCGCCTGCGCACCAGTGCCTTGCGCAGGCGAGGTCTCACCAGACGACCGCGACTGTGTCGTGGCTTCAGTCTCGGTGGTGTGCGTGGATGTAACTCGCCCCTCGGACGAACGGGCACGCGCAGCGGAAGGCAACAAGCCCGGTGCGGACAAAGACGTCGAGGGAACGGGTGAGCTTTTCGGAGGTGTGCGTACAGCCGCCTGCGTCGATTGTGGGGTGGGCGGTTCGGCAGTCGTCACTGCGCGCGGAACAGATAGCAACGGGCTCGTCCGGTTTGCCCCCGCTGAGGCTTCGCGCGAAACTGCACCGCCGGCTCCGCAGCCCGCGCACAGGAAAGTCAGCGCCCCCAGACTCGCCGCCGTAAGACCGCCGGCGAGCCCGCGACCGCTACCAATGCCACCACCAGCGCCGCCGCCACCACTCGTGGTCAGTCTGAACATCGTCGCGCCCCCCTTCTGATGGTGGTGCTTCCATCGAGGACAATGACGCCTCCCTGCTGCCTGGGTTGTGACATTAGTCACACGCGCGGCTGCCCTGGCGGCCGCCGACGATCGTCTGTTCCATTGCTTGCCGAAATCTTGCCGATCTAGCGCCGACGTGCTACGCTGGAGGCATGTCACTTGCATATGCCGAAGAGGCGATCCACGTACACGACACCGGACATCTCTCCGACCGCGAGATCGCACGAGCAACCGGCGCGGCGCCAAGCACAGTGCGCGAATGGCTCGCGCGCAGGAGCGCTCCGAGCGGAGTCCGAGCTGAGCGCCTGGCCGAGCTCTCATCGCTGGTCGAACGCCTTGCGCGAGTCATCCGCCCGACGTACATCCCCGTCTGGCTTAGCAAGCCGGTTCCCGCGCTCGACGACGACAAGCCAATCGACCGCATCGCCAAAGGCGATTATCGCTCGGTCGCGCGCCTGATCTCCGGCATCGAGGACCCCGGCGCAAGCTGACGTGACGCTCGACGTCACAGCGGTCGCCGTACGCGGGCGCTGGGTCAAGCACACCTACCCAGGATCGCCGCCGCTGCCCGCGCGCGACCCACCGCCGGACAACCGCTGGCAGCGCGGCGACGTGGTCGATGCCCTCTATTTGGCCAATAGCGAGAAGACCGCCTGGGCCGAGTGGTATCGACACCTTGCCGAGCGCGCCATTCCGCCCCTCGCACAGATGCCGCGTGAGCTGTGGACCTGGCGGGTTGACGTTGAGGTTGCCGACCTCTCCACCGAAGAGAAGCTCGCGGTGGTCGGCCTCGGGCCACCCACTCCTGATCGCCGGGGGTGGCGCGCCTACCAGCTTGTCGGCGAGCAGATCGCGGCGGAGGGTTGGCTGGGGCTGCTCGCGCCGAGTGCGGCGCGCCCTGCGGGCAAGATCCTCTGTCTGTTCCGAGACCAGCACGGCGTCAGCGGCGCCGAGCCGAGCCGTGCCCCACGTCAGGTCCGTGAGCCGCCTGCGCCTCCGAGGGGGCTGGTGACATGACCCGGCGAGAACCCCACCGTAGCCGTTTCCTGCGTCCCACAGGGCGCCCCGCCGACGGCCCGCTCGCTGCGTAGCGGCCGGTACCTTGCCGGGCAATCGCCCGCCGCGCCCTCGAGGACGGGCAGCCGCCGCATTCGAAGGACTCAGTGTTTATCCCCGCCGCTGTGCAGAGAGTCCACCAGGGCGGCCCGTGGCCTTCACCTGCGCCGCGGCGCGGTCGATACGGACACGATGGCCAGACGCAGCGCAATCCAAGATGCAGGCGGGCGGGGCGCCGAGGTCAGCGCGGCGTGGCGACGCGAGCATGCCGGCTCCGGGCTGACCTCGCGCATGATCCTCGCCTACGTGGAGCGCGAAGCGGGCGGGCAGGCGGCGAAACAGGTGCTTGCGCGGGCCGGGCTCCTGGACGCCGAGGACTCTCTGCGCAACGAGAACCACTGGTTCTCCTACGACACGAAGCTGGCGCTGTGGAGTGCCGCGGAAGAGGTGCTCGGCGACCCCGACGTCGCCGAGCATGTGGGCGCGGCGGCGCTCGACCTGTCTGTCGCGATCGGGCTCAAGCGTGCCCTGCGTGCCCTCGGCACCCCCGGGTTCGTCTACCTCAACGTCGTGCGCGCCAACGCCAAGTTCAACTGGGCGCACCAGCTGGACGTGCTCGACCGTGGGCCCGGGCGCGTGCGCATGCGCTACACGGACATCGCCGGCGTCGGATACCACCGCTACGACTGCGCCTACACCAAGGGTCTGCTGGCGACCGTCCCCCAGCTGTTCGGGCTGCCGCCGGCGCGCGTCACGCACCGCGTGTGCGGCGCCGACGGCGACCCCTGGTGCGACTTCGACGTGCGCTGGAGCACCGGCACGCAGGCCCTCAAGCGCGCAGCATTCGCACTCGCCGCCGCAGGCACAACCGTCGCCGGGGTCGCGGCCCTGGCGCAGCCGGCACTCCTCCCCGCCGTGATCGGCGTCCTCGCGGCGGGAGAGCTAACAATCACCGCCCAGGCAACGAGGTTCACGCACCGGCGGCTGCGCGTCCTCGAGCAGCGCGTGCGCGAGCAGGACGACGCGGCACAGCGCCTGCTCTCTTCGCTGGACGACCTCTCCTCGGATCTCCGCCTCGACGAGGTGCTCGACAAGATCACAAGCAAGGCGCAGACCGCGGTCGGCGGCAAGGAGTTCGTGCTGCTGCTCGCCGACGGCCCCTGGATGCACGCCGACCGGCACTCGGGCATCCCGGCGTCCTCGCTCTCGGCCCTGGAGTCGTGGGCCGCGAAGCACCGCCAGACGCTGCTCGAGCGCGGCACCGTCGTGCTCGACGACCTGGCGAGCGAGCCCGCCCTGGCGCTGCTGGCCCGCGAGGAGCAGATACCGCTGGGCTCGATGTGCGCGGCGCCGCTGGTCTTCCGCGACGGTCTGCTCGGAGTGCTCGTCGCTCTGGCCCACGGCTCCACCGTATTCCTGCCGGGGGACGCGGCAGCGCTGTCTGCCTATGCGGCCCACGGGGCGATCGCCCTCTCCAACGCTCACCTCGTCGAGCGCCTCGAACACCAGGCCGCCGCGGATCCCCTCACCGGGCTGGCCAACCAGCGCGCCTTCCGTGGCGACTGCGCCGCGGCGTTCAGCCGTGCCCAGCGGACGGGCAGCGAGGTTTCGATGATCATGCTCGACCTCGACGAGTTCAAGGCGATCAACGACACGCACGGCCACCCCTACGGCGACCAGATGCTGATCGCGGTGGCCGACTCGCTGGCGGCATCGATTCGCGCACACGACACGGTCGCCCGCATGGGCGGCGAGGAGTTCGCGATTCTGCTGCCCGACACGGACGCAGACGCCGCCTACGAGGTCGCGGAGCGTGCCCGCGACGCGGTCGCCAAGGTGCCCTCCGCTCGCGCCCCGCTGACCTGCTCCGCCGGCGTGGCGACCGCATCCGCCGCCGAGGCATCGCCCGCGGATCTGCTCGAGCTGGCCGACGGCGCCCTGTACCGGGCCAAGCACCTGGGGCGCGACCGCACCGTCGTCAGTCACGCCGACTCGCGCTCGTCGAGCATCGCCTAGATCGTCGAGCCGCCGCGCTGCAATTGCGCACGGGGCCCCGGCTCCCTGAGGGCCTGGGTGGGCCCGCCTGCAGTGGTGTCGACAAGCAGTTCCAGCACCTCCCCGATCGCTCGCTCCGGCCCGACGCCTCCGAGTAGCGGCAGGTGGTCTGGCGCCGGAGAAGTCGCGCATCGTTCTCGTCCAACGTCGGATCGAAGCGGTGGCCGATCTCACGAACCTTTCGCTGGTACTCGTCGAACAGGGGCCGTGATCCGGCCGCCACCCAGTCCTCGGGCGCTCGATACGGGAGATGCTCTGAGAGCAGTGCTCGCCGCTCCTCGGCGTGCGCGATCAGGCGCTCGGCCGTCTCCATGCCGCCGAGCGCTCCCCCGGTCGCGTCGGCTTCGAGCCTGAGCGCGTCCAGGTCGAGCCGCCGGTGCTCCGCCTCATAGACGAGGGCGCCGAATGCGAGAAGCACCCAGAGCTTCCGCGGCATTCCGCCGGCTCGCAACGTGGCCGGAAGGGCCAC
>Ga0209040_10002368_pt1 | contig 14834 bp, 9 predicted proteins | sample BogFormECP12_OM3_FD_188240 | JGI IMG/M metagenome (GOLD analysis project Ga0209040, IMG submission 188240) | Bog forest soil microbial communities from Calvert Island, British Columbia, Canada - ECP12_OM3 (SPAdes) (version 2) | ecosystem: Environmental > Aquatic > Freshwater > Wetlands > Bog ...
AAGCGTCTGCGCGACGAGATCCGCCGGGTCGCGGCTGATCTTGCCCATCGACGAAACGCCCTCCATCAGAAACCCGTCCTCGCCCTCGACTCTTAGCGAAACGATCGACGAGCGCACCTCGTCAAGCGAAAAGGTCGCATCGAAGAAGCGCAGGAACGGCCCCAGCGCGCAGCTCGCGTTCTGGTCCTTCGCTTTGCCGAGGAGAAGCGCAGAGCGCCCTTCGAAATCACGGAGATTGACGTCGTTGGCGAGGGTCGCGCCGACAATGCGGCCGTTCGAGTCGACCACAAGGGCGACCTCCGGCTCGGGATTGTTCCATTGAGAGGCGCTGTGAAAACCCGCGTCGTCGCCGCAGCCGACAGCGGACATCGGCTGCCCTTTCGTGAACACCTCCGCATCCGGACCAATGCCGACCTCCAGATACTGCGACCAGGCGCCGGCCTCGACCAGCGCCTTCTTGAGCCGCATCGCAGCGGGAGACCCCGGCTTGAGGGCGCTCAACTCTCCTCCGAGAGCGTCCGTGATCGCCTGGCGCGCAGCGTCGGCGCTCTCCCGGCGGCCATGCGCGCGCTCTTCGATGACGCGCTCCATGAGCGATTGGGCGAAAGTGACGCCGGCGGCCTTGAGCGCATGCAAATCGACGGGGGCCAGCAGCCTCGGCCGGTCCGCCGATCGCGCTTCCCGCGGCGTGTTGGCGAGGATCTCGGCCAGGAGCCCGAGGCGCGGGCCCCTGGCCGCGTGAAGAGCTTCGGCGGGCGAGGGTTGCTCGCAGAGGTCGTACATCGTCGGAAATCGGGCGCTGACGTCGAAAACGCCATCCGCCCTGACCGCGACAACGGATGGTCCGCCGACATCCGGCCGCCAGACCCGAGCGGCCAGGGTTCCGGAAAAGCCGTCGTCGGGCAAGGTCATCTTTTCGATGAGAGCAAGCGAAGTCATGATTGTCCGTGATGCCGCGTATGGAGTATTGACGACGATGCGGCGGAACTCTACCTCTAACATGTTAGCGCGGAAGTGGCGATATTGGCTGCTTCCTCCATTGGGGCGGAACTTTGGCCAAGGGCGCCCATTCAAAAGCGGACGCCGTCTACGCTGAGTTGAAGGAGGCGATCCTGACAGGCGTTCTCGAGCCTGGCGGCCTGATCGACAAGGCCGTATTGTGCGAGAAGCTCGGTGTGTCGCGATTTCCGGTTTCGGCGGCGGTGAGCCGGCTCGCCTACGATCGGCTGGTCGACGTCGCGCCGCAACATGGATCTTTCGTTTCGCGGATCTCTCTCAACGATGTTCGCGAACGGCTGTTCATTCGCATCGCGCTGGAAGGGGAAATTGCTGCGGAGGCCGCTCGCACAATGAGTCGGTCGGACAAGGACGCGCTCGTTGCGAGCCTGAAGGAGGCCGCGATCGCAGTCGAGGCCGACGATCGCGCGGCGTTTTACTCAGCCGATGTCGCTTTCCATCAAACCCTGACGACCCGTCTCGGGATGGCGCGCGCGGGCGAAGTTCTTGACAGCCTGCGCATTCACCTCGAGCGCGCACGTCGCGTCCTGATGTCGCCGCCTGGCCGAATTCGCGAGGTGCTCCGCGAGCATCGGAGGATCGTTGAAGCGATCGATGCCGGTGATCCTTCAGCGGCGCGCGAGGCGATGAAGCGCCACCTCAGCGTGACCGGCGATCTATTGGAGACGGTCGCAAGAGAGCGACCCGAAATGTTCTCGCCATAACGCGTCATGCCCAACGGGTAGGCCGATTGATGACAACGCCTCGAACACTGCGACTCAACGCGTCGGACAACGTGATCATTGCCATTGACCAAATTCCGTCGGGCGCGACAGCGTCAGACGGCGTCGCTGCGCGCGAACGCATCCCTAAAGGTCACAAGATGGCCGCCGCGCCCATCGAGACGGGTGCGCCTGTCCGAAAATTCGGGCAGATCATCGGTTTCGCCTCGCAGCCGATCGCAGCGGGCGAATGGGTGCACGAGCACAATTGCGCGATGAAGGAGTTCACCCGGGACTATCAATTCGGCGAGGACGCGCACCCGGAAACCATCGCGGCTGTCGAGGATCAGCCGACCTTCGAGGGGTTCCGTCGAAGCAGCGGCAAGGTCGGAACGCGCAATTATCTGGCGATCCTCACCTCTGTGAACTGCTCCGCGACAACGGCACGGCTCGTCGCCCGCGAAGTCGAGCGGTCGGGCATGCTTGCGGACTATCCGAACGTCGATGGCGTCATCGCGCTGGTGCATGGAACCGGTTGCGGCATGGCGTCCAAAGGCGAGGGTTTCGAAACGCTGATGCGCACCGAATGGGGCTACGCGGCCAACCCCAACGTGGGGGCCGCGTTGATGATCGGGCTCGGCTGCGAGGTGTTTCAGATCGGCCGTATGAAAGAGGAATACGGCCTCGTCGAGAGCGACGCGTTTCAGAGCTTGACGATCCAGGCGACCGGCGGGACGCGCAAGACGGTCGAGGCAGGCGTCGACCGGGTTCGCGCGATGTTGCCGCTGCTCGACCGCGCTCGCCGCGAGCCGGCGCCGGCAAGCGAGCTCATGCTGGCGCTGCAATGCGGGGGGTCGGACGGCTACTCGGGGATCACCGCCAACCCGGCGCTTGGCGCAGCGGCCGACATTCTGGTGCGCTGCGGCGGCACGGCGATACTTTCGGAGACGTCCGAAATCTACGGCGCCGAGCATCTTTTGACCCGTCGCGCGACGACACCGGAAGTGGGGCGGAAACTGATCGAGCGGATTCGATGGTGGGAAGACTACTGCGCGCGAAACGGCGGCGAAATGAACAACAACCCTTCGCCAGGCAACAAGGCGGGCGGTCTGACGACGATCTTGGAGAAATCGCTTGGGGCGGCGGCAAAAGGCGGAACGACTTCGTTGAACGCGGTATATAAATACGCCGAGCCGATTGTCGCCAAAGGCTTTGTGTTCATGGACACGCCCGGCTTTGACCCGGTGTCCGCGACGGGGCAAGTCGCAGGCGGCGCGAACATTCTCGCGTTCACGACGGGGCGCGGCTCGGCGTTCGGCTGCAAGCCAACGCCGTCCATCAAGCTCGCGACCAATAGCGACGTCTATCGCAGGATGATTGAGGATATGGACGTCAATTGCGGCGATGTGCTCGATGGGGTTTCGATCGCCGACAAAGGCAAGGAGATCTTTGACAAGATTCTTGCGGTCGCGTCGGGCGAGCGGACCAAATCGGAACAGCTCGGATATGGCGAAGCCGAATTCACCCCGTGGCAGATCGGGGCGACGATGTGACGGCCGCATTTTGGTCTCGACGGAACCCTTGTCGACAGCGTCAAACGATCTGATCGGCAAGTCGCCGCAGGGCTCGCAGCGGTCGGCATGACAAGCACTCTTGGAGTAGCCGAACTGATCGTGGCGGGTGCAACCTTGGCGGCGAACGTTTTCACATTGATCGAGTCCCGTGTTGGCGCGAATTCTGTTTACGAGGCTTGGATATGAGGCTGGCGCAATTGATTGACGACAATGGCAAGAGGGCGCTCGCCGTGACAGCGCGCGGAGAAAGCCGTCTCGTAAAAAATGCGCGCACGATGCTGGGGCTCGCCCTTCAAGCGATCGACCTGGGAGTCAATTTGCGAAAGCTGATTTCCGATCGAGGCGTCGGCAAGCCGGTCGATCTTGCGCGCGCCCTAAAGGAAGGGCGGGTTCTGACCCCGATCGATCACAAAGATACGGCCCATGTTTTCGTCACCGGCACCGGCCTCACGCATCTCGGCTCAGCAGAAGGACGGGACCAGATGCACAGGGATCTCGCTGATCCCACGAAGCTCACCGATTCAATGCGAATGTTCAAGCTCGGCCTCGATGGCGGCAAGCCAGGGAAAGGGGAGGCGGGCGCGCAGCCGGAATGGTTCTACAAGGGGGACGGCTCGATCCTGGTTGCGCCCGGCGGCGTCCTGATGAGCCCCGCATTTGCGCTCGACGGGGGCGAGGAGCCCGAAATCGTCGGAATCTACGTCATTGACGGCGCGGGCGCGCCGGTACGGATCGGGTTCGCGCTCGGCAACGAGTTTTCTGATCACGTAACCGAGAGGCAAAACTATTTGTGGCTTGCGCACTCGAAATTGCGCCCAGCCAGCATTGGACCCGAGCTCCTCGTCGGCGAGCTGCCGGCCGATATTCAGGGGGTTTCGCGCATTCGGCGAGGTAAGGACGTGATCTGGGAACGAGCTTTCTCGTCGGGCGAACAGAATATGGCGCACTCCATCGCCAATCTGGAGGCGCATCATTTCAAGTATGGGCTGTTTCGGCGACCCGGCGACGTCCACGTCCATTTCTTCGGGACCGCGACTCTGTCCTTCAGCGAGCAGATTCGGACGCAAAGGGGCGACGAGTTCGAGATTCTATCGGAGCCGTTCGGACTGCCTTTGCGAAACCGGATCGGCGCGGACAAGCCGACGAAGGTCAGGCTGCGCGCGCTGTGATCAGCGCTACCCGGAGGGCGAGGCCGGTCAATCCCCGACGATCGTTGCGCGAGCGCGTTGCCACCAGCCGCTGCGGCGCGGTCGAGACGGCTGCTCGACTGGAGCCGCCTCGGGCGCTGCGGCAGCCTCCGCGTCATTTTCTGGCGCCAGAACTGGCGCTCGCGCTTCGTCCGCAAGCGGGGTCGGCTCGGGCGCCTGCGCCGGTTCCGGCTCCGGAAAAGAGAGTGCTTGAATTTCCATTTCTTCGCTTGAATGTCGGGGATTCTCGGGTTCGGCCCGATGCGTCGCCCAAGGAGCCGGGGTCAACTCGGGCGCTGGAGCCGGCTCGGTCTCGAAGGCGTCGTCGGCTGGCGTCGCCCGAGCGTCCGGCGATTCCAATTCCAATATAGATGTTTCCTCGGGTCCCGAGTTGGCCGCCTCTTCTCCAACGTCAGCGGAGCGCGAAAAGCGGTTTCGCCCGCCGCGTGAACGCCTGGAACGGCGCGAGCCACGATCAACGTCGTCCCGTCGGACCCTCCTATCGAAGGAATTGGCGTCGTTGACCGCCGTCTCCAGATCGCCGCCTATTTCGGCGACGACCGCAAGTCCATCATCGGTCGGCTGGGGCGCGTCAGGCGCCACGCTTTCGCCCGAGGAGCGCTCACCGCTGCGCCGTCGTCGCCGGCGGCGGCGGCGGCGGCCGACCTCGCTTTCGTCCGCAGGTCCCGTTTCATCGCGGCCGCCATCCGCCAGGCTTTCGTCCACACGCGCCTCAACGAGCCCCTCACTCTCCTCGTCGACCTCTTCTGCAGCGAGCGTTGGTTCTGCAACAAGCGTTGGTTCGTCAACGATCGTAGCGAAGTCGTCTTGGGCCAGCGGCGCCGGTTCGAATTCAGCCTTCGAGCCGGTCGCCGGCTCCCCGCGCTCGATCGCGTGGTAGTTCGTGCCAGTAAGCGCGTCGTCGGCGTCGATCGTCACAGCGACGCCGAACCGCCGTTCGAGATCGCGAAGATTCGCGCGCTTCTGATTGAGGATGTAGAGCGCGACGGGCGTCCGGGTGCGGACAACGACATCGTGAGTCGAGCTCTTGATCAGCGTGTCCTCAAGCACTCGCAGCACATGCAGCGCGATCGATGCGGTCGAGCGAACGACGCCAGAGCCTTGGCAATGGGCGCAGACAACGGTTGAGCCTTCGAGAACGCCGCTGCGTATCCGTTGACGCGACATTTCAAGCAGGCCGAAATGGGAAATTCGACCGACCTGAATGCGTGCGCGATCGTTTTTCAGCGCGTCCTTGATCCGTCGCTCGACCGCGCGATTGTTGCGCGATTCCTCCATGTCGATAAAGTCGACGACGATGAGGCCAGCAAGGTCGCGTAGTCTGAGTTGGCGCGCAATCTCGTCGGCAGCCTCGAGGTTGGTCCGCAGCGCGGTATCCTCGATGTTGTGCTCGCGTGTTGAACGGCCGGAGTTGACGTCGATCGCGACCAGCGCTTCCGTCTGGTTGATGACGATGTAGCCGCCGGACTTGAGCGTCACCTGATTGGAGAACATTGCGTCAAGTTGAGACTCGACGCCCGCCCTGGCGAATACGGGTTGAGAATCCCGATAAAGCTGCACGGTGTTGACATGGCTGGGCATCAGGAGGCGCATGAACTGACGCGCCTCGCGGTAGCCGGACTCGCCGGCCACGATGATTTCCTCGATTTCCTTACTGTAAAGGTCGCGAATTGCTCGCTTTATCAGCGAGCCTTCCTCGTAAACCAGGGTCGGCGCGCTTGACGCCAGGGTCATCTCGCGCACCGTTTCCCACATCCTCAGCAGGTATTCGAAATCGCGCTTCACCTCGGCCTTCGTGCGCGAGGCGCCGGCGGTGCGCAGGATCACGCCCATGCCCTCCGGAACGTCGAGTTCCTCGGCGATGCTTTTCAAACGGCTGCGATCCTGAATGTTGGTGATCTTGCGCGAAATGCCGCCGCCGCGCGCAGTGTTGGGCATCAGGACGCAATATCGACCCGCAAGCGACAGGTAAGTCGTCAATGCGGCGCCTTTGTTTCCGCGCTCTTCCTTGACCACCTGGACCAGAAGCACCTGACGGCGCTTGATGACTTCCTGTATCTTGTACTGTCTGCGCATCCGCTGGGGGCGGCGCGGCACCTCCTCCAATGCGTCGCCGCCGATCTGCTCCACCTGTTCGCCGTCGTCCTCAGCCCGGTCTTTGTCGCCGCGGGCGTGACGCTCTTCCGATCCGGCTTCGAGCGTCGTTACTTCATGATCATCGTCGTCACGGGCGTCGTGCGCCTCGGAGCCGTCGTCCGCGGCGTCAGCCGATGCTTTCTCGGGATCGGCCGCCACGACTCCCGTAGATTCGCGCTCCTCCGGTTCAATGAGGGCCACGACCGGTTGCGTCTCGGCGAAAGGAGATTGTTCGACCTCCTGATCCAGGCGCCCGGCATCGAGGTTATCGTTTTCCGCCGCTGGTGGCGCTTCCCCTAATGGGTCGCCTCCCGCAATTGCGGTTTCGGACGACGCAGACGAGGCTGGACTCCCGCTGTCGGCCAGGAAGCTGCCAACCGGCTCCGGCTCGGAAAGAGCGTCGCCCGCACGCGCTTCCATCTCCAAATGACGCGACCGATGTCGGCGGCTACGCCGCTCGCCGTTCGGCTCGTCTTCATCATTGCGATCATTGCGCTGGGAAAGCGCCTCTTCCTCCAGCAGCGCCTGACGGTCCGCCACAGGAATCTGGTAGTAATCAGGATGAATTTCAGAGAAGGCGAGGAACCCGTGGCGGTTGCCGCCGTAATCGACGAAGGCTGCCTGGAGAGAAGGCTCTACCCGCGTTACTTTGGCGAGGTATATGTTGCCCCGCAGCGGTCGTTTGCTTGCCGACTCGAAGTCGAATTCCTCGACGCGATTACCTCGTAGGACTACCACCCTGGTTTCTTCGGGGTGGGACGCATCGATGATCATTTTGTTTGGCATGTGAAACTCTTTCGCGCCAAGTGCGAGGTCTCGTCGATGGCCGAGGCCAATCAAACAGACCACGGGCGGCGTCCGTTGTGGTTATGGACAGGAATTTAAATGGAGAATCAGCGCGGGCGGATGCTCCGCCACCTTGCGCATCCGCAATCGGCAGTCCGTAAGCCGCCGGCGCCGTCGCGGTCATGATAGACGGCTTGTGCGATCGGGACATCGACAACCAAAAACCACGGCGTAGCTCGGCTCGTCGCCATTCGAGCAGCGCATAAAGCGCCAATGTCACGAAACGGGCCACGCCGCCGGGAGGGATCCGGCCGATCGCTTCTTTGGCCCAAGTGCTTGTTGGGGCGATAAGCCCGCGCGCAAGACAGGCGACCCGAGCCAGCGAGCCACATCTGGAAGCCCGCGACGGCGTCATCCGCTGAGAGCCACGAGCCGCGACAGCGGTCTTGGGGAAACTCGCCCACCATCCGGGCGAGGCGGCTCCGCAGAATCAGTCCGAATTCGTAACCCGACCTAAATAGGCGCCATTCTGAGCATTGGCAAGCTATTTCCCGACCAACCATGAGAAGCACGAATTCGTGGCGTCTAAAGCTCGCTGCGCCATCAACCGCCCCAACTCGCGTCCAGAGAACTTTACCGATCGTCAATCTTTATCCGTATTCATTCGGGCTTACTGTGGAGTTCGCTTCGTTCGATCGTCCTGAAATTTGGACTTGCCAAGAACCAAGAGCGCGTTGACTTGTGTTCTCGCCGGCTATGAGAGTAGGGCCCGGATCACAAGGGGCAGGCTGTATGGCGCTATCACGGATCAGATCTGTGGCGATCGCAGGGGCGATTCTCCTGCCGTCCTGGTCGGCGGCGTACGGCGAAGACTCCGCGGCGCCGGTCGCAGTTGGCGCGCGACTTGATCAGGATGGAAGCGGAGCCGAATTGACGTTCGACCTTTCGCGGTCGGTTGACGCTCGCGCCTACGGCTTGGCTTCGCCCGACCGAATTGTCGTCGACCTGCCGGAGGTTAATTTTCAAATCGATCAATCGGTTGGACGCGCTGGCGCCGACACCGGCGCGCCGCTGGTCAGGGCGTTCCGTTTTGGCGCGCTGGCCGCTGGAAGGTCGCGCATCGTCATTGACCTCGTGCGTCCGGCCTGTCCGGCGCAAGTCGAATCAAAGCCGATCGTTGACGGCGAGCAGGCATCGAGGCTGCAGATCATCCTCAAGCCGTGCGATGACGCAGCATTTGCGGCGCTCGCTCATTTCCCGGACCCGTCACCCGGCATGGTCGATGCTTCGCCTCCCGCGGGGCTGCCGGTCGTCGTGCTCGATCCGGGCCACGGCGGCGCTGACGGCGGCGCGCATGGGATTGGCGGCGCGCTGGAGAAGACGCTCGTGCTTGCGTTTTGCGCCGAGCTCAAGCGCCAGCTTGAAGCAACGAAGCGTTTCGTGGTGGTGATGACGCGTGATGGCGATCAATATGTCGATCTCGACAATCGGGTGAGGATTGCGCGAGAGGCCAATGCCTCCCTGTTTCTCTCGATTCACGCTGATACGCTGAGCGAAGCGGCCGACGTAAGCGGCTCAACCGTCTATACGGTCGCCGAGCGGGCATCCGACGCCGTGGCGGCGCGGATCGCCGAGCATGAGAACGCCGCTGACCGGGCGCCGGGAAAGCAAACGAGCGCCGAGGACGACCCGGCTGTGGCGGACATCCTGTTCGACCTGAAACGGCGGGAGACGCGCGCCTACGCGCACATATTCTCGCGCGGTCTGGTGGGCAGCTTGCGCGGCGCGACGAGACTGAATCATAACCCTGAGCGCTCGGCTGGGTTCGTGGTGCTCAAGGCGCCCGAATTTCCGTCCGTTCTGGTCGAGCTCGGCTATCTCTCCAACGCCGAAGACGTCCGCGCCCTGACCTCGAGCGAATGGCGGGCCAAAACAGCGGCGGCGATGGTCAAGGCGATCGGCGGCTTCTTTGCCGGCTCCGGCGGCGTGGGAGACGTTGCGGCGGACGAGTCGGGCCTCGTTCTCGGAGGACGTCCGCCGAACCGTTGAGGCTTGTCCTGGGCTGACGTTTCAAGCTATCGGCAGAGAGCACGCGTCGGGCGACACCCCGTCCATCATAGAATCGCCTTACTCGCGAACAAAAGGGGGCGAGCAGGGCTGCCGCCCGCGCCTCGGCCGCGGCCCATGAGAGGGCCGACGCGGTCGGGTTTTGAATTGGCGCGTTCAGGCAGGCGTCGGCGTCAGGTTCTCGTCTGAGGCGCCTCGCGCGTTCGCCGACGGGCGCAACGGAAGGTTTCGATCGAGAGATGAGCGGGATCACCCGACTAATCGGCTTCATTTTTGCGACTGGCGCGATCATATTCGTGGTGGTTGCTGGCGTTCTTGCCGCGGTGGTGTGGAAGTACGAGCAGGACCTCCCTGACTACAGCCAGCTCAAGAACTACGAGCCGCCGGTAATGACGCGCGTTCATGCGGCGGACGGGAGTCTCCTGGCTGAATATTCGCGTGAACGGCGGCTTTATCTTCCTTCTTCCGCCATTCCGGATCTGGTCAAGCAGGCGTTTATTGCCGCCGAGGACAAGAATTTTTACAGCCACGGCGGATTCGATCCGGAAGGCATCGTGCGCGCCGGCATCGTCTTTCTTCAAGGCTCGCGGCATATCCAGGGCGCTTCGACCATCACCCAGCAGGTGGCGAAGAACTTCCTCCTGAACTCTGACCGCACCTTCAACCGCAAGATTCGCGAAATCCTCCTCAGTGTACGGATCGAATCCGCCTATTCGAAAGACAAAATCCTCGAGCTCTATCTGAACGAGATCTATCTCGGACTGTCCAATTACGGCGTCGCGGCGGCCGCACTGAATTATTTCGACAAATCGGTGCGCGAGTTGACCGTCGCGGAAGTCGCCTATCTGGCGGCGCTGCCGAAGGAGCCGAGCGCGCTGAACCCGTTTCGGAACCACGATCGCGCCGTGGAGCGTCGAAACTATGTGATCGACCGCATGGCCGAGGTCGGCTACATCACAGCCGAGCAAGCGCGTCAGGCGCGGGCGCAGCCGCTCGGCGTCAATCCGCGGGTGCTGACCCCCAATTCGATCGCCGCCGGGTTCTTCGCCGAGGAAGTGCGGCGCGAATTGTCGGAACGCTACGGCGAACAGAAACTGTACGAGGGCGGACTGTCGGTTCGAGCGACGCTCGACCCGAAAATCCAGCTGATGGCCCGCAAGGCGCTGGTCGACGGCCTCGTGCGCTTTGATGAGGCGCACGGCTGGCACGGCGCGCTGAAGTCGATCGATCTCGGCCAGGACTGGGGCGTGCCGCTCGCGGACATCCCCGCCTACGGCGACATCAAGCCCTGGCGCCTGGCGGTGGCGCTCGACGTCGCGAACAACGCAATTCGCATCGGCTTGCAGCCCGAGCGGGACAAGTCCGGCGCCGTCGTTCAGGAGCGCCAGACGGGCGCGGTCCCTCCCGAAGGCTATCGCTGGACAGGACGGCCCCCCAAGAGCCTGGCGAAGCCGGGCGACGTGTTCTACGTCGAACCGATCGCCGGACACGAGGGCGAATACCGGCTGCGCCAGATTCCGGAAGTCAGCGGCGCGTGCGTCGCCATGGACCCCTACACCGGCCGCGTCCTGGCCATGGTTGGCGGGTTCTCGTACGACGAATCCGAGTTCAATCGCGCGACGCAGGCCCAGCGCCAGCCGGGGTCGTCGTTCAAGCCGTTCGTCTATGCCGCGGCGCTCGACAACGGCTACACGCCCTCTTCGACCGTTCTCGACGAGCCGGTTACGATCGATCAGGGCAACGGCGAGATGTGGAGCCCGTCGAACTTCGAGGGCACCTCCAGCGGGCCGCATACGTTGCGGTTCGGCGTCGAGCATTCGATCAACCAGATGACCGTGCGCCTCGCGCGCGATCTCGGCATGCCGCTGGTCGTCGAATACGCCAAGCGCTTCGGCATTTACGACAATCTGCCGCCATTCCTGTCGATGTCGATCGGCGCCGGGGAGACGACCGTTCTGCGCATGGTGACCGGCTATTCCATGTTCGCCAACGGCGGGAAGAGGATCAAGGCCACCCTGATCGACCGAATTCAGGACCGCTGGGGCAACACCATCTACAAGCATGATGAACGCATCTGCAAAGAGTGCGACGCGGCGAAGTGGGATAACCAACCCGAGCCCCGCCTCGTCGACAAGCGCGAGCAGGTGCTCGACCCTCTCAGCGCCTATCAGATCACGTCGGTCATGGAAGGCGTCATCCAGCGCGGCACCGGCATCGCGATCAAGGAAGTCGGCAAGACGCTTGCCGGAAAGACGGGCACGACAAACGACGCGAAGGACCTCTGGTTCGTCGGCTTTTCGCCTAATCTCTCATTCGGCGTGTTCATGGGCTACGACAAGCCGCGGTCGCTCGGCGGCAGCGCGCAGGCCGCGCTCTATACCGCGCCGATTTTTCGCGACTTCATGAAAATGGCGCTTCAGGACACTCCGGACACGCCGTTTCGCATCCCGCCCGGCATCAAACTGATATCGATCAACCTGCATTCGGGCATGCGCGCCAGCGGGCAGGGGTCGATTCTCGAAGCTTTCAAACCCGGCACCGGGCCGCCCGACTCGTATGGCGGAGGCGGCGGGGGCGGGGGCGGGGGCGGCGGAGAGGCCGCCGCGGCCGATGTGTTCGATCAGGGCGTTGGCGCGGGGACGGGCGGCCTTTACTGATCGGCTGGCGGGTTTGCCCTCCGCGCCCGAAGCAGATAGATGGCGGGCCTCGTGCGCCAAGCGCGCGAGGCCTCCGATTCCCGGGTCAATTGCGGTCTGAACCATGCGCGCTGAAGCTGAACAACTGGTCGAAACCATCAAGCAGTCCGTCGGACTGCTGAGGAGGCATCTTTGACGTCGACGCAGCGACGAGGCGTCTGGCCGAACTCAATGCGAAATCTGAAGACCCCGCCCTCTGGAACGCCCCCGAGGCCGCCCAGAAGCTGATGCGCGAGCGCACCGCGCTCGAGGACCGGTTGGGGTCGCTCGCCAAGATCGAGCGCGAGCTCGAAGATGCGGCGACGCTGGTCGAACTCGGCGAAGCCGAGGGGGACGAAGCGACCGAGGCCGAGGGCGTCGCGGCGCTGAAGACGCTGAAAGCCGAGGGTGAGCGGCGCCAGCTCGAGGCGCTGCTGTCGGGCGAGGCGGACGCCAACGACACCTACCTCGAAGTCCATTCCGGCGCCGGCGGCACGGAAAGCTGCGATTGGGCGCGGATGCTCCTGCGCATGTACGTGCGCTGGGCGGAGCGGCGCAAATTCGAGGTCGAAGTCATCGAAGAAACGGCAGGCGACGAAGCCGGCATCAAGTCGGCGACCATCGTCGTCAGGGGACACAACGCCCACGGCTGGCTGAAGACGGAATCGGGCGTGCACCGGCTCGTCCGCATCTCGCCCTACGACTCGAACGCGCGCCGCCACACGAGCTTCGCTTCCGTCTGGGTCTATCCGGTCGTCGACGACCGCATCCAGATCGACATCAACGAAAGCGACTGCCGCATCGACACTTATCGCGCCTCGGGCGCGGGCGGGCAGCACGTCAACAAGACCGAGTCGGCGGTCCGCATCACCCACATCCCGAGCGGCATCGTGGTCGCCTGCCAGTCGGAGCGCTCGCAGCACAAGAACCGCGCGACCGCCTGGAACATGCTGCGCGCGCGGCTGTACGAGCGGGAGCTCGAGGCCCGTGAAGCCAAGGTCACCGCCGACGCGGCCTCGAAGACCGATATCGGCTGGGGCCACCAGATCCGCTCCTACGTGCTGCAGCCCTACCAGATGGTGAAGGATCTGCGCACCGGCCATGTCTCGGGCACGCCGGCCGACGTGCTCGACGGCGACCTCGATCCGTTCATGGAAGCCTCGCTCGCTCACCGCCTGTCGGGCCGCACGGTCGTGGTCGAGGACGTGGATTAGGCGTCAGCCTGATCGTCGGCTGCAGGCTCGAACCCCAGCCAACGCCGACATCGGCTTGGCGCAACGCCCGCCTCTCGCTCCCCACCAAAGCGCGTTCGCCGGATGGGTATAGCGCGGCCTTACGCGCCGAAGGCGCGCGCGGCGAGCCCGATCATCGTCAGGAACGCGCCGAGCGCAACGAGCTCGGCGACATGCAGCAGGGTGTCGATGGCGGCGTCACGCATCATGGCCTCCTCGTTGATCATGATAGAGGCATGATATGTTCGAGTTATGTTCCTGTCAAATTGATCTGCCGCAGGGTCAGCGGCGGGCTACAGCGTGATGCGATGTGAACCGTCATCGCGAGCGCGAGCGACGCGATCCAGAGGGCCGCTGCGGCGGTTCTGGATCGCCGCGTCGCTTCCCCCCGGGCTTGAACCGGGGGTCGCGATGACGGTTCTAGAGCGCCCGCGAGGGAGACCGCCGAAGCGCGCTCGTCAGCTCTTCTTGCCGGGCGGGATCAGGGACTGCCCGCCCTTGCCCTGCGATTGCTTGTAGGCCGAGCCACCGCTTTTCGGCTTGTCCGACTTCGGTTTCTTGGCTTCCTTGTTGCCTCGTTGCTCGCCTTTCGCCATCGTGTCCTCCTATCGCCCGCTTGATCCGGGCGTCCGCGCCAATCGTCGGCGCAGATGCGGGGGAGCGTCAAGGGTCTTTCGCGCGGGCGCCGTGGCGACACCCTCTTATGATCGTCTGCGTCGAGCGCCGGGCTCCTGATCGAGCTCCGGGTAATGCCGGAAAACGCCCGACTCGTTGAACGGAATGCGGCGCTCGGATGCAAGATAGCGCGCGACGTTCGGCCGGGCGGCGACTTGGGCCGCGAGCGCCGCGACTCTCGGGTAGCGCTTTGCCGCGCCGGCGAAGGCGCGCGGGAACGCATATGTCATGCCGGCCCAGATCTGGAAAAGGGAGAGATCGACCGTGGTCAGCGCGCTTCCGACCGCGTGCGCCGCGCCGGCGGGATTGTCGGTCAGCACGCGCTCGAAATAGCCGAAATATTTGGGGACGCGGTGGGCGAGGAAGGCGGCGGCGCGCGCCTTCGCTTCCGTCTTCTGGTCCTCGTAATAGAGATCGGTCGCAATCGGGTGGTGGGTGTCGTGCGCCTCGGCGACGAAGTCGGTGATCGTCAGTTGCAGGCCGTGGGCGAAGATCCTTTGCGCCTCGTCCGCGGGCGCGAGGCCGAGTTTTGGCCCGAGATAATGGAGGATGTTCGCCACATGCGAAACGACGACGTCGCCATCGCGCAAGAAAGGCGGGGCGAAGGGCGCGCGGGCGCCCTCCAGCATCGCCATCAGCGCCTTGACGCCGCGGCCGGACCCGTGCTCGCGCGCCACGTCGACGTAATCGGCGCCCGCCTCCTCGAGCGCGAGGCGCACGAATTCGCCGCGGCCCTGAATGCTTGGCCAGTAGTAAAGTTCAT
>Ga0209040_10002369_pt1 | contig 14834 bp, 11 predicted proteins | sample BogFormECP12_OM3_FD_188240 | JGI IMG/M metagenome (GOLD analysis project Ga0209040, IMG submission 188240) | Bog forest soil microbial communities from Calvert Island, British Columbia, Canada - ECP12_OM3 (SPAdes) (version 2) | ecosystem: Environmental > Aquatic > Freshwater > Wetlands > Bog ...
GCACTTGCAGCCGCAAGCTGTGACCGCGACCCGATTCTGCTTCTATGCCGGAATGATAGCCGCAAGGCTACTCGCCAGTATGAGAAATCCGGGCTAGCAGTGTTCTGAGCCTTTGAGATGAGCAGGGAATCCCGCGACCATGCCTTAAGTCCCAATGCTCGCGCTTGGTCGCTGGCTATGGGACGGTGCCGATCCGACGCGCGACGCGTCGGTAAGGATCCTGCGCGGATCCCGCCCGTCGCCATGGAACGACGGCGATAGCAATTCCAGGCAAATTCGTTGACAACCGACTGTGCTCGCAAGCAGTGAGAGCGGGGAGATCAGCACATGGCAGAGCCGGGTCTACGCCGCGTCCGTTCACGCCTGTTACGCCTGCCGATTGTCCTGATCGGTCTTGCCGGCGCCGGCTGCACGATCACGACGACTCCGACCGGAACGGGTCCCACTGCGATCACTGTCCGCCAGCCGGGGACATTGCCGGCCCCCGCGACCGTAGCCCCGTCGCAAGTTGCGCCGGGTCCCCCCGCACCACCACCCAATGGCACCTTTGCCGGGGTCGCTCAGCTCACCAGCAGCCCGGCCAGCGGATGCAGGCGCGAGGTTCCAATCCGCAATTTCGTCGTGTCCGGGGACAGGGTCCGGTTCCAGGGGTTCCGGGGGACGATCCAGCCCGACGGGTCTCTGGAGATGCAGGCGGGCAGCGCCTTCGTATCCGGCAACTTCGACGGTGGACGCTTCGTTGGCAGTTTCTGGCGGCCACATCCGGCCTGCACCTACGACCTCGTGCTCGATCATGTGGGCTGATCAATCGAAGCGAACTGATCCGCGAAGCCGCGGCGCCGAGTATTCACGGGAGGAAGCGCCTACGAACCGGCTCGTTCGTGTACGCCGACCGACCGGTGATTCGGCTGCGACTGGACGGCATAATCAATGAGGAAATCACGCAGCGCAACCGAATTAAGAATGGCCGAGCGGCCAGCCTCGATCAGCAAGTCCACATCGTCTTTCCGCAAGGTCAGCCCGGTTCGGATTGCCAGAAGCTGCGCTTTGGTCGGGCTGTCGGGCAGCCCGGCAAGCGAGACATGGACCAGGGCTCCATCCACGTCATCGCAGGGTGCGCCATCGATCGCCTTCGCCTCGGAGCAACGGGATTGCTTGATGGCCGCCACGAATTCCTGAAGCTGCTGATCGACCACTGCCAACGTCTCGAAGTTGAAGCGATCGATCTGGGTGCCGGAGACCAGGCCGAAGATGGTGAAAATGCCCCCGACCACCCGCTGCTGGGCAACACTGGTGTCCTGGGCACCCTGTCCATCGATGCTCAGCACCAGGACGCGGCGGACGCGATGCAAACGGCTCGCGGCGACTTTCTCGGGCGATTGCGAGATGGCAAGCATGGATGCACCGGTAGCGCGCAGCGCGAGATTGTCGGAGACGCCGCCGTCGACCAGGTGCACGTAGCGGGTGCGGTCGTTGTCGAGGTATCGGTCGGCGCCGCTGGCCTCGTTGCCGATACGTGACCTCGGATCGAGCCGCTGGGCCTCCGTGACGCGCCGCAGCCAGCCAGGCTTACGTCCATCGCACGCAGCCGCATGGTTGGTCAGGGTGATCGGCGAGAGCAATCCCGGGAAGCCGTTCGAAGCCGCGACGGCGCGCGCGATCGGAAGATCGTCGAGGTCGGAGCAGATCAGGTCGAATGTCTCCTGGGTGAACAGGAACGGCGAACCATAGGCGATATCGGTGCCGCCGATAGCGATGATGGGACGACCGTTCTGCTTCAGATCGGCGAACCGCGCACCGTGGAACATGTCGCGGTCGTAGACGCGTTCCATGAAGTCGTTGGTGCCGACCAGCGGGTTGATCAGCCAGGTCCAGTTCCATGGCAGCAGGTAGATGCCCCAGATGTTGGCTTCGGTATCCCGATAGAGAAAGTCCGTTTCGTATTGTCCGAAGGTGGCGTCCCGATGCAGTCCATAGTAGGCGGCCGTGAAGCTGCCACCCGAGACCCCCGCGATCGCATCGATCTCGCCAAGCAGCGGACGGGGCCCGACGGAGGTCTGCAACGGGAGGTCGCGCAAACCCTTGAGCGCGCCATAGGAAAACGCCGCGGAGCGCTTCCCGCCGCCGGACATGGCGACAATGATCAGCAGATCCGGCGTTGCCGGCGACTGGGCCAGCGCATCGAGGCGATAGCCGCCTCTGGAGATGTACTCGCTGTCCGGAGGCTCGAGCCTGCTCTCCGACAGGGGCTTGGTGTCGGCGACGGTGAGTGATGCGCAGCCGCCGAGTGTCAGGGCCAGCACGACCGCCAGTGCCAGCAGCGACACGCCCGCCACCGGCCATTGCCGCAGCACCCTGTCCAGCCGATCCAGCGTCAGGCCCACGATGCGGGCGAGGCGCGTCGCACCCGCCACCACGACGCCCGCGATATCGCCGCCCGGAATTTGCGGCAATCCGCTGTCCCAGCGCCAGAGGCCGATCGCCAGCACGCCACCAAGCAGAAGCGGCCAGACTGCTGACCAAAGCGCCGCGGGTGCGAGGGTATCGGCTACCGCTCCGCCCATGAGGGTCAGGTAGACCGCCCACGGAACCGCGACCGAGGCGACCGCCGTGGCGAGCCACGGTAAGCAAAGCCGTGCCGGGGCCGCCCGCGCTGCATCGCGCGCCGACGTCACTGCAAGCCGGCGCAGGAAGTGGAGCATCAGGAGCGTGGTCCCTGCGGACGACAGGCTGACAAGCAGGCCCACGACGCCCTCGCCTACGGGCGCCTTCACGACGAGTTTCGCCAGCGCACCGCCAGTCAACGGCAGCCCGCCGAGACCCAAAGCCAATACTGAAGCCGGCAGCAGCAGCACGGGCCACAGGCGCCTTGCTCCGGTCGCCGGGGCGACACCCACCGCAAGAAACAATGCGCCCTTCACCAGCGTGTGATGCGCCGCGTAGAAGCCCGCCGACAGGGCGACAGCGCCATCGCCCGCTTCCAGCCCCATGCCGAGTACCGCGGCGATGACACCCATCTGGCTCACGCTCGAATAGGCCAGGACCGTCCTGGGATTGCGCTGCGTGACGCCGATCGCGACGCCGTAGAATGCCGAGAACAACCCGGCAGCGGTCAGCGCCTCACCCCATTCGGGCATGGACGCATCCAGCGGCAGGAAGCGGATCAGCCCGATGACGCCGGCCTTCACCGCCGCGCCGCTGAGCACGGCAGCGGCCGGGATCGGCGCTGCCCGATAGGCGAGCGGCATCCATACGTGGAACGGCACCAGCCCGATCTTGGCGCCGAAACCGAGCATCAACAGCGTCAGGATCGCAGCACGCCATGGCGATGCCGGGAGGGCCGCCGTGGCATCGCGGATCAGCAGGCCGTCGCCGGTGGCACCTTGCGCCAGCAGCACGAAGGCCATCAGCAGGAAGGCTTCGCCAAGCAGCGCAAGCGCCAAGTAGATAAGGCCATTCCGGCGGGCGCGCGGCGTGCCGTCGTCCACGATCAGACCATAGGCCGCGAGGCTGACCAGGGAGAACACCAGATAAAAGCTCACCAGATCGGCGGCCATGAAGACACCGATGCTGCCGGCGAGCGTCAGCAGCCACCACACCACGAATCGGCCGTGATCGGGTCTGCCGCGCACCCACGCCGAGGCGTAAACCCCGGCCGCGATCCACAGCAGCGCCGCCACCCCGAGCAGCAGCGCGCCCGGAGTATCGAGCGCGAACCGCAGGCGCAACAGCACCTGCGGCAATTCGAGGGACCCACCGGACGCCAGCAGCGCGGCTGCGAGCGCCGGCACCGGCGCGACCGCGAGCAGCGCCGGCATTAGTTTTCTTAGTCTGGACGACAGACAGGCCAGCAGCATGGCAAGCGGCAGGCCAAGCGCGGCGCCGAGCAGCGCTCCCGCGGCGTCATTCATCGCGCGATCACCGCGGTGGGGATGTGGCGCCCGACCTCCAGCAACAGGGACGGCCGCAGCGGCACGAGACCCAGCAGCAGCGCACAGATCGCCAGCGCCAGGACCACGCCTTGCCGGCCACTCGACACGGAAGCGTGCATCGTCAAGGGCACATCCCCGCCAGCCATTGCCGGGGAGAGCACGCGGAACACATAGCCGGCGGCGAGCAGACCGCCGGCCAGTATCACCACCGCCCACCACCATTGGCCCTCGGCCACCGCCGCCATCAGCAGCATCGCCTTGGCGACGAACCCGCCACTCGGCGGCAGCCCCATCAGCGACATCCCGCCCAGCCCGAACGCGAACACGGTCATCGGCAGCGCCCGGCCGATGCCGCCCAGCCCCGCGATCCGGTCGTGACCCAGTGCCTCGGCGATCAGTCCAGCGGCCATGAACATCGCAGCCTTAGCCACGGCATGCGAAACGAGTTGCAGCACGCCGCCGGTCCAGGCGACGCCGGTCCACAGTTCGGCCGTGCCGGACGCGACCGCCAAGGGCGCCGAGGCAAGCGGGAACAGAAAGAACAGGTAGCCGATCTGCGCGATCGTCGAATAGGCGATCAACAGCTTCAGCCGCGCCTGGCGAAGGGCAAGCACGCTGCCGAACACGATCGCCGTCGCACCCAATGCGGCGAGCGTCTGCGCGGCAGCCTGGTTCAGCAGGTTCGGGATCGTGTCGAACCAGATCCGGACGATCAGGATGAACGATCCCTTGACCACCAGCGCCGACAGCAGCGCGCTGGCGGCTGCCGGTGCGCCGGCGTGCGCGGGCGGCAGCCATAGATGCAGCGGGAACAGCGCGGTCTTGGCGATCAGCCCGGCCGTCATCAGCGCGACTGCCACCCACACAACCGGCCCGGCACGAACCAGCCCCGACAGCAGCGCGATATCGAGCGTGCCGTAAGCACCGTAGAACAGCGCCACACCCAGCAGATACAGCACCGACCCCAGCAGCGCGAACAACAGGTAGCGCAGGGCGGCAGCCAGGGTCTCCGCGCGGCCATCCAGCGACACCAGCGGCACCGCACCGAAGGTCAGTAGTTCCAGCGCGACATAGAGCGCGAACAGGTCGCCACCGAACCAGACTGCGTTCAGTCCCGCCCAGACACCCATCAGCAGCGTCCAGAACACCGTTGGCGCACGCGCTTCCGCCGCGCCCTCCGGGACACGGAAGCCTTCGCGCGCGAACAGCCCGATGGCGCAGATCACCACCGCGGTTGTCACCGTCATGATGGCCGACAGCCCGTCGGCGCGCAGCGCGATGCCGAGCGGTGGCGTCCAGCCGCCCAGGTGATAGGCCAGCGGGGTCCGCGTCTGCCAGATATCGGCGGCGATCGCGAGGGCGACGCAGAGTCCCACCGGCATCGCCACCAGGGCGACGCGTTCGGGCTGGCGGCCTCCCAGCGCCATCGCCAGCACCACGCCGGCGGCGGGCACCACGACCGCCAGCACAAGCAAGAAGCCAGCCGTCTGCGGGATCAGCGACCGCCTCCATCGCCGTCCGGGCTCGCCGGCGGCTCAGTGTTCAATGTCACGCCCCCGGACACCTGGTACAGCCGCAGCAGCAGCGCGACCGCCAGGGCCGTCGCCGAGAAGGCCACGACGATGCCGGTGATGACCATTGCCTGCGGCACCGGATCGCCGCCCATGCCGGCTGCCGAGCCTCTGCGGGCGATCACACCGAACTGCAGGAACACGCCGCCGCCGAGCAGGTTGAACGCGAGGATCTTGCGCAGCGGCTGCGGGTGTACGATCGCGCCGAACAAGCCGAGGCCTACCAGGGCCGCACCGCACAGCCCATAGAGCGTGGCCGCGCTCATCGCTGTCGTTCGCATTCCGACGGCCCGGCGACCAGCAGGCCGAGGATCGCTGCGATCGACAAGGTCAACACCACCTCGATGATGATGATCAGCGGCTTCGCGAACCGCGCCGGGTACGACAGAAAGCCGTTCGGCAGGGCAAATCCCGCGAACCCGACCGCCAGGAAGACTGCCGGCCCGGCGACGATCACAAGCCGCAACCACCGTTGGCTTGTCTCGGGTACTGCCCGCAAGCCGGCGAACATGACCAACAGCCACATCGCGGCGAGGATCGCGCTGCCCTGGAAGGCCCCCCCTGGAGCGATCGCCCCGACCCAAAGAATGTAGATACCGACGACAATCCCCACGGGTGGCAGCAGCCGTCCGAGCAGGGTCAGTTCACCGCCTGGGAGGGCGCTGGGCCGCAGCCCTGGCGCGCCGCCCCAGAAGCGGTCGGGGGCGAGCGACCACACGCCGATCAGAGCGAGCAGCAGCACCACCTTTTCGAGCAGCGTGTCGAGCGCGCGGTAGACGAGCAGGACGGCAGTGACCGCGTTCCCCACGCCTAACTCGGGTAAATGCACCGCCGCCGCCGGTGCGAGGGTCGGGGCCGGGTTGGCAGGAAGCAGCACCAGCGCCGAGAGACCGGCGAAGACTGCGAAGGCCAGCGCTCCGGCCACGGCACGCATTGGCGCGCCGGGCCTCTCCGCCACCGACCCTGGCTCGCTCGGACGCAGGCGCGCGGCGGCGGTGATCAGCAGGGCCCCGGTGATGCCGCTGCCGACCGCGGCCTCGGTCAGCGCCACGTCGACGGCTGCCAGACGTACCCAGGCCAGTGCCAGCAGCAGGCCGAATGCGACAAACCCGACGACAGCGGCGAAAGCCGAACCCGCGGCAATGGTCCACACGGCCACGGCCACCACCAGCAGGGCCAATCCCGCATCGAGAACCAACGCGGCGGTCATGTCTGCTCGCCACCGCGCCGCACCGCGCGGGCAACAAGCTGGGTGACTGTCGCCCCCGCCAACTGGGCAAGCAGCCAGACCGCGACGAGCTTGAGCGCAGCCAGCACCCCGTCGGCTTGTGGCAGCAGGCCAAGGACCACCAGGCCCAGCCCGAGGTTGTCGGCCTTGGTCAGCGCATGCAGGCGCGAGAGCGAGTCCGGAAAACGCAGCAGCCCGACCGTCCCGGCCAGGAAAAACACGGCGCCGGCTGAGACCAAGAGCACCGTGACGGTGTCGAGCAGGATCCGCACTGTCAGCGGTCCGAGCGAGGGATACTGTTGACGAACCCTACGGCGGCGAAGGCGGCGAGCAACGCCAGGGTCATCGCGGCATCCACGGCTGCCGGCACGCCGGTGCCCGCGGCCAGCAGCAGCAGCGCCGCGATGCCGCCGGTGCCGAGCAGTTGTGCCGCCATCAGGCGATCGGCATTCGCCGGCCCGCGCAGGATGCGCGCCAACCCCAACGCTACCATCGCCAGGACGAACCCGGCTGCCGCGATAAGGAACTCAGCCATCGACCAGCGCTCGCATGAACAGCGCTTCCTCCACCGCAAGCTGTTCTGCTGCCGGCTGGCCGATGTCGAGGCAATGGACCAGCAGCGTCCCGTCCGCATTCGTATCGGCCGGCAACGTGCCCGGCATCAGGCTTGCCAGCGCGCAGAACGCGTCTCGCGCGTTCCCAGCCGGAAGGCGAGGCGAATACGTCACAAAGCCGGGGCGCAACGGCAGCCGCGGATCGAGTGCCCGCCGCGCAACGTCCACACCCGCGCTCACCGCCTGAATCGGGAAGCGCAACGCGAGCCTGGTCAAGCCCAGCGGCGACAGGCGGCGTCCGCTTGGCGGCAGCAGACGCAGGCTGACGAATGTCGCCCCAGCGACAGCGACCGCCGCAGCCGGCAGATCGCCAGGGTCGACGCCGGCAAGCACCAGCCAGAGGACAAAGAAGCCTGCGGCACGCACGAGAGTGCTGCGAAGCCGGAACCTGGCATCACTCGCCATGTGCGGGCGCCAGAACGTCATCGTGAACCGGCGACTCCTTGATGCGGAACCACGCCACGTAGAGCGCCGGCAGGAAGACCAGCGTGACGACCGTGCCCACCAGGAAGCCACCCATGATGGCAAACGCCATCGGCCCCCAGAAGATGGTCGCGGCGATCGGAATCAGGCCAAGCACTGTGGAGACCGCCGTCAGCATGATCGGACGGAAGCGCGACACACTCGCCTCGATCACCGCTTCCCATGCCGGTCTGCCTTCGCGGAGTTCCGCTTCGATCTGTTCGATCAGGATCACGGCATTGCGGGCGATCATGCCGATCAGCGCGAGAACGCCCAGGATGGCCACGAAGCCGAGCGGTCGCTGGAAGATCAACAGGCCCGCGACGACACCGGTCATCGCCATCGGCACCACGATGAGCACAAGGAACAACCGGCTGAAACTCTGCAGCTGGATCATCAGGAAGGTGATCATCAGCAACAGCATCAAGGGAACAACGGCAATGACCGAGGCCTGCGACTGTGCACTCTCCTCGACGGTTCCGCCGACGGCTATGCGATAGTTCTCGGGCAGGCTGGCATTCAGTTCCGCCACCGCCGGCGCGAGCGATGCGACGATGCTTTCGGGCAATTCGCCCGGCGCCACATCGGCCAGCACGGTCAACGTGGGAACCCGGTCGCGGCGCCAGATCAACGGGAATTCCTGGTCGAAATCAAAGCTGGCGAGCTGGCTGAGCGGTACGGTTCGCCCGTTGGGCAGCGGCACCTGCACGTTGCGCAGCGTCGCGAGCGAGACGCGCTGCTCATCGGTCGCCCGCGCAATCACATCGACGAGATAGATTCCGTCGCGCAGTTGCGTGACGGTCGAACCGGTGACCACGGAGTTCAGCACTTGCGCCAGCGCCTGTGAGCTGAGACCCAACAACCGAGCCTGATCCTGGTCGATGTTGATCCGGACCATGCGGGCCGGCTCCATCCAGTCGAAATTGACGTGCCGTGCGTTCGGATCGCCCGCCACGATACCGGCAAGTCGCAAGGCAGTGTCGCGTACCTGCGTCGCATCCGGACCACTGACACGATACTGCACCGGCCAGCCGACCGGCGGGCCGAGCCCGAGCGGCGACACGCGGGCGACCGCGCTGGGGAACTGCGTGGCGAGCACCTCCTCGAGCCGCGCATGCAGCCGCTCGCGCGCTGCCACGTCCTTGGCGATGACAACCGCCTGGGCGAAGAAATCGTTGGGCAGTTCCACCGCCAGCGGCAGATAGAACCGGATCGCACCGCGGCCGACATAGGTGCTCCAGCTCGCGACGTCGGGATCGGTCTTCAGCACGTTGTCAAATCGCGCGGCGAGATCATCGGTGGCGAAGATCGAAGCGTTCTGCGCCAGCCTGAGATCGACCAGAAGCTCCGGTCGATCGGATGGCGGGAAGAACTGCCGCGGTATCAGCGGCGATAGCAGGACCGCGACGACGAAGCAGGCGACCGTGATCGCGATGGTGATCCACCGCGCCCGCATCGCGCCGACCAGGAGACCCCGGAACCCGCCGAGGATACGGCTGGGCTTGGTCGGCTTCGATGTGTCCGGCTTGCGGAGCAGGGCCACGCCGAGCAGAGGCGCGAACAGCACGGCGACGATCCAGGACAGAACCAGCGCAAGACCCACCACGACGAAGATCGAGAAAGTGTATTCGCCGGCGGAACTCTTCGCGAAGCCGATCGGTACGAATCCCGCGGCGGTGATGAACGATCCGGTCAACATCGGCACCGCCACCGACCTGTAGGCGTATGTCGCCGCATGCTCCGTGCTGTCGCCGGCGGCAAGTCGCGAGGTCATGACGTCGATCGTCGTCATCGCGTCATCGACCAGCAGGCCCAGGGCGATGATCAGCGCGCCGAGGGAGATGCGCTGCAGGTCGATCTCGAGGAACTGCATGACCGGGAAAACGATCGCCAGCGTCAGCGGGATGGACAGCGCGACGATCAGCCCGGCCCGCAGGCCGAGACTGACGAAGCTGATCGCCATGATGATCGCGATCGCCTGCCAGAGCGACGTGGTGAAGTCGCTGATCGCGTGCTCGACCACATGTGGCTGGTCGGCGACCAGGATCGGCGTGATGCCGAGTGGCAGATCGGCGGTGATGCGATGCATCGCCTGTTCGATGTTGCGGCCCAGCGCCAGGATGTCGCCGCCCTCGCGCATCGCAATGGCAAGGCCGATCGCCGGCTTGCCGTTGACGCGGAACAGGGGCTGCGGCGGATCGGCGAAGCCGCGCCGAATTTCCGCGATATCGCGCAGGCGGATCATGCGACCGTTGGCGACGAAATTGATGTTGCGCAGGTCCTGTTCGGATTCGAAGGCGCCGGTGACGCGCAGCAGCAGCTTCTCATCACCGGTCTGAATGGTGCCGGCCGGACTGACGACGTTCTGCGCCTGCAGCGCGGCGATCAGTGCCGAACGGTCAATCCCGAGTCCGGCAAGCTGCTCCATCGAGAACTCGACGAACACCCGCTCGTCCTGGGCACCCAACATTTCGATCTTTGAGACGTCCTGGACCAGCAGCAGCCGTGAGCGGATGTCGTCCACGTGGTCGCGCAGTTCGCGCTGGGTAAATCCGTCCGCGGTGAATCCATAGATGATCCCAAAGGTGTCGCCGAACTCGTCGTTGAAGCCTGGGCCGATGACGCCGGCCGGCAACGTGTGCCGCATGTCGCCGACGCTCTTGCGGACGTGGTACCAGATGTCCGGCACCTCGCTGGCCGGCGTCTTGCCCTTCAGGTTGACGAAGATGGTGGTCAGGCCAGGGCTGGTGTAGCTGCGCAAGAAGTCGAGGTTCGGCGTCTCCTGCAATGTGCGTTCGATGCGCTCGGTGACCTGGAGCAGCGTGTCATTGATCGTGGCACCCGGCCAGGCGGCCTGCACGATCATCGTCTTGATGACGAAGGCCGGATCCTCGTTGCGGCCAAGGCTTCGGTAGGAGGCCAGCCCCGCGAGGACCGACGCAATCATCAAATAGACAACGAACGAGCGATGGCGGAGCGCCCACTCGGATAGATTGAAACCCACTAGGCTGATGGCCCGAGCAGGCGGACTGTCTGGCCCGGGTGAAGGGCCTGAATACCGGCGGTGACAACGATATCGCCGGTCTCGACACCGTGGGCGACGATGACCGTGCCTGGATCGAACCGCAACAGCTCGATGTTACGCAGTGAGACAGTCAGCTTCGACGGATCGACGATCCAGACCGCCGGCTGGCGATTCAATTCGGTCAATGCGGAGGCTGGGATCGAGATCACCTTGTCAGATTCCAGGCCCAGGGAGCCGTTCACCGTCGAGCCGAGCAACATCGCCGCCGGCGGATCGGTCAGGCCGACCTTCACCTGGAATGTCCTGGTCACGGGATCGGCTTGCGGAGCGACCTCGCGAACGCGTCCGATCGTCGTCACGCTGGGATCGTCCGTCAGGCGTATCGTTACCTGCGGATCGCTGGGGGCCGATCGCAGCACCTGCGCGGGAACGTCGAACACGGCGTCCCGCCCACCCTGCCGTGCGAGTTGCACGATCATCTGCCCAGGCTGCACCACCTCGCCCGGCTCCGCGCCGCGGGCCGTTACCGTTCCGGCGGCATCCGCCTGGAGCACGGTGTAGCTGACCCGGTCGGCGGCGATGCTGACCTGCACTTCGCCGTCATCGACCTGCGCCTGCGCCGTCCGCAACGCCCTCTCGGCCAAATCGAACTGGGCTCGCGGCGTGTGTCCTTGCGCCAGCAGCGTCCTCTGCCGCTCGAACGCCGATCGCGCCTCGGTCAACTGCGCCTGCGCGGCCGTAAGGCCGGCCTGGGCAGAACGCATGGCGTTCAGCTCATTCTGCGGATCCAGTCTGGCGAGTTCCTGTCCGGGCTTGACCCGGTCGCCAACATTGACGAACCGGTCGGTCATCCGCCCGCCGATGCGGAACGCCATCGATGCCTCGTCTTCCGCCTGGATGTGTCCGGTCAGCACAACCGTCTCGCCGGATTCCTGTGGCTTGGCCGTCACCGTTCGCACCGGGCGCGGTTCGGGGGTTTCTGCTTCCTTTTTCGGTCCGCATGCCGCCATCCCGACCGCAACGGTCGTCAGCAACCCAATCCAAAGCCAACGGTGGCGCCTCATGCCCTGCCCCTGTGCGCGTACAAGTTCTTGTGAAGAATGGCGACCGCCAGTGCGGGGGCGAGATACCACCGGATGTACCGAGTGTGAAGGCGGCGGGGCATGAAGCTTTCCGTGCTACGGCACAGGTGGCCGTATCATCAGGCCTCCGGCTTCGACACAAACAGGTTCAGTCCGAGCTGCGCGGACAGGAACCTGGCGACAAGCTGACCCTTGACGCTGTTGCCGGCCTGATCGAGTGGCGGAGCGAACGTTCCCAGCCCTCCCTTGCCCGGGGAAACGGTAACGATTCCACCGCCGATGCCGCTCTTGCCCGGCAGCCCGATGTCGTAAAGCCAGTCGCCCGAGGTCTCGTAAAGCCCAGCGGTCGCCATTGCCGCCAATGCATAGCGGCAACTGTCGGCATCGACCACCTGCTGTCTGGTCAGCGGATTCATCCCGCCGTCGGCCAATGTCGCTCCCATGACCGCCAGGTCCTTCGCCGATACGTTGAGCGAACACTGCCTGGTATAAAGATCGGTCGCTTCCGACGGATCGAGATAGATCCGGCCATAGCTTTGCAGCAGGCGGGCGATGCCTTGATTGCGGAAGTTGGTCTCGGATGCCGACGCATAGACTTCGGCATTGAGCGGCAGCGTCCGCCCAGCGAAACGTGACAGCCCGTCGTGAATGAACTGCCAACGCGCTTCGGCAGTCGCACCAGGGACCAGACTAGTGGTCGCGATTGCACCAGGATTGACCATCGGGTTCGTCCGTCCGTCCTCGCCACGCTCGATCGCCGCCAACGAATTGAACGGCAACCCAGTGCTGTTCATACCGAGCTTGTTCCGGGCCTCCTCGGCGCCCAGGCATTGGCAGACCAGAGCAAACACGAAGGGTTTCGACACGCTCATGATCGAGAATTCGTAATCTGTGTCGCCAGCAGAATAGACCTTTCCGCCGGTGCTCACTTCGCACACGCCGAACAGGTCGCTGGGCACCCGCGCGAGTGCCGGATAGACATCCGAGTTCTTGCCTTCGGTATTTCCCCTGAAACGCTCGTATGCGCGCTTCACTGACGTTATCACCTCATCGGGCTCGGGCAGGTGACCGGTGGATATGTAGCACGGTCCTTCTGCTGCATCGGTCTCAACGTCCGCGGGCATCATTTCCTCCTGCTGTCATGTGCCGATCACATCATTTCTCTCGACATCCATACCCGCAGCACCGAATGGCACGATGTCTTTAGGGATCTCTGTTCCTGATCAGAACACTAGCCTGCGGGCGCTGTTTCCTTTCTGCTGCGTTGCGCAGGCCGCGGCGGCGGGTTGACCGGGACTTCGCCGGGCTTGTAGTCGGGCAACCGGCCAGCCGGAATGATCGCCAACACCGCGAGCCCCGCCATGACCAAAAGACCCATTTTCAGTGCACTGAGCCGCGCATCGGTATTGACTCGTACTGCTTCGGCAACCTGCTCAGGGGTGGCGCTGGTTCGCTGCATGATGCCGAGCAGCCGATCGTTGCTGACGAAGTTGATGTTGTCGAGATCGACTTGCGACTGGATCTCCGGCGGCAGCATCGGGTTGTCGGCGATGCCGCGCAGGACGGCGGCGCTCAGCAGAGTGACCAATAGCGCACCGATCACCGCCGTACCGACAGCGGCGGCAAGGTTATTGGCGGTGCCACGCAGGGACCCGACGTCACCGGCAAGCTCCTTGGGAGAGGCCGTCACCAGTACGTTGAACACCAACGTTACCAGCGAACCCTGGGCGATACCGAACACGACCAGCCCGATCAGGACGGCGAGAGCGCTCCAGTCGTTGTGCACGACGAAGGCCAGCCACAGCAGTGCGATCGTGCAGGTGACGAAGCCAAGCCGACCGATTTGCCGTGGCGTCAGCGTCTGGTAGAAACGAACGATCAGCATTGCCGAGAAGAACACCGACAGGTTGAACGGCAACATGGCGACGGCCGTCTCGATTGGCGTGCGCCCCTGGATGATCTGAATGTAGAGCGGCACGGAAAAGTTGAGCGCCGCCTCCAGCGCGGTGACTGTGAACATGACGTATACGGCAGCGCGCTCCTCGCGCGACTCGATGACACTGAGGTCAAGGAGTGGCGTCTTACCAGCTTCCTGGCGTCGGCGCGTCCACACCAGAAAGCTCTGCAGCAGCACAACACCGATCACGATCATCGGCGCCGCAGGCGACAGGCCAAGGATGTCGAAGGGCGCGCCCGGCCGCGCCACGCCCAACCCCCAGCGGTTGAGGTTGTTGAAGCCAAAGCTGATCAGAATGATCGCCACCGCAGCGAGCACCACACCCACGATGTCGATCTGCACCTCCGGCCGTCCCTGGTCGGGCTTGAGCCGGAAGCTCAGGTAGAATACCAGCGCCGACAGCACGATCAGGATGCCGAAGGCCGGGCGCCAGCCGATGAAGGTGCCCAAAATGCCGCCGATCAGAAATGCGGCCACGCCGGCGCCAGCGCGCGCCGAGCCGAGCGCGCCGAGCGCGGTCGCCTGCTGCCTGCCGTGGTAGTTGTTGGCAATCAGTGCGACGAGCGAGGGCACGAGCGCCGCCCCTGCCGAGCCGGACAGCAACTGCGCGATCAGCATGACGGTAGCCGTCGGGCTGAAGGTCATCAGCACCTGTGCCACCCCGAACACCACCACAACAGTCCGGAACACGCGTAAGGCGCCGTACCGCTGGTTCAACTTCGCACCGAGCATGACCAGGCTGGCGACGGCAAGCGAGTACATCACGATGCCGGTGGCGACTGTGGTCGGCGGCACGTTGAAGCTGTGGACCATTCCCCCGATCGCGACCGGCAAGGAGGCGACGTTGAAGGACATCAGCGCCTGGCCCAGTGCGATCGCGACCATCGGCAGCCAAGATTCCGCCTGCTCGGCGACCGAGTTCGGGGCTGTATCGGATGCCATGGCGTTTCGCTCTCCGGGTTC
>Ga0209040_10002370_pt1 | contig 14828 bp, 13 predicted proteins | sample BogFormECP12_OM3_FD_188240 | JGI IMG/M metagenome (GOLD analysis project Ga0209040, IMG submission 188240) | Bog forest soil microbial communities from Calvert Island, British Columbia, Canada - ECP12_OM3 (SPAdes) (version 2) | ecosystem: Environmental > Aquatic > Freshwater > Wetlands > Bog ...
TTTTGGCTAATTGCTAATGCGGCGCTAACTGCCTGTCTTATGGACTTTGATCAGCTCGAAACATTCCTGGAGGTAGCGCGGCTCAGCAGCTTCTCGCGAGCTGCCGAGCGGCGTTTCCGCACCCAGCCGGCCATCTCGTCGCAAATCCGCGCGCTGGAAGAGGAGGTCGGGGCGAGGCTACTGGATCGCAGCGGCGGCAAGGTGGCGATGACCGCAGCGGGCAAGGTCTTCCAGAAGTACGCCGAGGAAAACCTGGAACAGCGCCGCATTATGCTGGTTGCTCTGGCGGAGATGCATCGCGTGCCGCGCGGCGAGATTGTGGTTTCGGCCAATGAAGGCACTTGCCTGCACATCCTGCCGGAAGTGTTCGCCGAGTTCAAACGTCAGTATCCGAGTGTTGGCGTAGGGGTGAAGCGGCTGGAACACAACAAAATCCTCGAGGCCATCATCGATAACTCGTGCGATTTTGGCGTGGTCTCCATGCCGGTGCCGGACAAACGGCTTACGGTAGTGCCCATCCATCGCGACGAACTGATCGTGATCACGCCGCCGCGTCATCCGCTGGCGGCGAAGAAGAAGGCGACGGTAGCGGAAGTTGTAGAGTATCCGCTGCTGCTGCCCAAGGTGGGCCGCACCCGCGACACGCTGGAGACGCTGTTTCACGAACGCCGGCTGAAACCCATCGTCTCGATGGAGCTGGACTCCAGCGAATTGCTGAAGCGCTTCGTCGCTGCCGATGTGGGAGTCGGGTTCATCCCGCGCTCCCACGTGGCGGAAGATCTGCAAGCCAAGGCGTTGGCCGCGCTCACGCTGGCTGATGCCAGCATTCAACGCGAGCTGGCGCTGGTTTTCCGCAAGGACAAGGCGCTCAGCCGGGCCGCCTTGGCGTTCATTGAGATTGCGGTAAAATTGAAGCAGGCGGCGCCCGTCGCGAGTGGCGTCCGTTGACTCGCATTCGTTTTCCAAAAACCCATCTCTTGGTGTTTTCACACAATTATTCCCTGCTCGTGTGGTATTTTTAACGATTCGGTTGCATTGAATTTCCTTTTGGAGACTGTAAATTGGCGAAAGACATGGTTCCTAAGCGTATCTTCCTCACCAAAGGCGTGGGGAAACACAGGGAACGGCTTACCTCTTTTGAATTGGCGCTGCGCGATGCGGGCATTGCCGCCCAGAACCTGGTACGCGTGTCGTCCATTTTCCCCCCCAATTGCAAGCTCATCCCCCGCAAAGATGGACTGGAATACTTGTCGCCTGGAGAGGTTACCTTTGCGGTAGTAGCGGAGAACTCCACCCGCGAGCCGCACCGCCTGACCGCCGCCTCAATCGGGGTCGCCATTCCTGCCGACCACAGCACTTACGGCTATTTGAGCGAGCACCATTCCTTCGGCGAGACCGATGACGTAGCCGGAGACTACGCTGAAGAGCTTGCCGCCGAGATGCTGGCCACCACGTTGGACGTCGAGTTCGACGCCGACAAATCCTGGGACGAGAAGAAAGAAGTGTATCGCCTGTCCAACAAGATTGTGCGCACGGCCAACATTACCCAGAGCGCCGTGGGCGACAAGCGCGGCCGCTGGACGACGGTGATCGCCGCGGCGATATTGATATTCGAGTAACTTGCGCCAGATATGCAAAGCATTAAAAGGCGCGATCGCTCGCGCCTTTTTTGTCTTACGTTGTGGGAGCCAGCTACTTCTTCGGCTCCAGAATAATTTCACGCGCCAGGCGATCGCCGAGGATCTCCCGCCAACTTGCCCGCTCCTGGTAGCCCTGAATCATCTTTTGGTCGTTGCTGTTTAACGCCTGGTTGGTAACGGCCTCCGCTTTGTCCTGGTTGGCTTCCATGGTGGCCAGGTCTTTGTACTGCGTCATCAGCATAAGATCGAAGTCAGTCGGACTGTGCGACTCGGTCGCGATGACCATATAGTTCAGAATCAACCCTGCTTTCTTCAGGGCTTCCTGTTCGGTCTTCCATTCCGTCGCCAGGAAATTCATATAGTTCAGGCCAAGGCCGGGCTTGGCCTTCACGAAGGTGATGTCCCATACCGGACCATCGTGGAATGGCCGCACCGGCATAGCTTGGGCGGCAGAGAGGGTGGGCAGCAACATCGCCGCAAATGCCAGGGCCGCAATTACACGAATCAGCTTGTTCATCAGTAGTCTCCTTGTTTGTGATTGATAAGCGCTGAAGTGATGGATCCGCAACCCTGCGCAGGCTCGCACTTCCACGGCCTGGCAGTTTTCTCTTAGCGTAGACAGAATAAGACTGCGCCCATGAGAGCTATGATCACGTTTGTAGGCGCTGGGTAAAACAGATCTATGAAGCCGATGGCTTGGACGGCGGTTGCAGTTCCCCAGTTGTATGTCTGTAAGGACAGTACACGTAACAAGCTACGGCCGCAAGTGGGCCGTGATATCTTAGCGCCGGTACGGGTTGGGCTGCGGGCCCTTCTCCAGCGTTTCCCGGTTCCAGATGAGCCCTTCCCTGCTGTAATTCGCCATCTCGAAATCCTGGGTCAACTCCAACGCGTCCACCGGACACGCGTCCTCGCAAAGTCCGCAGAACATGCAGCGGCTCAGGTCGTAGGTAAACTCGGTGAGCTCCTTGCGGCGCGTTTTTTCGTTGCGCTCGCTGCCCACAACAATCAGGTTCTCCGGACACGCCACGGCGCACAGATCGCAAGCGATGCACAGCGTTTCGTTCGTATCGGGATTATTGTTGAGGCGAGGCGCGCCGCGGAAGCGCTCGGCAATTTCCGGCCGTTGCAGCGGGTACTGCTCGGTAATGGCTTCCTTCGGGTCCTGATTGCGAAAGGTGACCTTCAGACCTTTAATCAAGTCCACGAACAACATTTTGCGCAGAACGGTCTTCATCCTCGTCCCTCGGGTTGGATGAAGTTTAGCATATCGCGATCCGTCGCCGCGCTTCTCGATTTCGCTATTCCGCGCCGTCGGTCTTTGGCTTGCGCAATTCTTCCATCACCGACGAGATCAGTTCTTTGGCGTCGGTGATGCCCTTCATTACGATCTGGACGTCCATCGCGGGTTTGCCGGGTTGACGTGCGCTCTGGCAATAGACGCCATGCTGGCCCACCATGGTGAGCGCATCGGTCAGCACGTCGAGCGCGACGGCGAGGCGTCCCCGCGGCACACCCATCATGAACTCGTATTGCTCCAGTTCTGTACGCCTCTCGTCTATAACACTCATGCGAGCTCCTTGCCGCGCTCGGGATTTCGCCCTTCGACTTCCGCTCAGGGCACCCTCTGCGGGTTCAGGCGCCGGCGAAGCGTCTCAAGATTGTATCCCGCCCCGCAGACGTGAATAATAGAGCGGCACCAGGGAGTGACAACAATTCGCATTCAAGAGGAGAGTGCAATGAACAAAAGCCGTTTTTGGATGCTGGCCGCAATCGTCATGGTCGCGCTGCCGCTGCTAACCGCGGCGCAAGACAAAAAACCTCTCAGCCCTCCGGGCGAGGTGAACCTGAAGTTTGCCGACGGAAAAACCGTGTCCATCCAATACAGCCGTCCTGCGATGCGCGGGCGCAAGATCTTCGGCGGCCTGGTTCCCTACGATCAGGTCTGGCGCACCGGCGCCAACTCTGCCACCAGCCTGAAGACCGATGTTGCGCTGACCATCGGCGGCGCCAGCGTTCCGGCGGGCAGCTACACGCTCTACACTCTGCCCGGCGCCAATGGATGGAAGCTGATCATCAACAAGCAGACCGGGCAGTGGGGCACCGAGTATGAGCAGAGCCAGGACCTGACGCGCGTGGACATGAAGGTCAGCCAGCGCTCGTCCCCGCTGGAGCAGTTCACCATCTCGTTCGAGAAGACGGGCGGTGATTCCGCGACGCTTCAGTTGGAATGGGACACCACTGTCGCCAGCGTCGAAGTGAAGGAGAAGAAGTAGAAGCTTGGCGCTTACAATCGGTGCCGCGTAACTCAGCGCCAGTCGTTGGGCGCGGTCACCAATTTCTGGAACATGGGCACCAGTCGTCGCTTCTCACATGCGGTGCAGCGGCCCGGACAAATGAAAAACCGCGCCAGTAGATACTTCTCCACCCATCCTTCGGGGGGCGACGCCCTGAACTGATCTCCTCCGCACACGGCGCAACGCACTGCGAATAGTGCCATGAGCTGAGACTAACACCGCTCCTGGCTGCACAACTGTGCAAAATAGATCACGGTCATCCCGTACTAAGGGCAGACAGGTCCACTGACGCCGGAAGCTGGATTCCGAGTTGGTCACGCAAACAGCGGCGCACTTCGGCTTGCGTGAGGACATTCTCTTCGCGCAGTCCATCCCGGGTGATGATCAGCCGCATGTTGGCCAGAGTGATACGTCCCTCCGGCGTTGCCTTGCTGCAGATCCAGCTTTTCGTGAAGTGAGATTCCGGCGCGGTCTGGTGGAAGAGGCACATCTCCTCGTAGTCGGAGAGTTGGCGCGGCACGTCGCGAAAGCGATAGAGTGCGACCTGGCCTTGCCCATCCTGGCGAAGCAGCTCCCACTCATCGTCGGCCGTCGCAACGAGATAACGGTGCCCGTTTATCTCATCTCCGCTTCCGGAACGAAAGAGGACCGGATTCACAAACGAGTCTCCGAATCCGACGTCCACCAGCCATGGCTCTTCGAGTTCGACCTTCAGCAGCATGTGGTCGAACTCGGGGCCAAAGCCGCCATTTTCGCGGCGCACCCGCGCTGACAACATGACGACCTTGAAGCCCAGCCCGGTGAGCAGCTCATAAAACAGACCGTTGAGTTCGTAACAGAAGCCGCCGCGGCGACGCACGACGATCTTCTCGTAGATCAGCTGACGTTCGAGCCGAATAGGGGTCTTTAGTGGGATGTCGAGATTCTCGAACGGCACCGTGAACAAATGTTGCCGGTGCAAACCGCGCAACACCGCCGCGGATGGCGTGCGCGGCCCGTCATATTCGATCCGGCGCAGGTAAGGCTCGAGGTCCACACTCCCTCCGAGCTATCTACAGCGACCGCAGGAAATTGATGATGTCTTGCTTTTCCTGAGTGCTGAGTCGATTGAAATGCTCGATGACCTTATTGGCCTCGCTGCCGGAGCTCTTGTGGAACTCAATAGCCTCCACCAGGTTGCTCGTCCGTCCATCATGAAGGAAGAAGACACGCTGCCCCACGCCCCACAGCGGAGCGGAGCGGAACTCATCAGGGCCGGCGCCGCCCTGCGTAATGCCGTCCGCGAGATCCTTGCCCATGTGGTGGACGAGGATGTCGGAGTAGAGATTCACCGGCTGGTTGGAAAGCGCCGTGCTCGGCGACGTCGAAGATCCGCTTGCGATCATCTTGCCCGTGGTTAACGAAGGCGTATGACAATGCACACACCCGACCTGCGCAAAGAGCGTCCGTCCGTTTGCGGTGGACGGTGTATCGGGCGCCGGGGTGGGCGGGGCGAGCATCCGCATGAAGTCGGCAAACGCCTCAATGTCAGAGATCACGGCTGTATTGGGATTGCCGCTGGCGGTCGGGGTCGTGGTGAAGTTGAGAGTGTCGTTGGGCCTCGGGGTGAACAGACAGCCCGGAGTCTCGTCGCGCTCCTGGGGGAAGAGTTGGTTTGAAATCCCCATCTCGACGTTGTAGGCCTCGCCCGCGAACATCAGAAGGGATTTGTTCTGGGCTTTCCATCCAAAGCGGGTAATCGTTCCGTCGTTAGCGCTGCGGTTTGCGTTGCCACTCAGGTGGGCGTTGGCGTGACCCGAGATTCCCAACGTCTTCTTCTCGGAGGCGTTGGCGTTCATGTTCGCGAGGATCGCCGAGTCGGGAATGGCTTCAATCAGTCCAGCGCCAAAGACAGGCGTCGGGATGCGGAAAATAATGTTCGCATTCCCGCCGCCGCCGGTGAGCGAGTTTCCAGCCGGCAGGAAGTCGGGTTGGACAATGTTGCAGCCGGCGGCGTCACTGCGGCCGGTGATGACAAACAGGTCGTGCACCTCGCCGTCGTTCGTCCCATCCGGATTCCGCTGAAAGCGCGCTTCGCGGATGGGGCCGTTCGGTGCGATGAACCACGGCACTTTATTCTGTGCACCTTGAAGAGTGGCGACCGCAATCAAGGGGTTCTGCGCCAGACTCGAACCACCGGCGTCTGGCTGTGAGTGACAAGAAAAGCATTGGTTTGAGTTGAAGCGAGGCCCAAGCCCAGTATTGTTACCTCCAGTCACGGTCTCGATTTCCATAAACCTGGAGAGGCCATCTTTGAAGAACGCGGCTTCGTCTGCGGTCAGTCCCGGCAACGGAGGGCCAGCGCCCGCCGCGCCGCCGCGGACACCAGGATCTACGGGGCCGGGCGTTTGACCAGGCGTGGCAACGCAGGCCGCTAGAGCTGCGGCAATAATCGCGCACAAAACTCCTGAAATAATGTTGAGCCTTATCGTCATGATTCACCCTCCGCAGATAAAGATATCGGTCCCTCAACACGATTCATTCTAGGCCCAAGGACGACATCTACAGGTCTTTAGGCTAAAAGCTCGTCTGCGTGTTCAATCGCTATCACCTTCGGCGAGAGGTTAGACGGAACCCAGTACGCGCCAGTTCCGCTTTGCGCGACGGGTGCACCGACCCATCCATCTTTCACGCGATATCAATGGCATGACTGCCCTACGCCACCAGAGGACGCACATCGCGGTCAATGGTGCTTTGCAGTTCGTCCTGTGCGACCTCAAGGTCGTAGCTCGATTGAGCATTCATCCAGAAGCGTGCGCTGGTGTTGAAATAGCGTCCCAGCCGCAGCGCCGTATCAGGCGTGATGCCGGGCGGGTCGCCCACTCTACTATTCTTAGGGTGTCCCACCCAAGGTTCCTTTGCTTGGGGTGGGGATATCTTCCTCCTAATGCGGATTGTCATCACGAGCGGAGCGAGGGATCTGCTTTTTCGGTACCAGCCAAGACAGCAGATTCCTCGCGCCAAACCCGGGCGCTTCGTAATGACAGTTCTTGTTGTTGTGCTGCCCCTTCCCAAATCGGGAACTTCGCTGGTTACCTTCGTAAGTTGACTCTGCCCTTTTTGCGTGACTTCTCTCCTCACCTGTGAATAGCCTTGAACTTGGGCTGTACCGGGAGGTCTGCTATGAGTCACGCCGGTTATTCGCAATTGAACTTTCACTGGGCCGCGGCGCTAGAAGAATCAGCCGCAACAACTGGGCCGCCGCGCGTTATCATCCGCACCTGCCGGCACATCCTGGAGAGTGGCGGCGTCTGTCGGCAGGCGGCGGTCGGAGGCCGGACTTATTGCCGCGCGCATCTTGTGCTCCGCGTCCGGTGTCGCAAGATGGCGCGGGCGCGCCGTAGGGCCGGGTTTGTAAAACTGCCGCCTCTGATCGACCCGCAAGCTGTGCAGCTCGGCATCACGCGAGTGAAGGTTGCGCTTGCTGCCGAGCACATCGACCCCGACCACGCTCGGCTGTTGCGCTGGGCCATGCGGATTGCTGCCACCACCCTCCGCCGCCTCGAGCTGCAAAGAGAGCAGCCACCTTATTCTTTCGTCGCGAGGCAGTTCACGACCATGCCGGGTAAGTCCAAGCACCCCTATGGGATACGTCTAACACGCTTCGATTCAAGAGGATACGATAGAAATACGTCGTAAGGTACTGAAATTAAAGAACCGGGAGGGAGGGTATCACGAGGGAAATCAAGGATCGGTAAACAGCAAGGCAGAGAGTCACCGACAGCGCGGAAAAGGTCGATTGGGTGCAAGTAGGAAGAAGCGCGAGCACCAGCGTCAGAACGGCAGTATCACATCACTATGTGCGAACCGTCACCGCGCTCGGCACGGGTTGCGACTAGAGTGTGGGTAGAGCAGTACAGTCTCTCTCGTGTCTGTGGGCGCTGCCAGAGCCCCACGCCGAAGCCAGGAGGCAGCTTATGTTCGCCGTCAGGCTGGTTCACCTGATCGAAACTCACGCCGATAAACTTTCTGAAGCATTGATTCACAAACTCAAGAATGCTGGTGAGTGCCGCGAACTCGTGGCCAAGGTCCCGGCCCATGAGCTCACACATAGGACGCACGAAATCTATAGCCAGCTCAGCGACTGGCTGCTCTCCAAGACGCTGTCGGAGGTCGAAGAGAGATACACCGGTCTAGGAGTACGGCGGGCTCGGCAAGGCGTGCCGTTCAGCCAGTTCATGTTCGCTTTCCAGAGCACAAAGCAGGTGCTCTGGGATTATCTGTTGCTGGAGGGCCTGCTGGAACCCGAAGATCTCATTGGCGAGATGGAGTTGGTGCGCTCGCTGGGGCAGTTCTTCGACCGTGCGCTTTACTACGCTGCGATCGGCTATGAGCAGGTGTCGAAGAGCGAACCAAGCCATGCGTCGTCGCTGCATGAGGTCATAGGCCGATAAGCGTCGGCCAGGGCCGGAATTTGGTAGTTTACCTGCTGCCCGGAGAGCAGTATCTTCTCAGGATGGGCCTCCGCTTGTGCTCACTCTGGGCGGACGCGGAGGCACCGAGACGGGGTTCAAAGGCATAACTACCATGATTTCCTCCGCGGTGGTCTCTACTGTACGGGAATTGAAGCCCCGTTTCTTTGAGGGACTGGCTCCGGCTGAGCTCAAAATCATCCTTAATGCCGCCACGAAACGGCGATTCCTGGAAGGCTCGGTCATCACCGATCAGGGACATCCCAGCAACCATCTCTTCTTGCTGCTACAGGGTAGCGCAAGGTACTTTTACCTGACCCAGGAAGGACAGAAGATCCTTCTTCGCTGGCTCCCGCCCGGTGAAATCTTTGGGGGATCCGCCCTCTTGCGAAGGCACTCCGAGTATAAGATGAGCACAGAGATGGTGAAGGGGGGCTGTGTGTTGGAATGGAACCGTGCCACCATTCGAGGTCTGGCTTTGCGTTATCCGCGGGTTTTGGAGAATGTACTGGAGATCGTGTCAGACTATCTCGACGGGTACGTTGCCGTCCACATTTCGCTCACCTGTCACACGGCTCGACAACGGCTTGCCCGGGTGTTGGTGACCCTTGCCAGCGGTATTGGCCGCAGGGTGCCTGGAGGCGTTGAACTGACGGTTAGCAATGAAGACCTGGCGAATGCCGCGAACATGACGCCCTTTACCGCAAGCCGGCTGCTGAGCGGGTGGCAACGGTCTGGCATGTTGGTAAAGAGCCGCGGAAGAATCCTGCTGTGCTCTCCTGAGCGGCTGTTGCTCCACGAAGTCTGACTCCACACGGGCCGCCATCACGCATCCTTGGGGCTTTCCATCCTTGCTCCAGAGCAAGCAAGAAATTGCTGCCGGACAACGATAAGGTCCGCACAGCCTGTCATGCTTTCAGACAGCAGGTAAGCGAGCCGTGTTGTGGTTCGGCTTGTGAGTTTGACCTGAATCCCCTGGTTGCCCTGACTGCCGCAATACGCGAACCCAAGGCGGGCCGCCCAGCTGGGCGGCCCTTGTACCGCAACGGTCTTGGCACCAGTCCAACAGGAAAGCGCGGTTAAGCATCGAGGACGCGCGCGCTTGTCCTTCCGCTTGAGGCTGATTCAACAAATCAGAAACAGCACCAAGGCCGCTTGTCCTCTGCCATCGAAAGGGAACTTCTTTGTCAAATACCCTCGTAATTCTTTGTGTTGATGATGACCCAACAGGACTAACGGCGCGCCGTCTCCTTCTGTCCATTGCGGGCTACACGGTCCTCGCCGCGGCCAGCGCTGAGATCGCCCTACGGCTCTTCGGTTGCAACCACGTCGACCTTGTCATCACCGATCATCTGCTCCCGGATCTCACCGGGGCAGAACTCGTGTCGGAACTGAAGGGGCTCAAGCCGGAAGTTCCGGTTGTCTTGCTGACCGGATTGATCGATCCGCCGCCGGGATTCGAGCAGGCAGACCTGCTTCTCACTAAGGGAATGACGCCGCCAGAGTTCGTCGCCAAGATTGCACAGGTGCTCTCGAAAGCCCGCACCATTGAGGCATGAAGCGCTTCCTTCGGCATTATGCCATCTGCCTAGAACGAAAACAGCATCTGCAAATCGATGCGCCGGTTGGCCGAGCCTGACGAGAACGGCGGCCCAGCCAAGGCGTTCGGTTGGCCGAAGATCGGCGATTCGAGATTGCCCGTGGGCGGCGCGTAGTTCACGTTGTTCAGCAGGTTGCGTGCGCTCACTGTGAAGGTCAGGTTGTAACGGTGGTTGGTTTCGTTCCCGAAGCTGAATGGATTGCCACCGCCGCCAGTAAGTCCGCGACCGCCAAGGCCGCCGCCGCCGCCGTGAGCTCCCGGAGTGTGCGAACCGGAACCACCTCCGGCGGCAGCCACTGTGCCGTGTTCCAATTTCGGACCCAGTCCGAAGGTCTTGCTCAGCCGCAGATTGAGCGTGAAGAGAGGAGTTGCGCTTCCGGAATTGATGGGCGCGATGGATTGACCCGGAAGTGGCGCGCTGTTGAATGTTCCCCAAGGCGTCACATAGATTGTGCCGCCCGGTCCTGCCGTCGTCCCAACTGCAGGCCGGTCGTTGAAGATCGAATCGCCGTTCAGGTCCTGGCCGACGATGATGTTAAATGGTGCGCCCGATTGCGCGATGATGAATGGATTCAGGCGAAGGCCGTATTTCAGGGTGATGCTGCCGCCAAGAACGAACCGGTTGCGTACATCGAAGCTAGCCCGTCCCCAATCTTCTCCGGGATCGTAGGAGTTCATGATGAACGCAGCCGACGACGAACCGCCGCCGAAGAAGCTGCCACCTCCTCCGCCACCAGCGCCCAGATCGCTGTTAGCGAAGTTCAAGGAATAGAAGCCGAACAACGAAATTCGGGTTCCGATGTTAACGCGATAGTTGGCGATCAACTGGTTCTGTACGAAGGCGCCCTCAGAGTTGTATTGGTAGATGTTTGTCGTCCCGCCGTAAGGCCGGGTGTCGCTCGGAGGATAAGTTCCAGGCAGCGGCGCGTTGGCATTGCGAAGGAAAAGTTGATGCTGTCCATGAGCATTGAGGTAGCTAACCGAAAGAGTGGAACTCTTGGTTACTTGCCGCTCCACGCTGAAGGCGGTCTGTAGTGTGTAGCCCGGCTCGAGGTTAGAGGCTACCTGATAAACCGTGGGCGACGTTTTCGCTAACTGCGCCAACATGCTCGGTGAAGGAATCAGCGGATAGAAATTTGGATCGCTCACAATGTACTGCAGTTGAGTGGTCCCGTTCTGCCGTTCCGCCTGCAACAGATAGTTGTAGGAGAAGCGGTCGTAGAAGATGCCATAGCCCGCTCGCAAGACAGTCTTCGGCGGCGTCTTACCATGGCCCAGTCCCCACGCCAAGCTGATTCGCGGGGCCCAGTCGCCGCGATAAGGAATTCCCGTCTGCGTCTCGTAACGCAACCCTGCGCTCAACGTGATATTGGGACGTATTTTCCACTCATCCTGAACGTAAAGTCCGATGTCAAGCATGTTAACGTCCGAGAGCGGCTGGCCTGTGACAAGGGAGAATTGGCTCGCGCCACCACCCATCGCCCGGATTTGTTGCGGTGTGAGACCCTCCTGGAGTCCAGTCTCGGTGATCTGGTAGGCATTGAGTGAGGAAAAATTGTAGCTGCCATTGAATCCCGAGGTTTGATTGCTGGAATACAGCGTGTCTCGCAGCCTGCCACCGAACTTGATGAAGTGGTGTCCGTGGGCAATCGAGGTGTAGTTCTGAAGTTCGTAATGGTCCTGATTGGTGATGACCGTGCCCGACGAACTTCCACCGTCGGTGAACGCGCCCTGCACGACCAAGGTCGGTTCGGTGTTCAGCGGAAACTGGTGGCTGGTTTGCCGGATGTACTGAAAGCGGGTCTCATTCACAATCGTCGGACTGATAATCTGTGTGTCGCTGATCTGCACCGTGTGTTCGGTGCTATTGGAGTTGTAACCGACGGATGGAAGAGAAAACTGTCCCACGCCGCCGTTGTCCTGGGTGCTATGCACGTACTGATAGCGGACCGTCAGGGTGTTGCTGGGCGTGAGCTGGAAGTCAAAGCGCGGACTGATGTTCAGTACCGTCGAAGGACTGGGGACGGCTGTGTTGTAGGACACGACGTTGTTATTCGGATCTAAGATCTGCGCTGCAACCACGGACTCGTTATCGATGTTTCTCTGCTGAACGGTAAAGAAAAACGACGCCTTCTTGCCCATCGGACCGCTGATGTTCCCATTAAAGATTTCGGAGTAGTAGCCGGGTTCTTCGGTTACAAACGGATTGAGCGCGTTGAAGGCCGACGAATTGCCATTCACCATCACCTGGCCATGGAACTTGTCTGTCCCCGGCTTGGTAAAAATCTCGATCCGGCCGTAACCAAGCTTGTCATATTCCGCAGAGAAGGGGTTCTGGTTGATGCGAATCTCGCGGACGGCCGATTTTGGAGGGAGCTGCCCGGCAGTGAATCCGTCAACGTAAATCTGTCCGCCATTAGGACCAGCCGACGGGCCAGCTAGCGCTTCCAGTTCTGACTGCAACTCATCAGGATCATCGGAGAGGGCCTCAAGGTCCTTGCCCTTAATGACCAACGTGCTCGCGCTGTTCTCGGGGCTGACGTCAACGGTTGGTGTCTCTTCGTGGACTTCAACTTTCTCCTGCTCCACCGGAATCTGGAGTGCAATGTCGAGCTGTTGCATTTGGCCCGCCGCGATGTTGACGTTATCCTCCTGGTCGGTCGCAAAACCCTTCGCTACCACCGTGACGGTGTAGTTGCCTTCGGGCAGTCCCTTGAATTCGTAAACGCCCTGACTGTTGGTGACAACTGTGACCGACCTTCCTTCGGCAGTATTCGCCATGACCGTCGTTTGTGGAATGACCGCGCCAGAAGGATCGGTAATGCGGCCCCGCAAGGTTCCGGTCGAGGTTTGTGCTGCCGCCAGTGCGGTAAAGACGGAAAGTAAGATACCGATACTTACGAATAAACGCATTTGGCCTTATTAGAGCGGTCTCCGAATTGCTGTTTCCGAGGTTTGGTAGAGCGGCGCTTCAGCGCCGCGTCGACGCCGCCCTCTCTGGTAAGGCTTTCAGCCCACTGCGATGCAGTGGGCTGAAAGCCTGAACTCGGGGCGCATAGCCTGGACGCGAACCTGAAGGTCCGCTCTACCCGGATACACCCTCCCTGAAACTGATTTAGCTCTCTAGGCGACATATCTTTTGCTGAACGGGTGCGACAGCTGCGGCTCCATTTCGGGAGGATTCTATGTCCGATAACGAGCATCCCCTCCCCCTCACGGTTCTTTAGAATCAATAAATTACACACAAAATCCCGGCAAGCTATTATGGCCGTTGGAGTTACGAGCATCTTCTTATTTTCCAGCAACTTACAGACCCGGTTCAAAGGATGACAATCCATCCGCGTAAGTACTTCGCCTCAGGGTGTGTCCCCCGTTCCAACATTTCCGCCCCCAGATAAATTCCACGGCGAGAGGATGGTGCTTGCCTGGCTGGGCGCGGCGGTCAAGATCGGTTCCACGCCGCTGAGCAAAATGATCGCCGTGGACGGCACATCAGCGCTACCTTCCGTAGCAACAATCATCAGCGCGTCACCCTTCTGCAAATCAGCCAGAGTGACGGCTGGCAGCCGATTCAACATCCGCTGGAAGTCGGGTGGGCCGCCTTGCCGGGAACCTCCGCCGCCCGAGCTGCTTCCGCCGGGCGCTTCTCCGCCCCGCGCTGCTCCCGTGCCAGCGCCTCGCGAGGCGCCGGAACCAGTCGCGCCGGCCGGAGCCTCAGCGCCGCCGCCGGCCCCGCCTCCCTTCAGGCGCATGGCAATGCCCTGCGCCATCATGGCAGGCAATTTTCGCATCTGCGAATCGCTAGCGATCTTCATCGTGACCGGCCGCCTGGTTGCCAGGTCCATAAGCGTTACCGTGCTGTTTGACGCATCTGTACTAACGACAGTGCCCGCGACATTGCGGAATGTCCCAGAGACGATTTCCTCGGCAGCCAGTTCCCTGCCGTCGTCGCTCTTGGTGCCGCGCGCCCTGATCTGGTCACCGGCTTTGATCTGCTCCAGCGTTCCAGGCTTGGCATCGTCAAATTTCACCGAGTCGGCAGCGTAACGGCGAATGACCGTGTCTTTCGAAACCTTGACCGTGAGCGTGTTGTTGGCGCTCAAAGCACCGGTAGATATCGTGATGGTTCCTGTGCCGGCATCGACCGCCTTCACCAGGCCCCCGACGCCTCGCTTCTGCCAGTCTTCGCGATCGTGTTCCTGCTTGGCGGCAACGTCGGCCTTAGTCATCACGACGGCCGAAGTGGCCGTAAGCGATTTGCCGCCATCCGTGCTGCTACCGGCGGACAGCAGGCGATCGCCCACCTGCAAATCCTGCAACTGAATCGGCGTCGCTTGTTTCAGGTCCGTCTGCCCGGGAGCCATGCGCAGCAGCCGGGTGGACGATTGAAGCAGCACTGTGATCTCGGAGCCGGAATCCGTCGCAAGTGTGACGGTGCTGCCTGAGATCGACTTGATGGTGCCGACCGTCTTGACTTTTGAGGTGGACGACGCAGCCTGCTGACTTGCTTCGGCCTGCGCCGCGACACGGCTGGGCTCGGCAAGAACCAGCATCGCGATACAGGCGATCGCCAACGGCAAGGGAGTTATTCGGATTGGCATCATGACCGGCACTTGCACCCACTGACAGACTAAACACAGCGCTGGTAACTTTGCTGTTAAGAAAGCATAAGTTTTGTAAAGAGCGGGTAAAAGTAAGCCCTGCCCCAATGAAGCTGCCGCCAGCGTTAATTGCTTTCCGGCGACCGTTGCGCTACCATCCTCAGGCCCGAGAGCGGGCCGATTCAGGAATGCTTCCTGCTCGTTATTCACTGTCAAGGAGAACACATGATGAGACGCAT
>Ga0209040_10002371_pt1 | contig 14820 bp, 16 predicted proteins | sample BogFormECP12_OM3_FD_188240 | JGI IMG/M metagenome (GOLD analysis project Ga0209040, IMG submission 188240) | Bog forest soil microbial communities from Calvert Island, British Columbia, Canada - ECP12_OM3 (SPAdes) (version 2) | ecosystem: Environmental > Aquatic > Freshwater > Wetlands > Bog ...
TTGTCCTGCGGGTACGTGGAGCACGAGTCTGTTGTCGCGCATCGCACCGACGGCACATGACGACGAAAGCAAGAACGATCCGGGCAAGAATCCCGATTTCGGTTACCTGCTTCGGGGCACCGTGCATGATCCGACAGCGCGCCGCATGGGCGGAGTGGCCGGGCATGCCGGTGTGTTCTCGACGGCGCACGATGTCAGCCTCTATGCGCAGGCCTTGCTTGATCGGCTCGCGGGCCGCCCGAGCAAGTTTCCGCTGACGCGAGCGACTTTGGAGTTGATGACGAGTCCCCAGCAGCCCAGACATACCGCTCGACAACTCGAAGCAGCGAATGATGCCGCCCGAGAAGCCATCGCAAAGACACCAAACACAACAGATCCGCTGCTCGCTCCCAACTATCCGGCGATCGGGGGACAGCAACTGTTCGGCTTTGGCTGGGATATCGATACCGACTATTCCAAGCCGCGAGGCTTGATCTTTCCCATCGGCAGCTTTGGCGCCACAGGCTTTACCGGCACCTCGGTTTGGATGGACCCGGGCTCAGATACCTACGTGATTCTGCTGGCGAACTCAATCCATGTGCGAGGCAGTCCACCGATCTCGAAGCTGCGCGGTGACGTGGCTACGGCGGCAGCCCAGGCCCTGCGTCTCTAAAGCTAGGCGCTCTTCAGCGCTTCGATGTCCAGCGTGACGGCAACCTTGTCGCCCAAGACAACACCGCCGGTCTCCATGGGCATGTTGATGTCGATTCCGAAGTCTTTGCGGTTCAGCACGACTGAGGCTGCGAAGCCGGCGACTGCGCCATGGCGCTGTCGATGAGAAATCGCTCAGAGCCGGGCAATTCGCATAGTGGTTCGGTCGCGTGATTGGTGGGGCAAATGTGACCGGCGCCGGCCCGATGCCTCGTCAGTGCGCCTCGGCTTCGCGCTCCGAATCGTCAGCGCCATGCTCGCGCCACTTTCGGAATCCGCTGCGCGCCGCGAACGCGCCGACGATCGCGGTCACGCACCACACCGCGATCGCCGAGTATGCCAACAACGGCGACCGATTCCCGATCGAAGCGCCCAGCGCGGTATAGACGAATGCCCGTGGCACCGAACCGATAAACGCGCCAACGGCCATCTGCCACAACGGAACTCCGAACGCCCCGAACGCGTAAGACGCCAGCGCATCCGACAAGCCGGGGATGAAGCGCTGACCGACCACCGCCCACAGTCCACGTCGCTGGATCAGGGCGTCGAGGCGGTCGGCGCGTTCGGCCCCCAGCAGCGCCCGCGCGCTGTCTCGCCCGGCCCGCCGTCCCACCAGGCTCGCGACAACCGCGGTGCCCACCGTCGCACCCAGCGTCACGAACACGCCAAGGACCGGACCGAACAGCAACCCGCTGCTGGCGGCCAGTATCGGGCCGGGTACGAAGATCGCGCCGAGGACCGCGGACAGCACGATGTAAGTGAGCGGCGCCGCCGGACCCGTCGCCTTGACCGTGCGCCGAACGTCCTCGATGTCGACAACGTGCCTGACGGCCAGCAGATAGAACAGCGCGACCAAGAACGCGGCGAACACGGCGAGCCGGACGATGTGGCGTCGCCGCGATGTCGGTGCGGAACCATCGTTGTCGGTCATGCTGACCGTGATTCTTCCGCACGTGCGGGTGTCGAATCCGCGCTGGGCGGATGAACCTAGCGGGCGAATATGCATCAATGCATCATGATGCGACGATGCTAGAATTAGGCGTGCGCACCACTATCGATCTGCCTGATGACCTGCACAAGCAGGCACTGGCGATCGCACGAGACACCCACCGGACGCTGAGCGAAACTGTCGCCGACCTCATGCGACGAGGCCTGGGCGCTGGCCGCACCGCGGCGCTCTCCGAGGACCGCAGGACGGGGTTGCCTCTGGTGAGCGTCGGCACGGTCGTGACCTCCGAAGACGTCCGCTCATTGATCGATTCTTGGTGCGCGCGGGGCAATCCGCGGCAGCCGCGCGTGATGTCGTCAGCGCGATCGAGACGGCGAACCGCCACGAGTTCTGGCCCGACATTGTCTCTTTCGTCGAAGTAGAAGTCAGTGGTGTCATCGGTCACCGACAAGTAACCGATGCGTACCTCGCCCAACTCGCGAGACGCCGCAAAGGGCAATTGGCGACTCTCGACAGCGGCCTCGCGCACCTGCACAACGACGTCGCAGTACTCATTCCCACTTCAGCCTGAACTACGCGGCTCAAGTAGGGTCTTGTTGCGTGAGAACCGATGACGACAGCTGGGAGATCACCGAAAGTGTGGGCGCGACGGCGCTCGGCGTGGCCGCTGCCCGCGCGGCGGAAACCGAGAGCGACAACCCGCTGATCAGCGATCCGTTCGCGCGGATTTTCCTCGACACCGTCGGCGACGGCGAGTGGAACTGGTTTGCCGCGCCTGAGTTGCCGGTCGAGGTCGTCGAGGCTGTCCCCGAGCTGCCGCTGCGGCAGAAGTCGATGGTCAGCTATTTCGCCTCGCGGACAAAATTTTTCGACACGTTCTTCCTCGACGCCGCCAACGCGGGCATCCATCAGGCGGTGATCCTCGCGGCCGGCCTAGACGCGCGGTCCTGGCGCCTGCCGTGGCCCGACGGGGTCACCGTTTTCGAGCTTGACCAGCCCCGGGTGCTGGACTTCAAAGCCTCGACGTTGCACGACTACGGCGTGGAACCGAGATGCCATCGGGTCGGCGTCGCAGTGGACCTGCGGCAGGACTGGCCGAAGGCGTTGCAGCAGGCGGGTTTTGACCCGTCGGCGCCGAGCGCATGGTCGGCTGAGGGACTGTTGATGTATCTGCCTGCGACGGCCCAGGACTTACTGTTCGACCGAATTCAGGGGCTCACGGCCGCCGGCAGCCGGGTCGGCATCGAGGCGTTGTCGCCCAACTTCGCCGAGGCCGCGGCGCAGCGGCGCGAACGGTCGGACCGGCTCCGGGCGTTGATGGCCAAGGCCGACCCGCACCGCGTGATCCCGCGAACCGACGAGCTGTGGTACTTCGATGAGCGCGAAGACGTCGGCGATTGGTGGGCTCGTCACGGCTGGCGGGTGACGGTCACACCGTCGGACGAGCTGATGACCGGCTACGGCCGCACACCTCCGCAGCACATTGAGGACGGCGTCCCGCCGTATCTGTTCGTGTCCGCGCAGCGGACCGGGAGCTAGCGCAGCCGCACCATCCGCGTCGTCGAACTCTCGTCGAGCTCCACCAGATCAGAGCGCGAACGCAGGAAGTCGCTGAAAGACCTGAATCCCAACGACTTTTCGCTGAACGACGGGTCCATCCGCTTCATCTGCGCCTTGACTGCGGAGTTGTGCAGCCAGTCGGCGTCATCCTTCTCCAGCCCGATCCGCAACGCGCGCGTCAGCAGGTCGGTGGCTGCGGCCTGTGGATCGGGCGGTGGCGGCTCATCGGCGTCGGTGTCCTTGGCGCGAGCGCGTCGCTTCGGTTCGGGTACCGGAACTCCGGGCAGCGCGTCGTAGATGACGAACTCGTCGCAGGCCGCCGCCAGCGACCGGCTCGACGAGCCGGCCACCCCGACGCCCACCACGTAGCGGCCGAGCCGCTTGCAGCGTTGCGCCAGCGGTATGTAGTCGGAGTCGCCGGCCACGATCACCACATGGGTCAGGTCAGGCAGGCGGAACATGTCCTCGACCGCGTCGACGGCCAGCCGAATATCGGCGGCGTTCTTGCCGTAGGCCGCCGCCGGGAACAGCTGCACCAGATCGACCGCGCGGCCCACCAGTTGTTCGCGGTAGCCGGTGTTGACGTCGGCCGACCAGTCCGCGTACGCGCGGGTCAGCACCAAGGTGCCGAACGACGACGCGAAGTCGATGATGGCGCCGACGTCGACGGTGGCCTGCGCCAACCGATCCGGATACTTGTCCAAGCCCTTGGCCTTGTCCTTCTGGAACGAACTGCGGCCATTCACCTGGTCGTAGCGGGAGATGACAACGTTGTCGAAGTCGAGATAGACCGCAACACGGCCCTCGCCGAGATCTGCCATAGCCCCCAGTGTTGACCATCGGCACTCGGGCGAGCCCGGATTGCACACATCTTCTAGGTAGTGGAGGGAATTTTCATCGTGCTCGTCCCCTGACTTGGGGCATGATCGCAATTGAGGCAATAGGGGTGCCAAGGAAGGAAAATCCATGATCGAAGTACTGCCGGACATGCCGAAGGGAGTGACCGGTATTCGCGTGTCAGGCCGACTGCGGGGTGACGAGCTGCGCGAGCTCAAACCCACCGTCGAGGAAATGCTGCAAACCGACGAGATCAGGATCGTTGAAGTCATCGCGCCCGACTACGAGGGCTTCGGGCCCGGCGGGTTATTCGAGGATCTAAAGCTGGGGTTCGGCACTGTCTTGCCACATCGTTCGGCCTTCAAAAGAATTGCGGTTGTGTCCGATAAGGCGTGGATCGCTCATACCGTGCATGCGCTGGCGTGGCTGATTCCCGGCGAGCTCGCCGTCTTCAGGCTCGACGAGCTTGAGCGAGCCAAAGAATGGGCCGCCGGCTAGACGGCACACCCCCCTTCAGCCACAGGAGGCAGCAATGAGCGAGCACGAAGTCAAGATGATCATCCTGTCGACCGACGACCTGGATGAATCGATCCGGTTTTACAGCGAGACCCTGGGCATGTCGCTGAAGTTCCGCGATGGAGCCCACTTCGCTGCCCTCGACGGCGGACCGATCACCCTCGCGCTGGCGACCGCGGTGGACCATCCCATCCCCGGGCAGGTCGTCGTCGGGATCAAGACCGCTGACGTCGACGCCGCGGCCAAGGCGGTTGAGGCCAGTGGTGGCGGGATAGTGAAGTGAAAGGCCCGTACGACGACGCCCACGAACGCCGCGCCGTGGTCTACGACAACAAAGGCAACGGCGTCGTCTTCTACAAGCCGCTGGCCCGATGAGCGACGCGGGCGTCGGCGCGCGAGCAACCGAAGCGATGGGCTTGTTCATCGAGGCGGTAGACCAAATCCCTTCGGCAGCTTGGGATCAGCCGTCAAACCTCGAAGGCTGGAGTATCCGCGACCTGGTGGCTCACACCACGGGCACCGCAGCGAAGATCGTGACGCTGGTCGAGGGTGGGCAGGCCTGGGAGGGGCCCTCCGAGCCGGATGACTGGAAGTCCGACGATCCGGCCGCACAGCTTCACGAACTGACAGTCCGATTGAACGACGCCCTGGCCGGCGCGGACCTGGATGCGGCGCGGCCTTCGCCGGAGGGCGAAGTCCCTCTGCACCAGGCGCTGGCGTTTCCCATTTGCGGCCTGGCCATCCATGTCTGCGACGTCTACCGGTCACAGGACCGGGCGCTCGAGCTGCCCGACGGGCTGCTGGGATTTTGTCGTCAGGTGGCGGAGTCGGTGCCGGAAGACAAGCTGCGCCGGCCCGGTGGGTTCGGGCCGGCCCAACCGGTAGCCGAGGACGCGACGCCGACGGCCCGGCTGATGGCCTATTTCGGTCGCCCGGTGCGACGCCGCGGCTAAGAAGCCAAATGCGCGCTGCCGTAGTCTAATTCGTCACGCCGCAAATTCATCGGGGTGACCGCGGGAAGATCACCGCCGGCGACCACGGCCCGGGTGATCGGCGTGAGCGCTTGAAACAGCGCCTCGACCTCGTCGTCGCTGAGCGCGTCGAGTGCGGACAGCGCAAGCGCGTCGGTGGTCGATTCGATGGCGTCCTTCAGTTCCCGGCCCGCCCCGGTCAGCGTTCCGTCGTCGTTGAGCAGCCCCCGCTCGGCCAGCTGTTCCTCGTGGTGACGCCACGTCGCGTCGTCGTAGTCGCGGGTGCGGGCGATGTAGTCGCGCGGAATCAACCCGGCCGCGGCCTGCAAGACGTTGCACTCCCGGCCGGAGACACCCGCGGCGCTCAGTACCGCGATGTGCGCGTCGCCGCGGTGTTCGCGCAACAGCGTCGCGGCCTGCCACAGCGCGGCCAGCGGATCGTCCGGCCACGCCAGTGCCCGATTGGCGGCGAACAGCGGTCGCCCGTCGAGCGGGGCCTGCTGCACCGCCCTTGCTGCCAATTCCGCTGCGGTAGAGACGTTTTCATCTGATTCGATGCCGTAGCGGCGCAGCGCCGCGACCGCGGAATCCTGCCGGGCCTGTAACGCTGCCTCCGGGCCGGCGATCTGCCACGCCGCCGGCAGCGCCTTGGCGACCCGCTCGGGGGCGAAGTTGTAGAAGATCGCGGTCACCACCTCAGGCGGCACCATGCCCAGCGGCGCCGACCGGGCGGCGAAATAGCCCATCCAATAGCCGCGGTAGCCCAACCCGTCCAACGCCGCTCGCGCCTCCGGCGCGAAGTACGTCACGCCATGCACTGGCTCGAATCGATCGAAGAAGCGTCGCGCCAGGCCCGGTTCTCTACGCACGGTGGCAAGCCTAGTCTGGAGGCGGTTGCGCCCCAGGAGGCTAGGTACCCGTGGAGATCATCGCCTCTGCTCCGGCCCAGATGGGTCTCAGCGAGATCGGTGGCTGGGCATCACGCATGGAGCGCATCGGCTTTGACGTCATCCACATCGCCGAGACCATCCACGATCCGTTCACCATCGCGGCGATGGCACTGACCCACACCAAGCAGCTGACCGTTCGCACCAGCATGGTGCTGGCATTTCCGCGCAGCCCGATGATCGTCGCGTATGCGGCCTGGGATCTCGCGAAGTACTCCAACGGCCGCTTCCAGCTGGGGATCGCTTCCCAGGTGCGCGGCAACATCATCGGCCGGTTCTCCTCCGCGTGGTCAGAGCCGGTGTCGCGACTGGGCGACTACATCGAATCGCTGCGCGCGATCTTCCACGCGTTCCAGACCGGTGAGCCACTCAACCACGCCGGCAAGTACTACCGATTCAATCGATTACAGCCCTACTTCAACCCCGGCCCCATCGACCATCCCATCCCGCAAATCTGGACCGGCGGGGTCAACAAGCAGATGTGTGTGCTCGCCGGCGGGTTGTCAGACGGCTTCGTGTGTCATCCCACCAATTCGCACCCGGACATCCTGACCGCGCGCACCCTTCCCGCGCTTGCCGAGGGCGCCCGAGGCGCAGGACGTAAGCGGACGCCGGCCGTCGTCGCCAACCCGCAACCCATGATGGCCGCGACCCGCGATGCTCTCGAAGAGCTGCGCGAGCCGCGCCGTGCCGAATTGGCTTTCCTCTACAGCACACCCGCCTATCGTCGGCAGTTGGAGGACTTCGGCTTGGCAGAGGTCGGCGAAGCGCTGAGCGAGATGGCACGCCGCGGCGAATGGAGCGACCTGGCCCACCACCTCACCGACGAGGTAATGAACCATGTTGTCCCGCAGGGCATTTACCAGGAAATCCCCGACATCCTCACCCAGTGGTACTCGGGACTGTGCAGCGGGCTCAGCCTACCTGTCCCCGCAGACGACGAGCACGACGCTGCGCTCGCCGAACTCGTCGAACGGTGCAAGACGATCCCCGGCGCGACCCCGCCAAATTGACGTACACCGACATTTACGCGCGGCGGCGCTGCGTGCGAAAATGTGCATAGCGAGCGGTCCAACCACCGCGATCCATCACTCTTGGAAGCAGGCGGCTATGACCGATATCGTCCTGATCAATCCTCGGTTCCAAGTGTCTTACTGGGGCCTCGAACACGCACTTCCGCTGCTCGGCAAGAAGTGCAACCTACCGACCGCCTGCCTGCCGCTGCTCGCGGCGTTGACGCCCGCCGGCCATTCCGTGACCATCGTCGATGAGAACGTCGAGCCGATCGACTACGACCGCTTGGCGCAGGCCGACATCGTGGGGCTCACCGGCATGATTGTCCAGCGCGGTCGAATGCGCGAAATTCTCCGCGAACTGAAAACCCGCGGTGTCTTCACGGTCATCGGGGGTCCGTGGGTGAGCGTGCAGGAAGATTACTTCGGAGACTTGCCGGATGTGATCTTCATCGGCGAAGCGGAAACGACCTGGCCACAGTTTCTCGAAGAATGGGCCGAGGGCCGACATCGGCGCCGTTACGAACAACTCGAGGCGACCGACATGACTCGCGTGCCGGTGCCGCGCTACGACTTGCTGAAGGCCAAGGACTATTTGTTCGGCAGTATCCAATTCAGCCGCGGCTGTCCGTTCCAGTGCGAGTTTTGCGACATCATCATCATCTTCGGTCGTAGGCCGAGGCTGAAGACGAGCGCGCAGGTGATCGCCGAGTTGGAAGCGATGCGTAAGCAACACTTGAAAATCGCCTTCATCGTCGACGACAACCTGATCGGCAACAAGGCCGCGGTGAAGAAGTTGCTGTGCGACATTGCCGCGTGGCAAGCCGCCGAGGGGTACCCCTTCACCTTCTTCACCGAGGCGTCGCTCAACCTCGCCGAAGACGAAGAGCTGATGCAGTTGATGGACGCAGCCAATATCGTGACCGTGTTTATCGGCATCGAGAGCCCGAACGAAGAATCGCTGCGCGAGACCAAGAAGTATCAGAACGTCCGCAAAGGTGGGACGATCGTCGACCGCGTCCGTAAAGTGCAGGACTCCGGAATCGAAGTCTGGTGCGGCATGATCGTCGGCTTCGACCACGACGACACCCGGATCTTCAAGGCCCAGCACGAGTTCGTGCGTCAGACCGACATCATCCACGCCATGGTGGGCATGCTCTCGGCGATCCCGAAGACGCCGCTGCACGCTCGTTTGCAGAACGAAGGCCGCCTCGACCTCGAAGACGAACAACCGTTCGGCACCAATGTCATTCCGCTCGGCATGACTCGCGACGAGCTGCGCGACGGGTACATCGGCTTGATGCGCGACCTGTACGATCCCGAGGTTTACTTCGAGCGGCTCGAGAATCTGTTCCTCACACGCCAATTCGATTGGGCCCGGACTCGCAATGCCTACTGGCGCAAACATCCGTGGCAGAAGTGGAAGTCGCAATCTGTCGATGCTCTGCTAGCGACCGGCCTGTTCCTCCGGCTGATGAAGAACGTTCCCGACCCGGAGTTGCGCCGGATCTATCGCCGTCGGATGACCACCATGCTCCGCCGACGGCCCGACCCCGGCCTCTTTTTTATCTGCGTGATCAAGTGCGCGATGCACTACCACCACTACACAATGTCCCGCCAGATGGCCGAAGAGCGCAGGCTGGTGAACACGTTCTAGAGGCCAGCTTGACGCCCGCTAGCGCTTCAACATTCGTTTGAGGATCGGCAAGACCAACGGACTAGGCACAAACCGAGTCGATCCCAGTGCCAATCGCACCTGCGGTCCGCCCGGGACCACCGACGCGTGACCATGGTCGGCGGCTTTCAGCGCGTCGGCGACCACCCGCTCTGCGGACACATGGGTGAATCCCGGCATCCGGTTCACCAGGTAATCGGCGTCGTTGGTGGCCTGGAATTCCGTCCGCACCGGGCCCGGGCAGACCGCGGTGACCGTCACACCGTTCTCGGCGACTTCGGCGTTGACCGCCTCCGACAACCACAGCACATACGCCTTGGATGCGGCGTAGTTGGCGTTGTACGGGGCCGGCTGAAATCCCGACACCGACGACAGGTTGATGATCGCGCCGCGGTCGCGCTCGACCATGCCCGGCAGGTAACGCAACATCAAGTCGGCCACCGCCTCGACGTCGACGCGCAGCATCTGCAGTTCCTGGTCGCGGCCTTCGGCGCCGAACTTGGTGTAGATGCCCAGTCCCGCATTGTTGACCAAGATGTCGACCTGGGCGCCCAGCTCATCGATGCGGGCGGCCAGCCGGTCGCGGTCCTCCGCGATGGCCAGATCGGTGCCGACCGCGACGGCGTGCTCGTCACCGCCCAACTCGGCGCACAATGCGTCCAGCCGGTGTTCGCGGCGGGCGGTGACGACGACACGGTAACCGCGGGCCACGAGCTGGCGAGCGAATTGCTCGCCGATACCAGAGGACGCGCCGGTGACCACGGCGACCGAGTCTTGCGATGGGGGCGGGAGAGTCATCGGGTAACCACCTTTTTGAGTGCCTGGCGAATGCGTGAATGCCGCGTAGTCGGCGGGCGACGAGACACGTAGGGCCAGGGCCGATTTCGCTCCGGGACCGAACTGGCTCGCGCGTGCTTCAGCTGCGTCCGCAGATGTTGGCGCAACTCGTGCAGGCCCGGATCTGTCCACAGGTTGCGGGACTCCGTCGGATCGACAGTCAGGTCGTACAACTCCCACTGGTCGTCCAGCGGGCTCATCCGATACGCCTCTCCGCCAAGCCCATTCGCCGCGAGGTGACGGACCCCCGGTTCGGTCCAGGTCGCCGGATCGTCGAAGGTGCGCACCAGCTTCCACAGGTGGCCCTCGCCGCCATCGACGTCGTTGACAAGGACCACCAAGCCTTCGAAGTTCGACCCCACATGTGCGGGCACCCGGATACGCAGCGGCGCAGGCGGATTCACCGTCCGCTTCAGACGCCGCGCCAGACCCGAGGCGCCGGTGTCGCCCTCGAGGATGTTGTCGCGGGTCATCAGGTAGACGGCGCGGGTGTCATCGGCCGGCGCCCCGTCCACCACCGGCATCAAGTCGCGGCCCGGCAGCGGGTGCACCTCGGAGAACGACTCGGCCAGCGTGGCGGCCGCCGCCGCGACATCGACACCAGCCGCCCCCAGCAGGGTGGGCACCAGGTCGACATGCGACGTCGGGGCGGTGACCACCCGCGGCGACGTTGCGGCCTCGCCGATGCGGGCGATCACCAACGGCACCCGGGTGGCCTCGTCGTACAGGTTGAACCACTTCTGGTGCAGCCCGCCGTGCGCGCCGAGCAGATCGCCGTGATCGGAGGTGCGCACCAGCACCGCGTTGTCCGATCCGCCTTCGGTCACCGCCCGCCGGACCCGGTCGATCGGCCCGTCCACCTCGGCGTGCAGCCGGTAGTAGAGGTCGCGGTATTTCTGGGCGTTGCGGGCGTAGGTCCGATCGATGACCGGCGCCGGCCCGTAGCCGGAATAGTAGGCCTCCCGGTACGCGATCTGCGCGGCCGGTTTGGTCGCCAAGTCCTCGTCGGCGGTGGGCGCCGCGGGCACGTGCGGCGGATCCAGCCGTGACGGCTGCAACGGGTTGCGGCGCATCCAGGCCGGGAACAGCACGATGTCGTGCGGGTTGACGAAGCTGGCCACCAACAGGAACGGGCGCAGCGCGGCCTCCTCGCCGGCGCGGCGGGCCGCGTAACGATCGATCAGCCAGGCGACGACGCGGTCGGCGATCAACGGATCGCGGCGCACGCCGGCATCGGCCATTAACGCCCCGTGCGGCTCGGGACCGACCCACCCCGAGAAGCCATACGGCGCAAGGGGATCGGCGTCGAGATAACGCAGCACCGCGACAGGGTCGACGACACCGTCATCGTCATTGGTCGCCAGCACTCGCCCGTCGGCGTCGCGCAGATCGGCGTGCGAGATGTGCCATTTGCCGTCGTAGTGGGTGTCGTAACCCGCGGCCCGGAACCAATTGCCCAGCGTGGGCACCTCACCTTGGCGCAGCCAGCGCATGCGTGAGTCGTATGCCGTCTTGCCGAGACCGTCGGTCTGGGTGACGCCGTGCAGGTCGGGATAGTGCCCGGTGAAAATGGTTGGACGACTAGGCGCGCAGGCCAGCGAGCCGGTGTAGTGCCGCGCAAAGCTGACGCCGTGCTCGTCGAACCACTTCCGGCCGTGCAGCGTTCGGTCGCGCCAGGTAAGCACTTTGGGTGACTCGTACGGCGGAACCGCTCGTTCCTCGTCGGTCATCAGGATGATGATGTCGGGGCGATCAGCCACGAGACTTCTCCAATCGTTTCGCCAGCCCGGCGAGCATCGCGTCGGACTGTCGCACCTGAACGCGACACACTGCGCGTTCGACGAGCTTTTGCATTGGGCCAGGTCCGATTTCGACAGTAGTGGTCAATGTCACAACGGTTGTACCGCCTTGGGCCGCCCGGAGTGTCCAGCGGTTGGTGAACCGGCGCAGGCGCTTGGGCAGGCCCTCAACCTCGTAGGCAAGTGCCCATGTCGGATCGAACTCGATGATCCGCTCGACGAGGGCATCGCGGCCGATTTGGACTCGCCGGGTGGTGCCGACCGGGTCGCTGCCGTGATTGAGGATGCACGAGTGGTCGAGGTTGTCCGCCCACGAACTGATCGAGCCGAAGTCCGCGAGAACATCCCAGACTTGCTGCGGGTCGGCCGCGACGGTGCAGCTGCGGTCAATGTCGGCCACCGCATCACCGTACGCGGCGAGAAGTGCTGCGCTCGACAGATCTGCGACCCCGTTGCTGAATTTGCGACTTTTCACCGATCTGCGGCTTGCAGCTGGCAGACTTCGATGATTAGCCACTGAGCAGGTGAGACCACCACGATGTATGCCGCGATAACTGGGGTGAGTAGGGGCGCGGCGGTGGTGCACGTGACGGTGAAGGTGGCGACGGGCAGGACCCACCCCGATCTCGTAGGCCGGCACTGACAATGCTGGCCGCGCATGCCGACAACGACAACAACACGCTCATGCCGACGACGAGAGGCTCACCGACGCCTGGTGGTCAACGCCTACACCGTCCAGCACCAGGCCGGTTGCACAGAGGACCTACGAATCGATCCGCGCCTGCCGTTGGCGGCGCAGTGGCACACCAACGACGTGTTGGGCAACCGCGCATTGAACGGAGGCAGCGGATCGGGCGGATCAAAACCGAAGGAGTGCACCGATGTTAAAAAGCGTAACGGTCCACAACGGGGTCCAGCAGCAGCGCGCGCAGGATGCCGAGCTATTGAAGGAGTCAGGTGTCCACAAGCTCGTCATCGCGGATCGCGACGGCAACTGCTTAGCGTTCGTATTGGCTTGGGACAGCTTCGACTATGACGCTGAGTCCGACACCTATGTGTGCGTTGCCGACAGTGATGGCAGAGAACTCATGACCATGTACACCGCTGGTGAAATCAAGTCAGCACCTGGTGCGAACATGTATGTCCTGACTGCACCGGATGGGTTCAGTAGCCGCAGGGCGTTGTAGGCCCTTTTGACCTACCGGACACCAGGCAAGCGCCAACCTTGAGCGTTCCCCAGTTTCCAGTCTCGTGAGAACACGTTCAAGGCGGTGGTGAGATTTCCGCGTTGATTCATGCTGCGGATGTCGGTGTGAAAGTTGTGGACGCGAGCCGCCACCAGTCGCGAGCTGGCGCTTCGGCCGCTGATCGTGGCCGAACGGCTAGTCGAGCAGGGCGAGCGAGCGTTCTTTGAGATTCCGATCGGGCGCCTCACGACGAGGCAGTCGCCCGGCCGACAATGTACGCACCGGACGCACGCGACCGGCTCGTCGACCTGCTGGCAGCGGTTTCTGACACGCGAGTGGGGGATACTCACGTCGCGAAAGGTATGATAGACCGTCCGTACGGTTAGTTACTTTGGAGGGTAGCGATGCCCCGATCGCCCGGCAGACGTACCGAGATTCTCGATGCGTTTGTCCGCTATGTCGCCGAACGTGGCTACGACAGAACGAATCTCGGCGACATCGCTGGCGAACTTGGCATGTCTAAGGGCACCATCGTTCATCACTTTGGCACCAAAGCGCAGATGTTGCGGGAGCTTGAGGAAACCCACCTGGCCTGCCAACTCGATGCGCTACGGATGGTATGGGACCGCCTGGCCTCGCCGCACGAACGCATTGCCGCGACGATTTATACCTCGGCGCTGCTACAGGTGATCGCTCGCAACGCGACGGTAGCAAGCCAGCGCGAGGTGGTTCAGCTGTCCGATGACCCGGCGATGCAGCAAGTGCGTAAGTTGCGCCATCAACTGCAAACGCTCACGATTGACGAGATCCGCAACGGGATAGAAAGTGGTGTATTCCGAAGTGTGGACTCCGAATTGGCGGCACTGCAGCTATGGGGATCGCTGCAGTGGATGTGGGTGTGGTTCGACCCTGTCGGTTCCCGGACACCCGAACAAGTCGGTGCCGCTTTCGTCGACGTGTTCCTCGGCGGGCTGCTGCTCGACCGCTTGGGGCTGAGCAAGTGGGCGAACCCTTCCACGGACATCGTCTCGGTGGTGCGCGAATGCCTTGCCGCGGTAACCAGCGCGACGGATTGACAGCATAGCCGGGCTGGTGACTGTACGTATAGTCGGAAATTCGCTTAGAAGAGCGCGCTTTCTCACGTACGCGACCAACCGATGAGGCGCGCCGGCGATGGCCGATGGCGGCTGAAATCCCTGGTAGTGCCACGATTGCTCGGATTGCAACGGTGAATATTGGCGTCGTCCCCTAGCAAAGCCTCGGCAATCTTTCTGTTATTGACTGTACGGACGGTCTAGTGCAATAGTTACTGCGTGACGCAGACGAGGGCGACACGGAGTCCGACGCCGGGAACCGAGACTGGCGGCCGGGAGGACCATGTGGTCGATTGGCACCGGGAACCTGGTGATGCGCGAGCCCCCAGGTCACATCAAGAACCGTTGCGCCGCAACGTGGAGCGAAGAAGTCAGGAATTAGCGTCGTTCACGCGAAGCTCGAGAAGTATTCTCGCGAGGCGCTTTTCGCACCGTTGCCATCCTGTGAGCAAGCGCGCGAATTGGGGTCGTGGCCCGCTTGAGCAGGCAGTCGAAACGTTGGGATTCGGTGCTTCAGCCGATTACCACGCCGACCCGGAGCTGCGCCAATGACTACTTCACACCTGATTACCGGCAAAGTAACCGACCGGATCCGACCAGGGACGGAAGTGGCCGGCGGGTTCTTCCGGATGTCCGTGATGACCGCCAAAGCCCTGATGAAGCCGTTCGAATGGCGCGAATTCATCTTCAATGGCTGGTTCCTCATGCGGGTGTCGCTGCTGCCCACTATCGCGGTGTCCATCCC